>OBZS01000070.1_pt1 | contig 57169 bp, 61 predicted proteins | sample 1476981 | NCBI WGS metagenome assembly OBZS01 (sample SAMEA2580254, study PRJEB22360) | human gut metagenome | biome: human gut; feature: human-associated habitat; material: faeces | place: Denmark | collected 2008/2010 | reverse complement strand
ATATGGTAAGCATCATAGGTAATAATCTGGTTAAGGCTGCGCAAAGTAGTGTAACCCGGTGCTGTTGGATACTGCGCGCGAGGGGTGTGGTAATACTCCCAGGCCTGACGCAGTTCTTCGTTCGGCGCATCGGACTCCTTCATTGGTGCCAGTGGCATGGTGGCGTATTCTCCGCTGCTAATATCGCTGGTTCGGGCGTTTGAACCCGCGTCAACGTATGGTAGGGCATCAATAGATTTCACATTGTTTTCCCAACCATTACGGAACATCGAACCAATATTGACCGCACTAACAGTACCGATGGCCTTGATGCGGCGATCCTGAATTGCAGCATTGGCTGTATATCCTGCACCGGCACAAATTCCCATCGCACCAATTCGGCTATTGTCGACATAAGAAAGCGTTGTCAGATAATCAATCACGGCACTGACGTCTTCAGTACGAATGTATGGGTTTTCTAACTGACGCGGCTCGCCGCCGCTTTCACCTTGATAAGATGCGTCATAAGCAATAGTGACAAATCCCTTTTCCGCCAGTTTTTCGGCATAGGTTCCAGCCGTTTGCTCTTTAACGCCCCCACCTGGGTGAGATACCACAATTGCCGGATACTGACGGGTTTCATCAAATTTTGGAGGGAAATAGATCACTGCAGACAAAGAGATGGTTGGATTATTGCTGTTAGTGAAGCTGACTTTATTATTCATCATTCCGTTCCTCATGGAGTTGTCGGTTCGTTTTAACGGTTGGTGATATCACTATAGATATTGATCATTAAGTTGATTAGACCCAAAATCATGATTAGACCTATCATTTAAATGATTAATAGATTGTATGGAGATACTGAATGAAGCGTGAAGAAATCGCTGATCTGATGGCGTTTGTCGTCGTTGCAGAGGAGCGTAGCTTCACTCGCGCAGCAGCCCGCCTGAGCATGGCGCAGTCAGCTTTAAGCCAGATAGTGCGCCGTATAGAAGAACGATTGGGATTGCGGCTTCTGACACGAACCACGCGCAGCGTTGTACCCACTGAAGCGGGCGAGCATCTTTTGTCTGTTCTTGGCCCTATGTTGCATGACATAGATTCTGCCCTGACATCCCTGAGCGATCTGCAGAACCGCCCATCCGGGACAATACGTATTACTACTGTAGAACATGCAGCAAAAACGATATTGTTACCAGCTATGCGCACATTCCTGAAATCGCATCCTGAAATTGATATCCAGCTTACCATTGATTATGGTTTGACCGATGTCGTTTCTGAACGTTTTGATGCAGGCGTCCGTCTGGGTGGGGAGATGGATAAAGATATGATCGCCATTCGAATCGGGCCAGATATACCAATGGCTATTGTTGGCTCACCGGATTATTTTTCTCGTCGAAGTGCTCCAACGTCAGTGTCACAATTAATAGATCATCAGGCAATTAATTTGTATCTTCCCACATCGGGTACAGCAAATCGCTGGAGATTAATACGCGGTGGACGTGAAGTTCGTGTTCGCATGGAAGGTCAGCTTTTACTGAATACGATAGACCTGATCATTGATGCTGCAATTGATGGGCATGGATTGGCGTATCTACCTTATGATCAGGTTGAGCGGGCTATTAAAGAAAAAAAACTGATACGTGTTTTGGATAAATTCACACCAGATTTACCCGGTTATCACCTGTACTATCCACACCGTCGACATGCTGGCTCGGCATTCTCATTATTTATAGATAGGCTGAAGTATAAAGGTGCTGTTTAGCACTACTTGCTGATACATTAATTTAATTCTTCTCTTAACGTATTCTCAGTTCCTTTCAACGTTTTGGTCATTTTTTATTCTTCGTACAATGGCGACAGATGCTGATTATGATACCGAAAACGGGTTTGAACGTGCGAAGCCCGAACGTAGTGTTCGGAGTTCTATGTGCTTTACCGCATTTTGGAGACTATTATTTACACTAAATCTGATTTGATATATTGATACTTAAAACATTTGATGCTTCCTTTGTCACTTTTTTGATGGAAGTTGTTTGCATTTCTTTAAGGCGAAACAAATAATTACGCATCAATTTTAATGTCGGTTAGAGGGAAACTTATGAAGCACTCTGTTTCAGTCACGTGTTGTGCGCTGTTGGTCAGCAGCATTTCTCTTTCGTATGCTGCAGAAGTTCCGAGCGGCACAGTACTGGCAGAGAAGCAGGAGCTGGTGCGCCACATTAAAGATGAGCCTGCGTCGCTGGATCCCGCTAAAGCCGTGGGCCTGCCAGAGATTCAGGTCATTCGCGATCTGTTTGAAGGACTGGTGAATCAGAACGAGAAAGGGGAGATTGTCCCCGGCGTTGCGACTCAGTGGAAAAGTAATGACAACCGTATCTGGACTTTTACCCTGCGCGATAACGCAAAATGGGCGGATGGCACACTGGTAACGGCGCAAGATTTTGTCTACAGCTGGCAACGTCTGGTGGACCCTAAAACGCTATCGCCATTTGCATGGTTTGCCGCGCTGGCGGGAATCAACAACGCACAGGCGATTATTGATGGTAAAGCTACGCCTGACCAGCTTGGCGTCACCGCAGTTGATGCCCATACTTTGAAAATCCAGCTTGATAAACCGTTGCCGTGGTTTGTGAATTTAACCGCTAACTTTGCCTTCTTCCCGGTGCAAAAAGCCAACGTAGAAAGCAGTAAAGAGTGGACGAAACCCGGAAAACTGATCGGTAATGGCGCTTATGTTCTTAAAGAGCGCGTAGTCAATGAAAAACTGGTCGTGGTACCGAATACCCATTATTGGGATAACGCCAAAACGGTGCTGCAAAAAGTGACTTTCCTGCCAATTAATCAGGAATCCGCAGCCACTAAGCGTTACCTCGCGGGGGATATTGATATCACCGAATCCTTCCCGAAAAATATGTATCAGAAGCTGTTGAAGGATATTCCGGGGCAGGTTTATACGCCGCCGCAGCTCGGGACCTATTATTATGCGTTTAACACGCAAAAAGGGCCGACGGCAGATCAGCGCGTTCGCCTGGCATTAAGTATGACGATAGATCGCCGCCTGATGACCGAAAAAGTGTTGGGGACGGGCGAAAAGCCAGCGTGGCATTTTACACCAGATGTTACCGCGGGATTTACGCCGGAACCTTCGCCGTTTGAACAAATGAGTCAGGAAGAACTGAATGCGCAGGCAAAAACTTTGTTGAGCGCCGCTGGTTATGGTCCGCAAAAACCGCTGAAGCTGACGCTTTTGTATAACACTTCAGAAAACCATCAAAAAATTGCGATTGCTGTAGCATCAATGTGGAAAAAGAACCTTGGCGTAGATGTTAAATTGCAAAATCAGGAATGGAAAACCTATATCGATAGCCGTAACACCGGCAATTTTGATGTTATCCGAGCCTCGTGGGTAGGGGATTATAATGAACCCTCCACTTTCCTGACATTATTAACGTCAACGCATTCAGGAAATATTTCACGCTTTAACAATCCGGCATACGACAAAGTACTGGCCCAGGCATCAACGGAAAATACCGTTAAAGCGCGTAATGCCGATTACAACGCGGCAGAAAAAATCCTCATGGAGCAAGCACCGATTGCACCAATTTATCAATATACCAATGGACGATTAATCAAGCCGTGGCTGAGAGGTTATCCCATTAATAACCCGGAAGATGTGGCGTACAGTCGGACTATGTATATTGTGAAGCATTGATGTGATGGGAATTGGCGTTACCCTTGTGGATAACGCCAGTGATGTCTGATTTAGCGACCCTGGTCCGGCGGTGTAATGTTATCCATATACAGCGTCTGGCTGGGGAAGGCAAAGTCCGCGCCGTGTGACTGTACAATATCGATAATCTTCAAATAAACGTCTTGCTGTGCAGCAAGCCATTCAGCCCATACCGTGGTTTTGGTAAAGCAATAAACCATAATATTCAATGAGGAGTCAGCAAACTGGTTGAAATAAACCAGTAAGGTTTGTCGCTGGTCAATGGCCGGGTGATTTTTCAGCATCTCACGTACGGCTTCGACAATAACGCCCACTTTTGCCGCATCCTCATAACGTAAACCAATGGTCGTGGTAATGCGCCGGTTGGTCATTCGTCCTGGGTTTTCTACGCTGATTGACGAAAACAGCGAGTTCGGTACGTACAACGGACGATTATCAAAAGTCGTAATCTTGGTAATTCGCCAGCCAATTTCCGATACTGTACCTTCGATATTTCTGTCCGGTGAACGGATCCAGTCGCCAATACTAAAAGGACGGTCGAAATAGAGCATAATCCCGGAAAAGAAGTTACTCAGAATATCTTTACCGGCCATACCGACAGCCAGACCACCAATACCACCAAAGGTCAACAAGCCAGAAAGGCTCATGCCGAAATGTTCGCCATAAAGCAGAACAAGCACCACAATAATGGTGATTTTGATGATACGCGACATAATCCGCGCACTGGTGATATCGCGACCTTTTTTAATCTGCTGTTTTTCAAACTGATTAATCAGCAGAAATAGCTTAATCGTCAGAATAACCGCAATCAGGGACGTACAGATAAAATCGATAACGCCTGGGGTGATAAATTTGAGTTTATAGTTTTCTATAACATAATTAATGATGCTACCAACAGCACTGATAATTATGGTGTAGATTAAAAATTGCACCGCATGGAATAAAAAACCTTTTCTTTTACGATTTCCGCGGCGAAACCAAAAGCTCATCAGAATCAATGCTGCGCAGCTACCGAAAATAATGACCAGATTAAGCGCATTATTTGTAAACAGTTCAGCGATCATTGTTTTATCAGGCTCCTCCAGATAATTGTCGTCATGCCGGAAACCCCTGGCGGGGCTATTTTACCGCGACAATTCATTGAGATCATCAATAGTCAGGGAAGGAAGTAGCAACATTAGCTAACTAATCAATGCGTTGATTGTAAATCCAGCTAAGAGGTGAGGTTTTCAGAGCAGACAACGGTGAAATGTCATGGTATTGTTACGTTTAGGTAACAAGAAATTTGTCTGCACAAGGATTACATCATGATTATGGCGAAACTGAAGTCAGCGAAAGGGAAGAAATTTCTCTTTGGTTTGTTGGCGGTTTTCATTATTGCGGCGTCGGTTGTGACTCGCGCGACCATCGGCGGCGTGATAGAACAGTACAATATTCCGCTGTCTGAGTGGACGACATCAATGTATGTGATTCAGTCATCAATGATTTTTGTTTATAGCCTGGTCTTTACTGTGTTGCTGGCAATCCCGTTGGGAATTTATTTCCTTGGCGGCGAAGAGCAGTAAGTAAAAAATAGGCCCGATAACTCGGGCCTTGTCAGTTATTGAAGAGTCGTTAATCGTCTTCTTCGTCATCCAGTTCAACGGGTGTCTGATACTGGTCAGGTTTAATGACCAGCAGGTCGCAGCGAAGATGATCAATCACCTGTTCTGCCGTGTTGCCGAGGAATGCTGCTGAAATACCGGTGCGTCCTACCGTGCCCAGAACCACAATCCCCGCCTGTAAGTGCTCCGCCAAATCAGGAATCACCTCTTCTGGCAGACCTTTTTCTACGTGCGTCATGTTTTCATTAATGCCGAATTTCTGCCGCAGGGCTTTCATTGCCAGCAAATGTTGCCCACGAATGGCATCGTTATAAACGCTCGGATCAAATTCCGGCAGTTCAATCGCGATATTAATTGGCGTTACGGGATAAGCGCCAACCAGATGAACTTCGGTATGGTTGACTTGTTCCGCCAGTTCGATCGTCTCTTTGACCAGTTTTTCATTGAGCGCATTATGGTACGGCTCTTCACTGGCGAGATTCACCGCCACCAGCGCCTTACCCCCTTCCGGCCACGGCTGGTCTTTCACCATCCACACCGGGCTTGGGCATTTGCGTAACAGATGCCAGTCCGTTGGCGTAAAAATCACCGCTTCCAGACGGTCATGTTGGTGCGCCATTTTTAGCACCAAATCGTGCCCGCCGCTGATCACTTCCTGAATGATGGCTTCGAAAGGACGGTTATGCCAGACCACTTTAATTTCAATGGGAACGCCAGCATTGAGATAATATTTTGCCTGCTCGTGGATCCAGTCTGTACGCTGGCTGATGACGCCCTGACGCATAGCGGTACGTTCGTCCGGAGAGAGCAGGGTGGTCATTTCGTATGAGAAGTCATAGATCGGCAAAAAGGCTTTAATTTTGCCACCAATCCGTTGATGTAAATAAACAGCTCGCCGCAATGCTGGTTGGTCGTCCTGGTTAGGATCGATAACAACGAGCATGTTCTGATACATAGCCATACAGGGTCTCCTTACAACAACTGTCAACGCAGTTTGTAATTAAAAGATTAACCCATATCTGGTGAATGAAACAGTGATGAACCTTCTGCCAGATCAATAAATCAGAAAAATTTAATGATATGACAGAAGGATAGTGAGTTATGCGGAAAAATCAGGCAACGTTACGCGTATGACCAGCAAGCTGGGCCAGCGCATCGTTATTTTCGATGGTGATGTATTTACCTTTGACTGCCAGCATACCGCTTTTCTGGAAGCGACCCAGCAGACGGCTGATGGTTTCTACCGTCAGGCCCAGATAGTTACCGATATCGCCACGAGTCATCGTCAGGCGGAATTCACGAGGGGAGAAGCCGCGTTGGGCAAAACGACGGGACAGGTTGTAGATGAATGCAGCCAGACGTTCCTCGGCATTTTTCTTCGACAACAGCAGGATCATGTCCTGATCGCCTTTGATTTCACCGCTCATCAGACGCATCATCTGCTGACGCAGATTCGGCATTTTACCAGACAAATCGTCCAGCGTTTCGAACGGGATTTCACATACCATCGAGGTTTCCAGCGCCTGCGCGAAGCTCGGGTGATGACCGCTGCCGATAGCGTCAAATCCCACCAGATCGCCCGCTAAATGGAAACCAGTGATTTGCTCGTCGCCTTGCTCAGTGATGGTATAACTTTTAATCGTACCGGAGCGGATGGCATAAAGCGATTTAAGTTCATCTCCAGCCTTAAACAGCGTCTGGCCTTTCTGAATAGGCTTCTTCCGCTCAATGATATTATCAAGCTGATCAAGCTCATGTTCGTTGAGTGTGAACGGGATGCAAAGCTGGCTGATGCTGCAATCCTGGCAATGGATAGCACAACCGCCAGACTGAATGCGCCGTATAATTCGCTTTTCCGGGATCATAGGTCTGCTCAAGCCGTAATTGATATTTGTCAATTTTAACATCTTTTTAGAGAGCAAGTAAGTCTAAGCAAACCTTAACAGCAGAGAATTCCGATATTAGATGTAAATATATGTCTATCTATTTGAAAACCCTTAAGTTGTTAAGGGTAACTTTACATAAAAGTGTGAACAAGCTGGCACAAATTGTTTAATGTTTACAGCAAAAGATAACCTTCGTGGCGTAATAACCACTCTTTTCGCTGAACTCCGCCTGCATATCCGGTCATGGTACCGTTTCTGCCAATGACCCGATGACAAGGCACAACAATGCTGATGGGATTCGATCCGTTTGCCGCACCAACGGCACGCGCCGCACCAGGGCGGCCCAATTGTTCAGCCAGTTGGCCGTAATGCATTACCTGCCCGCAGGGGATTGTGCGTAATGTTTTCCAGACTTCGCGCTGAAATGGCGTCCCCCCCGTGGCAGTGGGAAGCGTATCAATAATGCTAAGATTACCGGCAAAATATTCACGAAGCTTGTCGCTTAAACCACCTGGGTTGGTGGCAGAAATGCGTTCATAGCCTTCTTTGCGGTAATGGATGTCCAGCAGCTGCACCATGCGTTCGCTGTACTCTTCCCATTCAACCGCCCGCAGGCGAAATTGCTCATCGCAAATCACCCACAGTGGACCCAGTGGCGTGACAATTTTTTCTTCAAGTAATCTCAGCATCCGTTCTCTCTTAAGACAAACGTGGGTAAATCCCCGGACCTATCGGCAGACCGACAAGATACCACGCCAGCAACATCAGCAGCCATACCACCAAAAAGATAAGTGGATAGGGCAAAACTAACGAATAGTAAGTACCCAGTTTCGCGTCTGGTTTGTAACGTTGCAGGAATCCAAGAAACAGTGGAACAAAAGGAGATACCGGCGCTAAAGGCAATACGGATGAGTCGGCAATACGAAAGAGGATTTGCGCAAATGCCGGGTGAAAGCCAAGTAGCATAAACATCGGTACGAAAATGGGGGCCAGAATCGACCAGATTGCGGAACCGCTGGCGATAAACATGCATAAGAAAGAGGAAAGCAACGCCAGACCGACAAACGCCGGGATGCCGCTAAGCCCTGAACTTTCCAGTATATCGGTCAGCCCCACGGCGATGAATTTCCCCATGTTGCTCCAGTTAAACATGGCGACAAACTGGGCGAGGGGAAAAACCATCACGATAAATCCCGCCATCTCTTTCATCGGTTCAATCATTAAATGCGGTAAATCCGCCTGACGTCGAATTGTGCGGGTAGCGATGCCATAAGCCAGCGAGACCACAAAGAAAAAAAGAATGATCAGTGGCACGATACCTTTAATAAAGGGGGATGGCATCACGGTGTGATTAATCGGATCGCGCAATATCCCGTTTTCCGGGATCACCATCAGCGCAATCGCAGCAATAAAAAGTAGCGATACGACACCTGCTATGCGTAAACCAAAACGCTGACTTTCGGTTAATGTCTGCAGTTTCTCATCGCTGTTTCCCTGCCATTGACCTAAACGTGGCTCAATGATTTTGTCGGTTATCAGGCCGCCAACAATCGTCAGTACGACTACGGAGCTGGCCATAAAATACCAGTTATCAATTACACTGACGTGCATTTGCGGATTGAACGCAGCCGCAGCCTCCGTGCTGATCCCCGACAGCAACACGTCGGTTGTGACAATCAGTAAATTAGCCGTAAAGCCGCAACCTACGCCTGCAATGGCGGCCAGTAAACCTGCAACTGGATGCCTGCCCACCGCCAGAAAAATCAGCGCACCCATCGGTGGCATGATCACTAACGCCGCATCGGAAGAAATGTGGCTAAAAAAAGCAATAAACAGCACCATATAACTGGCGTAGCGGGCATTCACATGCGATGCCATTTTAACCATCAACGCTGGCAGTAAGCCGACGCGCTCCGCCAGACCGGCACCTAAAACCAGCGCCAGGATCGCTCCAAGTGGAGCAAAACCGCTAAAGTTTTTAATAACATTGGGTAAAAACCAGTGTAATACTTCCACACTGAGCAGGTTTTTCACGACCACCGGCGTACCATCGGTCGGGTTTTTCGCACTGACGCCAAAGGCCGACAAAATTGCTGTCGTCACCATGAGTACGATAATCAAATAGATAAAGAGCAAAAAAGGATGGGGCACCTTGTTACCAATTCTTTCGACCCAGCCATAGAGCTTCCCGGATTGGGAGGACGACGGTATGGATGACATACTCATGGGCATTCCTCGTTTGTTGTGTTTGCGTTGTTGTTGTTATTTTAAAGGTGACGGTGTCACGTTTTTCGGGATAGGGCAGTGATACGGTTGCGTGTCCGTAACTTGCTGATGCTCTTGTTGGCATTCTTGCAATAGCCCTGAATCAATGAAGAGATTAAGTGTGGTTGCTGCTATAGTTTTCGCCGCCAGCAGCATTCCTTTATGAGCAATAGATGTTCGCCCCTGGCTAACCAGTTGCCATGTATGTAGCGGGGTACCGACGGCAAAACAGGGACTGAAACACTGGGCAACAGGCAGTTTCCAACTGACGTCGCCGACATCAGTTGATGCCGCAAGCACGTTATCGGTGGCGGCATATGGAGCGACTTCATTCGCCAGTACCGTTTCACGATGACGTAGTGCAAAAGCCTTGCCGTTTTCGCCACCGGTTGCAGCGATATTATTCAGACTGTTTTGACGATCGTTGAGGGTGAGCGTAGCCTGAATTTGTTTCGCAAAAGCCAGTTCTTCGCAGTTCCATTCCGGAGTACCAAAATGGGATAGGGCTCGGTACATGGCATTTTCTAAGGTGCGATTCGGGAGATAACTGGAACAGGCTTTGTCGAAGCGGCATTCAACCGTGGTTTCGGTCATCAATGCCGCACCTTCGGCGATTTTGGCGACCCGATCATAAATATGCTGCACATCGGTCATTTCGGGGGCGCGGATAAGATAAAGCACTTCTGCCTGCGCCTGGACCACGTTGGGCGAGATCCCGCCGCTATCTGTGATGGCATAGTGTACGCGCGCTTTTTCAATAATATGTTCGTTGAGGAAGTTGGTGCCAGTGGTCATCAACGTTACGGCATCAAGGGCGCTGCGTCCCAAATGAGGGGAATTCGCGGCATGTGCTGCGATCCCTTTAAAGCGCCATGATGCCTGAATGTTTGCCAGCGTGCGGGTATTGAACATACCGGCAAAGGCTTCCGGGTGCCAGGTGAGTGCCGCATCCACATCATCAAATACCCCCTCGCGGACCATGAACGTTTTACCCGAGCCGCCTTCTTCGCCAGGACAACCATAAAAGCGCCCCGTGCCGCCTGCCCCATATTGTCCCAGCCATTTCTTGACGGCTATTGCTGCGGCAAAGGCGGCGGTTCCCAGCAAATTGTGTCCGCAACCGTGACCATTTTCACCGGGCGTCGCGGATGTAGGTTGCGCGCAACCTGCTTGCTGACTTAAACCTGCCAGGGCGTCATATTCCCCCAGCAGGGCGATAACCGGTTTGCCTTGACCAAACGAAGCAATAAAGGCATTTGGGATATTGCCTACGTTGCGGGTAACGGTGAAGCCTGCAGACTCCAGCGCCGAAGCCAGATGCTCCGCTGACCAGAACTCTTCAAAACGTGTTTCTGGATGATCCCAGATTTGATCGGCAATATCGGTATAACGTTGGCGATCGGCTTCAATCGCATCGTCGATAAAACGATAGATTTCCTGCATCAGATACCTCGCGTCCAGGGAAAATTGAGCGCGGTGCGCGCCAGCGTTTCGACGGCAATAGCGAGAACCTGCTCGTCAAAATCGAATTTTTCGTTGTGATGACCTGCCGCCAGCTGTGTGCCAAACACCATATAGGAGGCTTGCCCTTGATGTTGCTGCACGCGGGCCATCATTAATGTGGCATCTTCGGAACCCGCAGGCGCTTCAACACGTTCAATGGCTTGATTGACCCCCGGGACCTGAGCTGCCTGACTTTGCAACCATGCGACCCATTGCGGCGAAGGAGAACTGGCGGTAGCTGCACCCATCAGACGAGTTTCAACGCCGACACCATACATGGTTGCTGCGCCCTGAATCGCTTGTTGTGCACGTTCAAAAACATATTGATTAATGACGTCGCTGGCCCCGCGTGTTTCCACTTTCAGCAACGCTGAGGCGGGAACAACATTACGACCGCTTCCTGCCTGCATAACGCCCACGTTTCCTCTGGAAGCGCCTTCGCTGTGCGGGGCGATTGCATGCAGTGCAAGAGTTGCTTGTGCTGCCGCCAACAAGGCATTGTGACCGTCTTCTGGTTTTGCGCCTGCGTGAGCGGCGGTCCCGGTGAAGTGCGCGTCAAATTTGGTGGTTGCCATAAAATTATCACTGCCGCACACCACGGTGCCCGCAGGTACGCCAGTGCCAATGTGCACGGCAGTAAAATAATCAACATCATCCACTACACCTGCATCGACCATCGCCCGCGCGCCACGCGTACCTTCTTCTGCAGGTTGAAAAATCAGTTTGATGACGCCATGTAGTCCGGACTCGAACTGTTTAAGGGTATGCGCCAGCCCAAGTCCAATGGCGGTATGTCCATCATGACCACAGGCATGCATCATTCCGGCGTTACATGACGCAAAACCGTCGCGGTAGGGGCGATGGCTGACATCCCGTTCTTCACTGAGATCCAGCGCGTCCATATCGACACGGAAAGCCATCACCGGACCGGGGCGACCGGTATCCAGGGTAGCGACGATGCCAGTGAAACCGCCTTCAAAAGCCGCAATCCATTGTTCTAGCGCACCCTGTTGACGAGCGCGCTCGAATTCGCGTTGTAGAGTGAATTCATCAGGTAATCCCATCCGGCTACTTTCATTAACTACTTCGCGGCCCAGCGCCAGTGAATAACCGAGCTGGTGCAATTCTTCCGCAACAAGGGTGGCAGTGCGGAATTCCACCCAGCCAGACTCTGCATAGTGGTGAAAATCACGTCGCCAGTGCGATAATTTTGGGGCAAGCGAATTAATAAATTGATTCAAAGACTCCATAACCTTTCCCGTCATCAGTAAAAAGTGTGACCCGGTTCACGTAGCGATAGTTTTTACTTATCACTAACTGATTTTTCACAGTTTTAACCGTTCATAAATTACCCTGACACAATCATCTGCATTAAAGTAGATGCCAGTTTCTTTGGTCTGATAAATAACGGTTATCGGTGGCGTCATGGCTTTTCAGGTAAAAATTCATCAAATTCGGGCTTTTGTTGAAGTGGCTCGTCAGGGCAGCATTCGCGGAGCGAGCCGAATGTTGAATATGTCGCAACCGGCACTGAGTAAATCTATTCAGGAGCTGGAAGAAGGGTTGGCGGCACAACTCTTTTTTCGCCGTAGTAAAGGCGTGACGTTAACTGATGCCGGTGAAAGTTTTTATCAGCACGCCAGTCTTATTCTTGAAGAGCTGCGCGCAGCGCAAGAGGATATTCGCCAACGACAAGGGCAACTGGCAGGGCAAATTAATATCGGCATGGGGGCCAGTATTTCCCGCAGTCTGATGCCAGCTGTCATATCTCGTTTTCATCAGCAGCATCCGCAGGTAAAAGTACGCATTATGGAAGGGCAACTGGTATCGATGATTAATGAATTGCGCCAGGGGGAACTGGATTTCACCATCAATACCTATTATCAGGGACCCTACGACCACGAATTTACTTTTGAGAAATTACTGGAAAAGCAATTCGCGATCTTTTGCCGCCCGGGACATCCCGCCATTGGTGCCCGTTCGATCAAACAGTTACTGGACTACAGCTGGACAATGCCGACGCCACACGGCAGCTACTACAAACACTTGAGTGAATTGCTTGACGATCAGGCGCAAACGCCACAGGTCGGCGTAGTCTGCGAGACGTTCTCAGCCTGTATCAGTCTGGTGGCAAAAAGCGATTTTCTCAGCATACTACCTGAAGAAATGGGCTGCGATCCCTTGCACGGACAGGGGCTGGTGATGTTGCCGGTTAGCGAAATTTTACCGAAAGCGACCTATTATTTGATTCAGCGGCGTGATAGTCGCCAGACACCACTGACCGCGTCATTAATCACGCAATTTCGGCGAGAATGCGGCTATCTGCAAAGTTAAAACTGCATAAAAAAATAGAGTCTGTCGACATCCGCCAGACTCTACAGTACACACAGCAGTGCATCCGCGTCTTAAATCCGGCATGGTCTCCTCTGCGCCGGTGACTGTGTTATAACGGTTTTAACCTTTAGTTGCCAATTTTCTTCAGTGACAGATTTCACGAAAATATAAGTTACATTATTAATATCGTGAATGAATAATCATGCATAAGCATTTTGCTTAAAATATCGGCAATATTTGGAACTTATTACTGGAAATTTGGGTAATACGTTGTTGGACCGACCCGGTCTGGTTATCATATCGCGCTCTTAATTGCGGGAGGATGTAACATGAACCTTGACGACAAATCGCTGTTTCTTGACGCCATGGAAGATGTCCAGCCGCTGAAACGTGCTACAGATGTCCACTGGCATCCAACGCGTAACCAACGTGCGCCGCAGCGTATCGACACGCTGCAACTTGATAATTTCCTCACCACTGGATTTCTCGACATCATCCCGCTAAGTCAGCCGCTGGAGTTTCGGCGGGAAGGGTTGCAACATGGGGTGCTGGATAAGCTGCGCAGTGGTAAATATCCGCAACAGGCGAGCCTGAATCTTTTGCGCCAGCCGGTGGAAGAGTGCCGCAAAATGATGTTCAGTTTCATTCAACAAGCCATGGCGGATGGTTTGCGTAATGTGCTGATTATTCATGGTAAAGGGCGGGAAGATAAATCGCATGCCAATATTGTCCGCAGCTATGTGGCGCGCTGGCTGACCGAATTTGATGATGTTCAGGCATATTGCACCGCGCTACCGCATCATGGCGGCAGCGGGGCGTGTTACGTCGCACTACGTAAAACGGCGCAGGCGAAGCAAGAAAACTGGGAGCGCCACGCTAAGCGCAGTCGTTGATCTCGAGACGCATCCGCGGCTTATGCCGCCAGCACGCGGTTGCGTCCATCATTTTTCGCCCGATACAAAGCATCATCAACGCGTTTAAACAGTTCATCGATGCTTTCATTTCCTTCGTGATGCGCCACACCAATGCTGACGGTAAAGCGTGGTAAGCCCGAAATACTCACTTTTGCCACGCTTACGCGGATAGTTTCAGCCAGCGAAAGCGCGGTATCCAGTGGGGTTCTTGGTAGCAATAAGACAAACTCTTCGCCTCCCCAACGAAACACCAAATCGCCTTTGCGAGCGCAACTTTCGAGGGTGCGGGCGAGGGCGCATAACACCTCATCACCTTTAGAATGCCCATAGAGATCGTTAATGTGTTTAAAACGATCGGTGTCGATGAGCAATAAGCTGTAATCCTGAGCGATGGCGAGGTGCTGCATTTGGCCTGGCTCGGTAATGTGGTAAAACTGTCGCCGATTCAGTAATCCGGTCATCGCGTCATGGTGGGCAGCATGTTCCAGCTGCTCCTCCAGCCGTTTTTGCTCAGTAATATCATGCACAATACATAACATGAGCTTGTCGCCATAAATTTCAATCGGCCCAGCATAGGTCTGCACATGACGAGTCGAACCATCCGCCAGTTTATGAACAAAATTCAAAGGCTTATGGCCACCGGGTAAATGCGAAATTTCATGCATGATAGGCATGACGCGTCGCCCGAGCATATTTATTTCCCAGGTATGTTTCTGGCACATCGTTTCATGGTTATAGCCATAGAAATTGAGCGCGGCGAGGTTAGCATCGACGATTTGGCCATCTCGTGAGGGGTCAATCAACAACATTGGTGCAGAGTTAGTCAGAAAAAAGCGCGCATAAAAACCTTGTTTTTTGCGCTGATAATTTGCCGAGCGACTGGCTTTTAAACCCAGCGTTGCCGGTGCTTCGATACCTTCGAAAATAATCACCGGTTCTGCTTCTGTCAGCTTTCGCAAAACAAGCCGACAGCTTAATGCTGTTTCCTCTTCTTTACGTTGAACGGTGAGGATTTCGATAATATCGTGTTGGTTTTGCAGATCGGAGAGGTATTTTGGCAGTTCTTTTTGTGAGGAGACGGAATAGGGACCGGTTCGTAGCTGACTAAACGTGAGGTCTTGCATCAACAGTCGCGCCGCGCTATTGGCATAAATTAACTGTTCCTCAAAGGGCGAAACGATCCAGACAGGACTGGTGAGTAAGTCCAGGGTATTGAAGTTGTGCGTAATCATTGAGATCCCGTTATTTTTATCAATTTTTGTTGCTATCCGATCGCAAAAAAGCCACGTCATATGATCAGATAATTCTGATAATGATAGACGCTATTTAACACTTCACACGGTTTGTATACGGAAAAGCATTTTGCTTTTTGTATTCAATTTAGACAGAATTTTATTAATCATTTCAGGGTAATGGGGTGATGAGATGTTGCGTAACAGGGCCAGAAGGCTAGACTACAAAATAATGCGTTGATGATGGAGGCACTGTGGAAGCGATTAAGGGATCGGACGTTAATGTCCCGGATGCAGTATTTGCCTGGATGCTGGATGGTAGAGGCGGCGTTAAACCGCTGGAAAATACAGATGTGATTGATGAAGCGCATCCCTGCTGGCTCCACCTTAATTATGTACACCATGATAGCGCCCAATGGCTGGCGACAACACCGCTGCTTCCCAATAACGTACGTGATGCGCTGGCGGGCGAGAGCACACGGCCCCGAGTCAGCCGTCTCGGTGAAGGCACGCTGATTACATTGCGCTGTATAAACGGCAGCACCGATGAACGCCCCGATCAACTGGTCGCCATGCGTGTATATATGGACGGGCGGTTAATTGTTTCGACCCGACAACGCAAAGTGCTGGCGCTGGACGATGTGGTAAGCGATCTGGAAGAGGGCACGGGTCCGACCGATTGCGGGGGATGGCTGGTGGATGTATGTGATGCGTTGACCGATCATTCCAGCGAATTTATCGAGCAGCTGCACGATAAAATTATCGACCTTGAAGATAATCTCCTTGATCAGCAAATTCCACCGCGTGGATTCCTGGCTCTGCTGCGCAAACAATTAATTGTGATGCGTCGCTATATGGCACCGCAACGTGATGTTTATGCTCGTCTTGCCAGTGAACGTTTGCCGTGGATGAGCGATGACCAACGCCGTCGTATGCAGGATATTGCCGATCGCCTTGGGCGCGGGCTTGACGAAATCGACGCCTGTATAGCACGGACTGGCGTGATGGCGGATGAAATCGCTCAGGTGATGCAGGAAAATTTAGCGCGTCGTACCTATACAATGTCGTTGATGGCAATGGTCTTTTTACCCAGTACCTTTCTGACCGGGTTATTTGGCGTCAACCTTGGTGGGATCCCTGGCGGCGGGTGGCAATTCGGATTTTCAATTTTTTGTATTCTGTTAGTTGTTCTTATTGGTGGTGTTGCTTTATGGTTGCATCGTAGTAAATGGTTGTAACAAAAGAAATTTTCCCAGCTGTCTGTATACAAAAACGCCGCAAAGTTTGAGCGAAGTCAATAAACTCTCTACCCATTCAGGGCAATATCTCTCTTGCAGGTGAATGCAACGTCAAGCGATGGGCGTTGCGCTCCATATTGTCTTACTTCCTTTTTTGAATTACTGCATAGCACAATTGATTCGTACGACGCCGACTTTGATGAGTCGGCTTTTTTTTGCCTGTTATTTATCAGCGTCTACCCTTTAAGAGTCCACCCAATGACCGGAGGGAAATATGACGACACTTATTTATTTGCAAATTCCTGTCCCTGAACCGATTCCTGGCGATCCTGTTCCAGTGCCCGATCCGATCCCTCGCCCGCAACCCATGCCTGACCCACCACCCGATGAAGAACCGATTAAATTGTCGCATCGTGAGCGTAGATCTGCGAGGATACGCGCCTGCTGACTTTGCGTCGATGACCACGAGAATAGATTGTGACCGCTTTTTCTACCCTGAATGTTTTGCCTCCCGCCCAACTCACGAACCTTGATGAGTTGGGTTATTTAACCATGACGCCGGTGCAGGCCGCCGCGCTTCCGGCGATCCTTGCCGGAAAAGATGTTCGCGTGCAGGCGAAAACCGGCAGCGGCAAAACGGCGGCTTTTGGCCTCGGCTTGTTACAGCAAATTGATGCGTCGCTATTTCAAACCCAGGCTTTAGTGCTGTGTCCTACGCGTGAACTGGCGGATCAGGTGGCAGGTGAATTGCGTCGGCTGGCGCGTTTTCTGCCAAATACCAAAATTTTGACGTTGTGCGGTGGTCAACCGTTCGGTATGCAGCGTGATTCGTTGCAACATGCGCCGCATATTATCGTGGCAACGCCGGGCCGTTTGTTGGATCATCTGCAAAAAGGCACGGTATCACTGGATGCGTTGAATACGCTGGTGATGGATGAGGCCGATCGCATGCTGGATATGGGATTTAGCGATGCCATTGATGATGTCATCCGTTTTGCGCCTGCATCTCGACAGACGCTTCTGTTTTCGGCAACCTGGCCGGAAGCCATCGCCGCAATCAGCGGACGAGTGCAACGCGATCCTTTAGCGATTGAAATTGACTCAACAGATGCTCTGCCACCTATTGAACAACAATTTTATGAGACATCCAGCAAAGGCAAAATTCCGTTGTTGCAAAGGTTATTAAGTTTGCATCAGCCATCCTCTTGCGTGGTGTTTTGCAATACCAAAAAAGATTGCCAGGCTGTCTGCGACGCGCTGAATGAAGTAGGGCAAAGTGCATTGTCGTTACACGGCGATCTGGAGCAACGTGATCGCGATCAGACCCTGGTACGTTTTGCTAACGGTAGCGCCCGTGTACTGGTTGCGACTGATGTTGCTGCTCGAGGTCTGGATATTAAATCGCTTGAGCTGGTGGTGAACTTTGAGCTGGCGTGGGATCCTGAAGTTCATGTACATCGCATCGGTCGTACAGCGCGTGCAGGAAATAGCGGTCTGGCGATCAGTTTCTGTGCCCCGGAAGAAGCACAGCGGGCCAATATCATTTCTGACATGTTGCAGATAAAACTTAACTGGCAAACGCCGCCAGTTAATAGTTCCATTGTGCCGCTGGAAGCCGAAATGGCAACGTTATGTATCGATGGCGGGAAAAAAGCCAAAATGCGCCCGGGTGATGTATTAGGTGCGCTGACAGGAGATATCGGGCTTGATGGCGCAGATATTGGCAAAATCGCCGTGCATCCGGCGCATGTCTATGTCGCGGTGCGTCAGGCTGTTGCTCATAAAGCATGGAAACAGTTACAGGGCGGGAAGATTAAAGGAAAAACGTGCCGGGTGCGGTTATTAAAATAATGAAATGTTGAATCGCAGGGTGCAAGAGTCAACATCTTCTTCGGGATTGCCGGATGCGACGCTGGCCGCGTCTTCTCCGGCCTCCATAAGAGTAGCCCGATAAGCTTGCGCATCGGGCGCTATCCGGGTTATTTCACTTCAACCACATTCAGTCGTAACTCATCCAACTGATTTTCATCTTCTTCAGGCTGCCAACCCGCCGGTTGTAGAGGGATCTCTTCGCGATCAAACGCCAGATCACCCCCGTTAACCACTTCAGAACCGTGGGTAATGCCTTTGAAATCGAACAGGTTGGTATCGCACAGATGCGACGGCACCACATTCTGCATCGCGCTGAACATCGTCTCGATACGCCCCGGATAACGTTTATCCCAGTCACGCAACATGTCAGCAATCACCTGACGTTGCAGGTTAGGCTGTGAACCGCACAGGTTGCACGGAATAATCGGGAACGCTTTTGCATCGGCAAAGCGCTGAATATCTTTCTCGCGGCAGTAGGCCAGAGGGCGAATCACGATATGTTTGCCATCATCGCTCATCAGTTTCGGAGGCATACCTTTCATCTTGCCGCCGTAGAACATATTTAAGAACAACGTTTGCAGGATATCGTCACGATGGTGACCCAGCGCGATCTTCGTCGCTCCCAGTTCCGTTGCGGTACGATAAAGGATACCGCGACGAAGACGAGAACACAGTGAGCAAGTGGTTTTGCCCTCCGGAATCTTCTCTTTCACGATACCGTAAGTGTTCTCTTCAACAATCTTGTACTCAACGCCCAGCTTTTCAAGATACTCGGGCAGAACGTGTTCCGGGAAGCCCGGTTGCTTTTGATCGAGGTTAACAGCCACCAGCGAAAAATTGATTGGCGCGCTTTGCTGCAAATTGCGCAGAATTTCCAGCATGGTATAGCTGTCTTTACCCCCGGAGAGGCAAACCATGATGCGATCGCCTTCTTCAATCATATTGAAGTCAGCAATGGCTTCGCCCACGTTACGACGCAGACGTTTTTGTAATTTGTTCAGGTTGTATTGTTCTTTCTTTGTAATTTGTTGATTTTCTTGCATTATTTCAGTTCTCTGGTACTAAATGGGGCAAATTGGGGGCAAACTTTGCAACTACGATAACCGCGCATTCAACATGGCTATCTGTTCGTCGTTCATGTCATCAATCCACATACCGTAAATTTCATACACCATCTGCGCAGTTTCATGCCCCATTTGGCTGGCTATAAATGCCGGGTTCGCTCCTGCCGTCAACAGCCAGCAGGCAAAAGTATGCCGCGTATGGTACGGATTACGGCGGCGAATACCAGCACGTTTTACTGCTGCATTCCACCTTGCCCCCAAACTGCTTACCGAGTAATAAGGTTTTTGTTTTCCGTTACACACCCTGGGCATGAAAACAAAATGCAGTTTTTGCTTTTCGGTTCTGCCGTACTCCCGATGATAAAAGGTGATTTCGCTTTTGCGATGATGCCCGGTCAGTTTGTATTGCTCCTTCAGTGCTTCAAGAGCAGGCTGCAGTAGTGTTACTGTTCGGATCCCGGCATTTGTTTTTGGGGGACCGAACATATCAAGTATCGTCAGGTTTCTTCTGACATTCACTATTCCCTTTTCGAGATCCACATCCTCCCACGCCAGAGCTGCCAGTTCCCCGTGACGAAGTCCTGAGTAAACGGCAAATTTCCACAAGTTCTGGCTCTGTCCTTTTTCACTTTCCATTAATGCATTGAATTCTGTTTTAGATAACGGATCAGGCTTTATTCTGTTTCGCTGTAATTTTTTTACTCCTTCAAATGGTTTAGTTGATATAAATCCCGACTGATACGCAAAACGCAACAGCGAACAGAGCAGGGCGATATAGTTATCAACTGTGCGCACGGTTCTTCCTTTTTTGTTAGATCTTGGATTATCCAGGTAAAGCGTTTCTCCATGCAGCAGTTCATTCCGGTAGTTTAAGATATCGCTATAACGAATATGTGATATCGGGGTACTTTCACAAATTATTATTCTGAGTGTTTTTAATTGTGATTTCGTTTTCTTCATTGTGTTTGTTGTTAACTCTGTCTCTTTAATTTTTGTCCAGATATCACAAAGCTCTCCGAACGTTTTTATGACTCTCGTTGTCACCATTTTTGCCCCAGTGCTGGACTGGGGAAAACGTCTTAAATACTCAAATTCACCGGAGTTTATTTCATGAACTATCAGCGATCTTAAATTTCCGGCCTTTTTAATATTACTGTTTGTAATCTCCCAGCCTTTTAATGTTTCCCGACATCGTTTTCCTCGAAACATGAACCAGATGCGAATGTATCTACCTCTAATCTCGACACCTGTTGGTAATTTAGACATATCATGAGTCTTTGATAAACTGATTTATCTTTGGATAGTTGTACCAGATAATCCCTCGTTTGCTGTCTGGCTTACCTAAAGGAGATACTCGTTTGAAGTGGAAGCCCTCCACCCAACAGTTCTGGCGGTATGCTTCAATTTGTCTGGCCCCCAGACCAGTGCGAAGCATCAGGCCGTATTCAACCATCCACTCTTCATTAAAGATTACTTGTGCCATCGCATCACCTCTGGCAGGCGCCAATGTTAGACTGAAATTGACGCCCGATGTTGATTATTAATAATCAGCTATGAAGTTTTAATTTGAATACAATGCAATTCTCGAGGACTGAAGTTTCTCGCAATTAAAATTTATCAGTTTTACTTTCTGCTCTCTGGAAACGCCTGCTTCTTTTTTACCTGAGAGCATTTTTTCGCATTCTGATTTCGTTAGTTTAGATTTTGAATATTTTGTCCAGTTAGTAGGAGTGCCACCTTCCTTTTCAATAGTGGCGGTAATTTTATACATGAACACCTCCATTATTATTTCCAGTGGTTCGTTTATTCCATCTTTCGAGTGCTTCTTTTTCACTTCCACCATAACCGGTTCGGGATTCGCATCCGTTACACTTCGCTCGGTAATATCCTGAAATGGCTTTCACCGTTACTGATGGACAACCACAAAATGGACATGGTTTAACATTGTCATATCTCATAATTTTTCTCATAAAAAATATTTCAAGTTGGCGGTGCATTACACTGCCAGGCTGAATTATTCCTCTGAATTATCGATTACACTGTATTCCCCGGTTAATACAGAGGAATCTGCAGGATCGATTGTCAGTGGTTCCTTTTCATCCATTGATACTGCACGCTGGATCTCAATTGATACGGGCAGATATTTGAACAGGCGACGAATAGCCGTTTTCTTTGCCATTTCTTCCCAGTGAGTTACCCACGGCCCGTTATTACCAGCTTTACTCTGGCTGCGCACCAGCTCAATCTGTTTGCGCGTCATAACTTCAAACTGAGTACCTCCGTCTTTCAGTCTTGCGACAGCATAGACGTGGGTAACTGGGGCATCTTCGTTTTCTCCTGGGCGGTGTATTAACTTTTCATCAAGGCCAAATTCGAAATTAAACTCGTCACCTTCACGGACAACACGGGCTGACAGGCTGGCGATTTGACCTGAACGGCGAGCCAGATCAATCATGCCGCGATAGCCAATGATTAGCTGAACGTTTTTTTTACCGCTCTTTTCGTTTTTATTACCAAAAGGCAGTAAATATGCATGACCGAGGGCGCTACCTGGCTCAAGTCCGAGCTGTGAACACTGTACGATTGCACTGACAAAACTCATAGTGTCACAGTTTCCTAACGCCGGAACTTTACGAATTTCTGTGGTGGCGATACGGATCATACGTTCAGCCGTCATATGGCGTGGAAGAGCTGCTGCCAGTTGCTCTTTCATTGATGGCTGGTTAATAAAACTAATCACGTCGTTATTTTTAATTGCTGCTGGTGCACGGTTTCCCTGAGTTTTTTGCAGATCGGCTTTTGCGATTGGTGGTTGCTTAGTCATTTGCATATTCCTTAGCCCAGCGGGGCAGTGATAACGTCTTAATAGCTGGCCATTCATCGGTATTGAGGCAGTCAGCCAGGGTTCGCAGATTGCGGTGATATTCCAGCTGACCTGCCAGTTTTGCTTCTTCGCCCATCATGAAAATTTCAACCGGATAACGTCCGCATTCAATAGTTGTGCTGGCAACCAGAAAAACGAAAGTTGGCTGCACACCAAACTGTGCTTCATAACCGTCACTGTAGAATGCATCCTGAACGTGATAGCGGTAGTCGTAATAAGCCGTTTTGAATCGTTGAATATCCGCTGTGGTTTTCACGTCCATGATCCAGTGAAATTCAGGAATAATTTTGTCCGGACGGCACCGACACAAAATTCCTGTTTCCGGATCTTCCCAGTAAATTGATGATTCAGCGTGTCCGGCGCTTTCAACAAGCCATTGCCCCAGCGGCAAAGCCATAACGCTTTGATACATGAGTTCAATTTTCCGGCCTTCTTCCGCAGTGATAACCGTTTTTCCTGTGCTTGCGCATTCCATCAGAAACGCTTTCTCTTCTTCTTTTCCGGCGTTTGTACGGCGGTTAAATTCAGGTGCTACGATAAAGCGGTTACTGAATTCTTCCGGTTCAAGTACCCGGCAGTGGAAAGCGGTTCCTAAATCGAGCGTTTTTGTCTTTGTAGTGTCCACGGGGGCATTTTTACGCCACAAATACAGTGCCGGAGTATCAGCAATGTCATCGAGCTGAGACTTACTGACACCGGGACCCGCGTGGTAATTCTCATTCGAAATTCCGTAATAAATACCTGGCTCTATGTCTTCTACGATTACGGGATCTGCGACTTCGCCAGTTTCATCACTGCAATCGCGATGCGGATCGCTGCCAGCATTCTCATTGTGCGGATGTTCAGCGCCTTCCATTTCCTCCGGATCTTTTTCTTTAGCTTCAATCTGATTCTCTTCACCGAATGTTTCCTGGTATGTTGCGTCGCCCATCACCGCACCACAGTCAGGGCAGCTATCCCCGCCAGTCTGACCGCAGGCATTGCAGACTTTTTCCGGTTCCTGTTGCACTACTGGCTCAGGTTGATTCATATCCGGGCTGGTTTTTTCCGTTTCTGGCTGGTTCTGGTACACACAATCGCGAGTCTGGATCCCCTTTACCCATTTCGGATCGTTCGGGTCGCTAATTCCGTCAACAAATTCACCACGTGATGCAGCAAGCAATTTATCGGCATCGACAGGATCTTTTGATGGAATGTTTTTCCGGGCTTCATGGAGTTCTGCCCGCAGTTCCTGATATTTCGCATCAACAGAATTTACCTGTGACTGAGCATCCAGCGGCTGCGTGTCCTGATGATGTTCAGTTGCGTCCGGTTCCATTGTTTCAGCCTCTCCCTGTTCAACTGCCGTTGTTCCAGATGGTTGCGGTTTTTCTTCATCATCCTGTTTTCCTTCTTCTGTTACTCGCTGCGGCATCGGGGCAGAGGAGCGACCGCAGGCAATATCCACGATTTCCGGATCAGGGTTGGCATGATCGGTTTCAGTCAGTACTTTGTTCAGATATTCAGTGACGTGCGCGGGGATGACCTCGATCCCAATTGGTGCTTCTTTTACGGACGCAACCACGATGGCGCGGGAATAATCCAACCCGCCAGGCATGGTGATGAATTTGTCGCGGAAAACAGAAAAGGGCGGTTTATTTTCAGCGATAATTTCCTCAATGCGTTTAGCGTGTGCCGGATGAAGGTTATAGATGTCCAGATCCATTGAACGGGCCAGTACGCCAGTGGCTACGTCGCGCGCCAGTGACGTCAGATCGTGTACGAAACCTTCGCCGCGATCGGTGAGGTTTCCGCCGCCAGCATTAGCACCGGAAGCCGTGCGAGTGATGTGTGAAACACGATTACCCTTCATCCACTCTTTTGTCAGCAGTCCTCGATCGGTGTAGTCAGCGTTCAGGTATGCTTCGAAAAAAGCAGTTATCAGTCCCAGGTTTGAATTACCAGGATTAGGGAAAACTTTGTCAGTGTCACGAACCAGTTTGTGGAGTTCGCGAATTTCCAGCGGGTCGAGCAGGCTGGTTTTGTGGGAAACAGCCAGGGCAGTAACAGCCGGTAGTTCTTCAGCCCGAGCAATGTGTAATGCCTGGAGTCCGTCGCGTGAAACGTGCGTTACCGGTTTTTCGCTGCCGTGTTGAGCAAGCCAACGAATGGGCAGTTCCTGGCCAGAAATTGGGAGTAGCATATTCTCCTCAATCTCAGTCATGTCTTCGCCGTTGACGTTGGTATTGCCTTGATAGTGAGCGTTGTCTGGTGCTGCTCCCGGTTTTAGTTCCCATGTCATGGAGTCTTTGCTGAGTTGATAGCGTTCACTCCAGGTAAAATCGATCTCACCTTCAGCGGGCAGGTCATTAACGACAGGAAAATTCGTGGCAACAGCTTTAAAATAGCTGCTCAGTTTTTTACCTGACTTAACGATCAGGTAGTCCAGAGTGGCACAGGTCGATTCAAAATCGTTGCTTGCCCACAGGACGACGTCAGGTTCACCGGATGATTTTTTCGCTTTCCGTAACAGGAAGAGTGGTTTTGTGCTCATTGTTTTTTAACCTCAACTCAGATTAAAATTCGTTTTGTTCAGTGAATGATCTTGCCGGATACACACTGTTCATAGCCTGCGCCATACGCAGGCTATTTCTTTCAGATTTCACCTTTTAATTTCATTGCAATTAGAGTTGCCAGAAATTCGGCTTTTTTTTCTGCGGGCAGATTCTTTCCGATATGCACCAGGCACATTTTTTTGACACCTTCATCAAGTGTTTTTACGTTGCCTGATGGACCATCGATATCAACCACAGTGAATGGGGTTTCTTTATTTTCTGTTTTAATTACGTAGCCAATGCGCTTTCCTTCCAGATTCACCTCGTGAACAATGTCATCGGTAGTTACAACAGTGGCTTCATAATTGGTAATCATGTTTTTCTCCTTAATTAAGGTTGAGCGAATACCTGCCATTTCTGGCATAAATTCAGTTTCGAATAGTCAATTAATTAAAGTTCATGTGCCATCTGGTCTTTTTCGGCACAAGATTCACTGCAATATTTTCTCGGTTCGTCTTTTGATAAAATCCCGTGCATGAAGTGAAGCATTCTTTCAATAGCTTTGCTTTCTTCAACGTCTTTTTTGCAAAGGTGGTAAGCACATTTTATTTTCTTAGTCATCACCATGACCCCGCCTTTACAGGTAAACCATCACGACCGAGGAAGACTTTAATCATGCGGTCAGTAATGCATGTTTTTGTGGTCAGGTTACGAATATATAGTTTTCGCTTTTTAATATTGTTTGCCGAGGCAATATATGTCCGGCCTTCATGAAGAACATAATCGCCAGGAGTCACACACTGACGTGGTATTTCATCAGTTCCGAAGTGATGTGCAATCATAATTATCTCCATTTTTACAAATGAACTTTGTTGATGCGGTGCCTGGTGCCTCCAGGTGACTGCAACCAGTTAACAATTACAGTCGGCTTTCCCACCCAAACCAATAAGGACTAACATGACTTTTAACTGTGCCACGTGCGCTTAGCCGCATTCACCGCATCACAAAATTCACTTAAAAAAGGGCGGACATCAGCCGAACTTCAAGAAAAAACTGATGCCGCCAGGACTACACACAGCAATGTCGTTATTTACAACCGGAGGCGCACTCCCACCATTTAAATTTAACAGACAAGACCGACTCTTTATGGATATCGGAAATGCGCCTTCGTGTTGTGCCCGGTTTTATTTCACCACCTCCGGGCTTCGGTGGTCTCGGCTATACCCCTACAGCGAGAGCTTGTGTTAACATTTCAATACCCTTACAGTTGAGAGTTATTGATATGTTGGATGTATTTACTCCATTGTTGAAACTTTTTGCTAACGAGCCACTCGAAAGACTTATGTATACGATTATCATTTTTGGTCTCACTCTCTGGCTGATACCGAAAGAGTTTACTGTCGCATTCAATGCTTATACTGAAATACCTTGGCTCTTTCAGATTATCGTTTTTGCCTTTTCTTTCGTGGTCGCCATTTCCTTCTCAAGATTGCGAGCACATATTCAAAAGCATTATTCATTACTACCAGAGCAACGAGTATTGCTTCGTTTATCTGAGAAAGAAATCGCTGTATTTAAAGATTTCCTTAAAACAGGAAATCTTATTATCACTTCTCCTTGCCGTAACCCGGTTATGAAAAAATTAGAACGGAAGGGCATCATTCAACATCAGAGTGATAGCGCAAACTGTTCTTATTATCTCGTCACCGAAAAATACTCCCATTTTATGAAGTTATTCTGGAACAGCAGGAGTAGACGTTTTAATCGTTAGCTTACTGTGTGCTTCTCCAACCATCGGCGCGCGCCAGTTTCGGTTTTAAATGTTTTGCTTTTGGTATACGTCATGGCAGTGAACGTTCCATCCTGGTTGGGGAACACGCCGCACACCAGGGATTCGTTGTTGCCGAGGTCGATTTTTTGCATTTTTCGCACCTCACATCTTGTTGTTGCGGATAGAGGCTTCTGCCTGCCAGAGATCCCAGTCGTTGCTGCGTAAAGCCTGCACAGCCTGGCTGTAAGTGATACTGCAACAATCCATCAAATATTGAACTACTTCGTAATGCACCATCTTATCTCTCCCTTTAACGCCGGGTGGCGGAACTAACTGCTGCACTGCAAAATTTGAATCCCGCCGTCATGTTCATGCGCCTCGGGCTGGCTACTTAACCCCTGACCACTGCCTGGTAACTCGAAGTATTGCCCGGCGTTCTGTGGGGCGGGGTGGGTTAGCAGGTATATAATGTACTTTGTGTTCATCATTGTAAAGTACTTTAAGTACATTTTATGTATAAAAAAATGAGACGGGATAAAGTGAAGCACAAACCCGGAGGGGGACGCTACCGGATTTATGCTGGTTTAAGAGGCTTTTTGTTTTTTCTTTCGTGCTAACTCTTCGTAAATTGCATTGTACTTCTGTTTTTTCTCCTCAAGAGTTTTTAAAAGTTCATCTGTCTCACTGTCAGGGAGCTCGTCCAGAAGGTCAATGATGATTTTTTGTCTTGGATTTAACTCCTGATAGAAACGTATCTGTCCACTTTCTTCTGTATCCTCTCCCAAAAGATAGGTTGGTGTTGTTCCAATGAGTGTTGCTAATTCCCTTAATTTCTCTCGGCGAGGAATTGTTTCACCATTAAACCATTTGCTAACCGCTTTTGGTGTTAATTTCATTCGACGGGCAATTTCTGCCTGCCTTCCATGTTGTTCATAACCAGCGTTTTCACAGGCTAGCGCAAGCCTACTGGCGAACTCTTTACGCGCTTTATCTTCATGAACCATAAGTTCAATGATATTCGCTCTTGAATGTACTGTCAGTTCTGTTATAGCATGTACTCAAAGTTCACATTGTGAGGATGATATGAACCAGAAAACACTTGAAGATGTAATCAAAACTGTTCGCGTTTCTGTTGTGGCCGACGTTTGTGGTGTCAGCCAAAGAGCAATCTACAAATGGATGGATAACGGAAAATTGCCTCGCACAGAATATACCGGCGAAACAAATTACGCTGAAAAAATCGCTCATGCATCAAACGGATTATTTTCTGCCGATGCAATTTTAACTATTGGCAGAAATAAAACTACTACGAAAAAGCTGATGGGAGTTGATTCATGAAAATCAAGCATGAGCACATCGAATCAGTGTTGTTAGCCCTGGCAGCCGAAAAAGGGCAGGCGTGGGTCGCTAACGCAATTACTGAAGAATATCTGCGCCAGGGGGGCGGCGAATTGCCCCTGGTACCAGGCAAGGACTGGAACAATCAGCAGAATATCTATCATCGTTGGTTGAAAGGTGAAACGAATGCGCAAAGGGAAAAAATTCAGAAACTGATCCCTGCGGTTCTGGCAATTCTTCCTCGCGAGCTGCGTCACCGACTCTGCATCTTCGATACCCTGGAACGCCGTGCATTACTGGCGGCACAGGATGCACTGAGTACGGCAATTGATGCGCATGATGATGCAGTCCAGGCCGTTTACCGTAAAGCACATTTCAGCGGCGGCGGTTCTCCTAGCGATTCTGTCGTAGTGCATTGATTGAAATTAATCGTACCGAACTGTTTTGTTCGGTATCAGTTAAATGTAACGCTGCGAGCGTTACAAGGTGAAAACAAATGGCTTCAAACTGGATAAAGCTCGAAGTTATTACGCCGGATAAGCCGGAAATATTCAGGCTTGCTGAGATTCTGAATATTGATCCAGATGCCGCATTAGGGAAAGTCATTCGCTTCTGGGCATGGGCGGATCAACAAATGATAGACGGTAACGCAGAGTGTAACGCTCGCGGCGTTACAAAAAGTGCAATAGATCGCATCACTTTTATGGCTGGTTTTGCTGATGCGTTAATTCAGGTTGGATGGCTGGTCGAAACTAATGGTGTGTTGTCGCTTCCTAACTTTGAGCGCCATAACGGGAAAAGCTCTAAAAAACGGGCGGTTACAAACGAGAGAGTAACAAAAATACGAGAACTGAAACGAAAAGGTAACGCTGCCAGCGTTACAAAAACGGATCAAAAAGCGTTACCAGAGGAAGAGAAAGAGGAAGATATAAATACTTATCTCCCCCTAAATCCCCATCGCCAAAAACGAGCGTCTAAAAAATTCGAACCGGAGGCTATCGAGCTGCCTGACTGGTTGCCGGAAACACTCTGGCATGAGTGGGTTCAGTTCAGGCAGGCATTGCGAAAACCGATTCGAACGGAGCAGGGCGCTAACGGGGCGATACGGGAGCTGGAAAAATTCCGCCAGCAGGGTTTTTCACCTGAGCAGGTGATTCGACACAGCATCGCCAATGAATACCAGGGCTTGTTCGCGCCGAAAGGTGTTCGGCCAGAGACGTTGCTCCGACAGATTAACACCGTCTCGTTTCCGGACAGTGCGATCCCGCCAGGCTTCAGGGGTAACAGACCATGAAAAATATTGCGACAGGCGGCGTTTTGGAACGTATCCGCAGACTGGCCCCGCCACATGTAACCGCGCCATTCAGGACGGTGGCGGAGTGGCGCGAGTGGCAACTTGCAGAAGGCCAGAAACGTTGTGAGGAGATCAACCGTCAGAATCGTCAGTTGCGGGTGGAAAAAATCCTGAATCGCTCCGGCATACAGCCGTTGCACCGCAAATGCTCGTTTGCGAATTACCAGGTGCAGAACGACGGCCAGCGATACGCGTTGAGTCAGGCGAAATCTATCGCTGACGAACTGGTTACCGGATGCACAAATTTCGCGTTCAGCGGAAAACCTGGTACCGGAAAAAACCATCTGGCGGCGGCTATCGGGAATCGCCTGCTGAAAGATGGCCAGACAGTGATTGTGGTTACCGTGGCTGATGTTATGAGCGCCCTGCACGCCAGCTATGACGACGGGCAGTCAGGCGAAAAATTTTTGCGGGAACTGTGCCAAGTGGATCTGCTGGTTCTTGATGAAATTGGCATTCAGCGCGAGACAAAAAACGAGCAGGTGGTGCTGCACCAGATTGTTGATCGCCGGACAGCGTCGATGCGCAGCGTGGGGATGCTGACAAACCTGAACTATGAGGCCATGAAAACATTGCTCGGCGAGCGGATTATGGATCGCATGACCATGAACGGCGGGCGATGGGTGAATTTTAACTGGGAGAGCTGGCGTCCGAATGTCGTCCAGCCAGGAATTGCGAAGTGATTTTTACCGGGAGGAAATTTTAATGGAAACCGTTTTTGATGCACTGAAAGCAATGGGAAAAGCCACGTCGGTAGAACTGGCTGCGCGACTTGATATCAGTCGTGAAGAAGTGCTGAACGAGCTGTGGGAACTTAAAAAGGCTGGCTTCGTTGATAAAAGCGTATACACCTGGCGTGTGGCTGATAACAACGTTCAGCAGGAACAGCCAGAGCAGGCAGAACTGCCGGAAGAAACCACCACGGCAACAGTAGCGAAAATCTCAGAGTGCGATTTAACCGCGACGATTGAACAACGTGGCCCACAAACGGCGGATGAACTGGCTACGTTTTTCGGCACCACATCACGCAAAGTGGCTTCAACGCTGGCAATGGCAATCAGCAAAGGCCGTCTGATTCGCGTTAATCAGAACGGTAAATTTCGTTACTGCATGCCGGGCGATGATTTACCAGCAGAGCCGAAAGCTGCATCGGTAACGGAAACTGATGGTAAAGCCTTTCCTCAACCAGCAGGTGTTGCGTTACCGGGACAGGAAGCTGCAACACAGGAAGATATTAAAACAGAAACTGTGGCGGACATTGTGCAGTCGTTGCCATCGTTTACCGAAACGCGAGCGGATGACCTCGTTCTGCCATCGCTGCATATGGCAAACCGCGAACTGCGTCGGGCGAAAAATCATGTCCAGAAGTGGGAGCGTGTCTGCGCCGCGCTGCGGGAGCTGAACAAACACCGGGATATTGTTCGACAGATTACTGATTCTTCTCGCTGTGTTGCATCGGAAAAGTGATTGCCGGAGGCGCTTATGGCAAAAGTATTTACACAAGAAGAGCGGGAAAAAATCAAGGGACAGGTTGTTGAGCTAGTACGCCGGAGTGGGCGCGAGACGTTACGGCAACTGGAAGCCAAGACAGGTGCGACAAGATATCTGATGAGCGTTCTCGCCAGAGAGCTGGTTGCCAGTGGCGATGTATACAACTCTGGCTACGGGTTATTCCCGTCTGAACAGGTTCGTAAGGACTGGCAAAACGCCCGCAAAAAACTATCGAGGGCAAAGGCGAAGAAACCGGTTGTGGTTGATCCGGACCTTATCTGGTCATTACCAGACGGAGAAATACGCCGCTACGACAGGCGCCTGAATATAATCTGTCGCGAGTGCCGGAAAAGCGAAGTTATGCAGCGTGTACTGGCATTTTACCAGAGTAATTTCAGGAGGTTGTCTGGTGAGCACGATTAACTACTAGGGGGGATAACAATAAAATAAAGCCTCCTAGGAGGCTTTGATTATATTAAGCAAATGTTTTCCAATCGTTTCAGACATCTTCGGAGGGACCGCATTTCCTATTTGACGAGCCCGAGATTGCAAAGAACCAATAAATTTATAATCCAAAGGAAATGTTTGTAGACACGCTGCTTCACGAACCGATATTGCTCGATTTTGTGTTGGATGTCCAAAACGTCCATTTGAATAGCTAATACAACGAGTTGTTAGTCCGCTGGCTGGTTTGTCCCAACTCAAACGTCCATATACGTCTGTATGCCCTTTATGGTTACGATGGCATTCTAAAATCAATTCATCTGGCCAAAATTCTCGACTTCCACCTTCAGGAGTGCATTTTATTCTACGTAAATTAAGCTCTGATAAGCGTGCAGCTTCATGATCAGGAATACTATTATGCTTTTCTCCTGCTTCTATCTTCGGTAAATTAGCGATCCAGTCCTTTACTGTTGAATAGGGAGTATTTCCAACCCCATGTGTAGGAGAAGGCAATGCGACATAAAAATCCTTGGATGCAATGAGCACTAATCTTTCTCGCGTCTGTGGTACACCGTACCACGCAGCTGGCATTACTTTATAATCTACACTATATCCCTTTGATGAAAGCATTTCTAAAAACATCATGAATGTTCCTTCATTTTTGTTAAACTTTTGCATTCCTGGCACGTTTTCAACAAAAATAAAATCAGGCATATAATGCTCTACAAAGCGACTGAATTCCTTTAATAGATCTAATCGTGGATCATCATTTTTCTTATTTGAGTTTTGCTTAGAGTACGGTTGACAAGGCGCACATCCTGAAAAAAGAATGTAATCATTACGATGTTTTTTTACTAACTTGTTTATGGCATTGTTGTCGATTAACCTAATGTCCGAGTTAATAAAAGCAGCCTGCGGGAAATTTGCACGAAATGAACTGGCTGCATCAACGTCGAAATCGAGGCCAAAAACAATATCCATTCCAGCTTGATGGAAACCTTGGCTGGTTCCACCACAACCGGAAAAGAAGTCAAACACTTTGATTTTTTTCATTTTTCCCTCTGCATCCAGAATCACTACCTAATGATACCACGGTCAAGAGCCTGAGTAATTATTTTTCTTATTTTTATAAATTCAGGCAATTCATTTTTAAGTCTTGCGGTCATCATTTGTTGGAGGCAAAAAATTTCCTCTGCATTTACTTCTTCTTTATCATACAGGTGTTGCGCTAATAATCTTATTTGATTCTTATACAGTTCTGGATCATTAGAACTCCAGGTCTGTGAATCAATTATTTCTTTTTCACTTGGCGTAATTGCCTTTTCAATGAGTAATTGTTCGGGAGTATCAAATGGTAAATACTTCACTTTATTGAATGCATACTCAAGCACTTGCCTTTTGAGTCTATTAGATTCTTGTTCATTTTTTTTGCCATTACTACCACTGGCATTGATAATTAACTCGCAACCATAATATTTGCACATTGTATTAACTAAATCAGCATCAGCAATTTCACTAATTCTTACTGGTTTTATTTTTTTGTTTTTATCACCATCAAGTAAAAACAAAATATCATTGCGTTCTACCACAGCGTAACTGGGAAGATGCTTGCTTAAAATGGTCTCCGAACCACCTGGTATATAACTTACACTAAATGATAAGCTTAATCTTTCATCATTTTTAATCGCTTTATCTATAATTGCTTTAGCTAATTTATCTTCTACAATTATTGTTTTCTTGTTAATATCATGCCCTAGCTCTATAAAAGCTTCATCCGGTGCTATATTTTGAACTATTTTAGCTGTTTCACTCTCTTCATCAAAAACAAATAATTTAATGGCATCTTTGGGAAGAGTGTTCACAATAACAGGAGAATGGGTTGATATTACCACTTGATGTTTTTTCTGTTCAACAATAGAGTACAGAACATCCATCATCCTTTTTTGTGCACCAGGGTGAAGTGAAACTTCTGGTTCGTCAAGAAGAATTAATGAATTAGGTTTGGCCGAATAAATATTGAGTATTAGTGAAACTATTGCAAATTCACCACTTCCAGCAAACGCTTCTGTATAGTTCAACTTATCAGTTGAAAGTAAAGCGGTTCCTCCTCTGGTTCCAAATAACCGATGCTCAAGAAATTTAATGACTTTATATTTTTTCCCTAATATAAATGAGACGTGCTCAACTAGTTCTGGCGCCAAGGTTATATTTTTAACAATGGTTTCCGCCCCCCAGAGTCTTAAATTACTTAGCTTTTCATCAAAAGCTTTCTTTATATATTTAGATTTGCTTCTGATATAGTCTTGCTTTGTAATTAATACACCACTCTTCTTCTTTCTTAATTTAAAATCAGAGTGATACATACATCTATCAAATGCACTTATTTCCGATCTGAAATCTAGGAAAACCAATCCCTTCTTGATTTTTTTCCATCTGGTTGCATTACTATTAGCACCCAGATCATCCGAAATACTCTCCATGTTATCACCAACAGATGGTCGACTTGTTTCCCAATAATCGATTGTTTTCTTGGTAGCATTGATACGTGCTTGGAGTATTTCAACTAAACGGCCATCAGCATTTTTATATCCATATATATATCTAGGTTTAAGAGAACTGCCATCAGCAAGTTTTAGGTCAGGAAACTCATCTGTTTCAGTTGTGAACCAATAACGAGTTATATTTTTACCATGTGGGCAACCAAATAGCGCTTTGATAACAGAACTTTTATTAGTTCCATTTTTTCCTACTAAAGCCGTTATAGGGAACTGAAAATCGATCCTTGCATTCTGCTCTATATTTTTAAAGTATGGAAAACGGATATGTTGTATGAATGGTTCAAATTCACCGTTTTTTAACGCGCACTGGAGTGTTCGAATTTTGCTCTTGTATGCGGAAGTGCTCATTGTTTACTAAAGTCCATAATAGGCTATTAACAGGTTGAGGATGACATGATAACGATTTTTAATGCAGATAAAAGAGGTTTGTTGGTTAGCACACAACAGAAAAAGTGACCTTACCGCTTGAACGAAAGGTAAGGGTAAGTAGGCTGTGATGCAGCAAAAGACGATGTTAATCGCCCTGATTGTCATCTGTATTACCGTCGTTGTGATGGCACTGGTAACAAGGAAAGACTTCTGCGAGGTACAAATCCGAACCGGTCAGACGGAGGTCGCTGTCTTCACAGCTTACGAACCTGAGGAGTGAGAGACCAGGCGAGGGAGAAATCCCTCGCCACCTCTGATGTGTCAGGCATCCTCAACGCACCCGCACTTAACCAACTTTGGCGGGTATATTTTATCTGTGAATATTTTTATAAAAATAATGCCCACGCACAGCATAAAACAAAAAGTATTACAGATAAAAAAGGAACGTAATGTGCAGATTTGTTGTTTTCCATATTTACTCACCTTAATATGATTAACCCTAATAGGGTTGTTATTTCAGCGGTTTTCAAATGAGATATTATGGTGATCTGGCAGATTTGCATAACATTAAAATTTAATTTGTTTAACCGCTTTTAATAATAAGCGTTGTTTGTATCCCAGCAATCTGTTGTTTGGTTTTTATTCCATTAAGGTGGGGCTTTACACTGGAGCCAGTTTATTTATACTTCATACGTCAGCCTGAACAACTGGCATCTGCTGCGCTGCGCCATCGAGAGATTAAGAAATGGCGCATATACAACTGGTCAAACAAACCTCTTCCGGATTACTTCTCCCGGCGACGCCGGAGAGTTGTGATTTTCTGCATCAAATCAAAATAGGCGAGTGGATACACGCAGACTTTAAGCGTGTGCGTAACTACGCATTCCACAAGCGTTTTTTCAAACTCCTGCAACTGGGATTCGATTACTGGACTCCGGTCGGTGGGGCGATCACGCCTCGCGAACGAGAACTGCTGTTTGGTTTCGTTGATTACCTGTGCGAATCAGTTGGTCGGGAACACACGCCAGCCCTGAGTGATGCCGCAGAGCAATATCTGAATACAGTTGCGACACGCAGAACCCGGGATACGGCATTGCTAAAGTCGTTTGAGGCTTTTCGCGAGTGGGTAACCATTCAGGCTGGATTTTACACCGAACATTTTTATCCGGACGGTAGCCGCGGGCGTCGGGCAAAATCTATCGCTTTTGCGAATATGGACGAAACCGAGTTTCAGCAGGTTTATAAATCTGTTCTGAATGTGCTGTGGAACTGGATTCTGTTCCGTAAATTTTCCTCTCCGGAACAAGTCGAAAATGTGGCCGCGCAGCTGCTGGAGTTTGCGTAATGGTGGATTTACGTAAAGCGGCGCGGGGGCAGATGTGCACCGTCAGAATTCCTGGCTACTGCAATCACAATCCCGAAACATCTGTGCTGGCGCATTACAGGCTGGCGGGGACGTGCGGAACAGCGACAAAACCACACGATATGCAGGCAGCGATTGCCTGTAGCTCATGCCACGATTTAATCGACGGGCGGGTAAAAACCAGCGATTACACCAAAGAAGAATTACGCCTGATGCATGCAGAAGGTGTTTTTCGCACACAAGAAATCTGGAGAAAGGAAGGTTATTTATGATTTACCCAACAAATACAGGCAAAAGCGGGGAACACCTTCGTCTCACCACGCTGGAAAGTGTCTGGATTCAGGGAAAACTGCGCATGTGGGGGCGCTGGTCGTATATTGGCGGCGGTAAGACGGGAAATATGTTTAACCAGTTGCTGGCATCCAAAAAATTGACGAAAACAGCCGTCAATGAAGCCCTGCGCAGGATGAAAAAAGCGGGAATAGAGAAACCTGAGCTGGAAGCGTTTTTGCGAGAGATGATCAATGGCAAGCAAAAGACCTGGCTGGCGCATTGTACTGATGCAGAGGCGTTATGTATTGATAGAGTCATAAGTGAGGTGCTGGCAGAGCATCCTGGATTGATTAGTGTCCTCCGGCAACGGTATGAAGGACGGGGGATGACTAAGCGCAAAATGGCTGAATTGCTAAATGATGCACATCCTGAGTGGTGTTTTAGCACATGCGAAAAGCGAATTGCTAATTGGTTGGCTGTTGCTGAGTATGCCCTATATATTCCCATGCGAGAATCATTTGCTCAAAAAATAGCTTGATTTTTTACGCATAAACTGCTTCAATTCCGGTATGCTTCGCAAAGCTGTATCGCGAGGCGAACCAAGCGCATGAACTTTACCAGAACCCGCCATTGAGCGGGTTTTGTTGTTTCTGGGGGGGCATTTCGTTAAATGAAGCTGTGTTGTGCGCAATTAGCTAATAACACGAATCGTGAATGTATATAATGCGCTTGTTCCTTCGATGGTGTATTCGAATAACGGATTACTGAATACAGCTATCCCATTAAGGGAACACCGCCATCTGCTCATCGGGAAGAGCCGACCATCATTTAAGTGGTAGGTGTGAGGTTCGATACCTCGGTGGCGGTTCTGTGCCGACTTAGCTCAGTAGGTAGAGCAACTGACTTGTAATCAGTAGGTCACCAGTTCGATTCCGGTAGTCGGCACCATATGCGGGTATCGTATAATGGTTATTACCTCAGCCTTCCAAGCTGATGATGCGGGTTCGATTCCCGCTACCCGCTCCAGCATTTGAAATAAGCCTTATTGTATTGCAGCACTGGCGTATTTTTATTACGTGGGAGCAGGTTGTTTCGAAAAAGCATTCTGTTCTCTGGCTATGATTTGAGGCCAGGTTTTTTTACGGCAGCAGAATGGTGCATTATCGGTGGAGATTTTGTATTTCCTGGCAGGGCCGGTGATGTGCCATCCCGATGTTGTAAACATCGCTAAAAATGACATTGAGATTAATCATATACTAAGCAAAACCTGGAAATACATCCTTTACCGCCTCCACCGGGCGGTTTTTTTTATTCTGAACCCTAAAAAAAGAAACACGGACACTGATAATGCCCGTGTGGCAATGCCATGTAAGTTAGCGATGAATATGGCGCAAAAAAGCGCGGCCGTCGGATTAACGCCGCGGGACAAAGTCCATGAAGAATCATAAGTATTGGCCTCCTTCTGGGGACATGTTCATACTACTAAGCTTCAGAAGTGGTTTAAATCATCAAATTAACCTTAATTTTCGATAAGTCTTATTTCATTTCTTTGCGCCACATCTGGCGCGCATCAAATAACGCCACGCAAAGGGCATCTGCGGATGCCGGTGCTTTTGACGGGGTGTTTTTTACGGGCCGCTGGTGGCCATTTTTTGTTTCCATTACACAGCGCCCGCATCTGCGAGGTGGGGGTTATGAAATCCATGGATAAGTTAACAACGGGTGTCGCCTATGGCACCTCCGCAGGCAGTGCTGGCTACTGGTTTTTACAGTTGCTCGATAGAGTAACTCCGTCACAGTGGGCTGCAATCGGTGTGCTGGGTAGTCTGGTTTTTGGCCTGCTGACGTACCTGACAAACCTTTATTTCAAGATTAAAGAAGATAAGCGCAAGGCTGCGAGAGGTGAATAATGCCTCCATCATTACGAAAAGCCGTTGCTGCGGCTATTGGTGGCGGGGCTATTGCTATAGCATCTGTGTTAATCACTGGCCCAAGTGGTAACGATGGTCTGGAAGGTGTCAGTTACATACCATACAAAGATATTGTTGGCGTATGGACTGTATGTCACGGACACACCGGAAAAGACATTATGCTCGGTAAAACGTATACCGAAGCAGAATGCAAAGCCCTCCTGAATAAAGACCTTGCCACTGTCGCCAGACAAATTAACCCGTACATCAAAGTCGATATACCGGAAACAACGCGCGGCGCTCTTTACTCGTTCGTCTACAACGTGGGTGCTGGCAATTTCAGAACATCGACGCTTCTTCGCAAAATAAACCAGGGCGATATCAAAGGCGCATGTGATCAGCTACGTCGCTGGACATATGCTGGCGGTAAGCAATGGAAAGGTCTCATGACTCGTCGTGAGATTGAGCGTGAAATCTGTTTGTGGGGTCAGCAATGAACAGAGTAACCGCGATTATCTCCGCTCTGGTTATCTGCATCATCGTCTGCCTGTCATGGGCTGTTAATCATTACCGTGATAACGCCATTACCTACAAAGCCCAGCGCGACAAAAATGCCAGAGAACTGAAGCTGGCGAACGCGGCAATTACTGACATGCAGATGCGCCAGCGTGATGTTGCTGCACTGGATGAAAAATACACGAAGGAGTTAGCTAATGCGAAAGCTGAAAATGATGCTCTGCGTGATGATGTTGCCGCTGGTCGTCGTCGGTTGCACATCAAAGCAGTCTGTCAGTCAGTGCGTGAAGCCACCACCGCCTCCGGCGTGGATAATGCAGCCTCCCCCCGACTGGCAGACACCGCTGAACGGGATTATTTCACCCTCCGGGAACGACTGGTAATGATGCAGGCCCAACTTGAAGGTGCTCAGCAATACATAACCGAGCAGTGTTTAAAGTAAAATCTTAACTACAATATGATTCATTTTGATGATTGTTTCATAAGGAACAGTGAAGTAAGATCTAAGAGGAGTTAAATTTTATACAGTATAATCATAATATTGCAGCAAGGTGGTTATAATTGAAAGAATATTTAGATATGAATACATCTCATGTAAGAGTTGTTACTCATATGTGTGGGTTCCTGGTTTGGCTCTATAGTCTTTCAATGTTGCCACCAATGGTTGTAGCATTGTTTTATAAAGAAAAAAGCCTGTTCGTTTTCTTTATAACTTTCGTTATATTTTTTTGCATTGGTGGCGGAGCGTGGTATACAACTAAGAAATCTGGCATTCAATTACGTACCCGTGATGGGTTTATTATAATTGTAATGTTTTGGATTTTGTTTTCTGTTATTAGTGCATTCCCTTTATGGATTGACTCAGAACTTAATTTAACGTTCATTGATGCTCTGTTTGAAGGGGTTTCTGGAATAACAACAACAGGAGCAACTGTAATTGATGATGTTAGTTCATTACCTCGGGCATATTTGTACTATCGGTCACAGTTAAATTTTATAGGTGGTTTAGGAGTTATTGTTCTGGCGGTTGCTGTATTGCCATTATTGGGTATTGGTGGTGCAAAGCTTTATCAGTCAGAAATGCCGGGGCCATTTAAGGATGACAAACTCACTCCCCGCCTGGCCGATACGTCACGGACACTGTGGATAACTTATTCTTTATTAGGTATTGCTTGTATTGTCTGTTATAGACTTGCAGGAATGCCTTTGTTTGATGCTATTTGTCACGGGATTTCCACAGTTTCGCTTGGTGGTTTCTCAACTCATAGCGAGAGTATCGGATATTTTAATAACTATTTGGTTGAGCTGGTGGCTGGTTCTTTTTCCCTGCTATCGGCTTTCAACTTCACTCTTTGGTATATTGTTATTAGCAGGAAAACGATAAAACCTTTAATCAGAGATATTGAACTTCGTTTCTTTCTGTTAATAGCCTTAGGGGTGATCATTGTTACCTCTTTCCAGGTCTGGCATATAGGTATGTATGACTTGCATGGAAGTTTTATTCATTCGTTTTTTCTTGCCAGCTCCATGCTCACTGATAATGGTTTAGCTACGCAGGATTATGCAAGCTGGCCCACGCACACGATAGTGTTTTTGCTGTCGTCAAGTTTCTTTGGGGGATGTATAGGTTCAACTTGTGGTGGAATTAAGTCACTTCGATTTCTTATACTTTTCAAACAAAGCAAATACGAGATAAATCAGCTTTCTCATCCCAGAGCGTTGTTGAGTGTAAATGTAGGAGGGAAGATAGTTACAGATCGTGTAATGAGGTCTGTATGGAGTTTCTTTTTTCTTTATACTCTCTTCACGGTGTTTTTTATACTGGTGTTAAATGGTATGGGATATGATTTTCTTACATCATTTGCAACAGTGGCTGCATGTATTAATAATATGGGATTAGGTTTTGGGGCTACTGCATCGTCATTCGGAGTGCTTAATGACATTGCAAAATATTTAATGTGCATAGCTATGATTCTTGGTCGCCTTGAAATTTATCCTGTTATTATATTGTTTTCAGGTTTTTTTTGGCGCTCCTAATATATGGCTGATTTATAATTGTGAGTTTAATATTATATTGACTCACTCATTGATCCAATACCTAACTTTACCAGCAACACCTCCGCCCCCAGTAGCACTGGCTGCTGGGGTGCGTTTTATTCATAAAGCAAGGCTGTATGAGCGAGAAATTAAAGATAGTCTATCGCCCATTACAAGAATTGTCACCGTATGCGCACAACGCCAGGACGCACAGTACTGAGCAGGTGGCACAACTGGTAGAAAGTATTAAGCAATTCGGCTGGACTAATCCGGTGCTGATTGACGAAAAGGGCGAAATTATTGCGGGTCACGGTCGTGTTATGGCGGCTGAAATGCTCAAAATGGATTCTGTTCCGGTCATTGTTCTGTCTGGCCTGACGGATGAGCAGAAAAAGGCGTACCGCCTGGCAGATAATCGCCTACCAATGAATGCTGGCTGGGATGAAGATCTGTTGCGGATGGAGCTGTCGGACCTAATCAATGCTGATTTTGATGTCTCCCTGACAGGCTTCGGCCCGACAGAAATTGATGAACTGTTGACGGATGTTTTGCCCGGTACAGGAAATAAGGAGGAGCCGTATACGACGAAAATTGATACGCCTGTTTATGAGCCGTCGGGCGGTAAACCGGATATCAGTGAACTGTACGACGATACGAAAACTCAGGAGCTGATCAGCCGGATACGTTCGGCGTCCCTTGATCCTGATATTGAGAAATTCCTCCTGTGTGCGGCAGAACGTCACACGGTGTTTAATTTCAGCAGAATTGCGGACTATTACGCTCATGCCCCCGCTGAAATTCAGTGCCTTTTCGAGGAGTCGGCGCTGGTGATCATTGATTATCAGCAGGCTATTGAAAATGGATTTGTCCGAATGACGCAGCGCATGGTGGCGATCATGCATAGCGGGGAGGAGGAATATGCGTGATGATTTTTGCGCCTTTATTCTGACTCACGGGCGACCGGACAAAGTTCTGACTTACCGGACGTTGCGTCGTGCTGGCTATACCGGGAAAATTTTTATCGTTGTTGATGATGAAGATAAGACACGGCATCAGTACATGGCTGAATTTGGTGAACAGGTGCTGGTATTTTCCAAAGCCGATATTGCCAGTCGTTTTGACGAAGCCGATAATTTTGGTGACCGCCGCTCAATTTTTTACGCCCGTAATGCCTGTTTCGACCTGGCAAAACTGGTCGGGTGTAAATACTTCATTCAGCTCGATGATGATTATCACGAGTTCCAGTTTCGGGTGGATCGCAACTATGACCAGGCCTATTTCCCGATAAGGAAACTGGATGCGATCCTTTCTGAAATGCTGGCGTATTACGAATCAATACCCGCGCTTTCCATCGCTATGTCGCAGGGCGGGGATTTTCTTGGTGACAATGGCGGCCATGCTTCGTGGGTGAAACGCAAGGCAATGAACAGCTTTATCTGTTCGGTTGATCGACCGTTCTCATTCATGGGGCGCATTAACGAGGATGTGAATACGTACACGAATCTCGGTCGCCGTGGTGAATTGTTTATGACGATCGGTGCTGTCCAGTTAGGGCAGAAACAGACGCAGAAAAACAGCGGCGGAATGACCGAGCTGTATCTGGATTCCGGGACCTACGTTAAAAGTTTTTATTCCGTCATGTATGCGCCGTCGTGCGTAAAAATCTCACTGATGGGCGCCAGCCATAAACGCATTCACCATCAGGTCACCTGGAACAACGCTGCAGTAAAAATCCTTCACGAAAAATACAGGAAGAAGACACCCTGCATATTAATGGGGGTGACAAATGATTCCGTATTCGAAAGTCGAGTCTCTGGCAGCGTGCCGGATGACTGCACAACAAATCGCTGACGTTCTGGATGTTGATCTGAACCGACTGAAAGAAAATCGGGAAGCAATGACAAATTTTTACGCGTCCATCCGTAAGGGCAGAGCGAAAGGTGAAGCCGAGCTACGGGCGGCATTGTTTAAGCTTGCCAGAAAAGGGGATGCCTTTGCCCTGCGCGAACTACTCAGGGTGGATAAAAATCAGGACTAACTGATGAGCAGACCGGACTGGGGGGCGTTGCAGCAGGAGTATATTGCTGAATACACCCGCTCCGGTATATCTCCGGTGGCATGGTGTGAAGCAAGGGGACTGAATTACGCAACAGCCCGTCGTTACATCAAAAAACCTCCGAAAAATGCGCAGACAGAAATGCGCAAAACTGCGCAAAAAAGTGCGCAGAAAAAATCTGCGCAGACTGCACAAAAGCGGAACGGAAAATCTCAGGAAAAAAAGCCAGTATCCGATGCGTACCTGAATGAGGGCGATGCGGAAGAAATTTCGTTCTGTCCCGATGAATTCGGCGTTTCTGACCAGCAGGCGAAATTCGCAATGCTGGTTGCCCAGGGGAAAAAACTCGTTGAGGCATATCGCCTGGCAGGATACGAGTCAGAGGGGAATGCGGCCTACGTAACCGCCAGCCAGCTCCTAAGAAATCCTAAGGTTTTTCGTGCTATCAGCTACTTCCGCAATCAGTACCAGAAACGCTATACCGCAGACCTGGATTTACTGGTGAGTCAGTTGATGGCCATTGTCCAGGCCGACCCCAATCAGTTGGCACAATTTCGCCGTGTTAACTGCCGTTATTGCTGGGGCGAGAATCATCACTACCAGTGGCGCGATATAGCAGAATTCGATAAGGCAGCGGCGCAGGCCTCCAGAGATGGCAAACCCGAGCCGGAATATGGTGGCCTTGGCTTTGTTGATAACGCCATACCCAATCCGGACTGCCCGAAGTGCTGCGGTGAGGGAACGGGGCAGCTTTATATGGCTGATACCACTCTGCTTGATGGGGAAGCGCGGCAATTATATGCAGGGGCAAAGCTCGGAAAATTTGGTGTTGAGATCCTGCTGGAGGATAAGGCTGCCGCCCGGCGTGAATTGTTGCGTTTGCTTGCTGCTGGTGGGGCTTTATGTGCAGATAAGCGGCTACAGGAACTGGAAATTGAACGGCGCAGAATGGAAAACCAGAAGCTGCGCAAAGAGATCGAAACGGTGGAAGATAATGAACATCCCCAACCTGTGGCGATCAATATTAATGTGGTTGATGCCAGAGTAAGGAGTGATGAAGATGATCTCTCCGACGCTTAATGTGCCTCAGGCGCGATTTCTTTCAATGCCCCATAAATTTAAAGCCTATATTGCTGGTTTTGGCTCGGGCAAAACATGGGTTGGGTGTGGCGGCATATGCAAGGGGATTTGGGAGCATCCAGGTATAAATCAGGGATATTTTGCGCCAACGTATCCCCAAATTCGCGATATTTTTTACCCTACAGTGGAAGAAGTTGCTGCTGACTGGGGATTGAACGTAAAAATTAATGAGGGAAATAAAGAGGTTCACTTTTATTACGGACGCCAGTATCGGGGAACCACTATCTGCAGATCGATGGAGAAGCCACAAACGATCGTCGGTTTCAAAATTGGTAATGCGTTGGTGGATGAACTGGACATTTTGCCGAAGGAAAAAGCCAGAACGGCGTGGCGCAAGATAATTGCGCGTATGCGTTATAAGATTGATGGACTTCGCAACGGTATTGACGTTACAACCACGCCGGAAGGATTCAAATTTGTCTACGAGCAGTTTGTTAAAGCCGTGCGTGAAAAAACAGAGCTGGCCTCACTGTATGGTCTGGTGCAGGCATCTACTTTCGATAATGAAAAGAACCTGCCAGCAGATTACATTCCTTCGCTTCTTGAATCATACCCTCCAGAGCTGATTAAAGCCTATCTGCGAGGACAGTTTACTAACCTGACAAGTGGTACTGTTTACCATCAGTTTGACCGGAAACTGAATAATTGCGAAGAAGTGGAGCAGCCAGGGGAGCCGATTTATATTGGGATGGATTTTAACGTTGGAAAGATGGCGGGAATCGTCCATGTGCTGCGTTTGGGGCTTCCATGTGCGGTAACTGAAATCATCAATGCCTACGATACGCCGGATATGATCCGCATCATTAAAGAACGCTTCTGGCCGTATGACGGGCATGATTACCGGAAAGTGAGGGAGATTTATATTTATCCAGATGCTTCCGGAGATTCCAGAAAATCAAGTAACGCAAGTACGACGGATATAGCCCAGCTTAAGCAGGCAGGTTTTAACGTTGTGGTGAACAGCTCGAACCCGCCAGTAAAAGATCGCGTTAACTCAATGAATGCAATGTTCTGCAATGCCAATGGTGAGCGTCGCTATAAAGTTAATGTGAAGCGTTGTCCGGTATATGCCGAATCTCTGGAGCAACAGGTCTGGGATGATAAGGGGGAGCCTGATAAAAAATCTGGCAATGATCACCCGAATGATGCCGGAGGTTATTTCATCGTTAAGCAATTCCCTATTGTCAAACCGACCGGAAGAGTCACATCACTTCGGATTTAATTATGGCTGATATATCAACACCCAACCTCGACTATAACGATATGCTGGAGGCGTGGGATATTAACGACGCATTGATGGGCGGTACGCTTGAAATGCGCAGGCAGGGGGAAAATTATCTCCCCAAATGGCCTAATGAAGATGAAGACGCTTATAAAAAACGCCTGTCTGTGGCTACGCTACTTCCTGTGTATGAAGAAAGCATCAAACAAAATATTGGGCGAATATTTGCAGAGCCGACAGTATTGAGTGAGGAAACGCCGGAAAAAATCAGGGAATATGCAGAAAATATCGACATGGAGGGGAGCCGACTGGATGTGTGGGCGCAGCAATTTTTCAGTCTCGCATTTCAGTATGGTGTGGCACATGCGCTGGTGGACTATCCACGAACGGATATGAACGAGATTCGGACAAAAGCCGATGAAAACGCGGCCGGTGGTCGCCCGTACGTTACGATGCTGAATCCACGCCAGGTTATTGGATGGAAATCGAAAGTTGAAAAAGGGAAAGTTGTTCTCACTGATTTGCGTATAAAAGAGGTCATCATTATTGATGGTGATGATTTCGGGCAGAAGAAGGTGGAGCAGATCCGCCATATTATGCCCCGTCGAGTAGAAATTTATCGACGCAGCGAAGGTACTAATGGCGAATCTGTCTGGATGCTTCATGAGTCATGGAATACCAGCCGTGATGATATTCCTCTGGTAACACTGTATACGAAGAAAACAGGGTTTATGCGTGGTACACCGCCATTGCTTAATCTTGGCTTGCTGAATATCAAGCACTGGCAAAGCCAGAGCGAGCAGGACAATATTCTTCATGTTGCCCGCGTTCCATTGCTGGTGGCCTACGGGCTGGACAGGAATGAAGAACTGACGGTTGGTGCATCCACCGCTACGATTTTTGAGGACAGAACAAAAAATGGCCTCGAATATGTTGAACATAGTGGCGCAGCGATAGAATCTGGCGAAACATCACTTGAGAAGCTGGAAAATCAGATGCGTCATGCCGGCGCTAAACTTCTGCGGGCTGAAAATACATCCACCAAATCTGTTGATCAGACTAATGAAGAGCGGATGCAGGAACACTCGCCGCTTTATACAATGGCGAACTCCCTCGAAGATGCCCTCGATAATATTCTCCAGATAATGGCGGAATGGAGCGGAGAGAGTTGCGGTGGCAATGTGGATGTGCGCACTGAACTGGATGTATCTGCCCAGGTGTTTGACTCATCCTCCGCGCTGGCTGTTCAGTCATTGCGTCAGGGCGGTGATATACGTCAGATTGATGCGGTTCGGGTGTTGCAGGCGTTGAAATTTATCGATCAGGATTCCCGTCCAGAGGAAGTGATCGATGAATTAAAAAATCAGAGTGTAATGCTGATGGAAATCAATGATGCAAACCGTGAATGAACGGCTGCGTGATGAATCAATTGCTCATGCAGTCTGGATATCCCGCTATAGCACTGGTGTGGCTGCCAGAATGGTGAAAATACTGAATGACAGCGATGCGGAGCTTACAGCTCGCCTGCTGGTAGTACTGGACAGCCTCGATCCTGGTAGTTTTACCGTTACGCGCCTGGAGTCACTTCTGGCGAGTGTCAGAGAGGTTAACCGCGCTGCTATTAACAGCATGTTTACCAGTCTCTCCGGAGAGCTGAACGAGCTGGCAATTTATGAGGCTAGTTATCAGTTAAGTCTGTTTGATTCTCTGCTACCTGATTTTGTTGCTGATGTTCACCCTCTGGTTGGTATATCTTCTGATGCACTTTACGCCGCTGCAATGGCGCGACCATTCCAGGGACGACTGCTCAGTGAGTGGGCCTTGGATCTTGAGGCGGATCGGCTCAGACGCATAACAAATACGGTGCGTCAGGGTTTTTTGCTGGGGGATACCAATGAGCAGATCGCAAGAAAAATTCGGGGACATGTCAGCAAGGGATTTCAGGATGGTGCATTGCAGATGAGCCGGGCTAATGCGGCCAGCATTGCAAAAACAGCGGTTGGACATCTTGCTGCTACTGCCCGTGAGAGTTTTGCCAGCGCGAATAATGATTTGATTAAGGGTAAGCAATGGTTATCAACGCTTGATAATCGTACTACGCCACAATGTCGAATCAGGGATCGCCTCAAATATACGCTGGATAATAAACCTGTAGGTCACAGTGTGCCTTATTTGCATGGGCCGGGAAAAATTCATTTCTGCTGCCGCTCAACGGAAACGTTCATTCTGAAATCAGCGAAGGAACTGGGTATTGATGTTCGTGATATTTCCCCGGCTGAGCGGGCCAGCATGGATGGCGTGGTGGCCGGAGATACAACCTACAGGGAATGGTTTTTGCGTCAGCCTTACACCAGACAAAAACAGATTGTGGGGGAAACCCGGGCAAAGCTGATTCGGGATGGCGGTATGTCGCCAGATGAATTTTACACCGATAAAGGCGAATGGCTGACGCTGAAGCAACTCCGTGAGCGTGATGCACAGGTATTCAGAAAAGCAGGGATTTAAATAAATCATTTATTACAACAGGCTACCTTCGGGTGGCCTTTTTTATTGCTGCGATCCGGATGGTGAGCAGCGTAACTGTCGGAAGACTTAAACCAGGTACTAATATGAAACTGAAAACGGTCGAGATTAACGGAAAACAATACGCAGAAATTGATACTGCTGGCCTGCCAGTTTATGTGCACGACGATGGTAAAGAAATCGGCTTCGATGCACCGCTGGCGATAAAAAAAATTACAGAGCTTAATGGCGAGGCAAAAAATCATCGCCTGGCTAAAGAAGCTGCAGAGGAAAAACTGGCTAAGTTTGCCGCTATCGAAGACCCGAAGAAGGCGATCGAGGCACTGGAAATGCTGTCAAAAATCGACCAGAAAAAGCTGATCGATGCGGGACAGGTTGACCAGGTTAAGGCAGAAATTACGAAAAATTTTCAGCAGCAATTAGATGAAGAAAAGCAACGCTCTCAGATGCTGGAGACGCAGCTTTACGATTCTATGATTGGCGGTAGTTTTGCGGGTTCAAAATATATTGCCGATAAAATTGCGATCCCGGCAGATTTATTACAAGCCCGCTTCGGGCAGGCATTCAAAGTGGAAGAAGGGAAGATCGTTGCTTATGACGCTTCCGGCAACAAAATTTATTCCCGCGCGAAGCCTGGCGAACTGGCGCAGTTTGATGAGGCGCTGGAGTTCCTCGTCGAAAATTACCCTCAGAAAGACTACATCCTGAAAGCCAGTGGCAACAATGGCGGCGGCTCCCGTCCGACACAGCATGATATTGGTCAGAAAACGATGAAACGCTCTGCTTTTGATGCACTGGATGTTGCAGGTAAGCAAAACGCATTGAAAGACGGTATCACAATTGTTGATTAACACATTTGTCAGCTTCCGGATGGGAGCTGGTGTCAGGGCTGGATAGCTCATTACTCCATCTATTCACAATTACGCAAATTTTTAAGGAATATTTAATTATGGCTGGAAATACCCTGACCGGGTTGATCCCGACTATTTATACCGCCCTGGATATTGTATCCCGTGAGCAGGTAGGTTTTATCCCTGCGGTAGCAAAAAACGCAAAAGCTGACGCCGCAGCAAAAGATCAGACGGTAACCGCGCCAGTTGCGCCTGAGGCGAAAACCGAAGATATCGTACCGGGGCCGTCAGCTCCGAATACCGGTGATCAAAATATTGGCACTGTTGATGTGAAAATTACTAAATCCAAAATGGCACCGGTTAAATGGAATGGTGAAGAACAACTGGCTCTTGGCCCTTCAGGGACTTACAACACCATTCTGGCTGATCAGTTCAAGCAGGCTTTTCGCGCCCTTGCAAACGAGGTTGAGGCTGATCTTGGTGCGTTGTATTTCGGTGCTTCCCGCGCCGTGGGAACCGCAGGGACAACGCCGTTTGGTGTTAAAGATGATCTTTCTGATGCTGCTCTGGCTCGTCAGGTTCTGGAGGATAACGGCGCACCGACAACCGATCTGCAGATGGTGCTTGGCTCCACTGCCATTGCTAATTTGCGCGGAAAACAGTCTGTATTGTTTAAAGTGAATGAATCCGGCACTGAACAGCTACTGCGTGAGGGCGTGTTGGGGCGTCTGGAGGGATTCAATATTCACAGTTCGGCAGGTGTGAAACGAGCGCCAAAGGTTGCTGCAACTGGTTATCTCGTGAATGGCGAGAAAAAAGAAGGCGATGTTCTTATTTCCATTGATACTGGTTCGGGGAGTATTTCTGCAGGTCAGATTGTTACGTTCGCTGGTGATCCGAATCAGTATGTTGTGGCAGCAGCGACCAGCAATCTGATTACTCTTGCAGCGCCCGGACTGCGTCAGGATCTGGCCGATGATACTGCCATCACAGTTGTTGGGGCCTTTACTGCAAATATGGCGTTTGATCGCAACGCGTTTCTGCTGGCATCCCGTACTCCGGCAATGCCGGAAGGTGGCGATAATGCTGATGATGTAATGAATGTTACGGACCCGATTTCAGGGATTACGTTCCAGATTGCACTGTATCGTCAGTATCGCCAGGTGCGCTATGAAGTTGGACTGGCATGGGGTGTTTCATCAGTGAAGCCGGCACATGGTTGTCTGATTCTTGGTTAAACATTCAAACGGGGCTTCGGCCCCATTTTTAATGGGGGGCATATGGCCGGATTAACTAAAGAGCAAAGAGCACAGCGTGAAGCCGCACAAAAAACGCAAATTGAGTTAGTGGTTATGGTGACCGATTATCAGATGTTTCCCGGCGCACCAACTATCGCTAATGTTCATCCTGATGAAGTTGACAACTGGAAGGCTATGGGCTGGAAAACTCAGGAGTAACACATGATCACTTACGTGACCTGTGATGACGTTGATAATGCGTTTGGGAACGCCTGGACGAGTGAGAACGCTAAAAATAAAGCTGTTTTAATGGCTAATGCCTGGCTTAATGGCTTCAACCTGAAAATTAACCCATCCCGTATTCCGGAAGAGGTAAAACTTGCGGGAGCATATGCAGCCAGAATTGCCTCATTCGGTAAGTTGTTTCAGCAGAAAAATGATTCTGGCGTTGTTATCAGTAAAGCCGTGTCGGCTGACGGGGTCAGTGTATCGAAATCATTTTCTGAGTTGCCAGCAAACAGCACTGCATTGCTTGAACCCGATTTACAGCTTGCGATAGCACTGCTGAAACCGTACGGACTTAGTCGCTCACAAGTCAGGGTTGTGAGGGGGGGATAATGGGGCTTCGTGAAGAGATTCAGTCAGAGGTTGCCGCTGCTTTTGATGAGGATTTAGCGGACGCCGTGAGTGATTTTTCTGGTTCTTACGTTACGCACCGGCACTGGGAGCCTGTGACGGAAACTGGCGGCGAATCCACCGCAATCTATACCGGGCGAGGCGTGTTGACACGTTATAAGCTGGGCAGAATTGATGGGATTAATATTTTGCATGGTGACCTTAAATTAACCGCTCTGGTATGCGAGGTTACGGATAAACCAGCTGTCGACCATATTATTGAGATTTATGATCCTGTATCAAGGCAGTTACAACGATACGAGGTAATTACAGCAAGTGTAGATCCTTCCGCATCAGTTTACTCTATCCAGTTAAGGAGAGCGTAAATGGCAAAGGCATGGGATATAGAACCGTCAATATTTGCCGGGATGATTGAGGAAGATGTAGGGCTGAAGATTCGCTACATCGCTATGCAGATTCTTACTGCTATTGATATTGCTGCTCCGGTTGATACCGGACGTTTCAGAAATAACAACCTGGTGTCGTTACAGCATCCCGATTTTGGTATATCTGATAACGTGGATCCGAACGGTACGATTGCTGTTCAGCGTGGGATCGGGGTTATTTCGAAAGCTGCAAATTACGGGGTTATTTATATCCAGAATAACCTTCCTTATGCAGAGGCTCTTGAAAACGGTCATTCACAACAAGCGCCAACTGGCGTGTATGCCAACGCTTTTCATGGTGTTTTACAGGCTTACAAATGAAGTTTACTGAAATCAGAAATACGGTTATTTCCAGAATGACGGCACAGACGATTATTGATGGAAAAGACGTATTGTATCCGAACGGGCCAACGTTCGATCCTTCCGGTAAGTTAATCTGGGCGCGGTTAAGTAATATTCCCGGGCAGGCTGGAGTTAATGAAATTGGCGCGGGGCCGGTTGTTTATCGCACGGGGATAATCATTATTCAGTTATTTGTCCCCGCAGGTTCTGGTTCAAAACTCATTACTGAGACAGCCGATAAATTGCGGGAACTGTTTGAGTTTCAGGATGACGATCGTCTCAGTTACCAGGCTGTTTCCTCAATAGCCGTCGGCGAAAAGAATGGCTGGTTCCAGCTTAATCTTCAAATTCCATATCGCGCGCTCTAGCGCAATTAATGACATAGGAGGCTCCTGTGAGTTCAGGTGCAAAGGTTATCTCGGCATTTATCCGGGAGACAGTTGCAGGCACTACGCCAGCAAGTGGTGACTGGAGTTTATTAAAACGCACAAGCTGGGGAGTAAAACCCACCCAGAATAAAGGCGAAAATAATGAGATTGGTGGCTCCCGGATGGCTCAGGGGGCGACGCCTGGCACTGTGGATGTCGGCGGTGATGTTGGTACCAAATTTCGCTGGGGTCAACATGATGATTTTCTTGCATCCTGTTTCGGCGCGGAATGGTCAGGCGATTCTCTGACAATGGGGAATGAGCGAATAACATTTTCTCTGGCGACCTATGCGTCCGATGTCGGAATTGCCTCTGTCGTCAGAGGAGCGCAGGTTGGCTCATGGAAAATGCAGATCCCTAACGACGGCGATATTACAGCGACCGTAACCTTTGCCGGGCTGGGCTGGGAATCAAAGGCCGATGATACGAATTTTATCAAAGGCGAACCTGTGGATAGTGCAGGAAAGTTACGCTATTCGTTTAAGGAGGTTTCAGCAGTAAGCCTGAATGGTGTTGCCGGAGGTAACGGTTTTTGTATCGACAGTTTTGATATTCAGTTCGATAACAAACTCCAGACACAGCGTTGTATCGGGACTGGCTCGCCTTATGCAGGAGCAAATATTCCGACTACTTTTACACCGTCCGGTACGGTGACGCTTTCATGGTCTAAAGCCGCGTGGGAAATCTGGAGTAAAACACTGACTGGAGAAACAGTTCCGTTCAGCTTCACGCTTTCGAATGGAGAGGGGGCATACACTTTCAGTTTCCCGAAGGTTCAGGTGTCAGGTGAATGGCCTGATGGGGGTAATACTGACATTATCCAGGTTCAATTGAGCATTACCGCAGCAGATGAAGCACCTACGATAACCAGAAAAAAATGCTCCCCGACTGCCGTGATCGCAAAAGCCAGTGCTGATGCGATTAGTTGATTTTCCGTTATTCCCCCTGTGGTACTGCACTACAGGGGGACGCATTGAATGAGGTTATGGATGTTTATTCTTAATCAGAAAATTATCATCGGTGGAGAACGCTGGTTTACGCCAATGAAGGACTTAAAACCTGTAGACGGGTTAAAACTGTTGGTGGCAAGCAGCGATAACGATCAGCATCGCTCCCGTAATGCATTAATCCGTCGTCACATTGAGAAAATGGATGCCAGTTTGCACGTCGGAACGAAGGAGTTTGATATTTCAAAGGTTTCCGAGGTAGATTCTGTTGATGATTTACTCATTGATAATGCTGCTCGTTATCTGCTGAAAGACTGGAAAGGGGTTGGTGAACTGGTTAATGGTGCTGAGGTTGCACTGGAATATACGCCAGAACGAGGGATCGCGCTGCTTAAGCAGAATCCAGAGTTGTACTGGCAGATCCTTGCAGAAGCAGCCAGCATCGCCCAGGGTAAAGAGCAGCAGAAGCAGGATACGATAAAAAAGCCATAGCCGCCCAGCGGTGGTTATCGGAGTTCGGGGGAGAAAGGGGGGAAAAGGCAAGATGGAAGCGAGAAAAACTCAGGTTGCCACCGATACCGGAACCAGAAATAGACCCGGTGCTTAAGGAATTGTTGTACGCCTATTCGGTAATATCCCGTGCCCGACGTTATGCTGGAATGACCGGGGTGCCTTTGCCTATATCTCTGACAGAGATAAATGAATATTTAGCCACTCATCCGGTATTGATTGAGCGCGATGAGTTTGAAGCAGTGATCTTTGCACTGGATGACCAGTATTTTCAGGAGCAGTGTGTGTAGTTGTTAATTACGTACACTCTGTTACAGAGATGTGATGGTGTCTTTAATTAAATCGATGATGCTCCTGGAGAAAAGCATTGCGTGGCCTCGTAATCGCTATATCTACTATTATGTCGCCTGAAACCCACTTCGGTGGGCTTTTTGTTGTCTGGAGTTTTAATAAATGGTAGAGCAAACCTCGCGTCTCGCAATAATTATTGATAGCACTGGAGCAAAAAATAATGCTGACAATCTGACCTCCTCATTAGTCAAAATGACGCAGGCCGGGGAAACTGCTGCAAATAGCGCAGGGAAAGTGACTAAGGCAACAGAAGATGAGAAGAACGCGCTCGCAAAATTAAAAGCAGCTATTGATCCAGTTGGTGCCGCAATTGATACTGTCGGTCGACGCTATTCTGAATTAAAGAAATTTTTCGATAAAGGGCTTATTGATAAAGAAGAATATGAATTTCTTGTCCGTAAACTTAATGAAACCACAGAGGAATTGAGCGGGGTTGCGCAAGCGCAGAGAGAAGCCGAGAAGGCCGGAAAACTTGCTGCCGCCCAGCAGGAATCGCAGGCTCAGGCCTTTCAAAGAATGCTGGACAAGATCGACCCTCTGGTTGCGGCGCTAAGAAATCTTGAACAACAGCAGGATGAACTTAATGCTGCGTTTGCATCCGGGAAAATAAATGGTTCTCAGTTTGAGAATTATAGCCGAAAAATACAGGAAACACGGCGAGAGCTTACCGGAGAGGCTCAGGCAGAGCGAGAAGCAGCAAAAGCGCATGATGAACAGGTTGCTGCTTTGCAACGTCTGATTGCTCAACTTGACCCTGTCGGAACTGCTTTTAATCGTCTGGTAGAACAACAGAAACAGCTCAATGAAGCAAAAGCTAAGGGGATGCTCTCTCCTGAAATGTATGAGGAACTTTCTGGAAAACTTCGTGCTATGCGGAGTGAGCTTGAGGTTACTCAATCTCAATTAAGCAAAACCGGAATGTCGGCAAAACAAACGGCTTTTGCTATGCGCATGTTGCCTGCACAAATGACGGATATTGTTGTTGGGTTGTCCACTGGTCAGTCGCCTTTTATGGTGTTAATGCAGCAGGGCGGCCAGCTAAAAGATATGTTCGGTGGGATTGGCCCGGCGATCAAAGGTGTTGGTTCTTATGTGCTGGGATTAATTAATCCTTTTACCCTGGCCGCAGCAGCCGTTGGCGTCTTAGGGCTGGCTTACTATAAAGGCTCTCAGGAGCAGGACGAATTTAATAAATCTCTTATTCTTACCGGAAATCAGTTGGGGACAACCAGCGGGCAATTGGCCGATATAGCTCAACGTGCCGGGAATGCGGCTGATTCGACAACTGGCGCTGCGGCGGCAGTATTAAACCAGCTTGTGCGTTCGGGAAAGGTAGCGAGCAGTTCGCTGGAGCAAGTGACGACAGCGATAGTAAAAACGAGCGAAGTAACAGGAATATCAACCGAACAACTGGTTAATGACTTCAATGAAATTGCAAAGGATCCTGTCAGTGCCATATCAAAACTTAATGATCAGTACCATTTTCTGACAATTGCGACTTATAACCAGATTAAGGCGCTACAGGATGAAGGGAACCAGCAGGAGGCCGCCCGCATTGCGACAGAAGCATACTCATCCTCAATGATCCAGCGCACCAACCAGATTAAAGAAAATCTTGGTTATCTTGAGACTGCATGGAAAGCTGTCGCTGAGTCCGCAAAATGGGCATGGGATTCCATGCTGGATATTGGTCGTGATGCCTCCCTTGATCAAAAAATCTCAGATGTTCTCCATCAAATTGATGAAATAGAAAAAAATACCCGACCCGGAGCTTTCGGGTTAGGTGGCATTGGGGATGGCGGCGCTCAAAATAAAAGGCTGGCACGATTAAAGCAGCAATTGGGCGTACTTCAAGCAGAAAAAATTGCTCAGGACGTACTAAATTCATCAATAACCGATTACAACAAGCGACAACAGGAAGGAATTGAACTCAGACAGAAAGCAGATGCCTTTTCAAAACAATATCAGACCCGGGAGCAGCAGAGAGCCAGTGAACTTGCAAAACTGGAAAAGCTAAAGAGTCAGTATTCAAAGGAAGAATATAATAATCTTGTCGCTCAAATAAATGAGCGTTATAAAGATCCAAAGCTACCAAAGGCGAAAGGTTATTCGGATGATGCTGCCCAACGAATGATTGATCATCTGAATCAACAGAATGCGTTACTAAGTTCACAAGCTGAATTGACCGTTAAATTAAGTTCCTCTGAACAGGAACTGGTTAAGTGGCGTCAGCAGATTGCCGACCTGGAGTCACGACCGTCATCGAAATTAACCCAGGATCAGAAATCGCTTCTCTTACACCGGGAAGAAATAACCGCGTTGATGGAGAAAAATGTTGCGATTGAAAAAAATAACAGGCTAATCAAGGAATCAACCGAAATAGCCGCATGGCGTGATTCATTGCAGGCTTCGATTGATAATCGTCAGCAGGGGTATGATATTCAGATTGCTGGTTATGGGCTTGGCGATAAAAATCAGCAACGTCAGCAGGAATTACTGCGGATTGAACGTGAATATAACAACCAGCGTCTGCAACTTGAACGTGACTATGCAGATAAATCCCGTGGAATGTCAGATCATGTTTTTCAGGAGAAAATGCAGGCTCTGAATGATGCTCTGGAACGAGAAAAAGAAATTGTCAGACAGAAAAACGAGCAGGTCGATATTCAGGCAGGAGACTGGGTTAGTGGTGCCTCCCAGGGATTCAATAACTGGCTGGATGACACTAAGGATATCAGTGAGCAGATAAAATCAACCACGACTCAGATGTTTGATGGGATGACCGATGCGCTGGGTGATTTTGTCACGACAGGCAAGGCAAATTTTCGTTCTTTCGCTACTTCCGTGATTTCGGATCTTAGTCGAATAGCATTAAAGGCTTCAATTACTGGGATTTTCGACAGCATTAGTAACAGTTCTTCTGGGGGGATTTTAGGAACTATAGGGAGTGCTATTAGTAAATTTATTCCGAATGCAAAGGGCGGTGTTTATGAGTCTCCGTCATTGAGCACGTATTCGAACGGTATTTATGATTCCCCGCAATTTTTTGCTTTTGCAAAAGGGGCGGGTGTTTTTGGTGAGGCTGGACCGGAAGCCATTATGCCATTAACACGAACTTCCGATGGTTCTCTTGGTGTCAGAGCTATTAATAGTAAAAGTGGTAATGGAGGCGGAGATATTACCTATGCCCCTGTATACCAAATCACTATTCAAAATGACGGCCAGAATGGAGAGGTTGGCCCTCAGGCAATAAAAGCACTTATGGGGATGGTTGATCAGCGGGTGCAGGGCACTCTGTTAAATATGCGACGTGATGGGGGAATGTTAAGTGGCTAATACGGAAGAATTTCACTGGTTACCAGAGGATGGAATGAAAACAGAAAATAAACCATCGATAAAAATTGTAAGACTTGGCGATGGTTATGAGCAACGAAGTCCAAATGGACTTAATCATTCTCTGCGCGTTTTCACCTGTGATTTCAAAGTTGAGGCGAATGAACGTGATTCATTTGAAAAATTTTTAGCCCGGCATGAAGGCTATAAATCTTTTTTTTGGCGCCCGCCGGGTATTAACAGAAAAATCAGAGTGGTGTGTCGAACGTGGTCAGCGACAGAACATATCACCTATACCGATTTTTCGTGTCAGTTTGACGAAGTGGTGATCTGATGCAGGACATACAACAGGAAACACTGAATGAATGCATTCGGGCGGAGCAGTCGGCCAGCGTGGTGCTCTGGGAAATCGACCTGACAGAGGTAGGCGGGGATCGCTACTTTTTCTGCAATGAGCAGAATGAAAGAGGTGAGCCGGTTACCTGGCAGGGGCGGCAGTATCAGGCATATCCCATTCAGGGGACGGGATTTGAACTGAACGGCAAGGGCAGTGCTGCCCGTCCGACACTGACGGTTTCTAACCTGCACGGCATGGTCACCGGGATGGCGGAAGACCTGCAGAGTCTGGTCGGCGGAACGGTGGTCAGGCGTAAGGTTTACGCCCGTTTTCTGGATGCGGTGAACTTCGTCAACGGAAACAG
>OBZS01000030.1_pt1 | contig 81085 bp, 67 predicted proteins | sample 1476981 | NCBI WGS metagenome assembly OBZS01 (sample SAMEA2580254, study PRJEB22360) | human gut metagenome | biome: human gut; feature: human-associated habitat; material: faeces | place: Denmark | collected 2008/2010 | reverse complement strand
GCGGGTGGTTTCTGATGCGGTGCGCTGCGCGCCCCGCACAGGCTAAAGCCCGTAACAAAAAAGACGGGGCTCGCAATGCGAACCCCGTCTGCAAAGAAATCTGGCGAGAAAGCCTGATTACTTGAGGGTGACAGCAGCGCCAGCAGCCTCGAGCTTCTCCTTGGCAGCCTCGGCGTCCTCCTTCTTGGCACCCTCGAGAACAGCCTTGGGAGCGCCCTCGACGACCTCCTTGGCCTCCTTCAGGCCAAGGTTGGTGAGCTCACGGACGGCCTTGATGACCTGGATCTTGTTGTCGCCGAAGCCCTCGAGCACGACGTCAAACTCGGTCTTCTCCTCGGCCTCAGCAGCGCCAGCAGCGGGAGCGGCGACAACGGCGGCAGGAGCAGCGGCGGAAACGCCGAAGGTGTCCTCGATAGCCTTGACGAGCTCGGAAGCCTCGAGAAGGGTCATTTCCTTAAGAGCATCGATGATCTCATCGGTGGTAAGCTTAGCCATTTCTAAGTCCTTTCGGTTTCCGTGCAGATGCACGGAGATCAGTTAAAACACAGCGCGAATGCGCCAGGGGTGCGGCGTTGCCGCCGCGGGTGAAAACAGCGACTAGGCTGCCTTCTGCTCGGAGACCTGCTGGATCGAACGAGCGAGACCAGAGGAAACGCCGTTGACGCAGACAGCGATGTCGCGAGCGAAACCGGAGATGAGACCGGCGATCTGGCCGAGAAGCTGATCCTTGGTGGGCAGCTCGGCGATAGCCTTAACATCATCAGCGGAAACGGCCTTGCCGTCGGAGATACCGCCCTTGATCTCAAGGACGCCCTTGGACTTAGCGGAGAAGTCCTTAAGGGCCTTAGCGGCCTCGACCGGCTCGGTCTCGTAGAACACATAAGCAACGGGGCCGGCGAGGATCTCGTCGATCTCGGGCTGCTCCTGGTTCTTGAGGGCGATCTTGACCAGGTTGTTCTTGTAGACCTTCATCTCGGCGCCGCACTCGCGAAGCTGATGACGCAGCTCCTGAGCCTGCTTAACCGTCAGACCGTTGTAGTTGACGACGAACAGACCGGCGTTCTCGGCGATACGGGACTCGATCTCTGCAACCTTGTCGATTTTGTACTGCTGGGGCATGAATTACACCTCCTCGAATTCTTTCCGGGCACGGTCCGCCACAAGGACGTGACGGGGGCATGTCCAAAAAGAAAGCCCCCGCGCTGCATGAGCGACGGGGGCGAGAAGACATATCTACTCGACCACCTCGGCTGGCGGGATATCCCATTAAGCTCGCGGGCGATGCCCGTTTGCACCGGCTGTCTCTGGCAGCGGATTCGTGCGTGAACCGAAAGTATTATGGCGGGGACCCCGGCGTCGGTCAACGGAAAACCGGGCTGTACACAATTCCACCATCCGGCACGCGCCGCCGAAGGCCAGGCGCAAGGTTTTCGCTCGGTCAAGTCCTGGCTCGCACGAAGAGCACATTAAGTGCTCTTCGGCTCGTGCGGAATCTACGAAAACCTTGCGCCTGGCCTTCGGCGGCGCGTGCCTGCGTTGACTTTGGGCAGCCCGGGTTTTCGTTGGCTGACGCCCCCACTCATAGTGCTTGGGTCGGTGGGCTGATGTGTTGCGTCCCGTTGGGCTACAAGGTTGAAATGAAGGTGGACAGGCGGTGGAGGCCTTCGTCCAGATCTTGGTCGGAAACGCAATAGCTGAGACGGACGTGGCCTTCGGTGCCGAAGCAGTCTCCGGGAACTAGGGCTACGTTGGCCTCTTTGATGGCTTTGATGCAGAAGCCCTCGCTGGTTAGGCCGAATTGTTTGATGCTCGGGAAGGTATAGAAGGCTCCTGCGGGCTCTACCACGTCGAGGCCCATGGCGTTTAAGGCTTCGAGTACGCGCTCGCGGCGGGCTCGGTAGACTTTGAGCATGGGGGTTGGGTCGACGGTGAGGGCTCGGGCTGCGGCGTCCATTTCGAAGGAGACAGCACTCGATACTAAGTATTGGTGGGCCTTTGCGATCTCGGCGATGACGGGGGTTGCCGCTGCGAGCCAGCCCAGGCGCCAGCCGGTCATGGCCCAGGGCTTGGAGAAGCTTTCGATGACGACCGTCTGCCCGCGCAGCTCCGGGTGTCGCTGGGCGAAGCGCTCGTAGCCGTCCACATAGACGAGGCGGTTGTATACGTCGTCGCAGATTACGTAGATGCCAGCCTGCTCTGCCACGCGCGCCACGGCGTCGAGCGATGCCGCGTTGAGGATGCAGCCCGTAGGATTGTTGGGCGAGCAGATGACGATAGCCTTGGTCGCCGGCGTCACGCAAGCACGAAGCGCATCCTCGTCAATCTGAAATTGCGCAGGCTCCGTATCCAAAAAGACTGCTTTGGCGTGGTTGGCCACGACGATGCTTTCGTACAGGCCAAAGGCCGGCGTGGGGATAATGACCTCGTCGCCGGGGTTGAGCATGGCCATGAATGTTGCCGACAGGGCCTCGGTCGCGCCGTCGGTTAGGATGACCTCGTCGGCCGAAAACGTAAGGCCCGCGCCCCCCATGTAGGCAGACAACGCCTCACGCAGGGCGGGGCGACCGTTGTTGGGCGGATAGTGCGTGTCACCGCGGTCCAGTGCGGCGGTCACCTCGGCGCTAATCACATCGGGCGTGGGAAAATCGGGCTCGCCGAGCGCGAGCGCGATGCACCCCGGATGCTGGGCGGCGAGCGCGTTGATCCGGCGGATACCGGAGGGCTTGAGCATGGCAAGCGAGGTATTCATGGGCAGACGCATGGCGTTCCTTTCGTAAGGGTTGCACTAGGATAGCGCGGCGGGGCGCCACCAGACGGTGTAACCTAAACGGAAACGAGCCGGAAAGGAGATGGCATGGAGACGACCGCGCGCGGCGACGTACCAAAAACACTGCACACCGTTGCGTATATCAGTATTCCCAATAGCGCCGATCTTGATTTTTTGCTCTGGGACCTGCAGGATGCCATCGCCGCCTATGCTCAACTTTCCGGCACCGCACTCCCCCGCCCGGTCGACTTGAAGGCAAATGACGCCGGCAGCGTTGCCGATGGCATCGTGCTGGCCATTGAAGATGTGGCTGACGATGAGACGTTGACAGCCATCGAGCAGGCGCTTGAGCGCTTTGGCGGTACGGGAACGCGTGTCTATGCCGTGATTCGAGCCGCACAACAGGACGCTGAGCAGGCGCGTGGGACCGCCGTTCGCTTGCACAAGGCATGTGAGCGCCATGACCAATTGTGGTGTGGCGGCGTTGCAATCTACGGCGGCAGCGGCATTGCGGCGCTTCGTCGCTCCCCGCGCATGGGACTCTTGCGGCGACCGTTTTCGGAAGCGATGGATAAGCTTGTGGGCGCTGTGCGCATGGGCTGCTCCGTCAAACATGCACAGCGACTTGGCGGCGGCAATGCCGCCAACGTCGACGCCGACGGCATGGTTTGCGCCGAGCCAGCCGTGCCCGCGCCGATCTGGCGAGGCGTTCTGAAACGTCTGGGCGCCCACGCTCAAACAAAAATCTAAATTAAATAACAGCCCAGTCAACGGCTTCGCGCCAACGCTCGACAAGACGCTCCAGACGCCAGGCGGCATTAGCAGGACTTGTCGAGGGCAGGACGACGGCGGGCAACCCCGTCCGATCTTGTAAGTAGCGTTTGTAGAGTCGCCCTGCCGTACCGCCGTTACAGACAACGACCTCGATCGGCGCGGCGTCGGTAATGCGCTCGATATGTGCCGGCACAACGTTGCGAATGCTCGCGTCGCTCGAGCCCTTAATGTCGCAGCTCTCGATTGCATCCCACAGGGCCACGCCGCCGTTCAGCAGCATGGCCCGCTTGGCGACAATGGAGGCATCGAGCGTCGCGGGCTCACCGCTTGCCAAAAGATCGCCCTCGTTGGGCGGCACGGGCACACCGAGGCACGCGGCCATCACGCGCCAAAAACGGTTTTGCGGATTGCCGTAATAGAAAGCGTTGGCACGCGAAAGCACCGAGGGAAACGACCCGAGTACCAAAACGCGCGAGTGCTGGTCGAACACAGGCTCAAACTCATGCTCAATATGTTGATAGCCCTCGTCAGACGCTGCCATGGCCTAGGCCCTCAGCAGATAACGCACCTCGTAGGGTGCAAGCTCAAGGGAGCCCGGCAGCTCGACCGTGGGCGCATCGTCGGCAAGCAGATCGACAAAGGAGCCGTTGAGCTCGCCGGCGCCAAAGGTGAAGGGCTCGTCCACGGCGTTCACCGCCACGAGTACCGTCGCGACGTCGCAGGCGCGCTCGAACAGCAGCTGCTTGTTCTGGATCACCACGTTGCGATAGGCACCGTAGTTGAGAGCACGGGCAGCCGCGTCGTCGGCCGAGCGAAGGTGCGCAAGCTGCGTGATGAACGCCGTCAGCTCGTTGGGCGCAGGCTCATTGAGCGCAGGTCGCAGCGCCCAGTCGCCATCGGGGCCGCCCTTTTCACCAGCAATTCCCCACTCGCTGCCATAGTAGACGCACGGGATGCCCGGCATGCCAAAGAGCATGCCGTAGGCGGGACGCAGACACGACTTGTCGGTGAGGATACTTGCCAGGCGCGGCACATCGTGGTTGTCGACAAACGACAGCAGATGTTTGCCGCGGTAGACGCACCACGGATCGCCGCCAAACTGGCGGTGCAGCGAATGGGCGATCTCGAACATGTTGACCGAGTTAAAGCTGGAGTACAGGCCCTTGTAGCACTCGTAGTTGGTGCAGGAGTCGAGCATCTCGTCGTTGACGATCTGATTGTAGTCGCCGTGGAGCGTCTCGCCGATGAGCACAAAGCCGGGCTTGAGCTCACGGGCAAAGCTATGCAGACGACGCATGAAATCGCGGTCGAGCATGTAGGCAACGTCCAAGCGCAGGCCGTCGACGTCAAAGACGTCGGCCCAACGGCGCACGGACTCGAGCAGGTAATCGACCACAGCGGGATTTTGCAGGTTGAGCTTCACAAGCTCAAAATGGCCTTCCCAGCCCTCGTACCAAAAGCCATCGCCATAGCAAGAATCGCCGTCAAAGCTAATGTGGAACCAGTCCTTGTAGGGCGAGTCCCACTTGCGCTCCTGCACATCGCGGAAGGCCCAAAAACCGCGGCCGACGTGGTTGAAGACGGCATCGAGCACCACGCGGATGCCATGGGCATGCAGCGTGTCGCATACGGCGGCAAAGTCGGCGTCCCCACCCAGGCGGCGGTCGATGTGGCGCAGGCTGCGTGTATCGTAGCCGTGACTATCAGATTCGAGCGGCGGGTTGATGAGCACAGCGCCAACGCCGAGTTCCTGCAGGTAGTCGGCCCATTGGGCGATCTTCATAATGGGCGCATCGGGGTTTGGCGCGGCGTTGACAGCCTGGGCGAGCTCATCCTCGGCAACGGGCGCGGCGTTTTCGCGTGGAGCTCCACAAAAGCCCAGCGGATAGATCTGATAGAACGTCGTCTCGTATGCCCACATAACAGCCTCCCGGTAAGCTCAACACAACGCCATCCATTGTATGCCTGCCGTGCATCCCCTCCCCCAAAATAAGTTGCGGTGGAATAGTTCCTGCCTGGGCCTTCAGAGGCCTTAAACAGGAACTATTCCACCGCAACTGATGAGGGGACGTGATTAGGCGACGGGCTTGGCGCGGCGGATGGCTGGGAACAGTACGGTGATGGCGAGGATCTTGCCAAATAAACGGTACCGCTGAGATGCCGCTGAGCGAATAGAGGGGTGTCCGCACGGGCGGCTATCCTATGATGAAGGCGGCATATTCCCACACCTGATCTACTAAAGGTAGTAGAACGATGGCAGACATTAAAATCAAGATCGTCAGCAATCCATATCAAGAAATTGTTCGGTTCTTCCGATGGGATAACGGTTGGCAAGAAATAACGACATCTACAAATCCCAATAGCGCGCTCCATAGCACGAAGATCGTTAATGGTTTCTTCCCCTTTAAGGCCGAAGAGATCATCGACATCCTCGCCAAAGAGTTTGGTGGTGGCGACAAAATTGAATTGCATTTTGAAGGAGCAGACGACGAATGGCAGGAGTTGCTCGCCATCTGCACCGAAGGGCCACGTGCCAACACATACGAGGTCATACGAGACGAGCGCTATCTATCAAACGCCCGTGACGTCTTGCCGGAAATTGTCGAAGTCTTCAGAGAAATCCAGGGGCTTGTAGACGAAGCAGTCTCCGAGCGAACAAAAGTCTCTGAGCAAATTAGGAAGTTCACCGATGTCTCGAGCGACATCATCCCGCTGTGTGTGCTCGGCAACTATAGTGCAGGCAAATCGACGCTCATCAACGCCCTCATTGGCATGGAGATCCTTCCCAGCGGCGACGAGCCTGTAACGGCCCGCATATTTCAAATCAAACGTTCAAAAGACCGAGATCGCGCGATGGTTCAATTCTCCTGTGGCAGCAGGCGGTTCTTGCTGCGCTTTGATCTTGATGGCCTCATGGAAAACAAAGAGCTTGTGGGGGAGCCCCTATACGACAAGATCGCGGCCAAAGTCGCCGACTCCATGCCCGGCATGGCCTCTCATATGAACAGCGTCCTCAAGGTTCTTAACTCATACCATGCCGATGAAGACGACCGGACCATCTCCGATCTGATCAGAATCGAAGTGCCCTTTAGCGATACCGATCCATGGCCTCACGACAGGGAGTTTGTCATCTTTGACACCCCGGGGTCAAACTCTGCCTCCAACGTCGATCACGCCCGAGTGCTCAAACAAGCCATGGAAGGCCTCTCGAACGGTCTTCCCATTTTCGTTGCCGAGTACACCACACTCGACACGAAAGACAACGAGAACCTCTCCAACGAAATAAAGGAGATCCCCGCAATCGATGAACGCTTTGCCATGATCGTAGTCAACAAGGCGGATTCCGCCGACCTTCCCAAAGGCGGGTTTGACGACGAACGAGTCTCAGACATCATGCGCCAGTTCATTCCGTCCAGGCTCTATGGTCAAGGTATCTACTTTGTTTCTTCCATCCTCGGCTTAGGCTCAAAGAACTCCGGCGAGTTTATAAGCGACAACTATGCCGAAAGATTCGAAGACCAGCAGCGTAAATACACCGACCCGACAAGCCGCTTCTACAAAACGCTCTACCGTTACGATATCCTTCCGGGACAGATCTCGCGCAGAACCAATCGCGAATCCGAGGCTTGCAAGGACCTCCTTCTTGCCAATAGCGGACTCTTTTGCATCGAGAACGAAATACGCCTGTTTGCCGAACGGTACTCCGCATATAACAAATGCAGCAGATCGGAATCACTTCTGCAAAGAATTGTCGGCATAACCGAAGAAGAGATTGCCGACAAGAAAACCGACCTTGAACAAAAGAAAGCGCAGCGAGAAGCCGAACTCGAAGAGGATAAGCGCGCTCTTATCGATCAGCTCGAAGCCTGCAAGGAGCATACAAAGGAGGATGCTTCGGCAAGCTATGGGGAAACAATCGACAAGAGGGTTTCGGCCAAACAATGGGAGACCAGTCTTGATGCGCTCCAGGCACGCCAAAACGCCATTACCGAGGAAAAGCGAGAGGGGCTCGAGTACTCAAAACGCTCAATCGCGGCAGCGAAAGCGTTTGATTCGATTGCACCCAACTTCTTCAATAGGCTCGGCGACTCCATAAAGGGAAGCCAGGTCAATGCGCAAAAGGATAGTGAACCTTGTCCAACGGGTGGCCTTGCGGACGTTGGCAAGGGTCTTTGCGATGACATAACCGATGCATTTCACAAAAGATCCGATGCAAAGGCCGCCGAAAAAACAGCCGACAAAGATGCCGCCGACCAACTCTTTAACGAGGTCATCAATCACTATGACGAATGTACCGAGCAAATAGCTCAGACCATCGATGAGCTGTCGCAAAGCTATTGGAAGAATTGTGCGGAGCATAGCCGCGATGCCCTCTATCGCATCGCTACCAGCAGTGACAATCCTCTTTCCGAAGAGAAGCGCCAAGAGGTCGGCGATATCATTCTTAAATATCGTGGCCTCGCGCTCGATAAGACAAAGGGCCCCATTTTCAGCAAGGCAGACTTTACCGAACTGAAGCTCATGGACCGTGTCATCTTTAAATCCGACAAGCTTTTGCTTAGGAAAGTCGAAGACAAATTCAACCGCGAAATCTCACGGTGTTTCTGCGAAGCACGCGCCGAAACAGAGCGCGAGCATACCTACGGCTTTACCGAATGGCTCAACGAGTTGCTCGGCCAAATTACGAGCAATATCACCGACTACAACCCGGTGCTCCACGGCCATGTCGAAGACATCAACAGGCAAACCGCGGAGATCAACGCCCTCGAGGCAAAACTCGAGACGCTCAATAATCGAAGAGAGTACATTGCGCGCGTCATTAATTGGAAGGAATAGGCCGATCGTATGGGCATCAAAAACGCGATTATGCGCGCTGCCGATAAAGCCGGCAACGCGGTCGCAACCGTCTCGGTACTCAGCAGCTCCCAACTCGATGAGGTCAACAAAAAGCGAACGGCATACTTGTCAGAAAAGCCGAATCCGGCAGACGAGCAAGCTGTCGAGCTCACCAATCGGCTCTTGGCAACTGCCGCCGTTGAGCTTCACAACGCCTATCTGCCGCAGCTGCGAAATGTATACGTGCCGATTGACCCCTCTATCGAATACCCCACGGGCTTTAACGCCGACAACAACATCCGCTTCATGAATATCACGAAGTGGATCGTCGACCCCAACGAGGACAGTCTCGAGAAGCTCGTAAATGTGTACGACGTTCTTTCTGACGAAGACTGCAACATTGCGCTGGTTTTTAATCGAACTAGCGCAAGCACCGAGGTATTTCTCGCTGTCGTCAACAGCGACAATGCCCGCGACAACATCGACGCCGATAATTTTTCCCGGCGCATGTCGGATGCTTTGAGGGGCAACTTCCCCGGTTCCGAAGTGGGACCCGCCAACCGCGGCCTCATTCCGTGTCTAGACAATCGACGCTCGTCTTCGGTTGCCGCCGTTTCGAATATTCCAGCCGAAAAGAACGAGAAGTTCGTCACGCAAACCATTGAGAAAGTTCTTGACGGCATTGTGCCTGGCAGGCCGAGCGAAGACTACACTATCGTGCTGCTTGCAACCCCGATTCACGATATCGAATCGCGTAAACTCCGCCTCGCCGAGCTTCACACACTGCTGACGCCCTATGCCTCATGGACGACCAACTACACATATCACCAGAACGACTCCATCGGATCGTCCGCGACGATTGGCATCAATGCAGGTGTGAGCGCCGGCAGACAGGTGGGAAACAATCAGGCTGTTGCTCAAAACTACAACGAGACAGACTCGACAAACGGGTCGGTCTCGGAATCGAGCAACGAGAGCGTAACCGACTCGTCCACATCGACCGAAAGCATCACGGATACGGTCACCGACGGCAGGAATGAGTCCTCGAGCGGAGGCGTTGACTTAGGCGTATCCGCAAGTCACACGGAGGGTTCGTCGCACTCCACGTCCACGGCAACAGGCACAAGCTCATCTACCGGCAAAGCCATATCCAACTCGCTCGGCAAAGCCGTTACCAGCGGCGTTGGCAAGGCCGTCTCTAAGGGAGCGTCCGTAACTTCTGGCGTTTCGCAGGCCGTAAATCTTGGCGCCAACTTTGGCGGATCGTTCGCGCGCTCAAGCACGGTCACCGCTACCATCGGCGCCGACGAAGGCATCACGCAGACGTTTAAGAACTACTCCATCCAACACGCGCTCGAAATCCTTGAGCTGCAGATGAAACGCTACGACCTTGCCTCGGCACTCGGCATGTGGGACTTTTGCGCCTACGTGCTATCAGAAGACCACAACGTCGCGAATAACGTTGCCCACACCTATCTCGCCCTCACCCAGGGCAAAGAATCCTATATGTCTCAGGCTGCAGTAAACCTCTGGCGCGGAGACCTTGGAGAGCAAAGCGCCGACGCCGCGGCAATCTGCTCCTACCTTCGCGATTTGCGCCATCCTGCTTTTGCCCTCTCCCCCGCCCTGCTCGATCAACATCCGAGCTTTTCGGTCTATCCGGCAACGGTCGATGCAACGACTGCCCTTTCGGGCAAGGAGCTAGCCTATTCGCTCAACTTTCCCAAGAAGTCCGTCCCAGGGTTGCCCGTTATCGAATGCGCTTCTTTTGGGCGCAACGTCTCTACGTTCGATGGTACGCAGCCTCAGCAGGGCCTTTGCATAGGCAAGGTTTTCCATATGCATCGCGAGGAACGCATCAAAACGTTCCTGTCAAAGGACTCACTTGCCTCGCACACCTTTGTTACGGGCAGCACGGGTGCGGGAAAAACCAATACCGTCTGCCGTATCCTCGACCAAGCACTCGATCAACAGATCGAATTCCTTGTCATTGAACCTGCCAAGGGCGAATACAAGGACGTGTATGGAGGCTGCGAAGACGTAAACGTCTTTGGAACCAATCCAGAATTCACGCCACTCCTGCGCATCAATCCTTTTAGCTTCCCGTCCGGCGTCCATGTGCTGGAGCACCTCGACCGACTCGTTGAGATCTTTAATGTTTGCTGGCCCATGTACGCCGCCATGCCCGCCGTCCTTAAAGACGCTGTCGCCAGATCATACGAAGACTGCGGATGGGATCTTGCCGCTTCTGATAACCCGTATGGAGCCGATCTCTTTCCCTGCTTTGCAGATGTTGCCCGCAACGTCCGCGAGATTCTCGACTCCAGCGAGTACGATGCCGAAAATAAGGGCGCCTACAAGGGGTCGCTGCTCACGCGTCTCAACTCGCTCACCAACGGGCTCAACGGCATGATGCTTTCGTCGAACGAAGTCGATGCTAGCGTGCTTTTTGACGCCAACACAGTCATCGATCTATCACGCATTGGCTCCGCCGAAACAAAATCCCTACTCATGGGTCTTCTTGTACTCAAACTTCAAGAACATCGCATGGCCGAGAAAAAGGGCATGAACCAGCCACTTCGCCATCTGACCGTGCTTGAAGAGGCGCACAACCTGCTTAAGCGATCGTCGAGCAGCCAAGGCTCGGAGAGCGGCGACCTGACAGGCAAGAGCGTCGAGATGATCTCAAATGCCATCGCCGAGATGCGCACATACGGCGAAGGCTTCATCATCGCCGACCAGGCGCCCGGACTTCTCGATATGGCAGCCATTCGCAACACAAATACCAAGATCATCCATCGCCTGCCCGATCTTTCGGACCGCGAGCTCGCCGGTCGCGCTGCCAACCTCAACGACCAACAGATCGTCGAGCTGGCACGCTTGCCTAAGGGCGTTGCGGCCATTTACCAAAACGATTGGGTTGAGCCGGTGCTCTGCAAGATCGCCAAAGCAGGCGAGGGCGAGCACTTTACGTACAGCCGCCCCATCGACGATGTCGCAAGCAACCAGAGCGATGATGCCCTTGCCGTAGCGCGCATGCTGGCCTACGGAATCAGTGTTGGAACCAAGGCGGAGCTGCATAGCATTCGAGAGCGGCTCGACCGTCTCCATATCGATGCATCTGCAAAGGTCAAGATCTTGCGCACCGTCCAAAACCCACCCACCGAACCGCGCATGACCAAGCTGGGCCCCATAATGAGTACGCTGTTTCCCAACGTTGCCAAAGTAGTCGACGACGAACGCGAGCGCAGCGATGAAGCCGAGCAATGGACCAGGGCAGCGGATGCGGCACTCAGGTCCTCTATCGATCGCGATATCGACAGCCGCACCAGACAGACCATCATCCAAGGCATCATGACCGATGTCCTGTATCTACAAATGCAAGATACCCAGGCATATTCTGATTGGCACAACTGGAACGAGAATAGCGAGGTGAGCTAATGAAGTTTAAGCTGATGGAGTTCACGCAAATGAAAATCGACGAACCCAAACCAGGCGATAAACTTGGGTTCAATCCCGATAAGCTCATTTGCCCCGAATCAAAGGAAGCCAAAGCAGAAGCTAGCGATATCGACCGCATGGACTCCATCAATCCTGACAAATTGATTGAATCCTCGGTGGAATCGTGTGACTACCCTTCTACTTATGAGGAACGGCTAGGCCATACGCCGACCATGGAGAATCCCAATGGCAAATGGTCGGGCGATCGAGGGGAGTCGATGTTTATTCCCACAGCCGATAGGGTCCGCGAGATTCTTCGAAACAAAGGTCTTGAGGGCATCATTTACAAGGATGGAATTCCTGACTTCAACCCTATCTCTGAGGCGAAAGTAACCATACAAGGCATGAGCCAGCATAGGCTTTCGCTGAGCAGCGAAAACGGCGAGCGCATTGTCGGCAACTATGAAAAAGCAGACATTGAATGCGCAAAGGCTTGGAGCCTTGAGCAACGCGATGGCAAAGATGATTGGACGCACCAGGATGTCAAGAAATGGCGCGAGGCAAATGAGTACACCTGGCACGAGCACAATGATATGAAGACGTGTTCTCTTGTTCCGACCGAAGTTCACAAGGTGTGCAGCCATCTCGGCGGCGTAAGCGAAATCAAAAACATACTGAATCAGATTGGCGGCTTCGATGACTAACGGCATGAATCTGTGGGGCAGGGATTTCTCGCTCCCCGTCTATTACGAGTGCGACTCGGACCAAGGCGTCCTCGACATTCAAAAGGAAGCAAAGGACACCCTGCTTGCAAGCTGGAATACCGTTGAGGACAGCAAGGAAGCGATTGAAGATTATTGCCTCGAAAGAAACGGCGATCAGATCGAGGGCCCCATTACAAACATTTTTAGATACGTTATTCCGACCAGCATTGTGGTACTTCGAAGCGATGATACTCGCAAAGCGGCACTCATGTGCAACTATCGCTTTGACCCCGAACATGGGCTTGCTGCGGTATTTGAAAACGAAAAACTTACGGCCGTCGTCCCCCAAGACGAGCTTTAGGCCAGTCACAAGCAACCGGATAACAAAAGTGAGGTCGTCCCAATACAACGTCGGGGCGACCTCAGTTTTGTTATACGCATGCCCAGCCTATACCCTCTCCCCCAAAATAAGTTGCGGTGGAATAGTTCCTGCTTGGGCCTTCAGAGGCCTTAAACAGGAACTATTCCACCGCAACTGATGAGGGGACGTGATTAGGCGACGGGCTTTGCGCGGCGTATGGCCGGGAATAGCACCGTAATAGCGAGGATGACGCCTACGACGGCGATTGCGCCACCTGCGCAGCCGATCCAGGCGATACCGGGGCCTGAAACCACGGCTCCGCCGATCGCGGTACCCGTGCCGATACCGAGGTTGAACAGGCCCGAGAAGATCGACATGGCGACGGCCGACGAGTCCGCCGGCGTGTACTTGATGAGCTCGGCCTGGAACGCCACGTTAAAGGCCGTGGCGCAGCAGCCCCACAGCGCGCAAACGGCAAGAACCGCGGTGAGCGACGACGCGGCAGGACCCATAAGTAGCAAGGCGACCGGCACTCCGGAGAGCGTGATCGCAAGGAACGGAAAACGGTGCCCATCGAACAGGCGGCCAAACAACCAGCTTCCGAGCAGACCAGAGCAGCCAAACGCCGTCAACGTCATGGTGATGGCGCTTGCGTCGACATGCGCGACCTGAGCCAGGAACGGCTCGATATAGCTATAGCCCGCGTAATAGCCGGTCGCCATGAACACCGTGACCACATAGAGCGCGATCAGGAACGGGTTCTTGAGCAGCTCGGGCAGCTGCTTGAGCGTAAAACGCTCGCCCGCCGGCATGGCCGGGAACACGGTCGCCTGGTAGACGACCGCGATGGCCGAGAGGACCCCGACCACGGCAAACGTCATGCGCCAGCCCACGGCCAAGCCAATAGCGCGACCGAGGGGCAGACCAAAGATCTGCGCGATGGACGAGCCCGTAGCGATCATGCTGATGGCGAGCGCCCCGTGGCGCGTGTCGACCAGGCGCGAGGCCATAATCGAAGCGACCGACCAGAACACGGCATGTGCGCAAGCGACCACCAGGCGCGCACAGACCAGGATGGGATAAGTCGGCGCCACAGCGGACAGAAACTGGCCCAGCGAAAACACGGCCAGCACGCCCAGCAGCATCCGCTTGAACTCAAAGCGCGAAGCGAACACCATAAGCGGCAGCGACAGCAGCATGACGCCCCAGGCGTAGACCGAGATCATGATGCCGGCCTGAGCCTCGGTGAGCGAGAACGACGCGGCAATATCAGTCAGAAGGCCGATGGGCATGAACTCCGACGTGTTGAACACGAAGGCGCAGCAGGTGAGTCCGATGAGCGGGAGCCACTGCTTGAGCGTGATGCCGTCTTGCCTTGCCTGAGTCATATATAACGTCTCCAATCGTTTTGAGCGGAGGCGATTATATAGCAACGGCCCCGCATCCGTCAGCAACAGATGCGGGGCCGAAAACAATTCGATACACAGAGGTTGCGCCGTCAATAAATAACTAAGCCAACCCCAGCAATATGCCCGCCGAATGCACGACAAACGCCACGATCCAGGCGACCGTCACTTGAAACGCGAACACGGCAACGGCGTAGCGCGCGCCCAGCTCGCTCTTGACGGCGCCGATGGCTGCCACGCACGGCGGGTACAGCAACGTAAAGACCAGGAACACGTAGGCGGTGAACGGCGAAAACATGGTCGACAGTGCCGCGGGCGAGGTCGCGCCCAAAAGTACCGTGAGGGTCGAGATGACGCTCTCCTTGGCGATAAGTCCGGTGACGAGCGCCGTGGATGCACGCCAGTCGCCAAACCCAAGCGGCGTCAGCACCGGCGCGATGATGCTGCCGAGGCCCGCAAGCAGACTCTGCGACTGATCGGCGACCACATTAAAGCGAATGTCGAACGTCTGAAGGAACCAGATGACCACGGTAGCGGCAAAGATAATGGTAAAAGCCTTGGTAATAAAGTCCTTGGCCTTATCCCATGCCAGCATCACCGTCGTCTTGACGCTCGGCAGGCGGTAATTGGGAAGCTCCATGATAAACGGCACCGGGTCGCCCTTAAATGCCGTGCGGTTGAGCAACAAAGCCGCGATGCAACCGACCGCAATGCCAATCAAATAGAGCGAGACCATGGCGGGAACTGTCGCCTGCGGGAAAAACGCCCCGCACAGCAGACCGTAGACCGGCAACTTAGCCGAACAGCTCATGAACGGCGTGAGCATGACCGTCATCTTGCGGTCGTGCTCGGATGGGAGCGTACGGGTCGACATGATAGCCGGCACGGTGCAGCCAAAACCGACGAGCATAGGCACGAAGCTGCGGCCTGACAGGCCAAAGCGACGCAGCACTTTATCCATGACAAAGGCCACGCGCGCCATGTAGCCGGAGTCTTCCAGAATGGAGAGGAACAAGAAGAGCACAACGATAATCGGCAGGAAGGTCAGCACACTACCCACACCCGTGAGCACGCCGTCGACAGCCAGCGAGCGCACCACGTCGTTGGTTCCGAACGCCTTGAGACCCGCATCGGCCGAGGCGATGATGACCGCGATACCGTCCTCCATGAGTCCCTGCAACGCCGCACCGATCACGCCAAACGTCAGCCAAAAGACAAGGCCCATAATCACCAGGAACGCCGGAATGGCCGTGTAGCGACCCGTCAGGATGCGGTCGATCTTAACGGAGCGCACGTGCTCGCGGCTCTCGTGCGGTTTGACGACGCAGCGCCCACACACGTCGCCGATAAAGCTAAAGCGCATATCGGCCAGCGCGGACAGGCGGTCGGTGCCGGCCTCGCCCTCCATCTGGGTAATGATGTGCTCGATAGCGTCGAGCTCGTTGCGATCCAGGTGAAGCGCCTCGGTCACCAGCTCGTCGCCCTCAACCAGCTTGGTCGCCGCAAAACGCACGGGAATGTGCGCCGTCGCGGCATGGTCCTCGATAAGGTTGGCGATGCCGTGAATGCAGCGATGCAGCGCGCCGCCGTCTGGACCATCGGGCGCACAGAAGTCCAGGCGACCGGGGCGCTCGCGGAACCGCGCCACGTGCAAGGCATGATCCACCAGCTCGCCAATGCCCTCGTTGCGGGCAGCACTAATGGGAACAACGGGCACGCCCAGCAGGCTCTCGAGCAGGTTGACGTCCACGGCGCCGCCGTTGGCCGTCACCTCGTCCATCATGTTGAGCGCGATGACCATGGGTCGATCGAGCTCCATAAGCTGCAGCGTCAGGTACAGGTTACGCTCGATGTTGGTGGCGTCGATGATATCGATGATGGCGTCGGGGTGCTCGTCCAGGATAAACTGGCGGCTTACGATCTCCTCGCCCGTGTACGGCGACAGAGAATAAATGCCGGGCAGGTCGGTAACGCTTGCCTCGGGGTGGTTGCGGATGGTGCCATCTTTGCGGTCGACCGTCACGCCAGGAAAGTTACCGACATGCTGGTTGGAGCCCGTCAGCTGGTTGAACAGCGTGGTCTTGCCGCAGTTTTGGTTGCCGGCGAGGGCGAAATGCAGCGGTGCGCCCTCGGGCACGGCCGTCTTTGCCGCGCGGGGCGAATACGTCCCCTCGCCCAGGGCCGGATGCTCCGTCGTGCCGATTGCGGCGTTAGCGCGCGGACCCGTATCGGTGTCGTGAATGCCCACGAGCTCGATGCGAGCGGCATCGTCCTTGCGCAGCGTCAACTCATAGCCACGCAGGCGAATCTCGAGCGGGTCGCCCATAGGGGCGTACTTCATCATGGTGACTTCGGTGCCCGGCGTTAGGCCCATGTCCAAAATATGCTGTCGGAGTGCCTGATCGTCCGATGCCACCGATGCGACAACGGCGTCCTTTCCAATCTCGAGTGTATCGAGTCTCACGTCCGCGTTCCTCCCCCGGCGCCCACAGGGCGTTGCATTTTGTTTAACTTGGCTAACCGTTTGCCATGGCTAACCATTTAACCACGCATGATAGCGCGAACACACACCGATGTTCAATCGACAGATTGCCGCTCTGGCGGGCTTGCAGCGTCAAGTGGTTACGGCGTTTGGTAAAACCGCGTAACTAGAAACCGTGACGCTCCAGGAAGCGGAAGGCTAGGCGAATCCAAGGACGGACCGCCACCTGCTTGTCCTCGTTGTCGACCGCGGTGTTGGCGTTGCCGAGCGAAAGGCCGTGGCCGCCCTGGTCAAAGACGTGCATCTCGCATGCGACGCCCTCCTCGGCCATGCGCTGCGCAAACGGATAGACCTGCGCGATCGGCGCCGTCTTGTCGTCGGACACGCCCCACACAAAGGTCGGCGGCATCTGACGCGAAACATGTGTGGTGGGGCAGATATCGGCCAAATGCTCGTCAGTTGCCTCGCCGCCCGTCACCATCGACAGGTAGTCGTTGAGCAGATCGCGCCCCGTCTTGCCGCCCGTCTTGGGCACGCGCAAGTCAATGCGCGGATCGCGCGTCTGCATGTCGCGCACATAGGCAAAGTCGAGCAATGGATAGCCCAGCACCACGGCATCGGGACGAATGTCGTCCGGACGCGCCCCGGCAAGTGCCGCGAAGGGGCCGGTCTTCCACTGTGTTGCCAGCGAGGCGCAGATCATACCGCCCGCCGAGAATCCCACGACGCACACGCGCTTAGGATCGACATGCCACTCGTCGGCGTTGGCGCGCACCGTGGCGACCATCTTGGCAAGATCTGCCTGGGGGTGCGGAAAGCTCACGTCACCCGTAGAACTCGTGACATAGTTGAGCACAAAGGCCTGGTAGCCGTGATCCAAAAACGCAAACGCCACGGGATCCTGCTCATGCGGAGCGATATGCGTAAACGCACCTCCGCCACAGATAATCACGGCAGGGCGGCGACCATTCGGTTTATCGGGCAGCGGCTCGGCACCCAAATACGTAAACGTCGCCGGATATTCCTCGGTCGGCTCCTCGCCCCACAGGGCATGGTTCTCGACAATCATATGTGCTCCCTTCGCGCAAATTATGTGCCCTTGTTTTTCGCCTTCAAGCGTACCCCACTTGAACCCGTGGCGCAGAAACACTCCGACAATAAGTTTCCCTTCAACTGATATATCACATAATCCCAGTTCAGAGGTATCGTTGAGCAGCGTAAAATAGGGGCGTTGACCAAGCCGCGAAACACATGCGAAACGTTTCCGGCAAACCAAACGCGCGATATGCGCCTATTTAAGTTGGAGGCAACTATGGGTCTGCTCGATTCGCTTAAGTCCACCTTCACCTCGACCGGCGAGGCGTCCGTTCCGCCCGCAGCAAGCTTCGCCACCCGCGAAGGCGTCATCTATGCCCCCGTCAACGGCGTGCTCGTCAACCTGGACGAGGTTCCCGACGAGACGATCGCCTCGGGCATGCTTGGCCAGGGCTATGGCATCGAGCCCATTACCGGCACCATCTATGCGCCCGCCAACGGCCGCATCGGTGCCACCACCGTCACCAACCACTCCATTGGCATGATCACCGAGGACGGCCTGCGCGTGTTTATCCATGTCGGCCTGGGCACCGTGGAAATGAACGGCAAGGGTTTTGCCCGCTTTGTCGAGATGGGCGATGTGGTCAAGGCAGGCCAGCCGCTCATCAGCTTCGACCGCGAGGCCATTAAGGCCGCTGGTCACGAGGACATCGTGACCGTCATCGTCTCCGAGCTCGATCGCCTTAAGAGCATCGACCATGTCGGCGAGTCCGGAACGCTTATCGGCGGCAACCCGCTCGTCAAGCTGGGCGACCCGCTGCTGGTAGCCAAGACCAAGTAGCCAGGCCCCGCGCCACACAGCCAAAAGGCACCACGCCAAGCGCCCGCGACCATTTGGCCGCGGGCGCTTTTCGTTTGAAAACCATCCCGCCAATGCCTTATCTGCATAGCCCAAATGAACCGAGCTGCTAGAATATCGAACTGTATGGATAACTATCATTCAACCGTTATGGGAGGATACGTGAACCGCACCAAAATCGCGCAGCTCTACGCCGATGCCGAGTCGCTCGGCGGCCAGACTGTCACCGTCGCCGGCTGGGTCAAGTCCGTCCGCGACATGAAGAACTTTGGCTTTGTTACGCTCAACGACGGCAGCTGCTTCCGCGACCTGCAGGTCGTCATGAACCGCGAGGCACTCGACAACTACGACGAGATCGCTCATCAAAACGTCTCGGCCGCCCTCATCTGCACCGGCACCGTCAAACTGACCCCCGATGCGCCCCAGCCTTTCGAGCTTTCTGCTACTTCCATCGAGGTCGAGGGCACGAGCGCCCCGGACTACCCGCTGCAGAAGAAGCGCGCAACCGTCGAGTTCCTGCGCACCCAGCAGCACCTGCGCCCGCGTACTAACCTGTTCCGCGCCGTGTTCCGCATCCGCTCTGTCGCGGCTGCCGCCATCCACCGCTTCTTCCAGGAGCAGGGCTTTGTCTACGTCAACACCCCCATCATCACCACGAGTGACTGCGAGGGCGCCGGCGAGATGTTCCGCGTGACCACGCTCGACCCCAAAAATCCGCCCCTCACCGAGTCCGGCGAGGTCGACTGGAGCCAGGACTTCTTTGGCAAGCATGCGAGCCTCACCGTGTCCGGCCAGCTCAATGCCGAGAACTTTGCCATGGCCTTTGGCGACGTGTACACCTTTGGCCCCACCTTCCGCGCCGAAAACTCCAACACCACGCGCCACGCCGCCGAGTTTTGGATGATTGAGCCCGAGATGGCCTTTGCCGATCTGAACGACTACATGGATAACGCCGAGGCCATGCTCAAGTACGTCCTTAAGGACGTTATGGCCACCTGTCCCGACGAGCTCAACATGCTCAACAAGTTTGTGGACAAGGGCCTGATCGAGCGCCTGGACCACGTCGCCAACTCCGACTTTGCCCGCGTTACCTACACCGATGCCATCGAGATCCTGGAGCAGGCAGTCGCTGCTGGCCACCAGTTTGATTACCCCGTCAGCTGGGGCATCGACCTGCAGACCGAGCACGAGCGCTTCCTGACCGAGGAGCACTTTAAGCGCCCGACCTTCGTAACCGACTACCCGGCAGAGATCAAGGCCTTCTATATGCGCATGAACGACGACGGCAAGACCGTCGCCGCCGCCGACTGCCTGGTGCCGGGCATCGGCGAGATCATCGGTGGCTCCCAGCGCGAGGAGCGCCTGGACCTGCTCGAGGCCCGTATCAAGGACCTGGGCATGAATCCCGAGCAGTACAAGTACTATCTGGACCTGCGCCGCTACGGTTCCTGCAAGCACGCCGGCTACGGTCTGGGCTTCGAGCGCTTGGTGATGTACCTCACCGGCGTGGGCAACATCCGTGACGTCCTGCCGCACCCGCGCACCGTGGGCAACGCCGACTTCTAATCGTCGGACGTTAGCTCGCGTCGCCACACGCCAACACTCATCGCACAAGCGTCTCTCGACATCGGTCGAGAGACGCTTTTTTCAACAGCATCCGTCAAGCTTTTGGCAAGTTTTTGGTCAGTTGAACAGGGCTGTTGAAAACTCGAACCGCCGTTTGCCGACGACTACCGACCGCCCAGAGCGCCCTGCGCCCCTGGGAAAACCCCGCGTCCTAGGCTCCATACCGTCGCCACCCAAAACGGAAAGGACGTGGGCACCATGACCGAAGCCGCTGTTGAAACCTACGACACCACAACGAGAGGCGCCGCCTCGATGGCAGCCTATCGCGCCGTTCGCATCCTGCAACTATTAAGCGAGAACACCGGCGAGGACAAGGCCATGCTTTCCGATGAGTTGATCCGGCGCCTCGCCCATCCCGACGACCCCGCCCGCATGCCCATCTCGGCGGCGCGGCGCAGCATCTACACCGCCATCTCCGCACTTCGCCATGCCGGATACGAAATTGAGTACAAACGCGGCGTGGGGTATCGGCTCTTGACCCGTCCGCTCACCGACGAAGAGATCATCCGGCTCCACGGTATGGTCATGCGCAACCGCTCTACGCCCATTGCCATTCGAAAAAGCATGGCTCAGCACTTGGTCGCCATGGCGAGTGCCGACGTTCGCGGCTACCTCGATGCACCCGAGCCTGCTCCAAGCGCCGGTGGCAAATCCACCAAGGCCACGCGCACACCCGTCAAGCGCATCGACACCTGCGAGCTCATCGAGCAGGCCATTGACCACGGAACCACGGTGAGTTTTGATATTTCGAGCGTCACGACACGTGGCGAAACTGAAGTAGCACGGATGACACTCCGCCCCTTTGCCATCAAGCAACGAGACGGCATCTCTTATTTGCTGGGAACGGTCTATGACGCCCGAGGCGCCGATGACACGTTGCGTACCGTAGAGATTGGCCGAATGAGAAACGTCACCACACGTCTCCTCGACGGCAAGAAGCTCTTCGCCGCCCTGGACGAGGACGACGCCTCCTCCGCCGCATAAGACCCTCCGCCGCCCATTCGACTACCCGTACCGCCCATCCGATTCTGTATTAAAAAACCCGCCAGGCTGTTGTAAAAATGGACATCAGCGCTACTATAGTTCCACTTGCACTTTGTCCCAGTGCAGTGTTTCCAGCCATTTTTATACTGGGGGTAATGATATGAAGGACATCACCATCAGCCGCAGGAGCCTTCTGGTCTCCGCCGGCCTGCTCGCGCTCGCCCCGCTCGCCGGATGCGGCGGCAACTCTGGTTCCGGCTCCGCAGCCGCCGGTTCCGACTACACCATCGGCGTTCTGCAGCTCACTGAGCACTCCGCACTCGATGCCGCCAACGACGGCTTTGTCAAGGCCATCAAGGAGAGCGGCCTTAAGGTCAAGATCGACCAGAAGAACGCCCAGAACGACCAGTCCACGTGTAAGTCCATTGCCGACAAGTTTGTGGGCGACAACGTCAACCTGATTTATGCCATCGCCACGCCCGCCGCGCAGGCTGCCGCCGGCGCCACGGCCGATATCCCCATCGTGGGCTGCGCCATCACCGACTACGCCGCCTCCGGCCTGGTCCAGGACAACGACAAGCCCGGCACCAACGTCACGGGCGCTTCCGACCTCACCCCGGTCGCCGAGCAGCTCGAGATGATGCAGAAGGTCCTGCCCGACGTTAAAAAGGTCGGCCTGCTCTACTGCACCGCCGAGTCCAACTCCGACGTCCAGATCAAGGCCGCCAAGAAGGAGCTCGACAAGCTGGGCCTCGAGTACACTGACTTCACCGTCTCGAGCTCCAACGAGATTCAGTCCGTCGTCGAGTCTGCCGTGGGCAAGGTCGACGCACTGTACTCCCCCACCGACAACACCATCGCCGCGGGTGCCTCGCAGGTCGGCCAGATCTGCAAGGAAAACAAGCTTCCCTTCGTGACTGGCGAGGAGGGTATGTGCATGGCCGGCGGCCTGTTCACCCTCTCCATCAACTATGAGGACCTGGGCTACGCCGCGGGCGAGATGGCCGTTAAGATCCTGAAGGGCGAGGCCAAGCCCGAAGACATGCCGATCAAGCACCTCTCGAGCAAGGACCTGGTCGTCGTCAAGAACGACGAAATGGCCGAGGCCCTGGGCATCGACCTTTCCGCCCTGGACGCGTAATGCCATACGCGGCATGCGTCTAGAGCCCGTGCTCGCGCTTTAGCCGCGTTATTCAATATCTGAGCCACAGGGGCGGGCGCTGTAGACCGGCGTCCGCCCTGCTTGTTTCAGGTAAAACAAAACGTCTGTCCGTAGCTCTTCTATGCATTGTTACCGCTATTATGGTGAATCACGTGTCCACCTTATCCTAGGAGGTATGAAGCATGCTCATTGCATTGCAGGGCGCCGTTTCGCAGGGCGTCCTCTGGGGCATTATGGTGCTTGGCGTGTTTATCACGTTCCGCCTGCTCGACATTCCCGATATGACCTGCGACGGCAGCTTTGCCCTCGGCGGCTGCGTCTGCGCTGTGCTCATCGTCAATAACAACGTCGACCCGCTGCTCGCCGTGCTGGCCGGCATGTGCGCCGGCGCCATCGCGGGCGCCGTCACGGGCATTCTGACCACCGTCTTCGAGATTCCCGCGATCCTCGCCGGAATCCTCACCCAGATCAGCCTGTGGTCCATCAACCTGCGCATCATGGGCAAGTCCAATACGCCCATTCTTGCCAAGGGCACCGTGTTCTCGGCCGTCAGCAATATGACCGGTCTGCCGCAGTCCACCGTTGCCATCATCTTGGGCATCCTGCTCGCCGTGGCTATCGTTGCCATCCTGTATTGGTTCTTTGGCACCGAGATCGGCTCGGCGCTGCGCGCCACCGGCAACAACGAGTACATGATCCGCGCTCTGGGCGTCAACACCAACTCCACCAAGATGATCGCCCTCGTGCTCTCCAACGCCCTCATCGGCCTTTCGGGCGCGCTCATCTGCCAGAGCCAAAAGTATGCCGACATTGGTATGGGCACCGGTGCCATCGTTATCGGTCTTGCCGCCATTGTTATCGGCGAGGTGCTCGGTCGCCTGCTGCCCGGCGGACTCACACAGTTTAGCGTTCGCCTGGCCTCTGCCGTCTTTGGCTCCGTGGTGTACTTCCTTATCCGCGCCATCGTGCTGCAGTTGGGCATGGACGCCAACGACATGAAGCTGCTCTCCGCCGTGATTGTCGCTGTGGCCCTGTGCGTGCCCGTGGTTTGGGAGCGCTATAAGCTCCGCAGCTCCTACACGAAGGGGGATGAGGCAGATGCTTAAGCTCTCGCACGTCAAGAAGACCTTTAACAAGGGCACCGTCACCGAGAAGCGCGCGCTCACCGGCGTCGACCTCACCCTGAATGACGGCGACTTTGTAACCGTGATCGGCGGCAACGGCGCCGGCAAGTCCACGCTGCTCAACATGATCGCCGGCGTGTACCCGCTCGATTCGGGCGTTATTGAGCTCGACGGCACCGACATCTCGCGCCTGAGCGAGTCGCAGCGCGCCAAGTACCTGGGCCGCGTGTTTCAGGACCCCATGCGCGGTACCGCTGCCGACATGCAGATCGCCGAGAACCTGGCCCTCGCCAAGCGTCGCGGCCAGCGTCGCGGCCTTTCGTGGGGCGTCACCAAGGCCGAGAAAGATGTGTACGTCGAGCTGCTCAAGCGCCTGGACCTTGGTCTGGACACGCGTCTCAACGCCAAGGTCGGCCTGCTCTCGGGTGGCCAGCGCCAGGCACTCACCCTGCTGATGGCCACGCTCACCAGGCCGCGCCTGCTGCTGCTCGACGAGCACACCGCGGCCCTCGACCCCAAGACGGCCTCTAAGGTGCTCAACCTGACCGAGGAAATCGTCGACGAGAACCACCTGACCACGCTCATGGTCACGCACAACATGAACGACGCCATCCGTCTGGGCAACCGTCTGATCATGATGCACGAAGGCCACGTGATCTACGACGTGGCGGGCGATGAGAAGAAGTCGCTCACCGTAGCCGACCTGCTGCAGAAGTTCGAGGAGGTCTCGGGCGGCGAGCTCGCCAACGACCGCATGCTGCTGAGCTAAACCTACCAAAAAGGGACAGGTTTATTTTGGCAGGTTTTATCTGCGCAAACGTCAAAACCGCCGCTAAGGGACAGACGCCCTTGCGGCGGTTTTCGCATATTATGCTGATAATCCGATATTCAACCAGACATTCTGGCTAAGGACTAAGGAAACTGCCATGAAAAGACTCCCCCGCCTTGCGTTAGCCGCCGCGTTGTTTGCCGGCGCGCTCGCAGGCATCCCAAGCCTCGCTTTCGCGGGGAACCTGCCCGCCGCTATTGACGGCTCTGTGACCGTCATGCACACCAACGATATCCACGGCAGCTACAAGTACAGCTACAACGAAAGCAAGGGCACCGGCACCGTCGGCTTCGACGGACTGGCGGTCCTTTATAGCGCCCAGGGCAACACCCCCGATCTTTTGCTCGATGCGGGCGACACCTTCCACGGGCAGTCCTTCGCCACCATGAGCGAGGGCAAGAGCATCGCCGAGCTCATGGACACCTTCTATGCAGACGGCTACGACGCGACCACGCCGGGCAACCACGACTGGAGCTACGGCGCGGACAAGCTCCGCACCATGACCGGCTACAGCCCCACCGGCACGCCCTTCGCCATGCTCTGCGCGAACGCAAAGTCTACGAGCGGCGTATGGAGCTCGAGCATCACGAAGGCGCTCGATCGCACCTGGGAGGATAGCGAGGATCACTCCGCATTCGACTACAAAATCAAGGTCGGCGTCGTGGGTGCCATGGATGAGTCGCTGGAATCCTCGCTGCGCGCGGACCTGGTCGCGGGTACGTCGTTCTCGAGTGCCGCGAACGCCATCAATACCGAGGCAGAGCAGCTGCGCAAGGAGGGCTGCGATGTTGTTGTGTGTATCGCGCACACGCTCGACGCCAAGACCTTTGCCACGCGGCTCCGTGGCGTCGATGCCCTTATCGCAGGCCACGAGCACATCAACCTTAACGAGAAGGTGACGGGAGCCGACGGCAAGACGATCCACGTTGTTGAGGCAGGCAGCGCCTTTGCCGAGGTGGGGCTGCTTTCCATTCCGTACAAGTACGACACGAATGGCACCGAGACGACCGACGATGACACGGTCACGGTCCCTGCAGACGGCAGCGACGAGAAGCTCTACACCGCCAAGAACGTCAACGACCTTTTGGCAGACCCCGACAAGGGCTCCGACTACCAAAGCCGCCTTGAAGACGTCCGCAACAAGATCAAGCCGCTCGACGAGGCCTTTGAAAACGAATCGAACAAGGTGCTCGGCACATCCACCACCAACTATTTCTACGGCGAGGACGCCGCAGGCACGCATGGGTTGGGAAATGGTGCGCACCACCGATTTCCGCCCCAGTAAGGAGGGCGACACCACCAAGGCCCAGACCATCGGCCATGTGATTTGCGGCTCCTATCTTGCCCTGACGAGCGCGGACCTCGCTATCGAAAACGCTGGCGGCATCCGCGGCGGCATCGCGGCGGGCAACGTGACCGCCGGCAACGTCATCGCCATCTCGCCCTACGGCAACACCGTGGAGACCTGGACCATGACCGGCGCGGACTTCCTCGCAGCGCTCGAGCACTCGCTACAAATCAGCGACGATTGCAACGACAGCTACGAGCTTCAGCAGGCTTATGTGACGGCCGGTCACACCGAGCAGGAGGCGCAAGACAAGTACAAGTGGCGCGATGACTCTGGCAGCGTTCTCTCCTTTGGCGGCATCAACGTGACGATTGATTGGACGCAGCCCGAAGGCAAGCGCATTGTGAGTGCCACACTCACCAAAGACGGCAGCACGCTCGATCCCACCAAGACCTATACCGTCGCCACCAACAACTACATCATCACCAACACGACCGACTTCCCCACCTTCGCAAACGCCACCAAGTACACCGAGTGGGGCACGTGCGAGGCGGCGCTGAGGGCGCTGATTGGGCAGAACGGCTGGGAGAGCAAGATGGCCTCGCTCGCGGGCACCATCAGCTTTGGCTCCGCTGCCGTGGACCCCACGCCCACACCGGCCCCGACGCCTAAGCCCTCGCCTAAGACGGACACGACGACCACGAAGGTCATCACCAAGAAGACGACCGGTAAGCTCGCCGCAACGGGAGACCGCACGCTGGCAGTAGTTGGCGCGTGCCTTATCGGCGGCATCATCGTCATCATGCTCGGCATTATCTGGAAGCGTCGACGCTAAGCTACACCGCCGGGCCTTGCAGCCCCACCGCGTAAACCTTATATCGAGCACAGAAGCCCGTCCGAATTTGATCGGACGGGCTTCTAGGTGGGTATCATGGTTGGACGATCATTAGGAGGTTTTCCCTACATGGAATTGTTTGAGCCGATTCTTCATTTCTTTGAGCAACGGTGGGTCCACAACATCATCTGGGCCGTCATCTTGGCGATAGGCACCGCCGTCGCCGCCAAGGTCGTATCCAAGACCCTGAATCATCTGCTTAACCGAGACGATAACCCGCTTCCGGCATCGAGTATCTTCATCAACATCGCGCGCGCCGTCATCTGGATGATTGGCGGCAGCTTTATCCTCGACAACTGCTTTGGCATTAACGCAAACGCGCTCGTCGCCGCTCTTGGCGTCGGCGGCATCGCCATCTCGCTCGGCTTTCAGGACACGCTGTCAAACCTTATCGGCGGCATGCAAGTGACCTTTATGGGCATCATCAAACCCGGCGACAATATCGAGGTCGGCGGCGTATCCGGCGTGGTCCAAGACATCACTTGGCGTCATACGACCATCGAAGACGCCTGCGGGCAGATTATCATCGTCCCCAACTCAAATATCTCCAAGAACACGCTCGTGCATTTGATGCCCTTTGGGCGCGTGGCCGTGCCCGTTGCCGTAAAGGACACGTCCAAGTGGGCTTCCCTTGACGCGCTGGCAGACGAGCTCACCGATGCCACCAAGGCCGCCGTGCTTCCCATCTCGGGCTTTGACAAGGAGCCCTACGTACTCTTTAACGAGATCGGCGACTTTGGCATCAAGGGCAAGATCATCTTTATCGTCAGCGACGACAGCACTACTTTCACGGCAGCCGACGCCTGCATCCGCGCCATCGCCCCCATCATCGCCTAAACCACCGCAAAGGGGTCAGGCATCTTTGTAGTGGTTTTCATTCGTGGTACCATGGTTCATATAGTTGTTTAAACGACTAAGGGAGCAACATCATGGAAGAGGCCTATCGTCAAGCACGCAAGCGCGGCGAGCAAGGACGTCGACGTGCCATTAGCCAAAGCGAGCATCCATACCTTACGGACCTCGATAGCTTGGTTGCTCAGCTCCCCTTAGGTCAGCGAGAGAATGTCGGCCTGCGGGATATTCCGCTCGAAATGGTCGTCGGCACGGTCACCAAGGGCCGTCAGTCCGCCTTTTCGTGTAACTTTATGCCCCTGCTTCCGTTTAGCACCGAGTTCGCCCGCAAGTGGTCCAACCTCTACGACATCCAGGTGACCGAGGGCTATCGCGACCCCGTCATCGTCACCGAGTTCATGCATCGGTTCTATGTCCAAGAAGGCAACAAACGCGTCAGTGTCCTCAAATTCCTAGACGCCCCGACGGTTTCGGCCAAGGTCACCCGTCTCTACCCCGGCAAATGGGATTCCGTCGAAAGCCGCCTGTACGGCGAGTTCTGCGCGTTTTGGCGCGTCTGCCCCCTATACGAGATCGAGTTCTCGCGTGAGGGAAGCTACGAAACGCTCGCCAAGATGCTCGGTCAGAACCTTATCGAAAAATGGCCGCAGAAAAAGGTCGACTACCTGCGCCACACTTTCCTGCTCTTTAAGCGTGCCTACCTTCGCGCAGGCGGCGATCACCTGGACATTACGCCCGCCGACGCCATGCTCGTCTACCTCAATGTGTACAACCAGGACCGCCTGCTGGATACGCCGACGGATATCGTCGTAAACCGCCTGTGCAAGATTTGGCGCGAGCTGGTCATTGCCGGCAAAAATGACGAGGACAAGGTCGATCTTGTCGAAGCACCGAGCGTCGACGAGGAGGAGACGCCCGCCAAGTCCACCTCTGGCGTGCTCAACTTCTTTATGGGCAAGACCGTCTACTCGACGGCCAACCCCCTGCGCATCGCCTTTATCCATGAGTTCCCCTGTGCGACGTCGAGCTGGGACAGCCTGCACGACCAAGGGCGTCAGTATCTCGATGAGCACTTTGGCGGTATCGTGCGCACCGAGGCGTTCGAGGACTGTCACGATCCGGATGTGTTCTACGCCGCTGTGGAAACGGCTGTCAAACATGGAGATAACGTCATCTTCTCAACCTCGCACCGCCTGATGGAATATACGCTCAGGGCTGCCGTTGAGTATCCCCAGGTTCGGTTCCTCAACTGCTCTATCGGCCTTCCCCATCAAAGCGTCCGTTCGTACTTTGGCAAGATGTACGAGGCCAAGTTTCTGCTGGGCGCCCTTGCGGCCAGCATGGCGGACAACCACCGCATCGGTTACCACGCGTCGGTCTTCGCCTCGGGCGCACTCAGCGAGATCAACGCCTTTGCGATTGGCGCCTCGCTGCTCGACCCGCGCGCGCAGGTCATCCTCATCTGGGGCGATGTGCCCGCCGGTGGTCTTGCCGAAGCCATGTGCCGCGAAGGCGTGAGCGTCATGACCGGCGCCGATATGTCAAAGTCGCTGGAAGATCCCACTGCCTACGGGCTTCACCGCTTGGTCGATGGCAAGGTTACCGGCATCGCCATGCCCGTCTGGAACTGGGGGCGCTACTACGAACTTATCGTGAAAAGCCTGCTGCACGGCACATGGGACGAAACCGCCGATGAGCAGCAAGTGCGCGCCGTCAACTACTGGTACGGCATGAGCTCAGGCGTTATCGACATTCGCTACGCTCCGGGCCTGCCTTATCAGACGCGCAAACTCGTGCAGTTGCTCCGCAACGGCATTGTTGAGGGATCCATCAACCCCTTTGGCGGCGAGCTCCACAGCCAGAACGGCGTGGTACAGATCGAAGGCTTCCCTCCGCTGCCGAGCACGCAGATTGTCGAGATGAATTGGCTGGCGGACAACGTGGTAGGCACCATTCCGCAGCTCGACGATGAGCCGAAAGTCCCTGCCCTATGAAAATCCTTGCCATAGCCGATACCGAAGAACGATGCCTTTGGGAGTGCTTTCGCAAGGAACGCTTTGAGGGAGTCGACCTGATTTTGTCCGCCGGCGATCTGGACCCGGACTATCTTGAGTTTTTGGTTACGGTCATCAACAAACCGCTCATCTACGTGCGCGGCAATCACGATGACCGCTACGCACGTCATCCACCGGGCGGATGTATCTGCGTGGAAGACAGCGTGTACACGTACCGAGGGATTCGCATTGCGGGCCTTGGCGGGTCCATGCGTTATCGCGACGGCGCCAACATGTACACCGAACGCGAGATGTCCAAGCGCATGCGTAAGCTGTCGCGTAAGGTTAGGATGGTCGGCGGGTGCGACATTCTGCTTACCCATGCACCCGCCGCCGGTATGGGTGATCTGGACGATCTGCCGCATCGAGGATTCGAATGCTTTAACACAGCACTCGAATCCTGGAATCCCGACTACATGGTGCACGGGCATGTGCACCAAAGCTACGGTTGCGATTTTCAGCGCGAGCGTCAGCATGTGTGTGGAACGACGATCATCAACGCCTGCGGCTATACGCAGTTTGAGCTCGACCAGACGCACTACCCCATCCGCGGCTGGCAAGCAGCCTGGCTCAACTCACAAACCATGCGCCGCGAGCTCAAACGCCACGAAGCCATCGAGTCCTCAACGGCCAGAACACCCTGGTAACCACCACAAAGAGGACACTGTCCCCTTTGTGGTGGTTTGGGCGCGGTAGCAAGAAACCCGGTCCTGCTCGAGGCAGAACCGGGTTTCTTTAGCAATGCTTGCTTTGCTCAGGCAGTAACTAGCAGTTACTCAGCCAGGAAGTCACGCTGGACAGCGGGATCGACCTTGACGCCAGGGCCCATGGTGGAAGACACGGAGATGGACTTGACGTACTTGCCCTTAGCAGAAGAGGGCTTGACGCGCAGGATCTCGGTGTACAGGGCAGCGTAGTTCTCGACGAGCTGCTGCTCAGAGAAGGACTTCTTGCCCAGGGGCACGTGGCAGATGCCATAGCGATCGGCGCGATACTCAACGCGGCCGGCCTTGAGCTCGGAGACCATCTTGGCGACGTCCATGGTCACGGTGCCGAGCTTGGGGTTCGGCATGAGGCCACGGGGACCAAGGATCTTACCGATGCGGCCAACCTTGGCCATCATGTTCGGCGTAGCGATAGCGGCGTCGAAGTTGATCTCGCCCTTCTGGATCTGGGCGACGAGCTCGTCGGAACCGATGATGTCGGCGCCGGCAGCCTCGGCCTCGCGGGCCTTCTCGCCCTCGGCGAAGACGGCAACACGAACGGTCTTGCCGGTGCCGTGGGGCAGGGAGATGGAACCACGGATGTTCTGGTCAGCCTTACGAGTATCGATGCCCAGACGGAAGTGGGCCTCGACGGTCTCGTCGAACTTGGCGGTGTCGAGCTCCTTGATGAGCTTGGCAGCCTGAAGAGGGGTGTAGAGCGTGGCGCGGTCGATCTTCTCGGCAGCGGCGTTATAGCTCTTACCATGCTTAGCCATGTGCATTACCTCCTGTGGTTAAACGGGCGTGAGCCCTCCCACATCGTATCGTGTGCCCTATTGCACACATATAACGGGCGCCCCGGTCGGGGCACCCGTCATTACCTAAAGAAATCGCTACTCAGCGATGGTGACGCCCATGGAACGGGCAGTACCGGCGATGATCTTCTTGGCGGCGTCAATGTCGTTGGCATTGAGGTCCGGCATCTTGATCTCGGCGATCTTGGTGAGCTGCTCCTGGGAGAGCTGACCAACCTTGTCGGCCTGGGGCTTAGCGGAACCAGACTTGAGGTTCAGCTCCTTCTTGATGAGGTGAGCCGCCGGCGGGGTCTTGGTGATGAAGGAGAAGGACTTATCCTCGTAGACAGTGATCTCAACGGGGATGATGTCGCCCTTCTTGTCCTGCGTCTCGGCGTTAAAGGCTTGGCAGAACTGCATGATGTTCACGCCAGCAGCGCCCAGGGCGGGGCCGACGGGAGGAGCGGGGTTAGCTGCACCAGCAGGAATCTGGAGCTTAATGACGTTGGCAACCTTCTTCTCAGCCATGGTCATTCCTTTCGAATCACGAGTGTGAAGTACTTGCTATATCGTAAGCACGCACGTGTTAGAAGCACTCCTGAGATGAGCAGTCACAGAAGAAGCACGCTCGCGCGAACGGACGAAAAACTTAAGCGATGACAGCAACCTGGTTAAAGTCGAGCTCGACCGGCGTCTCGCGGCCAAAGATCATCAGCGTGACCTTGAGCTTGCCAGCCTCGGTGTTAACCTCGGAGACCTTGCCATCAAAGTCGGTAAGCGGGCCATCGGTGACGCGGACGGACGTGCCGACCTCAATATCAACCGAGGTGCGCTTGGGCGAATCGCCCTTACCGGGACGACGGGTCATCTTGTTGTACTCGTCGCGGGAAAGCGGAGCGGGCTTGCCGTTGCCGCCCAGGAAACCGGTGACGCCAGGCGTGTTACGAACACACGTCCAAGCATCGTCATCCATCTCCATGCGAACCAGGACATAACCCGGGAAGATCTTGGAATCCTTGGTCTCACGCTTGCCACCCTCTTTAATCTCGGTGACGCGCTCCATAGGAATCTCGATATCAAAGATACGGTCCTGCATGCCCATAGTCTCGATGCGATGCTCGAGATCGGACTTAACGCGGTTCTCGTATCCAGAGTAAGTGTGAACGACGTACCAACGCTTAGACATGGTTTAGCCCCTCAATCCAGAGAACAGAGCAAGAGCCTCGCCAAAGCCAGCATCGAGCAGAGCGATGACGACGCCGACGACGATCAGAGAAGCGCAAACGACGACCGAGTAGTTCACGAGCTCCTTCTTATCAGGCCACGTGACACGCTTCATTTCGGACTTGACCGAAGCGAAATACTTCTTGGTGCGGGCGAAGAAACCAGGCTTCTCGTTCTTCTTGGACTTCGCAGCCTTCTCGTTCTTCTTGGCAACGGCCTTCTTGGCCTCAACCTTGGAGTTGGCGGCAGCGTTGTTGGCAGGCGCCTGCTGCTGAGCCTTCTTCTTGTTCTTCTTGTTGGCCATTTGGGTTACCTCCGCGCAATGCGCTTATACATGAGTAAACCGTAAGCCCCCAAGTGGGAGCTTACGGAATAATGACTGGCACGCCAGGAAGGACTCGAACCCTCAACACTCGGTTTTGGAGACCGATGCTCTACCAATTGAACTACTGGCGTATGTGACTAGAGACTAGCGAGTCTCTTTGTGCAGCGTGTGATGACGGCACCAGGGGCAATACTTCTTGATCTCCATACGATCAGGCATGGTCGACTTGTTCTTGGTGGTCGTATAGTTGCGGCGCTTGCACTCAGTGCACGCAAGAGTAACTAGAGTACGCATGTATCCTGAACCTTTCATTTCCGCCCCGTACGGGCACGAGTTGTTACTTTATCAGCTCCACGTAAGTGCTGTCAATGAAAACCTCGAGTCAATTGGTTCTCGGTGGATCCATTCATATTTGGAACACATCAATGAAGCCATCGAGAGCTAATCAACGGTGCATCCAGGACCATTATCGATCCTCTCGACACCAGCAACGGCTCAATATCCATTGCAGAAAAGAACCCGGCACCCATATAAGTGCCGGGTTCTCTAAGTCAGCTATATCAAAGAGCTAATTTACTCAATGATCGTGGAGACGATGCCCGAACCAACGGTGTGGCCACCCTCGCGGATAGCGAAGCGCAGGCCCTCCTCCATGGCGATCGGGTGGATGAGGTCGCCCTCGATGGTAATGTGGTCACCAGGCATAGCCATCTCGGTGCCCTCGGGGAGCTTGACCGTACCGGTAACGTCGGTGGTACGGAAGTAGAACTGAGGACGATAACCATCGAAGAACGGGGTGTGACGGCCGCCCTCCTCCTTGGTCAGAACGTAGATCTCACCGGTGAACTTGGTGTGCGGGGTAACCGAACCGGGCTTGCAGAGAACCTGACCGCGCTCGATGTCCTCGCGCTTGATGCCGCGGAGCAGCAGACCGACGTTGTCGCCAGCCTCGCAGAAGTCCATGGACTTACGGAACATCTCGATACCGGTAACGACGGTGTTCTGGGTATCCTTGATGCCGACGATCTCGACGGGCTCGTTGAGCTTGAGCTCACCGCGCTCGACACGGCCAGTAGCAACGGTACCACGGCCGGAGATGGTCATAACGTCCTCAACGGCCATCAGGAAGGGGAGGTCGTTGTTACGAGCAGGCGTCGGGATGTACTCGTCGACAGCCTTCATGAGCTCGCGGATGGCGTCCATCCACTTGGCGTCGCCCTCGAGAGCGCCCAGAGCGGAACCACGGATGACGGGGATGTCGTCGCCGGGGAAATCGTACTCGGAGAGGAGCTCACGGGTCTCCATCTCGACGAGGTCGATGAGCTCGTCATCGTCGACCATGTCGCACTTGTTCAGGAAGACGACGATGTAGGGAACGCCGACCTGACGGGCGAGCAGGATGTGCTCGCGGGTCTGAGCCATGGGGCCGTCGGTAGCGGCGATGACCAGGATAGCGCCGTCCATCTGAGCAGCGCCGGAAATCATGTTCTTGACGTAGTCAGCGTGGCCCGGGCAGTCAACGTGAGCGTAGTGACGGGCAGCGGTCTCGTACTCGACGTGGGAGACGGAAATCGTAATGCCGCGCTCGCGCTCCTCGGGAGCCTTGTCGATGTTCTCGAACGCAGTGAAGTCAGCCTTGCAGCCCTCGGTCTCGGAGAGAACCTTGGTGATGGCGGCGGTCAGCGTGGTCTTGCCGTGGTCGACGTGACCAATGGTGCCGATGTTAACATGCGGCTTAGTGCGCTCAAACTTCTCTTTGGCCATAAAGCCCTCCTCTAAACAGGTCGTCCCCGGACGGGACTTTGCCTTTATACCATAGTGGCCTCTCAACATACTATTGAGAAGCCACCGTGTTACCTATGGTAGCGGTGACTGGATTCGAACCAGTGACGCCACGGGTATGAACCGTGTGCTCTAACCAACTGAGCTACACCGCCGGATGGAGCCTGCAACCAGACTTGAACTGGTGACCTCTTCGTTACCAACGAAGTGCTCTACCGACTGAGCTATACAGGCACTTAACGGGTGGGAGCTATAGGATTCGAACCTATGTAGGCAGAGCCAACGGGTTTACAGCCCGTCCCCATTAACCACTCGGGCAAACTCCCAATCGTTCAAGTATCCGCAGGTCCTTTGGTCTTTTGGACCGCCGCCCCCGCGAACGAAGAAGATAATACGATGCAACCTCGGGGGCTGTCAACGAAAACCTCTAGATACACGGCCCCGGGCGTATCTATATATCTTTGACCTGCGGTTTTACTGAGTTTGGATATGAAGTACGATGGTTTTGGATACTGAGGTGACGTTTCCCGAGGTAACACTTTGCTGTAGTGGAGTACACCTTCAGGATCGAACTTCGATAACGGCTTATTTGCACCTATATATAGGTCTAGATCGGGGCTTCCCAGACAGAAGATTGCTCTTCCCAGCAAAATCGAGCGTGGATATTCTCTCACTTTGCCGTGCCATCGAATCCAAAGTGGCAGATTATCCACGCTCATTCACTAAGCGGAAGATTTTCCACGCTCGTTCGTCCGATAATCCACGCTCGATGACGATGACCAACCTCGCCCCGGCTTCTGTCTCGACCTGTAACAGTAAGAGGAACAGTAAGAGGATTATTCCTCCCCTATCTGTTACTGATCGAGATGTTTCGCAGAGACCCCAGCTTACGTCTCATTCTGTAACAGCTAGAACGGTTTCCAGCCTCTTCGTGTTACAGATTGAGACAAACCTGAAGCTTGGTTGGCACCACACCCGCTGACTTATAGACATAAATAGAAACGGGCCCTGTCCCACAAGGGAACAGAGCCCGAAACTCTCATGGAGCCAGTGACAGGAATCGAACCTGCAACCCACTGATTACAAATCAGTTGCGCTACCGTTGCGCCACACTGGCACACTTGGCGCTTTCGCGCGAAGCCTGTTAAGAATAAAGGAATTGCGGACGGGGCGCAACAGGCCGCACGGCGTTATATAAATATGCAAAATCCAGCAACAGCGCGTACCAGGCCCGTTCATTTCTGTCAGTGCGCCCTCAATCTTAAAACCATTCGCCAGAACGAATAGTTTTAATTACAATTGGCTATATAAAACTATTCGTTCTGGCGAAGGGTTTCGCGATGTTGACTACCAAGGAAGCAGCCGAGCTGCTCGGCATCAGCCCGCGCAGGGTGCAGGAGCTCATTAAGAACGGCGCGCTGACCGCCCGCAAGGCTTCTGGCGTGTGGCTCATCGACAAAGACAGCGTAGACGCGCGACTCCGCTCCGCAACCAAAAGAGGGGGACGACCTCGTCGTGGGCATGGGAAAAGCGAAGTCGCATTTACCCTCATGAACCGCACGTACGAAGTCGCTCAGCTGGTCTACAACACATCGAGAAAAGACTTTACCCACATCGGTGCCGACATCGATTACGCCCACGCCCCTATTGGAGTATTTGGCCCTAATAGCCCCATATCGCTCGACTCCTTCCGCATCTGGTGGCGCGGCCGCGGTATCCCGCTCGCACGCATTGGGCTAGCCTCCCTGCTTGCAGAAGCCGCAGTCGATGTTCCCGATGAACTCGTACAGCGAAATCTTGGCCTCTCCTTATCCGACCAGTATTGGATTAGGCCCCAAGACTCCGGCCTCGCGTGGGAAGATATCAATTTCTTCAATAATGCCTTTGATGACGTCTCGCTAACCATTGCACCCTTCGCCCCAGAGGGTAAAGCAGCCGCCGCAAAACCCGATAACACCTCGGACGGCAATCTTCAAAAGTACTGGACATGCGAGGGCGGGCGTCGAATTCTGCATAAGGCAGGAGCGCACCTGAACCAGGAACCTTATAACGAGCTGGTGGCGACCACGCTCCACCGTCGCATCCTAAACACCTGCGATTATGTGCCTTACTCGCTCGAGGGCACGGGCACTTCCGCCCTGAGCATATGCGATGTCTTCTTAACTGATGAAGAAGAGTATGTCCCTGCGTTCTATGTAAACCAGCATGCAAATGCAGACAAGCGACTAACCGATTACGAACGGTATGTAGCAAACTGCGAGGAGCTTGGAGCGACGGATATAAAAGACGCCCTTGACCGCATGATCGTGTGCGACGACATCATCGCCAACTACGATCGTCATTGGCGTAACTTTGGCCTTGTGCGAAACGTAAACACGCTAGCCTGCAGACCTGCCCCTATCTTCGATTCGGGCTCATCACTCTGGTGCAACATATCACTAGAGGAGCTTAGGGCGGGAGAGCACAGTTTTACCAGCGCACAATTTCATTCAAGCCCCGCCAAACAAATGTTGCTCGTCGAGGACATGGGCTGGTTTGACGGCGACAAACTCGAGGGTTTCGTTGACGAGGCAATCGAAATCCTATCCAAAAACGACGCTCTTACAGCGAGACTGCCTTATCTAAAAGAGGCGCTAACATGGCGCCTCGAAAGAATGATCGACATCGCTGAATGGAGTTAGCGAGACAGCATCGCCCCGCCAACTCCCCTACCTCCCGCGCAGAGCTTTGAGCTTGGCCAGGGCCTCGGGGCTTAGACGGCTGCCCAGGGTCATCTTGATCTGCGGGGCCTCCTCGGCCTCGTGCACGTCGTTGTCGATCTGTTTGATCTCGTCCACCAGCATACGGCTCGAGATGCGCGTGACGCCCTTGCCCATGACGACGGCCTGGATCGTGCCGTCGCTCGATACCACGGAGCACGCGCGGCCTTCCTCGCGCGCCTCGATGCAGAGCTTTTGCACCACGGTATCGGCAGAAACGCCCGTCGGCGAAAACTCGATGCGCACGCCGCGGGCCGGCAGGTTGGGGCGCTCGTTGGAGATATTGCCCGCGCCGTCGAACACGATCACGGCCTCGTAGCGGCCCTGGGCAAAGGCGGCGACGTCGTTGATGAGGGCGGTGCGTGCCATATCGTGAACGTCGCTGGAATACGGATCGTCTGAATGGTCGTACACGAGCTTTTCGTAGCGCGGCGTGCAGTGGATCACGTTGTAGCCGTCGACCACCAGCAGCTCGGGCTTATTGGAGTGCACCGTCGAGACCGGGTCGGCGATGGCCTGCGCAAACGCATTGCCGCCCACGCCGTAGGTCGCGGCCGAAACAATCGGCTTGGCCGAGCCCTCGCCAAAGCGCTTGGCCTTGGACTTGGCACGGTTCTTTTTGGACATGCGCTACTCCTCCCCCATGAGCTCGCCGACGTTGCGGCGCAGCCACTCAAAGCACAGCGCCGTGGTCGCCTGGGCAACATTGAGGCTCTCGGTCATGCCGCGCTGGGGAAGCTTGGTCAAAAAGTCGCATTTCTCGAGCACCAGGCGCGAGATGCCGTCGCCCTCGGAGCCCATGACGAGCGCCACGCGGCCCTCGAAGGGAGCATCCCAGCAGCTGCCCTCGGCGTGCTCGGAGGCGCCGCCCACCCAAAAACCAGCGGCCTTGAGGTCATCGAGTGCACGGGCAATATTGGGAACCTGCGCGATAGGCAGATGCATGACAGCACCGGCCGAGGTCTTGTAGCTGCCCACGGTCACGCCGGCGGCACGCTTGTTGGCGATGACGACGCCGGCCGCGCCCACGACCTCGGCGGAGCGCACAATGGCGCCAAAGTTGCCGTCGTCGGTCACATGGTCGAGCACGACGACAAGCGCCGGACCGTCGCCTGCGCGGTCGAGAATATCGGCGATATCAGCATAGGGGAAGTTGCCAACCTCGAGTGCGATGCCCTGATGAGCGCCATGGCTCGACAGTGCGTCGAGCTGCGCACGCGGCACATACTTAATGCGGACGCCCGCGGCGTTGAGGTCGTCGACCAGGCGCGACAAGGCGGCATCGCGCTCTCCACCCTCGACAATGAGCGCGCACTTGATGGGAAAACCAGTGCGTAGCGCCTCGGCGGCAGCACGACGACCTTCGATAAACTCGCCCTTGGGAGCCTGGACAGCGTCGCGGTTGCGATCGCGCTGCGGACGTGCGGCCTGGGCGCGATCGCGCTGGCCCTTGGGAGCGGCAGCGCGGTCATTGCGGCGAATCGGACGCGAGCCAGAAGCAGCCTGCTTGCCGCCACGAGGCGCACGCTTGCGATTGTCGGCCATAAAACGGCCTCCTTAAATAGATAACGAACAAGAATCGACCGTCCGAGCCACGGCACCTTGCCTTTCAATCGTCGGGCATGACCACCAAGTCTATGCCCTCCTCTTTCAAGGCAATCTGCCGCACCTCGAACGGTCGACAAATACTAGAGACTCTTAATACGAGTGCCCGCGGCAGTATCCTCAATGGTGAGGCCCAGGTCCTTGAGCTGATCGCGGATGGCATCTGCCAGATCCCAGTTCTTGGCGGCACGAGCCTCGGCACGAGCCTCGAGAATCTTGGCAGCGGCCTCGTCCACGTCGTCGCCCGTGTAGGCAACCAAACCGGCGGCAACGCCCAGCAGGCCCAGCGGCAACTCGACCTTGGGCTCGGGAAGCTCAACGCCAAACGTATCGAGCAGCTCGGCCAGCGTATCGGCGGCAGCCAGGACTGCGGCCTTGTCGGCAGCATCGCCCGCCTGCTCCAGATACTGATTGCACTCGGTGACAAAGCCAAAGACAGCACCCATGGCACCGGCGGTGTTAAAGTCGTCGTCCATGCACTCCTTAAAGGTGGCGCGGGTCTCGGCGGCCTTGGCGGCAACCGCCTCGGCGGCAGCCGCATCGGCATCGGCCGTCGCATGGTTCGCAGCCCAACGAAGGTTCTCGACCGTACCGGCAATACGCGTGAGCGAATTCTCGGCACCCTCCAGGCGCTCCCAGGAGAAGTCGAGCGGCGAGCGATAGCTCGTCTGCAGCATCAACAGGCGCAGGGCCGCGGCAGAGTGCTGCTCGAGCACCTCGGCCAGCGTAAAGAAGTTTCCGAGCGACTTGGACATCTTCTCGCCGTCAACCAGCAGCATGCCCGTGTGCATCCAGGTGTTGGAGAAGCCCTGGTGCCAGGCGCAGGTGGCCTGGGCGCACTCGTTCTCGTGATGCGGGAAGGCAAGGTCGGAGCCGCCGCCGTGGATGTCGATCGGGGTGCCCAGGTAGCGATGCACCATGGCAGCGCACTCGGTGTGCCAACCGGGACGGCCCTCGCCCCAGGGACTCGGCCAGCTGGGCTCGCCGGGCTTGGCGGCCTTCCACAGGGCAAAGTCGAGCGGGTCGTTCTTGTCCTCGTTCTCCTCGATGCGCGCACCAACCATAAGGTCATCGATGTTGCGGCCCGAGACCTGGCCATAGTTGGGATCGCTGCGCACAGCAAAGTACACATCGCCGTTATCGGCGGCGTAAGCATGGCCCTGCTCGATGAGCGTCTTGATCATGGCGATCATGGGGCCGATCTCCTTGGTGGCGCGGGGGCGCACATCGGGATCGAGCACGTTGGCGGCGCGCATGACGCCAATGAACTTATCCGAGAACTCCGTCGCGACCTCGGCGGCCGTACGGCCCTGCTCGTTGGCGCGCTTGATGATCTTGTCGTCGACATCGGTGAGGTTCTGGGCGAACGTGACCTCGTAGCCGCTCGCGATGAGCCAGCGGCGAATCACGTCAAAGCTGATGAACGTGCGGGCGTTGCCGATGTGGATGTTGTCGTAGACCGTGGGGCCGCACACGTACATGCGGACCTTGCCGGACTCGATGGGCTGGAACTCTTCCTTTTTATGGGTAGCGCTGTTGTAGATACGCATTCGTTACTCCTTAACGGTTTTCTGTAGCAGGCAGACGGCCCAGGCGCCGATTCCCTCGCCCTGGCCTTCCCAACCGAGCTTTTCGGTCGTAGTGGCGGCGACGCCCACGTTTTCGACGTCAACGCCCAGGGCATGGGCAAGGTTGGCGCGCATGGCATCGCGGTGCGGGGTGATCTTGGGTTGCTGACAGGCAATGGTGCAATCGGCATCGACAAACTCGAAGCCCAGCTCGCGCGCATAGTCCATCACGCGAGCGAGCAGCACCATCGAATCGGCACCCTCATAGGCGGGGTCGGTATCGGGGAATAGCTTGCCGATGTCTCCCCCGCGACAGGCGCCCAGAATGGCGTCGGCCAAGGCGTGCGCGAGCACATCAGCATCCGAGTGGCCCAGCAGGCCGCGCTCGTAGGGAATGTCGACACCGCCGATGATACATCGACGCCCCTCCACCAGACGGTGAACGTCGTAGCCATGGCCAATGCGCAGGTTACTGAACATGGGGAAGATCCTCTCCCTCGGCCATGCGACCGAGCAGAATCGCGGTTACGGGACGCAGGTCCTCGGGCACCGTCACCTTAAGGTTATCGCGTGGGCTCTGGACACAGCGGACGCGCCCGCCCATGCGCTCGACCAGCGACGAATCATCGGTACCGATAAAGCCCTCGGCAATGGCTGCAGCGTGGGCGCGCTTCATAGCATCGACGCTAAAGATCTGCGGCGTCTGCGCTGCCCAGTAGAGCTCACGTGGCGGCGTCTCGACGATATTGTCGCCATCGACGATCTTGAGCGTGTCGATCGCGGGCTGGCCGCACACGACACCGTCGAGAGCACGGTCGCTCACGAGCACGTCGATAGCGTGGTCGATGGCCTCGGTCGTAATGAGCGGACGAGCGCCATCGTGAATGGCGACGTATTCAAAGCCCGCCGGAACCGCATGCACGCCGGCACGGGTGGAATCCTGACGGGTATCGCCGGCATCGGCAAAGCTGATGGGCGTGTCATAGTCAAACGGGTCGATGGCCAGGCGGCGCATCTCGGCACGACGCTCGGCAGGGCAAACCACGACGATGTGGCCGACCTTATCGCTACGGTCAAACGCGCGGATGGACCAGCTCATAAGCGGACGGCCCGCTACATTGACGAGCTGCTTGCCACCGGGGTTACCAAAGCGCTGGCCGCTGCCGCCGGCAACGACCACGGCGCATACGGGCGCCATTATGCGTTCCCCTGTTTGGTGCCCTTCATGCGGTACAGCGAGTCCGCAAGAATGGCAGGGTTGTTGACGCCAAAGTCGCCCAAGCGCTCCGGATCCTCGCTGATGTCGTCCATGAGTTCCTGCAGCGAGCCGTACTCGTCGACGATCTTCTCGGCCACGCCGTCGCGCACGACGGACACGCGCGAAAGCGTGCGCAGGCCCAGCGGCGTCATGACGGAATCCTCGTCCAGGTCGTCATAGCCCAGAACTGCCGCCACGTGCTGCGGGTCAGACAGGTCCTTAGGCGTCATGCGGCTCAGCTCGGCGCGGATCTTCTCGGCGTTGGCCTCAGAGGAATCGCTTGCGTAGTCGCGGATCATCAGATCGTATTCGGTATCCATGCTGGAGCCCGCGAGCTGCTCGAGCTGCATCTGCACGAGCTTGCCCTGGTTACCCAGCTTGACGATGCAATCCTTAAGCTCGGTCTTTGCCTGTTGCATGATCTCGAAACTCGAGAAGATGCCGGTGATGTCGGCGAGCGTGACGTAGTCGTCGAGCTCGAGGGCCGTCAGGCGCAGCAGGGAGCGATCGAGCGACTGACGAGTGGTCTGAAGCGTGGCGACGAGCTGGTTGACCGAGCTCATGATGGTAGTGACGGGCTGGATCTCATAGCTCTTACCGTGGACGTACACGTTAACGACGGCACGACGGGCCGAAACCGAGATCACGATGGCATCGGTGAGCACCGACATGCGAGCGGCAGTACGGTGACGCATGCCCGTCTCACTCGTGGCAAGCGAGGGATCGGGATTGAGGTGGAAGTTGGCGCGCAGGATCTGGGTGAGGTCGCCATCGATAACGATGGCGCCGTCCATCTTGGAAAGCTCGAACAGGCGGTTCGAGGTAAACGAAATGTTGAGCGGGAAGCCGTCGTTACCGGCAGCGAGCACGTTTTCGGTGTCGCCGACGCAGATAAGGGCGCCCAGGTGACCGGCGATGATCATGTCGAGGGCGGTGCGAATCGGCTGACCAGGTGCCGTCAGGCGGATGGCCTGTTCCATACGCTTTTGCAGCTCGTTCTTATCCAAGGCATCGCTCCCATCGTATACGCTCCATAAACGTCAATAAGTTTCTCACGGTTTGCCCCTGTGACGCCCGCAAAATCCGATGCTTACAGAATGAGCGAACACAGCTGAGAGCCCCAATCCAAATGAGCTGCTTATGTGGTAGCATCGAGATTCGCATAAATGAGGGAGTAGTCGCGTGATCGGGTTCGCCTCCGGTGGCGCGGCAAGTCAACACACTGGCCGATGCGGCCTGGCTTGCCTTAATGAACGAGACTCGTGGCTGTGCGCGCAACGCGTACGCCACGGGTCTTTTTTGTTACTCCCCCAAGAGGTACACGCGGGCCCGCCCGCAGAGAGGGAGCCAGACTATGGGACTCGCAGAGCTCGTGTTGCTCGCCGTAGGCCTTTCGATGGACGCCTTTGCCGTATCCATCTGCAAGGGCCTTGGCATGAAGAAGATCAACCTTAAGGTCGCCATGGTGCTCGGCCTGTTCTTTGGCGGCTTTCAGGCCGGCATGCCCGTAATCGGATGGGCGCTTGGCAGCCAGTTTATGGGCATCATCGGACCCATCGACCATTGGATCGCCTTCACCCTGCTCGCCTTTATCGGCGGCAAAATGCTGTGGAAGGCCTTTACCGAGGACGAGAACGAAGGCGACGGCAAGGATGCCGAAAAGATTGACCTGGGCGAGTACCTGATCCTTGCCATCGCCACCTCAATCGACGCCCTGGCCGTGGGCATCTCGTTCGCCGCGCTTTCGGTCGACATCGTTCCCGCCGTGCCGCTCATTGGCATCACGACTTTTGTCTTCTCCATCGCTGGCGTAGCGATCGGCCACACCTTTGGCGCGCGCTACGAAAAACCCGCCACCATCGTGGGTGGCGTCGTGCTCGTCCTCATCGGGCTTAAGATCTTGCTTGAGCATCTGGGGATTCTCGCAATATAAAAAACGTCTCTCATAAGCCAACGTCAATGTAGGGGTCTCATGCAGAGTTTTGCATAATGCCTATTCATGCAGACTTTTGCATGTTATACTGATATGCAAAAGTCTGCACGTTAGGAGATCGCCGTGAATACCCTTCCCATTACCACACCGCGCCAAGCTGGCATCTACGTGCGCCGGGCACGCGAGACGCAAGGGATCACCCGTGCGACCCTCGCTAAAAAGGCCGGTGTTTCGGAGCGCCTGCTCGCATCGCTCGAGCTGGGCGACGCCACCGGCATTCGACTCGACAAGTTGCTGACCGTCTTTAACGCACTCGGCATAGGTCTCTTCGCGCAAAGCGATAACGACTCCATCGCATCGCCCTCCGAACATCCGACGACGATAGTGAACCTCCCTATCGCGAACTCGAATACCCTGCCAAAGCCAAGCGTAGGCAGACGACCCACTCGACAAGGAACGCCATCTTCCTATGGTGCCTTGCTGGCCCAAATCGCAGCCGAGCAAGGCCTTTCCGGCACTTCAAACCTCTCCTTTGGCTGCAAGGTTGTGAAATAAATGGCAGAGATGGAACTCGCGACCCTCATTTGTGGCGAAATCGCCGGCACTCTCCGGCAAGACGAGCATGGACTCTGCAGCTTTGCATACGCCCCAACCTATCGCGGAGCACCGTTATCGCTAACAATGCCGCTTTCCAATCGCACGTATGGCCATAACATCGTCCGCCCGTTCCTATTTGGCCTTTTGCCCGACAGTCAAGAGCAACGTCGCGCTATTGCCACCGATCATGATGTTGCATCCAACAACCCCGTCGCCCTCTTGTGCCATATCGGTCTTGACTGCGCGGGGGCCGTTCAGTTTTGTCGAGCCGATCAATTAGACGCCGCCCGCGGCAGGGTCTCGGCATACTGCCCGCTTACCAATTCTCAAATCGCTCACAAGCTCAAAGCAATTCGCGATGAAGAAAGAGAGACATGGATGGGCTCCAACGAAAGCTGGTCCCTGGGCGGCAACCAAGGCAAATTTGCACTAGCTTGGCATGATGGCCAATGGTGCGAATGTCTAGGGTCATCCCCCACTACCCATATCTTCAAAAATGGTGTCGTTGGGTTCAAACATCAGGCCTTAAACGAATTCGTCTGCATGAAAACGGCTCGGCGTGTTGGCATTCCAACTGCCAACGTCTCCTATTGCACATTTGAAGACGAAGCCGCGCTCGTCGTTGAACGGTACGACAGAATGGTCAATAGCAGCGGAAATATCGAAAGGCTGCATCAGGAGGACTTTTGCCAGGCGCTCGGTGTATTGCCAAGCCAGAAATACACCGCCGACGGAGGACCAGCTACACGAGACATCCAAGAACGACTGATTAACACAGTCCCCCACCACATGAATCTTGTGCTTTTTACCTATATGTTGTTCTATAACGCCATTATCGGAGCGCCTGACGCACACGCTAAAAACTACTCGCTCATCCTTGGCAAAGGCACAAACGCGGCGCTCGCACCCATGTACGATGTCGCGTCGGGTTTGGCATATGAGCGCATGCGCCGCCGAGCGCGCCTCGCCATGAGCGTTGGCGGCGAAAATCGTGTGGGGCGCATCGGTCCAGGCGCTATCCGCCGATACCACGGTATGGGCGACCCCGCGCTGGAGGCGGCACTCACCAATGCCGGGCTATCCGAGAAGTTTTGCTTTGCGACCATGATGGATCTCGCCTACGAGGTACCCATTTGCATGGAAGAGGTCATGAACGAATACGCCGACCTGCCCGGCATGGCGGACCTGCGCGAGCATATGCTCGGCCCCGTCTGCGAAAACTGCCAGCGCACCCTCGACCTCATCAAGGCGGATATGGGCTAGACGCCCGCAATTTCCCATTTCCCAAAAGAAGAGAGGGGGCACCTGTCGCAAAGACCGGGTGCCCCCTCTCGTAATGTCATTTGCAATCCGCTAGCACGTGGCTCGGACTGCTGTTAGCACAACCTTTACGCAGCGAGGCGCTTGAGGACGTCGATGAGCAGCTCGTAGAAGCGCTCGGCAGAAGCGAGCTCCATGCTCTCGTCCGGGGTGTGGACATCGGAGAGCGTCGGGCCTACGGCGATGGCGTCCAAGCCGTGCAGGGCCTCGGCAAACAGGCCGCACTCAAGGCCGGCGTGAATGGACTCGATTCGCAGCTCGGAGCCAAAGAGCTCGCGATAGCTCTCGACAAAGACGTCGCGGACCGGCGAATGCTCAGCATAGCTCCAGCCGGGATACTCGAACTCAAACTTGGCGTCGAAGCCCAGGACATCGGCAAGCGTCTGCAGACGATCCTTGAACTCGTTCTGCAGCGAGGTAATCGAGGAGCGCGGGGACAGCATGATCTTGACTTGGTCGTCAGAGGTGGCAACCACGCCGATGTTGGAAGAAACCTCGACGGAGCCGTCGGTGGCGACATTGCGGCGGATCACACCGTTGGGGGCAAGACGCAGAGCGCGAATAAGGGCAAGTGCGGACTTCTCGTCCATGGCCTCGACCTCAGTGTTGTCGGCAATCTCAACCGTGCAGGTAAAGCCGGGGTCGAAGACCTCGAGCTCGGCAGTAACGTCGGCGATGATGCCCTTTGCGATCTGGGCCGCGGCCTCGGCTGCAGCGTGGTCGGCGTAGACCAGAACAGCCTTGCACTCACGGTTGATGGCGTTGTCCTTGGTGCCGCCGTTAAAGCTAACGATGGCGGGCTCGCCGGCAACCATCAGGCGGTCGATGATGCGGGCCATGATGAGGTTGCCGTTGCCGCGCTCCAGGTTGATGTCGGAGCCGGAGTGACCGCCCAGCAGGCCGGAGATGTCGAGCGTGAGGGTGCTACCGGTCTTGTGCTCGCGCGCGATCGGGCAGGTGTAGGTAACGACGACGCCGCCGGCGCAGCTGACGGTGGCAACGCCCTCTTCCTCGGAGTCAAGGTTGATCATGGTGCGGGCGCTAATCTGGGACTTGTCGAGCGTCTCGGCGCCGACCAGGCCAGTCTCCTCGTCGGTGGTGAATACGCACTCGAGGGCCGGATGGGCAATCGAATCGTCGTTGAGCACGGTAAGCATAAGCGCGACGGCGATACCGTTGTCGGCGCCCAGGGTGGTGCCGTTGGCGGTGAGGACGCCGTCCTTGACGACCAGGTCGATACCGTCGGTCGTAAAGTCGTGCTCAACGGAGCCCAACTTGTCGCACACCATATCGATGTGACCCTGCAGCATCACGGTCGGAGCATGCTCGGCGCCGGCAGAAGCGGGCTTGCGAATGATGACATTGTAGACCTCGTCCTGGTACACATCGAGGCCGCGCTCCTTAGCAAACGCAACCAGGAAATCGCTGATGCCCTTCTCGTTGCCAGACCCACGGGGGATCGCGCTGACCTCCTCAAAGAAATGGAACAGCTGGGCGGGCTCGTAGCCGGTGATCTTGTAATCCATGGTGCCTCCTTGGCGCAACTGGTTAGACAGTAAGACATGCGACTTGTATATTCCCAGACTTTGCGTGCATAAACCAGTCGAAAACGCCGAGCGCCCTCGCATCATCGGCTAACGGTGGACCGTATAGCGTAACGGTCACAACTTCCGCAGCTCTACAAATCGAGGCGCCCTTTTCGGAGCGCCTCGATTGCGCGTATCAAATTGTCGCCACGCCCTACAGCGCGCCGGAACCGGCTTGCATCATGCCGCCGGGACCCGAGGTCACGCCGCCGCTCACGGGCGCGGCGTTGCCGGTGTGCGGTGCCGCCGGGGCGGTATCGCCACCGAGCGTGCCCGCCGGACGCGGTGCGGGGATCTCGCCCGTGCCGTGGCTAAAGACAAACTTGCCATCGGCCACGTCGCACAGGACGGTATCGCCCTCGCCCCACTCGCCGGCCAGGAGCTCCTCGGACAGCGGGTCCTCGATGAGCTTTTGAATAGCACGGCGCAGCGGACGCGCACCGTTGGTGAGGTCGGTGCCCTCGGCCACGATCTTGTCATAGGCCGCATCGGTGAGCTTGATGTTCATGCCGTTTGCGATCAGGCGCTGACGCAGGTCGTCCACCAGCAGGTGCGCGATCTTGGTCAGGTTCTCGCCCGAGAGCTTCTGGAACACCACAATATCGTCGATACGGTTGAGCAGCTCAGGGCGGAACAGGCGCTTGAGCTCGCCCATCGCACGCCCCTTGATCTCGCTCGACGTGAGACCCTGCTCACCGGTGGTGCCAAAACCGACGCTCGCATCCTGCGCGATCTCGCGGGCGCCCACGTTGGATGTCATGATGATCACGGTGTTGCGGAAGTCGACCGTCTTGCCCTGGCTATCGGTCAGGCGGCCCTCCTCCAGCACCTGCAACAAGATGTTGAAGATGTCGGGATGCGCCTTCTCGATCTCGTCGAACAGCACGACCGAGTACGGGTGGCGACGAACGGCCTTGGTAAGCTGGCCACCCTCGTCGTGACCGACGTAACCAGGAGGGCTACCGATGAGCTTGGAGACCTCGAACTCGCTACCGAACTCGGACATGTCGAAGCTGATGAGCGCATCCTTGCTGCCAAAGAGGTACTCGGCGAGCGTCTTGGCGAGCTCGGTCTTGCCCGTGCCGGTGGGACCCAGGAAGATAAAGCTGCCGCCGGGGCGACGCGGATCCTTGAGCGGCGAGCGGCTGCGGCGCACGGCCTTGGCAACTGCCTCGACAGCCTCATCCTGACCGATGATGCGCGTCTTGAGCACGCTTTCGGCCTGCAGCAGGCGACGACTCTCGCTCTCGGTAAGCGAAGACACCGGCACGCCCGAAGTCACGGACACGATGTCGGCGATCTGGGAGACATCGATGGTGAGCGGGCTGGCGTCGAGCTCGGCGGTCCAGGCGGCCTTGGCCTCGGCGAGCTCAATCTCGGCGGCCTTCTGCTGCTCGGTGATCTCGGCGGCCTTGTTCATGTCGTCGCTCTCGGTGGCCTCCTGCGCGGCGGCCTTAAGCTCCTCCACGCGATGCTCGGCCTCACGCACCGGCTCGGGCGCACGATTCGCGGCGATGCGAGCGCGGGCACCGGCCTCGTCAATGAGGTCGATGGCCTTATCGGGCAGGAAGCGATCCTGGATGTAGCGGTTGGAAAGGTTCGCGGCAGCCTCGATAGCACCCTGCGTATAGCGCACATGGTGATGCTCCTCGTAGCGCGGCTTGAGCGCGGTCAGGATCTTGACCGTGTCCTCGACGCTCGGCTCCTCGACATCGATGGTCTGGAAGCGACGCTCGAAGGCCGGGTCCTTGGTGAGGTACTTGCGGAATTCCTCGGCCGTGGTGGCGCCGATAATCTGGAAGGCGCCGCGCGCAAGCACGGGCTTGAGCATGGAACTCGCGTCGATGGAGCCCTCGGCAGAACCGGCACCGATGATGGTGTGCATCTCGTCAATAAACAGGATGACGTCGTCGGCCTCGGTGGCCTCCTGGATCACGTTCTTGAGGCGCTCCTCAAACTCGCCGCGATACTTGGCACCCGCCACGAGGCCCGGCAGGTCGAGCGTCCAGATATTCTGGTTCATGAGGTTCTCGGGCACGTTGCCGGCTGCAATCTGCTGAGCCAGGCCCTCGACGATGGCCGTCTTGCCCACGCCGGGGTCGCCCAGAATGAGCGGGTTGTTCTTGGTGCGGCGCGAAAGAATTTCCATCATGCGCTGGACTTCCTTTTCGCGACCGATCACGGGGTCGAGCTCGCCATCGCGCGCCTTCTGCGTAAGGTTGGTGGCGAACTGCTTGAGCGTGTCGGTGCCGCTCCCCTTTTGTCGGCGGACGCGTCCGAGCCGCTAAAGAACGGCAGGCCCGCACCGGGACGCCCGGCACCGGCGCCGGCGAGCGGACGCTTCTTGTCCTGGTCCTTGGCGGTGAGTTTCTCGATAGCCTTTTTGATAGAGGCGGACGACACACCCAGGCGCATGAGGATGTCCATGGCCATGCCGTTGCCCTCTTCGACGATGCCGATCAGCAAGTGCTCGGTCGACACGTAGGTCTGGTTGTTCTCGCGCGCCACGCGGAATGAACGCTCCATCACGCTAATGACGAGCGGCGTAAAGGCGAGCTTGGCCGCCTCGGTCTCCTCACTGGGCTCGGGAACCGTGGTCTGGACCTCTTTGAGGGTATCCATGATGTCATCGTAGGAGATGTCGAGCGAACGCAGCGCCTCGGCGGCAATGCCCTCGTCCTCCTTGGCAAGCGCGAGCAGCAGGTGCTCGGTGCCCACCTTATTTGAATGAAGATCGAGCGCCTCTTGCTTGGCCATGGACATGACCTTACGCGCGCGATCGGTAAATCTATCTAACATGCTCGTTTCCTTACATGAGTTCATCGAAATCAAAACGCCCGCCCGTCGGCGGCGCTTTTGTCTCTTTACCCACAGGTTGTCTATGTTAACAGCTGGAGGAATATCTATAAACCCGGCTCACATGAATGCAGGTTATGACCGCATCGCGGGACTCACCGCGCGATGCGCGACAGGCGCCCCGCAAGAGAAACCCTAGGCGTCTTTCACCACGTCGGGACTCGTCGCACGCGATGCGCGATAGGCATCGGCCTCCTTGGAGACGCGTTCGAGCAGCTCGGATGTATCGACGCCCTCGACTTGCGCGACCGTTTCCACCGTCTGCATGGCGACCGCCCTCAGGTACGCGCACGCGCTGTCCCCCAGCTGCTCGAGGTCTATCTCCTCGCCGCCCTCCCGGGCAAAGCCGACCGCCATCACAAAGCCCATGATGCCCGAGACCAGAAAGCCCACCGCAAAGCTCGAATCTGCCTTGAGCTCTTCTCCGTCGGGGTGGACGATCTCTCTCACGCGGTCGATGATGATCGTATGGATGCCCTGCACGACCTGCTCGGCGGCACCCGCCCTCATGGTGATGACGATGCGCCGCAGCAGGCAGCGGACGTCGCGCCGGTCGAACGCCGAAAGGTCGCCCTCGCTCGAAAAATGCCAGAGGGCATCGGTGATGAGCTCGTTATCCTGCAGCAGCTGGGCTATGGCGATGGCGACGAGTTCATCGAAATCGTGAAAATAGTAGTAAAACGTTCCGCGATTGCACTGGGCGGCGCGGGTCACCTCGCCAACCGACAGCTCGAAGATGCTGTTGTTCTCGATGAGCTCCCAAAACGCCTCGATGATACGGGTGCGTGCATCGGGCGCATCGGCGTCCTTACGCGGTCTCGCCATGCGCCTCACCGCACCCCTGCGCCTTGGCGTTCATGATGAGCATCTGAAGACGGTTCTCCACGTTGGCGAAGCTCACGTCGGGATCGTAGTCGAGCGGCAGGAACTGCGCCGTGGGATACTGCTCCTTGAGCGCATGGATGAGCCCGCGCCCCACGACATGGTTGGGCAGACACCCGAACGGCTGCAGGATCACGAAGTTGCGGCAGCCGCGCTTGGCGTGCTCGAGGATCTCCGCCGGAATCAGCACGCCCTCGCCCGCATCGAACGTATGGTGCAGGATCTTATCGCTCGCGCGCACGAGCTCGGGCATGCGCGTCGGCGGCTCGTAGAGCGGGCTCGCCGCGCCCAGGCGGTCGCAACGGTCGTGCGCGAGCTCGAACAGGTTGTCCGCCGTGGCGTACCAGGCCTTTTCGGGCAGCGACAGGTCGACGTGGAACTCGCGCGACTGCGCATGCTTGTAGAAATAGGTCTTGCGGATCACGTCGGTCATGCGCGCCTCGATGACCTCGAGCCCGTTGTCCTCGAGGTAGCGCTCGATCTCGTGGTTGGCGCCGAGATGGAAATTGAGCAGGTACTCGCCCACGATGAGAACGGTCGGATGCGGGTTCGAGCGGTCGTACGGAACGGCGTCCATGATCGCAAGCGCGCGTTTGAAGCCCGTCGCCTGGCCTCTCAGCCCGGAGCGCTCCATGCCCTCGATAACCTCATCGAGCGCGCGGTCGAACGCAGCGTCCGCCGCGCCCTTCTCGAGCTCGTAGGGACGGATGCGCCTAAGCATGGCCTCGAGGGCATCGATCATGGGAAGACCGTAGGCGATCTGGATGCTCGGGCCAAGGCCGAGCTTGAAGCCCGGATGCGCATTGTGGGCATCGACGTCGTCGTTGGTGAGCACCGGGACATAGTCGTATCCCGCGTCGTCGAGCGCGCGGCGCAGCAGGGGCATGTAGTGCGTCAGGCGGCAGTCGCCGATATACTTGCCAGTCACCACGGCGACGTCGTGCGGGTCGTACTTACCGCTCTCGAGTGCCGCGAGCGCCTCGCCGATCACGATTTGCGCGGGGAAGCAGATGTCGTTGTGCACATAGCGTTTGCCCAGGCGGATGGCATCCTCGCGCCCGATATCAAGGGCCTCGGCGCGCACGCCCTGATTGCGCATCGCCGCGGTCATGAGCCTGCAGAACGCATGGGAGGTGTTGGGGACCAGCGCGATCTTGTCGTGCCGGTCGCGCTTGGTGTACTTGACCTTATACGGGTCGTCGAGCGGATGGACCGCGTGCACCCGGGCGCCCTCGGCACGCTCCTCCGCGCGACGACGGTTGACCGACTCGATAAACGAACGCACGCGAATGCCCATGGGACCGGCGACGTCGCTCTCATCGAGCTTGATCATCATCGGAACCTTGGAGCCCATCTCGCCCATCATGCGCGCGATCTCGTCGGTGAGATACGCATCGTGGCCGCAGCCGAAGCTGCCCATCTGCACGAGCTCGAGCTCGGGCGTCGATGCGACGATGACCGCGCACGACAGCATGCGCGCATGGTAGTTGTTCACGATGTCGATGCGGCTGTTGGAAAGATCGACGTTGCAGACCCCCGGCACCGCATCGGGCGTCAGCACGGGGATACCGCGCTCAGAGAAGAGCTTGGGCAGCCCGTGGTTGACCAGCGGGTCGTTGTGGTACGGGCGCGAAGCGATCACCACCGCGTAGCCGCCGTCCTCGCGCACGTTCTCGAGCACCTGCCTGCCGCGCAGCTGCAGCTGGTTCTCAAACGTCTGCTGCGCGCGGTCCGCCTGCTCGGTCGCCTTGGCAACCAGGTCGGCATCGATATCGAAGGTCTCCTTGCACCACGCCTTGAGCTGGCGGTTTCGGTCGCCCTCGTCGTACCAGTGGAACAGCGGCGTATCGAACGGAACGCCGAAACGCTCCTCCGGGTTATCGGAATTGCGCATCACGTAGGGGTATCCCTTTACGACGGCGCACATCCACTCGCTGGTAGAGGCGGTGTTTTCGGTGGGCACCGTCGTGATGATGGGCATGAAGATGCGGTCGACGCCGGCGTCGACGAGATTGCGGATGTGCCCGTGGACGAGCTTGGCCGGGAAGCACACGGTGTCGGATGTGACGTGCGCCAGACCGCGCTCGTACATCGCCTTGGTGCTGCGTCCCGAGACGCGCACCTTAAAGCCGAGCGTGCTGAAGAACGTCGACCAGAACGGCATGGTGTCCCAGAACTCGAGCACACGGGGAATGCCGATCGTGACATCGCGCCCCCCGCAGACGGGAACCGTGGGGCACGACTCGAACAGCAGCTTCTCGCGGTCGACAAAGAGATTGGGGGCAGCCGCGGTCCGGTCGCGCCCCGTGCCGGGTGCCTGTGCCTCGCAAGCACCCTGCGGACGCAGCTCCTCCGCCGCGGGAACCTCGCGCACGAGCTCATCCCATGAGATGGCGCCGCCGCGCGGGCAGCGATTGCCCGTGACGTAAAGCGAGCCGTCGCCAAATGCCACGACCGCGCGCTGGCAGCGGTTGTTGCACCGACGGCAGGTAACGCCGCCGAACTCGCGATGCTCGAAGCGCTCCACGGCATCGAGCCCGATAAACGACGTGCCGGCGTCGCCCTTGCGGCATTCCTCGCGCGCGAGCAGGGCGATACCGATAGCGCCCATCAGCCCCGGGTGGGGCGCACGCGTGACGGGTTTGCCCAGATACTGCTCGAATGCGCGCAGCACCGCGTCGTTTCGGAACGTGCCGCCCTGGACGACGACTTTGTCGCCCAGACGGTTGAGATTTGAAACGCGAATGACCTTGGTGAACACGTTCTCGATAATCGAACGGCAGAGACCGGCCATAATGTCGCCCGGACCCTTACCGCGCCGCTGCTCGGAAACGACGCTGCTGTTCATGAACACCGTGCGGCGCCTGCCGAGAACGGCGGGGGCTTTGGACGAAAATGCCTCGGTCGCGATATCCTCAACGGCTATTCCAAGGTTTTTGGCAAAACCCTCGAGAAACGAGCCGCAGCCCGCAGAGCACGCCTCGTTGACGACGATATCGGTCAGCACGCCGTGGTTGAGCCAGATGGCCTTCATATCCTGTCCGCCGATGTCGAGCACGAAGGTCGCATCGGGAACGCATGCGCACGCGGCGCGGGCGTGCGCGACCGTCTCGACCGTATGGTAGTCGGCGTGGAACGCGCGCGCGAAAAGCTCCTCGCCGTATCCCGTGGTGCCCACGGCATCGATCGCAAGCGTGACTCCCGCTGTCTCCCAGCGGTTCTTCAAGCTGACAAGACCCTGTTGGGCGACGTCGAGCGGTCTGCCGTTATTAGACGCGTAGAACGAATCGACAAGCTCACCCACCTCATCGACCAGGGCGAACTTGGTCGTCGTGCTCCCCGAATCGATACCGAGCGCCACACGCACCGTCTCTCCGGGCGCATACGCATCCGGACCCTTTGCCGGCGTCTCTTTGCCATGGCGTGCCGTAAAATCCGCCTGCTCGGCAGGTGTGACAAAAAAGGGCTGGGCAAGACGTCCCTCCCCGCTTGCGGGCGCGACCGTCTCGAGCTTATCCAGCCGGACAAAAGCGTCGGGAAGGTCGATCGGTTGGGACGATGCGAACATGTCGGTCAGCGACAGGGCGGCACCGCGCGCGACCATGATCTGCGGATCGCGCGGGACGATAACCTGATCGTCCGATAGATTCAGTTGCTCCCGGAACACGCGGACCAGCGTGGGGTTGTAGGCGAGCGTACCGCCCTCGAAGATTACCGGCGGCTCGATGTCGATACCCTGGGCCAGACCGCCGATCGTTTGGCGGGCGACCGCGTGAAGCGCCGAAAGCGCCAGGTCGGTGGTAGGAATGCCCTCGTTGAGCAGCGGCTGGATATCGGTCTTTGCGTACACGCCGCAGCGGCCCGAGACCTCGTGGACGGTCGTTCCCCGGCTTGCGAGCTGCTCGAACTCGCCCGATTCGGTGCCGACCCCCATGAGCTTTGCCATCTCGTCGATAAATGCACCGGTACCGCCTGCGCACGAGCCGTTCATGCGCATGTCGGCAACCTCGATGTCTCCCTTATCGTTGGTGCGGAAGAAGATCATCTTGGCGTCTTGGCCGCCCAGCTCGATGGCGCAGCGCGTCTGCGGATAGAACCTGCTGATCGCGAGCGCGTTGGCGACCACCTCCTGAACGTACGAGGCGCCCAGCGCGGTCGCGATATCGCGCGCACCCGAGCCGGTCACCGCAACGCGCAGCGACTCATGGGGAAAGCGCTCGGCGAGCTCGCCGAGCATGGCGCGCACGCTCGCTGTCTGACACGCCCCGTGGCGGCGATATCCCCACCACGCCTCGGTCATATCCTCGTGCATCGCGTAAACTTTGGTCGTCGTCGACCCTACGTCCAGTCCTACTAGCAACGCCATAATGCTCCGTCTCTCGCATTTTTCCTGCTAGAGATATACCACTCTACGTAATACAACAGACTGTTGTATTTAAACTCCGTATAAAAAGCGGCTGCCGAAACGCTTCAGCAGCCGCCGAATGCACCAACAGATTGTTCTGCGCGCTAGCACGTCGGGCAACGGAGCAGCACGGGGCCTCCGGTCATGCGCACCGCTCACGCCCGCGATGTCGCCGAGAGAGCTATCCACGCTTAGGGCTCCAACCAAGCAAGTCGCCCGCGCTCAGCAGATCCCTAAGCGAGCTACTCGCACTCAGGAGCCATAGCCTGCTCCAAGAGCTCGGCATGCTCCTCCTCGAAAACCGTCCCCACAGGGAAGGCGCGACGGAAGACGAAGTGGGAAATCGGACCGGCTACCAAAAGGTTCCACGGCAGCGCCATCACAAAATTATGCGGGATGTTGATCATCCAGATCGCGGGCACGGAATACAGGTTCGCAAGGATGCCGCCGGGCATGTGCGTCAGACCCTCGCACGCGCCGTAAAGCGACATGATGATGACCATGGGAACGACCATGCAGGAGCTGACGGCGAGCGTCATGGCAAGTGGCGAGCTCTTGCCCGGCGTGACCAAGTACTTAAAGGCGAAACCCTTGGCGAGCGGGCTGGCGACGAACCAGTCGCAGCACATGGCAAAAATGTAGGCAACGGGGAAGCCGAGCCACGCAGCGGCAACAACCTCGCCGTTGATGGCCCCGTGCTGCAGGGCAACGTTGTAGATGCTCATCCAGAGCACCATGCAAAAGCACATGATAAAGGTGAACAGCAGGCTCTCTCGTTTGTTGATAGGCATAAAGGGCAGATTCCTCTCTGTGTTGTGCCGCGGCGCCACGCAACAAAAACGGGCGGGCAAGATGGAGCTGCTGGAACTTCATCTCGCCCGCCCGTGGTACGCGCGTCTGCGACTACTTATGTGGTGGAACCAGCCTAGCACGAAACGCATGCGCTTCGTAAGCGTTGAGTTTATGAAGATGCAGGGCACCGATAATCCCCCGACCCCATAAGTTGCGGTGGAATACGGACTGTTTTGACCCTTTAAGCAGCAATTCAGTCCCTATTTCACCGCAACTCATTTGGTGCAAAGTAACATGTCCCCCTTGCACCAATTAGCTGGTGTGGCGCCAGCGGGGGTCGGTGAGGGTTCTCGCCACGCCCAAGCCAACGGGCAGAAACGCCACGATGAGCACTGCACGCACAAACCAGCCGAGCATATTGACCGTGTCGAAGGTGCACATGTAATACATAGAGCGATAGAGATACAATCCCGGCACCATAATGACAATCGAAGGCACCGTGAGGGCGATGCGCGGGTAGGTGAGCTTGACTTCAGCCAAGCTTGCGAGCAGCCCCGATACCAGCGCGCCGATAAACGCTGCTGCCTCGGGAGGCATTCCCGTGCTGAGGCCCAGGAAGGGAATCATCGTCGGCGCATCGACAAGGGTCAGACGCAGGGTATTGGACACGGCGCCGATCAGCCCAGCTGCCGCGGCCATCTTTACCGGGCTGTTGAACATCACCGAGAAGCCGAATACGCCAACGAAGCTCATCACCACGCGCAGGAGCGTAAGGGCAAGCGGCGAAAGGCCCAGTGGGGCAAAGTCGTCCGGCGCTAGGCCAACACACTCGGCAACCATCCAACCTACGAGGGTCGCCATCACAATAATCGATACGGCATATGAAAGGCGCTCGATACCGCTTCGCATGTCGAGCTTAGCGATGTCGAGGCCTGCCGTAATGAGCGGAAAGCCGGGAATCACAAAGAGCATGGCGCCGATATAGCCTTCTTGGTGCGACATTGCCCCCGGTATGACCTGGCCAAGGCCGAGCAATGCCAGCAGATACGAAACGCAAGCGAGCGCAACGCCGGTCGTCAGCGCGCTGAACTGACCAAGGCCTTGCTTGAGAATATGGGAGCGAGCAAAGTTACCGACACCAGCGCCTACGAATGCGCAGGCCATCTCGATAGGGCCGCCGCCGAGCAAAAAGACGAAGGCGCCGCAAGCACAAGCTGCCGCAAGACCCTGTTGCCAGGGAGAGTAGTCGGGCTTTGAACTCTCAACGGTCTTGAGCATCTCGTGGTATTCGTGCACCGTGAAGCGACGACCATAAGTCTCGATTTCCTTGAGGAAACTCTCCATCATCCAAATGCGATGGGTATTGACGCCGGTTGTCGGCAGACTGACGACCTCGTTAAAGCAGTGGCCATCTTCGATGCAGGTGCACTCAAACGACAGGAGACTCAGGTCAACGTGGATGGTCACACCGAGTACGGCGGCGACACGGTTCATGGTATCGCGAACACGCCAGGCACCCGTTCCGCTCGCGAGCATAAGCATACCGGTGCGGCAGATGATGGATGATTTATCGGTGAGCGGCGCATCGACGGCAAGTTCATCGCCTGCCGTCACGATCTGGTGCCAGTCAGTTTTCATATGGAGCGCGCCGGCACGGACACCGTGGTGCATGGGGGCTCTCGAAAGCAGCGAGTCAAGGCGCGAAGGCTGTGAGGGCTCCGCCGATTCGCCCTCGTCCTCGTCGGGCTCTTCATCGACCAGATCAAAGGAATCAAGCGGCGCTGGCTCGCGACGGTCGATCAGCTCCTCGTCCTCATCATCAAAGTAGTTGAACTGATCGAGCATGTCCTCTTCGATTGCGCGCTCGCTCGCGTCGTCCATCCCAGTGCTCCCTTCCTATCGACTAACCCCCATCCTAGACAGCGACGGCTAAAGGAAACATAAAAGAGACAACTGTCATGCGAGCCATGCGCGCAATAGCCGTTGGGTAGTTGTTTAAGAACGTCCCCAATGACTACATCGATGTTCTAAATGTCAACCAAGTCAACGCCGCAGGTAGAGGACGGACAGCGAGCGACGTCCAGGGCGAACAAGTTGGCATGAAAAAGGCAAGGCATAGACCTTCTGGTCATGCCTTGCCTTTTGAATGACAAATTGTCGCCCTGGGCGGCGCGCAGCGTCGACCGGTCCGCCGTTCGGTAGAACGGCGGAAACAAAGAAGCAGCGTCGGCCCGTTACGCGGTTCGTAGAACCGCGTAACTAGTTAGTACATCTTTGCGCCGGCAGGGATGGAGGCATCGAGCTGGATCAGGTTGAGGCGCTCCTCGCCCTCCTCCTCGTGGATGGCGCTGATGAGCATGCCGCAGCTGGGGATACCCATCATCTTGCGCGGAGGCAGGTTGGTGATGGCGAGCAGGGTCTTGCCGACCAGGTCCTCGGGCTCATAGTATTCATGGATGCCGGAGAGAATGGTACGGTCGGTGCCGGTACCGTCATCGAGCGTAAAGTTCAGCAGCTTCTTGGACTTCTTGACAGCCTCGCATGCCTTGACTTTCACGGCGCGGAAATCGCTCTTGGAGAAGGTATCAAAGTCGACGAACTCCTCGAACAGCGGCTCGACAGCGATCTTGGAGTAGTCGAGCGTGGGCTTGAGCGGCTTGACGAAGGGGCTCGCGTTGTTGCCGGCCTCGGCAGCCTTGGCAGCAGCGGCACCGGACTGGAAACCCTTCTCGGGCTTCATGTGCGGGAACAGCAGCACGTCGCGGATGGAAGCCTGGTTGGTGAGCAGCATGACCACGCGGTCGATACCGATGCCGATGCCGCCCGCGGGAGGCATACCGTACTCGAGGGCGCGCACGTAATCCTCGTCGTACTCCATGGCCTCGTCGTCGCCGCCGGCCTTCTCGGCCATCTGGGCAGCGAAACGCTCGGCCTGGTCGACCGGGTCGTTGAGCTCGGAGAACGCGTTCGCGTACTCGTGGCCGGCGATGACCAGCTCAAAGCGATGGGTCAGGCGCGGGTCATCCTCAAAGCGCTTGGCAAGCGGGCTAACCTCGATGGGGTAATCGCACACGAAGGTGGGGTTGACGATGGTGTCCTCGCCCAGCTCGTCATAGATCTCGGCGATGATCTTGCCGGCGGTCCACTCGGGCTTGATCTCCAGGCCCTTCTCGCGTGCGGCGGCAGCAAGCTCCTCAACCGGCGTGTCGATGGTGACCTGCTTGCCGAGCACGTCGGAGACGATGTCGGTCATGGGGCGGTTTGCCCACTCACCGGACAGGTCGATAGTCTGGCCCTGATACTCGATGACCTCGGGGTTGCCGATGGCCTTGTTAGCGGCCTTGATGACGCCCTGGGCGAGCGCCTTCATGCCCTCGAGATCAGAGAAGGCGCGGTAGGCCTCCATCGTGGTGAACTCGGGATTGTGGGTAAGGTCCATGCCCTCGTTGCGGAAGATGCGACCGATCTCGAACACGCGCTCAAAGCCACCGACGATGCAGCGCTTGAGGTGCAGCTCGGTAGCAATGCGCAGGTAGCACTCCTGGTCGAGCGCGTTGAAGTGCGTGATGAACGGCTTAGCCGTAGCGCCGCCCTGGATAGTCTGCAGGATAGGAGTCTCAACCTCCATGTAGCCGTCGGACTCCATAAAGCGGCGGAAGGTGGAGAGAATCTGCGAGCGCTTGCGGAAGGTCTCGCGAACGTCGTCGTTGGCGATCAGGTCGACATAGCGCTGACGATAGCGGGTCTCCTTGTCGGAGAGACCGTGGAACTTCTCGGGCAGCGGGCGAACGGCCTTGGAGAGCAGCGTCGCGCTCTTGGGGGCAACGGAAAGCTGGCCACGCTTGGTGCGCACAACCACACCGGTCACGCCCAGGATGTCGCCCAGGTCGAGGGCCCTGAGCGTATTCCAGGCGGCCTCGTCCATGTCGTTGATGCGGCAGAACAGCTGAATCTCGGCAGTCGCATCGCGCACGACGATGAACATGATCTTGCCCTGGCCGCGCTTGGCGACTACGCGGCCGGCGATCTTCACGACGTCCTCGGTGTCCTCGCCATCGGCAAGCTCGGCGTACTTAGTCTCGATATCGGCGACGTAGTCCTCAAGCTCAGAGTGCTCGGGATAGGGGTTCTGGCCCGCCTCGAACAGGGCGGCGCGCTTGGCCAGGCGGGTGGCGCGCTCGTCGTTGAGCGTCGATGCCTGATCGGCGGCGTTCTGGTTCTCTGCCATAAGTTAGCTCCTCAAACTAAAACGCTCCCCAGGATTCGGTCCCAGGGAGCGAAAACATACCTTTACGCGGGACCGTGGTCTAGCGTGCGATCTTGGCGATGGTGTAGACGCGAGTCTTGCCGGAAGGCGTAACGACCTCGACGGAGTCGCCCTCGCCGTGACCGATGATGGCGTGACCGACCGGAGACTCGTTGGAAATCTTGTGCTCGAGCGAGTTGGTCTCGGTGGTACCGACGAGCGTGACTTCCATGACCTCGCCGTTGGGATCAATCAGCGAAACGGTGGAACCGATGGAGACGGTCAGATCGCCCGTAGTGGCAGCAACCTGAGCGTTGGCAAGAATGGCCTGGATCTCGGCGATACGAGCAGCATTCTGGGCCTGCTTGTCCTTGGCGGCATCGTACTCGGAGTTCTCCGAAAGGTCGCCGAACGCGCGGGCTTCCTTGATGTCCTCGACGATCTCCTTGGCGTAATCGCCCTCACGCCAGGCGAGCTCCTCGACGAGCTTCTGGCGGCCCTCAGCGGTCAGTACGATCTGGCTTGCGTCCATACGGATATCTCCCCAACTCTGATCAAACAATCAACTGTCAACAAAACGAAAAAGACCGGCTAGCCTGCGGGCAAGCCGGTCAGGTGCTCACCCCAAAGGGATGGGACTACTCTGCGTCCGCGTCGCTGTCCTCTGCCTGCTTCTTCTTGGCAGCAGCGAGCTTGGCCTCGAGCTCAGCGATCTCCTTGTCCTCCTCGGACTGCTCGACCACGACCTCCTCGGCCTGCTTGGTCTCGGCCTTATCGTCGCCCTCCATACCCTCGCGGATATTCTTGACGGTAGAGCCGAGGGACTTGCCGAGCTTCGGCAGGTTCTTGGGCCCGAAGATAATCAGGACAACGACGAGAATAATGATGAGCTCAGGAGCCCTCAATCCAAACATGTAGACCTCCACAATACAGCGAGACAAGCTCGAATGAGTATACCGCGGGTATCGCGGTATCACAACACTAGCTAAAAAAAGGGACCGCAAGAAGCGGTCCCTCCTCATGCTCTGGTCGGGTTGACTGGATTTGAACCAGCGACCCCTGCGTCCCGAACGCAGTGCTCTACCAAACTGAGCCACAACCCGTTATCTCGACTATAGTAACAAAGATTTTCGCCGCGTGCTAGAGAAATTTTTATTTCTTTGGCGCGTCGATTTGAACCGTGTTGGGAATAAGCTCAGTCGCGCAGACCCACCAGCCACTTTGCTGGGCAGCGTCCGCAAGCCTTTCGGCCGTGGCGGCGGTGTCGCAAATGGCAAACGAGCAGGCACCCGATCCGCACACATCTACAGCAACGGTTCCGTCCTGTTTACGCAGCCAGTCGAGGACCGTTTGAATCTGCGGCTCCATCTGCGCGGATATGACGCCCAGATTGTTATGAACGAGCGCATATGCCGTCTCGGCATCCCCAGCACGCAGGGCCGAAGCGATTGCGCCGGGCTTGTCCGCAGGCACCGGGGCCTCGTCAAAACGTCGATAGGCTTCAATTGTCGAAACGCTTGCCTCGCGCGGTTTAACCAGCACGACAGGCGTCGCGGGCAGCGCGAGGTACTCGGTTGCCAGCACGTCTCCCCCACCTACGTAGAACGCAGGGCTCGCGTGCAAAAAGAACGGGACGTCAGCACCAATGCCCCGCGCAATGTCATCGAGCGCGGGGTCGGTGCGATCAATGTCCCAGAGCTCCGCCAAGGCGGCAATGACCGCAGCGGCATCCGTCGAGGGACCTCCCAGGCCGGCGCACAATGGAATGCGCTTCTCAATCGTCACACAGATGTTTGCCTCGCGACCATAATGCTCAGCCATAGCAATCGCAGCCCGATACGCCGTATTCTTTTGCATGGGAAAATCTGATGCCGGAACCGTCTGGACGGTCAGCGCCTGCGCCGGCGTGACCGTCACGGTATCGGAAAGACCGACGGCTGCCATCAGGGAATCGACTCTGTGATAGCCGCGGGCGTCGCGCTCGGTATGAACCCCCAGATAGAGGTTAACCTTTGCCGGCGCGGAAAGAGTCAGGGACCGATCGGTCACCGTTAATGCTCCTCGAGCTGATTGCCGAGCGGGGTAAAGATATGCTCGCCGCTCTCGGGGTCGAACAGCTCGACCTGACCGGTGAGGACATCGATATACTGGTAGGACTGACGTGACTTGCGACCGCGACGCTCGTCAACCTCGACGATAAAGACGGCGGGGTGGACGCTCTTGATGGTGCCCATGCGCTCGACAACGCGGGTGCGGCCCATGTTGGCCTTAACCTTGACGCGATCGCCCACCATATCGGTCAGCTTCTCGTGGATGTCGTCGACGTGATTGACTTCCATCTCTTCCATGAATAGGGCCTCCAGAGGGTGCAATTCAAAAAAGGGATAATACCCCTAAGATAGACAAAACTCTAATACTATAGCACCCTGTTGTGGCCATACGCAAGCAGCTAAATAAGCCCCGTCCCAAATACGTACCAGACGACAACCTCGCATGACCAGTTGTTACGCGGTTTGGTAAAACCGCGTAACCTAAAGGTTGTCGGTGTCCAAGACGATGGTGAATGGGCCGTCGTTGACCAGGTCGACCTTCATATCGGCGCCAAAAATGCCGTGCGCCACGTGTTCGACATCTTGGCGAACGAGCGTCAGGAAGTACTCGTAGAGTTCGTTGGCGACATCGGGGGCGCCGGCATCCGTAAACGATGGGCGGCGACCGTGGCGGCAATCGGCGAACAGCGTGAACTGCGACACCACGAGCACCTCGCCGTCGACATCGGCAAGCGCCAAGTTGGTCTTGCCGTTCTCGTCCTCGTTGATACGCAGCCCGCGGAGCTTGCCCCACAGCTTGTCGGCCTCGGCACGCGTATCGCCATGGCCCACACCCAGCAGCACCAGGTAGCCGCGTCCAATGCGGCCCACGCACTCGCCGTCGACCGTCACGCCGGCGTTGAGCACGCGCTGCACCACCGCACGCATGGCCTACTCCTCGCCCGTCAGCTTGGCGGACAGATGCTCGAGCGCGTGGAAACGATGGCTGATGGCGTTCTTCTCGTCAGCCGTCAGCTCGGCCATGGTCTTGCCCGGCGTGTCGACCGGCAGGAACAGCGGGTCATAGCCAAAACCATGGTCGCCGCGGCCCTCGTGTGCGATAACGCCCTCGCAGGTGCCCTCACCATAGGTGACCAAACCATCCGTGTCGATGAGCGCGACGACGCTCATAAAGCGCGCAGTGCGGTCCTCGTCGGCCACGCCCTCCAGATTTACGAGCAGCTTGGCGTTGTTGGCGGCATCGTCTCCGTGCACGCCCGCATAGCGCGCGCTATACACACCGGGCTCACCGTCCAGCGCGTCGACGACCAAGCCCGAATCGTCGGCAATGGCCATAAGGCCCGTCTCCTCAACCGCGGCTTGGGCCTTGATGATGGCGTTCTCCAAAAACGTCGTGCCGTTTTCCTCGGGATCCTCAAAATCACCCAGCTGGCCGAGCGCCACAAAGCGCACCTCGGGCATGACCTTGCCCAAAATGGCCTCGATCTCGGTGAGCTTATGGGCGTTGCCCGTTGCCACGACGATGGTCGCCGCCGGGTCGAGGGTGTCGATGTCAATCTTCTCAAGTGCCATGACTGGCCTCCTTGTCTCTATAGCAAGCCGCGTGAGGGGCGTTTGGGCACTTGACCCCTCCCCTCTCAGGCGATCGGACCTTTCAACGCAGCATTTCAGCAGATAAAACCTACCGAAATAAACCTGTCCCTTTTTGGCAGGTTAGGCGATGGCTTGGCGCTGAAGCTCGATGAGCTCGGCGACACCCTTGTCGCCCAGGTCAAGCAGGGCGTTGAGGCGTTTGCGGTCGAAGGGCGCCTGCTCGCCGGTGCCCTGGAGCTCGATCATCTCGCCGGTGTCGGTGGCGACGAGGTTCATGTCGACCTCGGCATGGCTGTCCTCCGAATAATCGAGGTCAAGCAGAGTATTGCCGTCGACAACGCCCATGGAGATGGCAGCCACCTGGCCGATAAGCGGGATGCGTTCGATCTTGCCCGCCTCGACCCACATGGCGAGGGCGTCGTGCAGCGCCACCCAGGCGCCGGTGATGCTCGCTGTACGCGTGCCGCCATCGGCCTGAATCACATCGCAGTCGACGGTGACGGTGTACTCGCCGAGCGCCTTCATGTTGACGACGGTACGCAGGCTGCGGCCAATGAGGCGCTCGATCTCCATGGAGCGACCCTTGCGGTTGGCGTGTTCGCGCTTGCAGCGCTTGCCGGTCGACGCCGGCAGCATGGCGTACTCCGCCGTTACCCAACCGGCCTTGGCGCCCTTGCGCCAGCCCGGCACGCCCTCCTCGATAGTGGCGGCGCACAGCACGCGCGTGTCACCGAACTCGGCCAAACACGAGCCGTGGGCGTGCTTCATGACGCCACGGGTGAGCTTAACGGGGCGCAACTCGTTGGCGGCGCGATCGTTGGAGCGGTTGACCTGCATGTACTCCATAGAAATTTCCTTTCGGCAAAAGATGTGGCGGAGGCTTTGGCGGCTGCCTTACATCTATTTCAGCCCATCGATATCGATATGTTCGATGCTCTTGAGCGGCTGACCAAAGATAAAGCTGCCCGCCACCGCAAACTCGGCAATGTTATCGGCCGTCGTGGCAAAACGATGCTGCGGCTCGGCGGCGTCGCCCGCCAGCTGCTCGCGGCGCGTGAGGATATCGGTCAGCTCGCGTGTGGTCTCCTCGGCGGAACTCACGACGCGCACCCCAGGCCCCAGCGCATGCCGGATAGGTCCCACCAACAGCGGAAAATGCGTACAGCCGAGTACCACGGTATCGATACCGTGGTCGCGCAGCGGCTCAACCGTGGCACCCACCAGCGCACGCACGGCAGGCGTATCGAAGATATCCTCGTTCTCAAGCCACTGTTCCTGCAGATGTGCACCCGAGGCGAGCTCGTGTTCGACAACCTCGACAAAGCTCGAGGCAGGACAGCCGTATACATCGACGCCGGCATCCAGGTCCTGAATGGCGCGCGTGTAGGCGCCCGAGCGAATGGTGAGGTTGGTGGCGAGCACGCCCACGCGACGCGAGCGGGTGCTGTTGATTGCCGCACGGGCACCCGGCGCGATCACGCCGATCACGGGAACGTCGAGCACCTGCTGGGCCAGACGCAAGGCCGCAGCGGTCGCCGTGTTGCAGGCGATGACCATAATCTTGACGTCGTGCTTCGAAAGCCAACGACCCGCCTGCAACGCAAACGAGCGCACCTCATCCTCGGTACGGGTGCCGTAGGGGCAGCGCTTGGTGTCGCCAAAGTAGTAGACGGACTCGTGCGGCAGCGCCGTCGCGATGGCGCGCGCAACCGTCAGACCGCCCAAACCAGAATCGAACACGCCAATCGGGCGCGTGTCGCCTGCCGGATTCTCGATATCGGACATTACCTCACCAGTCTCTCTCGAAAAGACATGTCCAAGTGCGGCGGCGGCGCGCTACAAACGCGCCGCGACCAGCAGCTCTGCCGTCGCCGCCCAACCGTCGACAATTTTGCCTCGCGTAACGAAAGCATTCTCGCAAGCAGCCAGGAACTCGGGCGCGCCGGCGCTCGTCAGGCCATTCTCGACCAAGCAGAACGTGCCCACGTGATCGGCCATGTAGAAGTCGGACTCGGAGTCGCCGAGCGCGAGTGTCTCCTCGCGCTCGATCCCCAGGTGCTCGCAGAAGCGCGCAATGGCGACGCCTTTGTTGAGGCCCGCGGGGTTGATATTGAATGCGCGACCGTCCTCGACGCGATCGAGCTCGAGCGTCGTCGGCTTGGACAGATGCGTCAGATGGCCGTTGCAAGCCCAGATCAGACCGCAGCCGGCCTCGTCCAGGATGGCCTGAACCTCATCGTCGGGCACATCGCCGCGCATGCCGACGGTGACCTCACGGTACTTGTAGCCGGTCGACATGTCGTTGTGATACTCGATCTTGTGCGGCCAGCGGGCGAGGATCTTCTCGCACACGCCGGTCTGCTCGATCACCTGGTGCGGCGTGAGGCCGCAAGAGGGGTCGTAGGGCATGTCGCCGGTCAGATACTCCCAATCGTTGGCTTTGAGGTCGTACATGACCAGGCCGCCCATCTCGCCGATGTAGGAGTTGAGGCCGAGCACGCGCGCGTCCTCGTGGATCATGGTACGGTTGCGACCCGAGGTGGGAACCACCTGAATACCAGCGCGAGCGAGCGCCACGACGGCCTCGACGAGTTTGGTCGAGGGGTTGCCGTCGTTGTCGCGTAGCACGCACGAGCCGGGTGCAAGCATCGTGGCATCCAGATCGGTAAAGACGTACTTGACCGTGGCCAAGCGCTCGCGCATCTCGCCCGAAAGCTCGGCAACGGTCGGCAGGGTATTGTGGGACATGGTTACTCCGTTTACGTAGAAGGGTTTGGACTTGGACGGCATGTTTTGATTGAGGGAACACGCTTATGGCGACAGCGCACTCAGGGCGCCGCCGCCATCATGGTTCATTAGTCAAACTGGGTAACATCGATCAGGCGATTGGCCAACGAAAGGTCGCTCTCGATGGGCACGAACTCGTCACCCACGTGCATGAGCTCCTCGTCACCCTTTGCCAGCAGCAAGACAATGGTGGGAGCATCGGGGTTGACGTACTCCTCGCGCGCCGCCTTGAACGCCGCATGCACAGCGGCTTCGCGGTCGAGGATGATCTTGTTCGGCGTATCGTCGGGAACATGTTCGGCAAGCTCGCGACAGACCTTCATCGGGTCCTCGTGAGCCGGGTCCTCATTGGCAAAGATCATCAGGTCGGAATACGGTGCGGCCTCGCGCGGAAGCTGCTCGCGGCGCTCCTGCGCCTTGCCGCCGGCAGCGCCAAACACTGCGATGACCGGGCTGGCGGGAAACGCGCGCTTGACCGACGAGAAAAGCGAGCGGAACGAAAGCTGGTTGTGCGCGTAGTCGACGACGCAGATCACGCGGCCGTCCTTCGACTCCACGACCTCCATACGGCCCGGCACACGCAGTTTGGAGAGGCCCTTCTTGATAGCCTCGATACCGATGCCGATCTCGCGCGCAGCGGCGATAGCGACCAGCGCGTTTTCCACGTTAAAGTCGCCCGCGATACCCAGCAGGACCTTCTCCCCCGCCTCGGGCTCGTCGGCGCTCATGCCGTGCAGGTTAAACTCGATGTTAAAGCCGAGCATGCGGACATCGCTCGCCCACAGGCTTGCCTCGGGATGCTCAACACCAACGGTCACCAAGCGCTCGGCCGTCGACGCTGCCCCCAGCACACGGTCAACCTCTTCGGTGCCCAGATTCACCACGGCGGTCTTTGCCTGGTCAAAGATCCTGAGTTTGCTCTCAAAATAATCCTCAAACGTGGGGTGTTCGATCGGCGAGATGTGGTCGCGGCCGATGTTGAGAAAGCACGCCACGTCAAACGGCAGATTCTCGACGCGTTGGTACTTGAGCGCCTGGCTCGAGACCTCCATGACCATGGACTGGCGACCGGACGTGCGGCAGTTGGCGATATGGCGCCAGACCTCGGGGGCCTCGGGCGTAGTATTGGTGCTCTCGTAGCACTCGATACCATCGTCGGTACTCACCGAGCCGATCATGCCGCAGGACTCGCCCGCCGCCTTGATGATGGACTGGAGCATAAAAGCGGCCGTGGTCTTTCCCTTGGTGCCGGTGATGCCCACGATCTTGACGTCGTGGTCGGGACGGTCGTAGACCTCCGGCGGCAACAGGGCCATGGCCGTGCGGACGCTATCAACAACCAGCATCGCAGCACCGCTCTCCTTCGCCAGCGGCTCCAGAGACTCGACCAGCGACTCCTCGCACACAAATGCGACGGCGCCAGCATCGAGCGCCATGCTCAAAAACGCGGACTTAAAGGCAGCGCCCTTGCAAAAGAACACATCGCCCACCGAGACCGCACGCGAGTCAAACGAACAGCCGGTCACGGCACGCTCGTCAACCTGCTCCGAAGCACGCAGCTCGCCGCACACATCGAGCAGCTTGGCAAGCGTATCGACCGTGGTCACGGTCGCGGAATCCGAATGGTGCATCTTTCACCTTTCTCAGCCATTTTGCAGGGACGGTTTTCATAGTAACTGAAACGTGCTCGCGCAAAAACGGCTCCCGGAGGAGCCGTTACGCGCAGGCATTCGTAAGCCGAGACTAGGCAGCCTGAACAGAAGGCTGGCCCTCGTCGATAAAGAAGCGCTTGTACCACACTAGGAACACGAGCGGCGTATAGATCTTGCGCTGGAAATCGCCCTTGCCCGCAAAGTGCAGATCGAGCAGGTGCATGAGCTCGTCGGTATTGAAGAACTCGCTTGCCCACGGCGCGGTGAAGTACTCCTTGACATAGTCGTACCACTTTTGCTCGCGCAGCCAGTAGACAATCGGCACCGGGAAGCCCACCTTGGGACGGGTGGCCCACTCATCGGGCAGCGACTTGTTGGCAGCGTGGCGGAGTACCTGTTTGTTGCCGTTCTCGTTGATGCGGTAGCGGTCGGGAATGTGCTCGGCGAACTCCATGACTTTGCGGTCCAGGAAGGGCACGCGCAGCTCCAGCGAGTGCGCCATGCACATCTTGTCGGCCTTGAGCAGAATGTCGCCCGGGAGCCACATGTTCATGTCCAGGTACTGCTTCTTGACCAGCTCGGGCTGACCCTTCACGCGCGCATAGATGGGAGCGGCAAGCTCGAAGGCGCCATCGCCGGTGTTGTACTCGGGCTTGAGCACGCCGTCGACCTCGCGCTCCGGCCATACCAGAGCCTGTCCCAGGAACGACTTCTCAGGGATCTCGGCACCCTTGACCAGGAAGTTATGTCCCTTGAAGTACGGCATATGCAGCGCCAGGTTACCGAGCGCGCGACGGATGGGCAGCGGCACCATCTTTTTGTACTTGCGGACCGGGACCGTGTCCTCGTAGTAGGCGTAGCCGCCAAAGAGCTCGTCGGCGCCTTCGCCCGAAAGCACGACGGTGACGTCCTTGCGGGCCATCTCGGCCAAGAACCACAGCGGCACAGAAGACAGGTTGGACTGTGGCTCGTCCATGTGATACTGGATGTCCTCGAGCGCACCGAAGAACTCGTCGGCGGTAATCATCTTGCGAACGTTCTCGACGCCGAGCTTATCGGAAAGCTCCTTGGCGTAGTTGGTCTCGTTAAAGTTCTTGTAGTCAAAGCCCACCGAGAAGGTCTTGTCGGGCATGAGGCAAGCGGCGATGTAGCTGGAGTCGACGCCACCGGAGAGGAACGACGCGACCTTGACGTCGGCGATGCGATGGGCCTCGACGCTCTCGTGCACGACCTCGTCCAGCTCATCGACATACTCTTCGAACGGCTTCTCGACGGCAGAGTAATCGCAATCCCAGTAGCGCTCGATGTTCATCTTGCCGGTCGGGATATCGACGGTAAAGTAGTGCGCCGGCGGCAGCTTGTAGACACCCTCGAAGAAGGTCTCCTCGGTTGCCGAATACTGCAGCGTCATGTACGGACGCAGGGCCTTTTTGTTGACCGCCTTGTGGAAGTGCGGGTAGTCCAGGAAGCTCTTGATCTCGGAACCAAAGAGCACGCCCGGAGCGCCGTCGCCCGCATCGGCCATGGGATAGTAGTAAAGCGGCTTGATGCCAAAGATGTCGCGGGCGCCAAAAAGCTTGTTCTTCTTTTTGTCCCAGATGACGAAGGCGTACATACCGCGCAAGCGATCGAGTACGGCCTCGCCCCACTCCTCGTAGCCGTGCAGGAGGCTCTCGGTGTCGGCGCCGCAGTGGAACTTGTAGCCCTTGGCCTCGAGCTCGGAACGGAGTTCTTGGAAGTTGTAGATCTCGCCGTTGAAGACAATGACGACGCTACCGTCCTCGTTGGCCATGGGTTGGGCGCCAGCCTCGGTCAGGTCGAGGATCGACAGGCGGCGGAAGCCGAGGGCAACGCGGCCGTCGATAAACTGACCGCCCATGTCGGGACCGCGATGGACGATGCGGTCCATCATCTTGGTGAGCACCTCGGATTGGTTATCCGTCCCACCGACAAAACCGACAAAACCGCACATATACTATCCCCTCTGCTGTTGCTGGGCATCAAATCGAATCAGTAGCTTTTGAGTATACCCGAGGGCGTAAAGAGGGGCGGAATGTTCAGGCAATCTCAACTGAATCAGCTCCGCTGTGACACGCGCGAGTTACCTTTAATGGATATGAGGTGAATGAGGCGATTGTTTTGCTATACTCTCTCCGCACGGGCGATTGGCGCAACGGTTAGCGCAGGTGCTTTACACGCACAAGGCTGGGGGTTCGAATCCCTCATCGCCCACCATTGAATTGGAAACGGTCCTCGAAAGGGGACCGTTTTTGTTTGGGCCCATTTCATGGGATTCGAACCCGCAAGGGTGCGGAGCTGAGGAAACGCGAAGCGTTTTCCAGCGCAGCACGCGAGGAGCGAAGCGACGAAGCGGATGCGGGCGGCGGAGCCGCACGCGGACATCCCTCATCGCCCACCACTGAATTGTTAGGCTCCCAGCAATGGGAGCCTTTTTTTTGGGCCCATCGCAGAGGGATTCGAACCCGCAAGGGTGCGGAGCTGAGGAAACGCGAAGCGTTTTCCAGCGCAGCACGCGAGGAGCGGAGCGACGAAGCGGATGCGGGCGGCGCCAGCCGCACGCGGACATCCCTCATCGCCCACCACTGAATTGGAAACGGTCCTCGCAAGGGGACCGTTTTTGTTTGTGCCCAGCGCATGGGATTCGAACCCGCCAGCACGTCTGTCACAAAGGCCGTGGTCAAAAAATGGCAAAAATGAGTACTGCTACTTTGTTTGCAACATATAAAAAGACAATATTTGCTTAAGTTACGCAACATATGTCCATTATAAGGACTAACAGTTGAATCAAAATCGTGCTTTCATCGCCATTTCGACTTGCTATCTGGCCTTATTAGTCCAAAATTGCTGCTACCAAATCGGTAACAGTACTCATATTTAATGTTTTTTGACCAGCAGGTCTCCCTGCCTTAGTAAATCTAAGGCAAAACGGGCTCCAGACCGCTGAATCATGCCGCGTAGGGCACTTCCGCAGTCCGGAACCCGGTCCAAATTGAGTTATTGCACCGCGTTAGCCCAAGACACCCGACAGGATCTCAATCAGACTGTCTACGTCGGCTTTCTCGCAGACGAGCGGCGGCAAGAAACGCAGCGTATGGGCACCCGTAGCGTTGATTACGGCACCGGCCCCCAATGCACGGGCCACAACGTCGTGTGCATCACCCGCAGTATTATCGTCAAGATCGCAGCCGAGCATCAGGCCACGGCCACGCACCTCTACCACATGCGGAAGCTTAGCCAGCGCCTGCTCCATATAGGCACCCACCTTGGCAGCATGGTCGGCATAATCGCCACGCACAAACGCGGAGAGCGTCGCGGCACACGCCGCGATGGCCAAGCAGCTACCGCCAAAGGTCGAGCCGTGGTCGCCCGGCTTAAACACGTCGGCAATCTCCTTCTTTGCCACGACGGCACCCATGGGCACGCCGTCGGCAATGCCCTTGGCAAGGCTCATGATGTCGGGCTCCACGCCATAGGTCTGGAACGCAAACGGCTTGCCGGAGCGGAAGATGCCGCACTGGACCTCGTCGGCGATAAGCACGGCGCCCACTTCGTGTGCCAGGTCGCGCGCCGCGGCCATAAACTCCTCGGTCATGGGATGCACGCCGCTCTCGCCCTGGATCGGCTCGAGCATTACGGCGCAAATTTCACTGCCCAACTGCTTAAAGATTGCACGCAGCTCATCCACATCGTTGGGCGTGCAGGCCACAAAGCCACCCGGCAGCGGGCGGAAACTGTCCTGCAGCCAATCCTGCATGGTCGCGGCAATGGTCTCGAGCGTACGACCGTGAAAGCCTCCGCGCATGCACACGATGGTGTTGCCTCCGTTGCCGGCACGCTTGGCGTACAGACGCGCAAGCTTCATCGAGCCCTCGTTGGCCTCGGCACCGGAATTGGCAAAGAACGTCTCCCACACCTGCTCGCCCGCAGCCGGAGCGCCAAGTGCCGCCGCCGTGGTCTCGTCGCCAGCGGCAATCGCGTCGGCAAGCACGCGTGCACCGTCCGTATCGTCGTTAGCGAGTTTGGACAGCAGCGCCGCGACCTGGCCACGCTGCTCAATGTAGAAATAGTTGGAGACATGCAGGAGCTTTTTGGTCTGAGCCTCGAGCGCCGACAGCACTGCCGGGTCGCCATGACCTAGGCTGCACACGCCGATGCCGGCAAGAAAGTCGAGGTACTCACGGCCATCGTCGCCGGTGAGCTTCATGCCGTGACCCTCGACAAACTCGACCGGAGAGCGGCCAAAGGTATGCATAACGTAATGGGATTCAAGCGATTGCTGAGCTGCAAGTGACATGGGATGCCTTTCGTTGGGCGCCAGACGGCGCGGGGCTATGGGTGCAGGAATGGGGCGGCTGCGGGTCAGCTAGACCGTCTGGAGCTTCTCGACCTCGTCAAGGTTCTCGGTCAGACGCGCAGCAAACGTCGAAAGCGGATGCGGATGCGTATCGAACTCGTAAGCCGTCTCGGTGGAATGGATCACGGTGCCGACGCCGGCATCGGTCAGCAGCTCCAGGAGCAGCGAATGCGGCGTAGTACCGTTAATGATGTGGGCACGAAATACGCCGCCGGTAAGCGCATCGACGGCCGCACACAGCTTGGGAATCATGCCCTTATCGACCTCGCCGCCGTAGAGCATTTCGTTAACCTCGTCGAGCGTTAGGTTGGAGATAAGCGAGTCCTTGTCGCTAAAGTCCTTGTACAGGCCATCGACATCGGTCAAAAAGATCGCCTTATGCGCGTGGAGCGCCGCGGCAACGGCACCGGCGGCGGTGTCGGCGTTGATGTTGAAGAAACCGCCGTCCTCCCCCGCCGCGACGGTAGCGATGACGGGGATGTACTCGCTATCGAGTAAGCGCTCGATATAGTCGGTGTTGACGTGCGTGACCTTGCCCACGCGACCGAGCTCGGGGTCGAGCGGCTCGGCGATAAGGGTGCCGGCGTCGCTGCCGGACACGCCCACGGCCAGGTTGCCGTGGTGGTTGATGGCAGCAACCAGCTCCTGGTTAACTTTGCCGCCCAGCACCTCGCGCACGATATCCATAGTCGCCGGCGTAGTCACGCGCTGGCCGTTCTTAAACTCGACGGGAATATCGTAATGGCTCAGCGCCTCGTTGATGGCCTTGCCGCCGCCGTGCACGATGACGGGGCGCATACCGATGATCTTGAGCAAAACGATGTCGCTCATCACGTCGCGGCGCAGCTGCTCATCAACCATGGCGGCTCCGCCATATTTGATAACAACCGTCTTGCCGGTCAGGTTCTTAATCCACGGCAGTGCTTCGAACAGCAGCTGCGCGGTTGCTTCGTTGGATTCGCTCGAACGACAATCGCGTGCGAATTTCATAATCTGCCTCGTCTTTCGTATCGTTATCGCGCCGTGCTCCGCTGTCCGCAATCGCGGCAAGATGCGCAGCGTGCCCGGAATCTAGGAACGGTAGTCGCCGTTGATGGAGATGTACTCATGCGTGAGGTCGCAGGTCCACACGGTCGTTGCCGCGTCGCCTGCGCCCAGGTCGGCCGAGATCACGATCTCGGGCGCCTCGAAACGTCGTAGAGCCTCGTCCTCATCAAAGGGAACAGTCAGACCGTCGCGACAGACAGGCATGCCCATCATGTCGATGGAAACGTCTTCCTGATTAAACTTCACGCCGCACTTGCCAAGCGCCATAGCAACACGGCCCCAGTTGCAGTCGTGGCCGGCGATGCAGGTCTTAACGAGCGGCGAGTTGGCAACGGCACGGGCGGCGATATCGGCCTCCTCGTCGTTCACGACGCCGGTAACGTTGACCGTAACAAGCTTGGATGCGCCCTCACCATCGGCGGCGATATTGCGCGCCAGGCTCTCGCACACCTCGTGCACGGCAAATGCCAACTCGTCGAAGGCATCGGAGCCCTCGACGATAGGCTCGGCATCTGCGGCAGCGGCGCCGGAGGCAAGCATGATGCAGGTGTCGTTGGTCGAGGTGTCGGAATCGACCGTTACCTTGTTAAAGGTCTGCTTGACGGTGGAGAGCAACAGGGCGTGGAGCGCCGCCGGCTCGACGGGGGCATCGGTAGTGATGACCGCGATCATGGTGGCCATGTTGGGCATGATCATGCCCGAGCCCTTGCACATACCGCCCACCGTATAGGCATTGCCTGTGTGTCCCGCAGCCTCGCTGACGTAGGACACGGCGTACTCCTTGGAGTGCGTGTCGGTCGTCATGATGGCGCGAGCGGCATCGGCGCCACCGTGGGCGGAAAGTGCCTCGTAGGCAGCAGGAATGGCGGTCTCAAACGTGTCGATCGGCAGAATCTGGCCAATCACACCCGTGGAGGCAACCAGAATCTGCTGGGACTCGCAGCCGATGACCTGCGATGCGATGTTGCAGGTCTCGCGCGCGCAGGCAAGGCCGGTCTCACCCGTGGCGGCGTTGGCATTGCCAGAGTTGACCGAAACGCCGGCGATGATACCGTAGCCCTTGTCGGCACCGCCCAGGTTGGCACGGCTCACTTGCACGGGCGCCGCGCAAAAGCGATTGGTGGTAAACACGCCGGCGCCGGGACAGGGTTTATCGGGCACGACGAGCGCGTAATCCAGACGCTCGGGGTTCTTGCGGAACCCAGCGTGGATGCCTGCAGCCTTAAAACCAGCCGCAGCCGTAACACCACCCTCGACAGCGCGAATCTTGATATCAAACAGCTCGGTATTCATCGTCTTTATGACTCCTTATGTCAAACAAAAAACGGACATCGGTTGGTGCGCCATGCCAGTCGTAATCATGAGACCAGCTTAAGAGTGGCGCCCCACTCGATGCCCGACTACCAAATCGTTAACAATCGAATGTGCTACACCGGGCACGCCACTGTGGGCAAGCCTCGTCGCTCGTCAAAGCCAAAGACGATATTGGCGCACTGGACCGCTTGGCCCGCAGCGCCCTTGCACAGATTGTCGATGGCGCCCGTCGCCACCAGCACGCCCGCGCGCTTGTTGAGCGCGAGACCAATCTGGGCGGCGTTGGTTCCAACGACCGAAGCCGTCTTGGGCTGCTGACCGGCGTCGAGCACACGCACAAAGGTGCGTCCAGCGTAGAACTGCTTGTAATAGTCGACAACATCCTCAAGAGCCAGGGAGTCAATGGCCTGCGGCGTGAGCGGCATCGTCACCGTGGAGAGCAGGCCGCGCTTGAGCGGTGCCAGATGCGGAGTAAAGACGACGCGATCGGTCAGGCCCAGGATCTGCTCGATCTCGGGCGTATGGCGATGTTTGCCTACGCCATAGGCCTCCAGGTTCTCGTCTGCGCTACAAAAATGGGTGCGAGCGTTACAGGACTTACCGGCACCCGTCACGCCGCTAATGGCATCGACGATTACGGGGCCGCTCTCGGCAACCCAGCCGGCGCGCACGGCGGGCGCGGCGGCAAGGCTCGTTGCGGTGGGATAGCAACCGGCGCAGGCGACCAGCACGGGTTTGCCGTCGGCATGGTCGGATGCGGCGGTCTCCAAGTCCTGGCAAAACAGCTCGGGGAGGCCGAAAGCACGCGTCTTGAGCAGGTCGGGACTCGTGTGCTCGGCGGCATACCATGTCTCAAAGACAGACGCGTCGCTCAGACGGTAATCGGCCGAAAGATCAAAGCAGGAGACGCCCGATGCAAGCAGCGCGGGCACCTGTGCCATGGCAGCCGTGTGCGGCACGGCAAGAAAAACCGCATCGCAGCTCTTGAGCTCGGGGGCGTCATGCGTGGTGAAAACCAGATCGCTCACGCCAGCAAAGCTCGGATACACCGCGGACAGCGGCTGGCCGGCATCGGCGTTGGACGTAATGGCAACAAGTTCAAACTCGGGATGGCCGAGCACGAGGCGAATGAGCTCGGCTCCGGCATATCCAGCCGCGCCGACGATTCCAACCTTCAATGACATATCAGACTCCTTGTCTGCGATATATGCACCGATGCGCATTTCGCAGTGGTCGTTATGAAGTGGGTTGAAACTTTAGCACCAAAAGATGCATGAACACGTAAATGGCTTGCATATTCATGCATTGAAACATTCCCGACACATTCGCTTGAAGGAATTGACAAATGGAGCGGGCCCCGTATTGACCGGCGCTCCTAACGGCGCCGGGCAATACGGGGCCCGCCCATGCGAAAACCAAGTTGTTAGGATGAGCCAGCTGGCTAGAGCTCGACCGGCACCCATTCGTCGTGATTGCAGATAAAAGCCTCGGGATCCTCGACGCTAAAGAAGACGAGCGTGGGGTCGTTAGGCCCCTCATAGTGCTCGCCCAGGCGCTCTAGATGCTTCCACCCGGCTTCGCGCATTTCGCTCGAAGCCCGGTCATCCAAGCCGGCACGCCCGCGCAAGATGAGCCAGCCATGGCCCGGCCACCAACTCGTGGCCTCAAAGCGCTGGTTTTGCAGCAGCTCTTGCCACACATCTTTGGTGCGCGCTGTTACAAACCACAGCTTGCCGTCCTGGATCTGCGCAAACGAAAACGGACGCACATGCGGCTGTCCGTCAACGCTCGTCGCCAAATACCATGCCGGCACCGACGTCAGATACTCCAACACCGTATTCAATCCGTCCATGTGTCCTCCTGTACCAGCTAGTTTGTGAGCCTGGTTTGTGCGAGCTAGAGCTCCAGGCGCTCTTCGCTGCCGTCGATATCGCAGAACCGCGCGGCAATGTTGCGGACCGAAAAGAAAGCAAGGCGGCCGTCGTTGGCGTTATCGTGTTCCTCGCCAATGCCCACCATGTGCTTAAAGCCTGCTTGACGCACCTTGTCGCTCGCAACTGCGTCGTCCTCAAGTGCGGCCTCGCCGGTCAACACGATCCAACATTCCCCCGGCTTCCAGCCCGATACCTCAAACTTGGGATTCGCACTCAGCTCCGCCCACACATCCTTGTCGCGCGACGTGCAAAACCACAACTTACCGTCATCGACCATGGCAAACGAAAACGGCCTCACGCGAGGCTGATGCCCGTCGGTCACATCGGTCGTGGCCAGATACCACGCCGGAATGCGTCTGAGATACGAACAGGCGCGCTCAAGCTGAGCCGTGCGGTCGTTGTCGGTCATAGGGACCCCTTTCTTGCGCTCGAATCGCGCCTAAACAAGTTGAAGGTTGATGACGATGACACACGCGAGCAGCAGCGCCATCGCCAGCGCTGCCAGCGCGTCCTCACGACCAAACGTAAGCGCATGCAGACGCGTGCGCCCCTGCTCGCCGTGATAACAGCGCGCATCCATGGCAGCAGACAGCGTCTCGGCATGGCGGAACACGCCCGTGAACAGTGGAATCGCCACACTGCCGAGCATACGCACGCCGCCGAGCGGGCCTCCCGTCACGCGCGCACCGCGGCTTGCTTGCGCGTCCGCCGTCTGCTTCATCTCGGTGGCAAACTGCGGCATAAAGCGCAGCGCGATACCCATAATCATGCCGAGCTCATGCGCAGGGAGCCCCACGCGCGCAAACGGTGCGAGCAGACGCTCAAAGCCCGCGGTGAGGTCGAGCGTGGGCGTGGTGAGCGTAATGGCGCTCATGCCGGCCATCATCAGAGTCAGGCGGCACGCCATAAAGACGGCAGAACGCAGCGAGCCCTCGCTTATCTGCAGAAAGCCGAGCTGCCACAGGATGCGCCCACTCTGATCGGTAAACAAGTTGAGCACCGCGACCACGACGACGATCGCCAGCAGCGGCGCCATCGACGACAGAACGCGACGAACCGGCACCCGAGACACGGCATAGGTCAGCACAACGAAAATTGCGACCGGGGCCAGCCCGCGGAAGCCACTGACCGTGAGCGTCGTGATCAGAAACACAAAGCCCAAGAGCAACTTGGTTCGCGGGTCCAGGCGGTGGATTGCACTATCGCCGGGATAGTAACTGCCAAACGAAAACGCCTCCATCAGCAGCCCTCCTCTCGCGCGACCGTCTTGGATTTAGCAATGTCCGAGACGTTAGAAGAACCGTCTGGGCGACCGATCAGCAAATCTGCCAACTCGTCGGCCAACGACTCAACCGTATAGAGCCCGCCGCGACGCAGCGGCACGCCCGCCTCCGTAAGCGCCAGCGCCATACGCTGGGCGGCGGGAACGCCCAAGCCGATCGACTTGAGCTCATCGGCATGCGCAAACACCTGAGCGGGCGTGCCCTCGGCAAACACCGCGCCCTCGTTCATCACGACAATACGGTCGCAGCAATTGGCCAGGTCATCCATGCTGTGCGAAACCATGACAACGGTCAGGCCATCGCGGTGAAGTCGGTCGATGAGCCCTAGGAAATCCCTGCGCGCAGCCGGATCGAGCCCCGCCATGGGTTCATCGAGCACCAGGACTTCGGGCTCCATGGCGAGTACGCCGGCGAATGCCACACGCCGTTGCTGACCGCCCGAAAGCTCAAAGGGACTCTTGTCGCCGACCGTGGAAAGGTCGAGGCCCACGCGCGAGAGCGATGTCTCAACGCGGCGGGCAACCTCGGCCTGCGACAAGCCAAGGTTGTGCGGACCAAACGCCACGTCCTGCGCCACGGTTTCGGCAAACAGCTGACGCTCGGGATATTGAAACACCACGCCGACCTTGGCCTTAACCGCGGCGGCGTCTTTCTTGTTTGACAGATCGAGCCCCAGCGCGCGAACGGACCCCTCCTGAGGGCGAATCAAACCGTTGAGATGCTGGACCAGCGTCGACTTACCCGAACCGGTATGACCTGCCAAGCCCAGGAACTCGCCGCGACGCACCGTCAGCGATACATCGCGCAGCGCCCACGGGCTGCTGGGGTCGTTTCCCCAGAGAGCCTGTTTGCTCGATTTGCCCGCAGTGGCCGAGCGCTTATGCCAGCGGCGGCGCTCGCGCGGACTGAGCGAATAACTGTACGAAACATGGGATAGCTCGATGACGGGCTCCGACGCGTTGCCCTCGTTGTCTACCGGAACAGTGCCGTCAGCGATTTCCAACTGGGATACGGAAGACTGCCCCGCGATGTCTGCCCCACTTCGCTCGGCATAAGCCTGCGCAATCTCGGCGACCATATCCGCCTCACGCACCTGTGCGCAAACGGGCACGCCCTTCGCACGAAGCGCCATGCCCAAACGGCACGACTCTGGCATGTCAAGGTTGAGCTGAGCGAGTTCATTCGCCCGCGTCAGAATCTCCTCGGGCGTGCCCAGCATGGCAACTCGTCCCGTCTGAAACACGGCGACACGATCGGCCTCGGCAGCCTCTTCCATAAAGTGCGTAATCATCACGATAGTCATGCCGCGAGCGTGCAACGCGCGGCAAGCCTTCATAAGACCCTTGCGTCCGCGCGGGTCGAGCATCGAGGAGGCCTCATCCAAAATGAGAACGCGCGGCTCCATGGCGAGCACGCCGGCAAGCGCCACGCGCTGCTTTTGTCCGCCCGAGAGCGCATGGGTCTCGTGGCGCTCAAAGCCCACCAGGCCCACGCCCTTCAGCGCCTCGCGTACGCGCTGCGCAATTTGCGCCGATGGCACGCCAAGGTTTTCGGGACCGAACGCAACGTCATCTTCGACAAGCGTTGCCACCAGCTGGTCGTCGGGATTCTGGAACACCATGCCCGCGGTCGAACGAATGTCGTAGACCAACTCGGGATCGGACGCATCAATGCCGTTGACGCGCACCGTGCCCGCATCGGGCTGCAGCAGCGCATTCAGATGCTTGGCAAACGTCGACTTGCCCGACCCATTGCCACCGAGGATGCAGAAAAACTCCCCGTCCTTAATGCTCAGATCGATGCCGTCAAGCGCCTGGGCGGCACCGTCATAGCTAAAGCAAACGCCCCGACACTCAATCATGCGCGGCCTTTGACCTGGTCCTTCTTGGGCGTGATGAGATTAGAGACCGCCTTGTACACCGCCAGCGTGAGTACCGAGTTAAGCACGGTCTTGATGAGGTTAAACGGCAAAACAGCGGGAAGCATGAGCGGCAGAATCACATCGGCCGAGCCATACCAGAACCATACGCCAATGGTCAGATTCGCAACCATAGAAAGCACCGTAGCGGCAATAACGCCCAGTGCCAGGCCAATCACGGCACCCTTGTAGGTGTGCATCTTCTGGTAGACGATAGCCGCAGGCAGAATATAGCCCAGCGTGGCAACCAAGTTCATAAGCGCACCGACCCAGTCACCCGTGGTGAGCGCATGGATAACGATAGCCATAGCGGCAACAGCGGTGCCGGCACCAGGACCGTACGCAAACCCGCACACCATCGCCGGCACCAGCGACGGGTCATACGTCAAAAACGGCGCCGAAGGAAGGATGGGCAGCTGCACGTACATAAACAGGGCACCCAAGGCGCACATCAGCGCCATGGTAACGAGCTGTTTGGTGCTCCACCTATTCGTGTTCTCAAAATGGATATGCTGCGACTGTTCAGACATAAGATCACCTGCCTCTTTCATCCGGACTCTAACCGTTGGTACTGGGATCTCACCAGTTCAGCCGGCATGCGAACCAACACACGCACGGGTCGCGGACTCATCGGCTCGACGCAGGTCCTCGCCTGCGCCACGGCGTCCCTTTGACACCGCCCGATTTACCGCCAGTGGGGAATTCCACCCCGCCCTGAAACAGCAATTGCAAGTGTAGCACGGGCAGGTTTTCGCGCAAGTATGCCAAGGGTAATTTATGGTGGGGATCAGCTGCCGCAACAACCACGTTCCCCACCCATCCCAAAGTAACGCGCTTTTCGCGGCAAAGCCGCGAAACAGCGAAAGGGACACGTATCCCCATCAACCACATTCTCCGCCCACGCCGACCTCAAGGCCGTAAACGCAGGGAATCCGGGGGCGGGACGGGGGTTTCTCTCCGGAACATTCCGCACTGATATTTTCTGTATTGAAGACGTCGATGATGCACCCGTATAC
>OBZS01000017.1_pt1 | contig 91902 bp, 75 predicted proteins | sample 1476981 | NCBI WGS metagenome assembly OBZS01 (sample SAMEA2580254, study PRJEB22360) | human gut metagenome | biome: human gut; feature: human-associated habitat; material: faeces | place: Denmark | collected 2008/2010 | reverse complement strand
TGCCCTCTTACGTCAGGGCCGGAATCCGAAAGTGCGCAAGAATTCGGGCGTTATCTTCCCAAACGCATTCATATCCACATTGCCCCTGATGCCGCCCACTTTGCCGGAACTGGTGTATTGCCATCCGCGACTGTTGGTCGGGAACGAGTCGAATCCCATGCGAGCGCCGTACTGCGCCACCCACGTGGTTTTGGCGTAGATGTCGGCATGTTTCAGCGGGCCTTGCAGGTAGCTGGTGTACGAGTAGACGCCCAGGTTCTTGTATCCGGCGGACTGCAGTGCGCCGTACCAATTGTTGACGATATCGTTGTACACGTTCGGATTGGTGGGCGGCTGATGCCCCTTCCACGTCCACTTTTCCAGGTCGTAGTACACGGGGTACGCCAAGTCGCTCGCGCGCACACCGAATCGCTTGAGTTTGGCGACCACGCCGGCACCTTCTTCTTTGGCAATCGACGGAGTGTCCGCGTAGGAATACCAGTAGATGCCGAACGGGATGCCGAGTCGCTTGCATTCGGAAATGTTACGTTGTGCTTTCCTGTCAGCATTGTTGCCCCAACCGTAGCCGAGGCGGATGATCACGCCTTCCACGCCGTCGGCTTTCGCTTTGGCCCAGTCGATGTCGCCTTGCCATTCGGAAACGTCGATCACGCCTTTGGCTTGCTGCACGAACAGGTTGTTCTGGTAGTCGAAGAAGGCTTTCGTATTGTTGTAAGTGCCCCAGTGCGCGCCGTATTCATTGCCTTCGAATTTGGAGAGCTGTACGTTCGCGTCGGCTACAGCATTTTTGACATCTTCCGCACTCACCGGAATGAAGGATTCGCCATTGGTTTTGGCGAGCGGATCCGGCTGCTGATCCTGCGTACCGACCAGTGTCGCATCGGTCACGGTTTCGCCGGTTTCAATATTCTTGACCTCACCTTCAGGGGTGACGGCCAGGTCTTCCGAAACCACAGTTGCATCGTCGGAAATCTCGTCACTGACGGTGCCTGGAAGTTTCGCATTCGGATTGTCAGGCATGCTGTCTTGCGATTGCTGGTCGCCTGTCTGATCATCCGGCTGATCGTCAGACTGCATAACAACGCCATTATCTGCAGTAACGGGACCGCTCTGTGCAACAGCATCCTCAATCGCGATATCCTGCAATGCGTAAGCCGGCGTAACCGCAACGGAAGCCGTCAACGCAACCGCAGACAGCGCAGTCGCAATCTTCAAAAGATGATGTGGCGAAACCATTCGTCAGCCTCTCTCGAATAAAGTCATCAAACCCAAATAATTCGGCGCGAACGCCCTAATCGCCAACTCTAACCACACCCTGCTACCCACCTGGCTGGCGGGATACTCCTACACGATGTATCTGGCGCATTCGCCGCTGTCCAAGGTGCTGATCGGCCCGCGGATTCCCGCGCCCACGGATGGATGGTCGTACGCGGGCATCAGCGTGCTGATGTTCGCCGCCACGCTGCTCGCGGCGTTGGCGTTCGCGGTGGTCGCCGACATCGTGGTGCTCAAGCCCGTGCAACGGCTGCTGCGCAACGTTGACCTGCCACGGAAAGGCCGCCTGTAGAGGCGGTCGCTTCACTGCCCCTGCGCGCGGTAGCGGGCCTCGGTGGCTTCCTTGGCCGGCGCCCACCAGTCGCGGTGTTCCGCATACCAGTCGATGACGTTGCGCAATCCGCTGGCGAAGTCGGTGTGCATCGGCGACCAGCCCAGTTCGGCGCGCAGTTTGGATGCGTCGATCGCGTATCGTCTGTCGTGCCCGGGCCTGTCGCGCACCCAGTCGAACGCATCTTCCGGCTGGCCCATCAGCTGCAGGATCATGCGCAGCACGGCGATGTTGCTCATCTCGCCGTCCGCCCCGATCAGATACGTTTCGCCGATGCGCCCGCGGGTGAGGATCGCCCACACTGCGCGGGAGTGGTCTTCCGTATGTATCCAGTCGCGCACGTTCTCGCCGGTGCCGTACAGTTTCGGCCGCGCGCCCTCCATGATGGAGGTGATCTGCCGTGGAATGAACTTTTCCACATGCTGGTACGGGCCGTAGTTGTTGGAGCAGTTGGAGATGGTGGCGCGCAGACCGTATGTGCGCACCCATGCGCGCACCAGATGGTCGGACGACGCCTTCGAGGCGCTGTACGGACTTGAGGGACGGTACGGCGTGTCTTCCGTGAAACGCGCCGGATCGTCCAGCGCCAGATCGCCGTATACCTCGTCAGTGCTGATGTGGTGGAAGCGCACGTCGTGTTGCCGGGCGGCCTCCAACAGCCGCATCGTGCCTTCCACGTTCGTGCGGATGAACGGTTCGGGATTGGCGATGGAATTGTCGTTGTGCGATTCCGCGGCGAAGTGGACGATGGCGTCGTGACCGGGCACGATACGCTCCAATAGCGCGACGTCGCAGATGTCCCCTACGACAAGATCGACCTGCGACGGCGGCAGGCCGGCGATGTTCTCCGGATTGCCGGCGTACGTCAGCTTGTCGAGCACGGTGATGTGCGCGTGTGGATGGTTCCGCGCCACGTATCGCACGAAGTTCGCGCCAATGAAGCCGCATCCGCCGGTCACTAGAATATTACGCGGCTCGAATACGCCGCTGCACGCCATGCTGTTCACCATTCCAGCATACCGTCGCATGCCAACGGCTGCGGCGTTCGGGTCCGGGCGCGGACGCTATCTTGCACGGATTCACCGGTAATGAGTCCAAGGAGAGGGCTTTGGACCCAGCTTCCTCCCTCGCCGGCGGGGCAGCACGCGCATCGACAATCCGCTCTCATGAGCCCGCACCGCCGTCATCAGGACTGCGGCAGCAGAATCTCCGTGGTGAAGGCGCCGTCCTCGGAGTTGCGACTCAGGTAGCCGCCCGCAGCCTCGATGATCTGGTCGATGTGGACCAACCCGAAACCGTGCCCCTCGTCTGATTTGGTGGTGCGGAAGCGCCACCGACCTTGCGCTGCTTGCCGCCCGAGGAAGCGTTGGTGAACGAGATGTACAGCTGCGTGCCCTTCATGTCCATATACACGCGAATCATGCGATCGGCTTCAGGTAACCCGTCGTTGGCCTCGATCGCGTTGTCGAACAGGTTGCCGAGGACGCAGCACAAATCGAGTTCCGAAATGCGCAGCTTGATCGGAATATGGGTATGGGCGTCCACGCGCACGTCGATGCCATGCGCCTGTGCAAGCGACATCTTGCTGCTCAGAATCACGTCGGCCATCGCATTGCCGGACTTGATCGGGGTATCCAACGTCTTGAGCTCGGTATCGAGACCGTCAGATAGTCGCGGAGCGCGGCGAGGTCGCCGTTGGCGGCCAACGTCTTCATCGTCTGAAGGTGATTACGGTAGTCATGCCGCCACATGCGCATCTGACGGTACATGTTCTCGACCTCGCGGTAATGCGTGTCGACCAGCTCGCGCTGATATGCCGCGATGGCCCTGTCGGCCTTGCCTCGCCCACGGAACCACATCGTGCCCCCTCCTTTGCGTTCTGCCCCGTCCAGCTGGGGACGGCTTTCCGGCACCCTGCCGGCCGTGAGCCGGCCATGCGCAATCATGTCTGGTCTATGATTGCCCGATTCAACGGCTCGTACGCCCTACGAGGCAGTGGCGGCGTCGTCCCGTCGGTCAATTGCACGGACGACCTGCCCACGCAGCGGATTCACCGCAGGTTCACGATCATCGCGCGTCCCACCCGGCAGAATCCGTCGCCGAGCTCGGCCTCGAACTCGCCCAGCGGGCGTTTCACCGTATAATCCCGGTCGGCGTGCACCGTCACATAATTACGGCGCACGTCAAGATAGCGGATGTCGGCCAGCGGAATACGCATCAGCCCTTCCGCGCATTGCAGATCAAGGCACCTAGAATCGCGGCGCATGCGCGCGACCGCCTTGTCGAGCACGTCGAACAGCTTGGCCGCATCCACCGGTTTCATCAGATAATTGAGCGCTTCGACGTCGTATCCTTCGGCGATGTAATCCGAATACCCAGTGACGAACACGATCTGCATCGCGCCGCCCGCCTTGCGCACGGCCTTCGCCAACGCCACGCCGTCCATCGAGCCCATTTCGACGTCCAGCAGCAGAATATCGACGTCACGCCGCCGCCCATAGCGCGTCAGAAACCGCTCTGCCGACGGGAATACGTCTATCTGGCTCCAGCTGCCGAGTGGCCGCCCATGATGCGGTCAGCGAGCGCACGTACTGGGCGTCGACATCGCTGTCATCGCATATCGCAACGTGAATCGTCATCACGACATACGAAATCGCGTCAATGCGGCCCTACCACCGGGCCAGCAGCGACGGAATCCGAAAATCATGCCTTCTTGGGCTTGAGCGCGGCCGGCATGGGCATGGGAATCGGCTTGCGCGGCATCGGCTTGGGCTTCGGAGCCTGAGATTCAGGCGCCTTCACGGCCGGCATTTCGCCACTGGTCGCCTTCGCCGCAGCCTCGGCAGCCCACTTGGCGTACTCGTCAAGGTCATCCTCAGCGACGGATCCCTGCGTATTGTCCACGGCGGCGTTCGCATCATGAGAATACGAAGCCTCGATATCGGCAAACGGATCGGGCGACCCCTCGCCCGGCTCCTGCGTGCTCAGCTCCTTGGCGAGCTCATCGTAATCGGTATCGGTGGTCAGGTACTTGAGCTTCCGGGCTATTTTCTGCTGTTTTGCTTTCTGACGTCCGCGGCCCATGTGACCCCCTGGCATGTAAATGTAACTATCAATTCATCACATAAGAGAGTACCACTTGTTATGAGAGAAATGGTTGTCTGCTTGGACTTTTACGATAAAAGCGATATTTTCGGCGTTTTGAAGCAAGCAAAGGGCGACTTATGACGGACCAAGAACAGCAGCAACTGACCGCAGCGGGCAACGAAATGAGCGCCAGCTTCCTGGCCGCGAAGAAGCGTTCGGACGCCACGCTCGCCAAACTTGAAGCCGAGCCGGGCAAATTCACGATGCTCACCGGCGACCGCCCGACCGGCCGCCTGCACCTCGGCCACTACTTCGGCTCCATCAAGGAGCGCGTGGCCATGCAGAACCGCGGCGTGAACACCAACATCATCATCGCCGACTACCAGGTCATCACCGACCGCGACACCACTGAGCACATCCAGGACAACGTGCTGAACCTCGTGCTCGACTACATGGCCGCCGGCATCGACCCGGCCAAGACCATGATGTTCACCCACTCCGCCGTGCCGGCCGAGAACCAGCTGCTGCTGCCGTTCCTCTCCCTCGTCACCGAGGCCGAGCTGCACCGCAACCCCACCGTGAAGTCCGAGATGGAGGCCTCCGGCCACGCGCTGACCGGCCTGCTGCTCACCTACCCCGTGCATCAGGCGTGCGACATCCTCTTCTGCAAGGCCAATGTCGTGCCGATCGGCAAGGACAACCTGCCGCACGTGGAGATCACCCGCACCATCGCCCGCCGCTTCAACGAGCGCTACGCCAAGAAGAACCCGGTGTTCCCCGAGCCCGCCGCGATCCTTTCCGACGCACCGGAGATACCGGGCCTCGACGGTCGCAAGATGAGCAAGTCGTACGGCAACTCCATCATGCTGGGCGCCACCGCCGAGGAGACCGCCAAGCTCATCAAGAAGAGCCCGACCGATTCCGAGCGCAAAATCACCTTCGACCCCATCGCCCGCCCGCAGGTGTCCGCGCTGCTGACCACCGCCGGACTGGTGACCGGCCGCGACCCGAAGGACATTGCCGCCGAAATCGGCGATGCAGGCGCCGGCGCGCTCAAGGCGTACGTAATTGAGTCCGTGAACGAGTTCCTCGCCCCGCATCGCGAGCGCCGCGCAGAGCTCGCCAAGGACATGGACTCCATCCGCGACATCCTGCACGACGGCAACGCCCGCGCCAACGCCATCGCCGAGGAGACCCTTGACCAGGTGCGCGAGGCCATGGGCATGAAGTACTGATTTTCCGGCAGTCGAACGCAACGATTGCATCAGGCCCCTTCGTCACGCCGCCCCGAGGCACGCGACGAAGGGGCCTTCCCATAACGGTGTCGCCCTTCGGGACAGAAAGCCGTCTGCACACCCCTGCCCCGACCCGTCGAACTCGCCGAGATAAGGCTATCTGCGTTTCGAGGGGTTGATTTGGACCGCGCCGAATATCTATCTACGTTTCGAGGGGTTGGTGCCAAAGTATAAACGCACCTCAAACCGCATGATCCCAATGGCATTTCACCGGCAATACTCCGGGTATCGCGTTTCGGCAACCCCCTGAAACGCAGATAGATGCCCAGAGGACGCCCAATCAACCCCTTGAGACGCAGATAGCGTCATAGAAGACGCCATCCGGTCAAGGCGCAGCCAGCTACAGCCCTCCGCTTCTCTTTCCAACGCAATCACATCAGCGCAATCGTGCGATGCCGCACCCCTGCCTTCGATCACGCGATACCGTCAAGGTCATCCGCGTCAGGAAAATCGGCATTGGCGTTCGGGACTCGCGGCAACAATGGTTCAAACCCTATCCGCTCGTACAGTGGCTTGCGTCTCATCGCTCTGGCATCGCACACCTGTTGGATGGTCTTCCGCGCAGTGACGGGCACGGGAATTCCAGTGACCTCCTGGATCTTATCCGCGATCCGTCTGGCCAAAGCTTCCTCACTCCATTCATCACCGAGGTCAAGCTTGGTGACTTGGATATACCGCCACTTCTCGTCTTCGATTGCCTGCCGCCGGCGTGCATCTTCCAGCCATTGACCGGCGTGATGCCCTCCGTCGAACTCAATGCAGATCTTGTATTCCGGGTAAGCGAGGTCAAGATATACGGCCCGGTTCAGACGCTTCACTCCAATCTTGTAATTGACGCAGGGCGCGTCTATCCCGTATTTGAGGGGAACGAGTCGGGTGCGCGTTTCCATCGACGAATCCGTCCCCTCCTGAATCACACGCAACGCACGCCGGCAATTGGCATATCCGCGAAACATATTCGGCCGGCGGCCCGTCTCTTCAAAGACCGCTTCCGTGAATTCCCGCGCCGAATCCAGATACGCCGTCAGCTCCTCAATGGTCGTCCTGCGCAGACGCCCATCCCGGCGCATCATTGACTCCGCCAGTACGATCAGCTCTTCGAGATTCAGCCATCCGGCGAACATCGCCCATGTGCAGGCCGGAGACACGCACAAGCATTGCTCGACCATGACGACATCAACAGGGAAGGACCATGTCACTTCGTTTATGCCGACGAGATTGCGCCTTTCATTGGCACTCGGGACGACAACTGTAATACCGTTCAACATGGCGCGTCCTTTTGGCAGGCGCGGTATTTCAATCGCCTGAAGCTCCAGGGCCGTGGTCAAGGCGTATGGCGGCTGCCACCTGCTGCGCTGCCGGAATTCAGCGCACTGCTTCATACGCTGGTGCTTCAACTCCGTCAATTGCACCAGTGCGATTGATCCGCCCATGGTCGGCCGCTCCTTTGTGACTCGAATATTGCCGTGGAGCCGAGTGTAGGGAACCGGGCAGTTCCCCGTCTACCGCGCCTCAAAAAATGTGGACAAATGTGGATGAATGTGCGCAACGCGGTGGATAACTCACCTCGGCTCGGCGGAGACCGCGCATGAGGAAATCGCCGGCCGCCTTCTTTCGCACGACTGTACACACCGGCGGGTTCTGTTCACAGAAGACTTGCATGTACACTGGAAAGACGATTTAAACGTGACGCCGAAGGTGACGCCACACAATTAGGGGGTACGGTGAAGGGGATTGGTGTAACTGGCCAAGCAACCGAGGTGCGAACGGATATGTACGATGATTCTGCCACATGCGCCCATGACCTTCTGATCTGATGCAGGATGGCAGGTACAGGCAATTATGACGATAATCACCAACGCGCGGTTCCCGGGCAGCGCCCGCCGCGTAGACATCGCGATCAAGGGCGGCGCGATTGCGGCAATCACGCCCGCCGGCTCCCGGATCTCGGCGACGGCAACCGGCGGCGCGGCGACTGGGCCTGACCGTGAGGGAGTCCGGTCTTGTGGGCGAGCTCGAATGGTTCGACGCCTACTGCAAGCTCGACAATGCGCCCGGAGCGGCGGAGGAGACGCTCGAACTGATTCGCAAGGCCGAGGCGGATGCCGCCCGCAAAGGCGTGGTCGGCATCCGCGACTATGAGATGGCGGAAAACGTCGACACGTGGACCCGCCGGTTCTCCGCGGCGTCTCCCCGCCCGCGCGACGCTAACGATTCCGCTTGGACAGGCATCGATTGGGATGGCTCATTCACCCACGGCATCCGAGGATTGCGCGTGGAGGCGGGCGTGTATCCCGAACGGCTGGAGGATGCGATTGAAGCCGGCTGGAAGACGGGCGTCGAGCTGCCCGGCAGCGATGGACTGGGCCACGTCGGCGCGATGAAGATGATCTCGGACGGCTCGCTGAACACCCGTTCGGCGTTCTGCTCGATGCCGTATTCCGATATATTCCCCGACTTTTACGGCACGCTCAGTTACGCGCCCGACCAGATCGAGGAGTATTTCCACGTGGCGACATGCCATGGGTTCGCCATCGCGTGCCATGCCATCGGCGATGAGGCGAACACCATCGTGCTCAACGCGGCGGCGAGCACGCACGCCCACGGTTCCATCGAGCACGCCCAGATGCTGAAGCCGGCGGATATTCCCCGATTCGCGAAGCTCGGGCTGACCGCCAGCATCCAGCCACAGCACGCCATGGACGATCGCGATGTCATCACGCGGTTCTGGGCGAATCCGGGTGGAATCCCTTACGCATTCAAGGCACTGCACGATGCCGGAGTCAGGCTGCGCATGGGGTCGGATGCGCCGGTTGCGCCGCTCGACCCGTGGATGGCGATATCGGCCGCTGTGTTCGGCACGGAAAGCTCAGACCGCGAACCGTTCCAGCCGGAGCAATGCCTGGATGCGCGCACCGCGCTGGCGGCTTCCACAGCAGTCGGCCGCGACCGCCCTGAGCCCGGAGATCCAGCCGACCTGGTGCTCTTGGACCGCGACCCGTATGTTGTCTCCACGCCGGAGGAGATGCGGGCGATGCCGGTGGCGGCGACCATGCTCGCAGGCCGTTGGACGTACTCCTCTTTGCACGGCGAATGATTCCCGACAAGGAACGCATGAGGATTCCTCACACGAATCTCATCGGGAACCGTCCGCTGCGCAGGCAAGGCGTCAGACGTCATACCGCCATGACTTATCGGTGATCACGCGGGCCATCACCAAACCTATCGGCAGGCAGATAATCACCATGAACGCTCGGAACGCCCAGTCCAGCGCGTGCAGCGTATCGAACTGTCCGAGGTAGAACATCGCCCGGTACATATACAGACCGGGCACCATGATGACGATGGACGGCACGGTCAGGCAGATGCGCGGATAGCCCAGATGCGGCGGCAGCAGGCCGTTGTGCACGGCGGTGCGCCATCCGGCAGCGAGCAGACCGGCCAGCAGCGCGCCGATGAACGCCCCGGCCTCGGCCGGCACCCCGAAATCGACCAGCGTCAGTCGCAGCGTGTCGGTGATCATGCCGATGGTGGCGGCGACCAGGCACATGCGCTGCGGCGAATTGAACATGATCGAGAAGCCCCACACGCCGAGGAAGGCGGTGACGGCCCGCAGCCCCGTGTTCACCCACGGATTGAGCCCCAGCGGCTCGAACCCGGTCGGGTTCAGATGCACGATCATGGCCACTCCCCAGCCTGCCAGCGTGGCCATCAGGATGATGCACAGCACGTATGCCACTCGTTGGATGCCGGACGGGAAGTCGATCTTCGCCATATCGAGGCCGCCCGTTATCAGCGGGAAGCCAGGGATGACGAACAGCATCGCGCCGATGTACGCGGTGTCATGCGTCAGCGCGATCGGGTCGAGCAGGCCGATCAGGCGCAGAGTGCCCGTGCAGGCAAGCGCAGCCAGGGCCACACACACGAACGTCACAAAAAACTGGTTGAGATGGCGGGCGAACAGTTTGCGGCGCAGCCAGTGGCCCAGTCCGGCGCCGACGAACGCGCCGATCATGTCGTAGGGGCCGCCGCCGAGCAGGAACACGAAGGATGCGCAGGCGACTGCGGAGGCGAAGCCGGCGAACGCCGGGGAATAGAGCGGCTTACGGCTCTCGATCAGGTCGAGCCGCTCATGCGCCTGCCGCACGGTGATGGGCTTGCGCCCTTCGCCCGCGCAACGGCCCACGTGGTCGAAATGCTCGGCGTACTCGCCGGTCAGCGGCTTGTGGGCGCGGGTTTTCCGGCGTTTCGCGCCCAGCAGCGCCTCCGCCGACATCGATGTCCCGAATTCGTTCAGGTTCTGGTCTTCCGCACTGCTGGCGCTTGCGCCCGCGCCCGCGCCTGTGCCACCCGCCGCGGCGGCCGCGTCGAGATCCGGCGTCTCCACGAAATCATGCTTTCCGGAGCGCTGCTGCATCAACCGGTCATGCAGCAGCTTGGCCTCGCGATCCTCTTCCAGGGCGGCCTCGGATTCGGAGCGCAGCTCGTCGTCCGTCGAACCTTCCGCGGTGATGTCGGCCGCGGCCGCGCGGACCATGGAGACGGGCACGGTGACCTCGGCCGCCTCCAGGGCGTCGAGCACCGGGTCGTCGGAGGCCTCGCCGCTGAGCTCCTTCTGTGCCTTCTTCTCGGCGCGCAGTTTCTTGGCCAGCTGCGCGGAGACCTCGGACATGTCGCTTTGCTCAAGGTTCTGCACCACACCTTCGGACACGTCGCCCGCGCGATGGTACATGGAATCGAGTCCGAGGTTCACGCTGAACCAGTCGGTGTAATGCTCCAGCAGCCAGATGCGCTCGGTGTTGACGCCGGTGGTGGGCAGGTCGATGACCTCGGTGATGCGGTTGGCGTCATCGGTGCAGGTGGCCTCGATGTCCGTCAGGTTCACGTCGGCGCGCACGTGCACGCCCAGGGGGTACGCGATGCGGTGCATCATCTCGCGCACGCGGAAGCTTCCGGTTCCAGCACCCAGGTCCAGTGCGCCGACGCGCACGACGACGCTGGTCTTGGCGGCGAGGCCGGCCTCGGAGATCGGCTTGTCCCAGTCGCGTCGAATGTCTTCCATGTCAAGGGGAACGGAGTGGGTGTGGAAATGACTCACCGCCGTCGCCGCGTCCTGATGGGGCGCGTCGCCGTTCTTGTGCTGCTGCATGTTCTTCTCTATCCGTATCATGCCGTTGTTTTTGCCGCCCTATGGGTGTGCTCGGGCGTGTTTTCGAGATGGTTACAGTAGTCATTCTTACTCCGCGCCGTGAACTCATGGGGTATGACCGAAACCAGCGTTCGCATGATGGACTACCTTCGACAAGATTATGGACGATTCGGCGACGAGGATATTCAGGACGACATTCCCGGGCCATCCAACAGCGTGAAGATATGGTGAAGGTTGCATGTTTACCAGTAATCCTTCAGAGAAAAATTGGACTTCGTAATACAACTTGCGATTTCAGGGCAATAGAATGGGCACACAGCTTTTGGCGCAACCGGCTGTGGGCTCGCAACTGACGGCCAACACAACCGCGGAGGAGCCGCGGAGGACCGACTGACCGAGCAACCGGACCCAAAAGACAAAGGAGGTTATGAATGACCGATACCGATCAACAGATCACGCCCGCCGACGCGACCATCGTGTCGACCGGCACCGGGACCAAGGGCCCCGAAGAGCGGGAGCTGCCTGAGTCGCTCAGCAACGACATGAGCCTGTGCCTGCGCATTCTGCGCGACGTACTGGGCGAATATGACCCGCAGCTGCTGGCGACGTTCGACACCGTGCGCAACTACGCGGTGAAGGCAAGCGCCGAGCATTTCGCCGGAGCGACGGCGGATCCGCACCCCGATGAGGATGGTCTGGCAAAGGCCGTCGCCACCATCGATGCGATGAATCTGCACGACGCCCAGCTGCTCGCCCGCGCATTCGCCACATATTTCCACCTCGCCAACCTGAGTGAGGAGAACTACCGCGTTTCCGTGCTGCACCAGCGCGAGAACCAGGTGGAAGACGACGAAGCCGTTGACCCGGTGAACGAACTGACCACCGCCTACCATCAGCTGCTGACCGAAATGGGGCCGGCCAAAGCCAAGGCGTTGCTGGAGAAGCTCGAATTCCACCCGGTGTTCACGGCGCATCCGACCGAAGCGCGCCGCAAGGCAGTCGAAGGCAAGATCCGCCGCATCGCGGAGCTGCTGGAAGAGAACAAGCGCCTCGGCGGCTCCGACAAGAAGGAGAACGTCCGCCGCCTCTACAACGAGATCGACGCGCTGTTCCGCACGTCCCCGATCGCGCTGAAGAAGCCGACGCCGGTCGAGGAGGCCGATACCATCCTCGACATCTTCGACAACACGCTGTTCACCACGATTCCCAAGGTCTACCACCGTTTCAACGACTGGCTGCTGGGCGACAAGGCCGGTCTCGAACAGCCTCAGTGCCCGGCGTTCTTCCATCCGGGAAGCTGGATCGGCTCCGACCGCGACGGCAACCCGAACGTCACCGCCAAGGTCAGCCGTCAGGTCGCCCGCAAGTTCAGCGACCATGTGATCGGCGCCCTTGAGGAGGCCACCCGCACGGTCGGCCGCAACCTGACCATGGAGTCCGAGACGACCCCGGCCAGCGCCGAGCTGAAGAGCCTGTGGAGCCACCAGAAGGAGATGAGCGAGCGCCTGACCGACAAGGCCGCACTGATCTCCACCAAGGAGCTGCACCGCGCCGTCATGCTGGTGATGGCCGATCGCCTGCGCTACACCATCGAGCGCGACGCCGACCTCATGTACCACAGCTGCGACGATTTCATCGCCGACCTGCAGGTCGTGCAGCGTTCCCTGGCCGAAGCCGGCGCCAAGCGTTCGGCGTATGGCCCGCTGCAGGATCTGATCTGGCAGGCGCAGACCTTCGGCTTCCACATGGTCGAGATGGAGTTCCGTCAGCACTCCGTGGTGCACGCCCGCGCGCTGGAGGACATCCGCGAGCACGGCCTGCACGGCGAGCGTGGCGAACTGCAGCCGATGACGCACGAGGTGCTCGACACCTTCCGCGCCCTCGGTGCCATCCAGAAGCGCAACGGCATCAAGGCCGCCCGCCGCTACATCATCTCGTTCACGAAGAGCGCCCAGAACGTGCGCGACGTGTACGAGCTGAACCGTCTGGCGTTTTCGCACCCGGAGGATGTGCCGGTCATCGACGTCATCCCGCTGTTCGAGCAGCTTGAGGACTTGCAGAACTGCGTGAACGTGCTGGAAGAGATCGTCAAGATTCCCGAGGTGCAGGCTCGTCTGAAGGCCACCGGCAACAAGATGGAGGTCATGCTCGGCTACTCGGATTCGTCCAAGGACGCCGGCCCGACCACCGCTACGCTGGCGCTGCATTCCGCCGAATCGCGCATCGTCGCTTGGGCCGCGAAGCATGACATCGACCTGACGCTGTTCCACGGCCGTGGTGGCGCCGTCGGTCGAGGCGGTGGCCCCGCCAACCGCGCGGTGCTCGCCCAGCCGAAGGGCTCCGTCAACTGCCGCTTCAAACTCACCGAGCAGGGCGAGGTCATTTTCGCCCGCTACGGCAACCCGGTGCTGGCCATCCGCCATCTGGAATCCGTCGCCGCCGCGACGCTGCTGCAGTCCGCTCCGAGCGTCGAGAAGACGAACACGGAGATGACCGAGAAGTACGCCCAGATGACCGAGGTTCTGGACAACGCCTCGCACGAGCGCTTCCTCGACCTGCTGAACACGCCGGACTTCGCCCCGTGGTTCTCGATCGTCACGCCGCTTACCGAGGTCGGCCTGCTGCCAATCGGCTCCCGCCCGGCCAAGCGTGGTTTGGGCGCGAAGTCGCTCGACGACCTGCGCACGATTCCGTGGGTGTTCTCCTGGGCTCAGGCGCGCATCAACCTCGCCGCATGGTATGGCTTTGGTTCGGCCTGCGAGAAGTTCGGCGACCTTGACACGCTGCGCGAGGCGTACGAGGAGTGGCCACTGTTCTCCACGTTCATCGACAACATCGAGATGTCGCTGGCCAAGACCGATGAGCGCATCGCCAAGATGTACTTGGCGCTCGGCGATGACGAGAACCTGTCGAAGAAGGTGCTCGACGAGATGAAGCTCACCACCAAGTGGGTGCTCAAGATCGTCAACGACGAATGGCCGCTGCAGCACCGTCACGTGCTCGGTCAGGCCATCCGCATCCGCTCCCCTTACGTGGACGCGCTGTCCGTCACTCAGGTGCTTGCGTTGCGTTCGCTGCGCAAGAAGGTGGACAAGGAAGAGCTCAGCAAGAGCCAGCAGGCGGGATTCATCTATCTGATCCTGTGCACCGTCTCCGGTGTCGCCGCCGGCCTGCAGAACACGGGCTGACGTTTTGGCCGGTGTTGGGCCGCATGCGCGGCCAACACCGCTTGGAAAGCCCACCGGGCTTTCCAAGACCAAAACGTAGCGGTGGGCTTTGCGCAATAGCTTTGCGCGCGCAAAGTTCACCGCAGCACGGAGCCTCCGCGACGAGCGGAGGCTCCGTTTTATATCAGCACATATCGCGAAAGCCCTGCCCTACACGGGTGGGGCTTTCACGTCCCCCCCCCTATCAATCACATTGATACGATTTCATAATCATTTCCGATGTGAATAAGTTCACGGATCAAGACCGCAATCATCGGCAATCCCACCAGCGAAGTGGCGTTATAGTAGCGCTGTCGGCGTCGACAAGAGCTGGAACGCTGATAGAATGCACACCAATGATGTTCAGTGATTGTTCGCATGTTCACGAACAGTCCTGCATGATGTGCCTTGAGTGAGCGATGCGGTTCTTGTTCAGGCCGGCAGGTCATCGTACAGCCAGTTACGAAAGGATCCTACCGAATGGCAAGGTTTACCGAGAATCGTTGGACCAGCGCAATCATCCCCGCATTGCTGATTCATATCCCAATCGGTACCGTCTACTGCTGGAGCGTGTTCAAGCAGCTCATCGCCGACAGGCTCAACGCCAGCCCGGCCTCCGTGGAATGGGGCTTCTCGCTCGCCATCTTCTTCCTCGGCATGTCAGCCGCATTCGCCGGCCCCATGGTGGAGAAGAACATCAAGAAATCCGCACTCGTCTCCATGGTCTGCTTCGTGGTCGGCTTCGCCGGCACGGGCGTGAGCATCGCTCTGAACTTCCTGCCGGGTGTGTTCATCTGCTACGGCGCGATCATGGGCATCGGCCTGGGCGTCGGCTACCTGACCCCGGTCAAGAACCTGATGCTCTGGTTCTCCGATAACAAGGGCCTCGCCACCGGCATCGCCGTCGCCGGCTTCGGCCTGGCCAAGGCCATCGCCAGCCCGTTGATGGAGTACCTGATCGGCACGGTGGGGCTGGTCAACATGTTCTTCATCCTCGCCGTGATTTATGCGGTGATGATGTTCTTCGGTTTCCTGCTCATCAAGCGTCCGGCCGACTGGGTCTACGATCCCGTGACCTCGCATGTAAGCCGCGCGGAGATTCTCAGGAAGCCCGTGTTTTGGGGCATCTGGATCGCCTTCTACATCAATATCACCTGCGGCCTGGCGCTTATCAGCCAGGAGAAGGACATCCTGCACGATGTGCTCAAGGCCTTCCCGCAGTATGCCGGCCTGAGCCCCGCCAAGTTCGCCGCCGCCATCGCCGGCATCATCGGTCTGGTGCTCGCCGTGGACTCCGTGTTCAACACGGCCGGCCGCGTGGGCTTCTCCACGCTCTCCGACCACCTGAAGCGCCGCGAAACCGTTTATCAGGTGATCTTCATCATGTCGATCGCGGTATGCCTGCTGCAGATCTTCACCAACAGCATCAACAATGCGCTGTTGTGGGCCGTGCTGGCCATGCTGTTCCTCATCAACGCTGGCTACGGCGGTGGTTTCTCGACGCTGCCGGTGCTGCTCGACCAGCACTTCGGCACCAAGACCGTCTCCACCACGCACGGTCTCGCGCTGAGCGCCTGGGCGTTCGCCGGCCTGTCCGGCAACCAGCTGGCCTCGTTCGTGGTCACGCACACGCCCGATCAGGCCCATCGCTACGCCGCGCTGATTCCGGTGCTCACCGGCCTGTTCGCCCTGGCTCTGATCAGCATCAGCCTGGTCAAGTATCTCGGCGGCAGGAACGGCGAGGGCAAGAGATCCATCGGGGCCTGAACCGTAACGCAAGGCGGAGGGCTTCAGCTACTGAAAGTAAATCACTTCCTGAATCGCCCCGGACAGTATTCGTCCAAGAACGAGGTAACTGCCCACATCCGCGACAATAGACTCTCATAGTTGACTGATCCGGGGGCCTCCGCCTAGCGTGCCCCCTTATTGATGCCGTGTGGCGCGTCGAAAGCACCATGTCCGCCGGCCACGGTCAACGGAGTTCCAACATGTTAACGGAGTATTCTAACATGTAAGAATTATTGAAAGGGGATGAAAGGACAGCGCCGGGCACCTTACACCAACGCGTAGCGGGATGAGGGACCACTCCCCTCATGCCGGAATACGCCCTCCCCCTCAAGTCTCTTCATGAGCCTGTACGCGCTGATATAAGACAAATCCAGCAGCTTCATCACGTCAGACGTGGTCGCCGCGCCCCCATTGTTCAGCGCGAATTCCGTCACCAGGTTCTCCCGCCGACCGTCGAGGCCCTTTTGCCTCGCATAAGCCGGCAACTTATCATCCCTCTTATATACACGCGCGCTCAGCATATAATCTCGTGCGACACCGCTGCCGCAGGCTTCCACCAGCCCGCTCTCCACTAGGCTTTCGACCGCGCCGACCAATCGCCGAGACTCCACTCGCGAGAATTCGCGCATTTGCGCCACGCTGAGTCTGCGATGCTCCCGCAGCAACGACAGCACGATTAGAGACCACACCGACAACGGAGCGCCACGGCGAGCCTCTTCATTGGCAATCATCACAACGAATGCCTCATCCGGCACCACGCGACGCAGGAACAGCACCACCTCCGATGCCGTGGACTGCGAATAATCGGGAAATGCCCCACCGGAAGCCAAGGAGCCGGCATATATCTTATCGACACCACGACCGGTGCGTTCCACATATCCCGCCGTCTTGAGGATGGAGGCGAGCTGAGGGTTGCGGGAACGCGGCTGCGCGGTCAACAGGTTGTTTTCGCTCAATCCCTCGATGAAACCTCCCGGGTTGGATATGGTCAGGCCATCGTCGTCCACGAGGAACCGCACCGATCCCATCCTCGCATAATCCCTATGGCAGAACGCGTTGACTGCCGCCTCGCGGAACGCCTGATGATCGAAGTCCGGCAGATTGACATGGACCAGACCGCTCATGACCTCATGATCTGGATTCCATGGTTCCATCAGTGCGCCGATACGAGGGAGCATATCGATCAGCGGCAGGAAGAACGGATCCGTGTTTACCTTGGGAGACGTGCCTTTCATGACCTGGAATACGGCGGAGGCCGACGGTACGGAACGCTTCAGTGCCCGCTCCGTACCGATGACCAGCAGACCGGCCACGGAAGGCTGCGGGCCGCCAGGGCCGTCGACTACCAGTTCTAGGGCCCGATCGAAGTCCTCATCATCAAACGCCAACAATGAGCTGCCGGCATTGGCCGTGCGTATGCTCTCCCTGAGACGGTCGCGCGCAGACGGATCAAGATCGGACAGCGTCGACCCCGGAGCAGGCTGCGCGCTGTAGTCGTAACTACGCTGCTGCGACAAACGACTGATGAATTGCGCAGGGAACATCGGAACGACTTCTGGCGCGCCATCGGCTTTCAGCCGGCGCTGCAGCGTCTTCCCCTGACTGGTGGACACGATCTGCTGACTGCTGTCAACCTCAATGCCGACGACCGGTTTGCCGCTCTCGCTCAGCAACGTCACCCGCACGGAAAGCTGAGGAACCGTTTTGTTGAAAATGAATGCCGCCAGACCATTGACATTGCGATGCCGGTCACAGACCCCAGTCACCATGCCATCGTCTTCGACACCAAGGTACAGCGTACCGCCTTCGGTATTGGCCATCGCCACCACATTGTCGACGATTTCGTCATCGGTTTGCGGGCGTTGGCGTTCGCTTTTGAACTCCACCGTCAGGCTTTCCTGGGTCGGCAGCATCAGCTCCTCCTTTCACGGCTTTCAATAATTCTAACATGTTAACGGAGAATTCTAACATGTTAGGATTATTGAAAGGGGGTGAAAGGACAGCGCTGGTCACAGCGCCCGCTATGCGCCGAGCAATGTCAACATCTGCGGGACACTCTTCTTGCCGAATTCGACCTTCTGCTCGCCGCCGGGCTGGTTGATGACGATGCAGGGGACGCTCATCGCGCCATACTGGTCCTTGAGCTCGGGGAAGTGCGCGACGTCGTAGGCTTCGGCACGCACGTTCGGGTTCAGCGACGCGATGCGCTGCGCGGCCAGTACGGTTTCCGGACACATCGTGCAGGTGAGCGAGACGAGGATCATCACGTCGATCGGCGTGTCAATGGCCTCGGCGCGAGCCTTGAGGTCATCGTCCAGAGGCTGGCCCGGACCCGCGGCGTTGTACAGGCCGAGCACGAACGAATTGAACTCGTGACCGGACGGTACACCGTGGAAGGCCAAGCCGGTGAACAGCAACGTACCGGCGTCGGAATTCTCGGCCGGCACGCACATGCGCACGACCGGCCGCGCAGACGGCAGCACCCCTGATACGTCGAACTGCGCGCGACCGGAATCATCCAGCGAACCATATACCGGCAGTTCGGCGCCATCCGGCAAGGTGACGGCCAACGGCTCGCCGACCGTCAACGACGTTGGCGCGCTGGAACCGTCCTCAGCGGTGATCACGCCCGCCGCATCGACCGCGACCGAATTCAGTTTGCCGTTCGACAACGCCACCATCTCGCCGATGAATCCCTGCAACTCCGTCGACAATGGCGTATCGTCCAGTTCGAGGACGAGCGTGACCGGGCGGGTCATACGGCCAAAGACCACGCCGAGCTGCTGCTTGATGGCGGCGGAGAAGAGCTCGCCGGGCTTTTTGGCGGCGGCCGTCGCGGCGGCGGTATCGGCGCTGCGCTTGGCAGGAGCCGGGGCGGGCGTGGTGCCGGCAGCGGCAGCACTATTGGCGGCAGCCGCGGTCTGCGCTTCGGCCTGCTCATATGCGGATGCGGTCGGACGAGGCGGCACAAGACCGGTTTTCTCGCTCATCTGCTTGGCGTACCGCTCCAGTTCCACTGCGGCGATGGCACCGTCGGCGGTGGCGGTGACGACCTGACGCAGGTTCTTGACGCGCAGGTCACCGGCCGCGTACACGCCCGGCACCGAGGTCTCGAGGTATCCGCGCGTGACCACGTAGCCGTGGTCGTCCAGTTCGACGACACCGCGCACGAGCTCGGTGGCCGGCACGTATCCGGCGAACACGAAGACACCAAACGTGCCGTCGTCGGATGGCTTCCACGATTCCGTCTCACCAGTTCGGCGGTCGAGGATCGTCGCCTCGCGCAGCCCGCCCTGGCCGGCGGTGACGCCTTTGAGCTCGACGTTGTAGCGCACGTCGATTTTCGGGTTGTTCTTGGCTTCGGCAGCCACCGCCGCGTCGCAGGTGAAGTCCGGTTCGCGGACGAGCACCGTGACTTTGGAGGCGTATTTGGTCAGGAACACGGATTCCTCTGCCGCGGCGAAACCGCCGCCGATGACCAACACCTCCCTGCCGGTGAAGAATTCGCCGTCGCATGTGGCGCAGTAGGCCACGCCGCGGCCAGCGTACTCGGCCTCGCCGGCGAAACCAAGCTTGCGTGGGCTGGCTCCGGTGGCAATCAGGATGCCGAACGTTTTCAGGTCACCGCGCGACGTGTGCACGGTCTTGATGTCACCGTTCACGTCAAGGCCGGTAGCCTCGGCTGAGAGGAATTCCGCGCCGAAATCCTTTGCCTGGTTGCGCATGGTCTGTGTGAGCGCACGACCGGACGTACGGCCGACGCCCGGGTAGTTGACGACTTCGTCGGTGATGGTGATCTGCCCGCCGAAATCATCCTTTTCGAGAATCAGCACGCGATAGCGGGCGCGAGCGAGATACAGGCCGGCGGTGAGTCCCGCAGGGCCGCCACCGATGACAACAACGTCATACAGATCGCTTCGGTTGATCTGGGTCATGATATGGAACTCCTTACATATGCATATGCCCCTGCCGGCGGGGCTCCCGCGAAGCGGGTGGGGTAGTTCGCCTATCACCGCGACCACCCCCAGTCGGCTGTCGCCGCCAGCCCCCACCAGCGGGGGTGGAGAGGCCACTCGCCTTACATCGCTACCCGCCAGCGGGGGCGAGAGAGTTGGCGATCCCCAGCCAACTCTGACCGCTACCGACAGCCCTCCAGCCCCTGCAATCAGGGACGGCCTCCAGCCGCAGCCTGTTGTGCTTGCCTGTCGGCTCGCCTTCGCCTACAAACAGCTCTGCTATTTGCTTGACAACTCAGCCCGTCAGTGAGGCGGGAAATCAGAGGAGACCGACGAGGTCGAGGCTCGGCTCGATGGTCTCCTCGCCGGGGGTCCACTTGGCCGGGCACACCTGGTCGCCGTGCTCGTAGACGAACTGCGAGGCCTGCACGCGGCGCAGCAGCTCGTCGGCGTTACGGCCGACGTTGGAGGAGATGACCTCGTAGGCCACGACCTTGCCCTCCGGGTTCACGATGAAGTCACCGCGCTCGGCCACGCCGTCGGCCTCGTTGTAGGTGTCGAGGTCCTTCGCGAGCAGTGCGGTGGGGTCGGCAAGCATCGGGTACTGGATCTTCGCGATCTTTTCGTTGGCGTCGTGCCAAGCCTTGTGCACGAAGTGGGTGTCGCAGGAGACCGAGTAGATCTCGCAGCCGATCTTCTTGAAGTCCTCGTACTTGGCAGCGAGATCCTCCAGCTCGGTCGGGCACACGAACGTGAAGTCCGCCGGGTAGAAGAAGAACACCGACCAGTGACCGAGCACGTCCGCCTTGGTCACCTCATGGAATTCGTTGTTCTGAAAAGCCTGCACCGTAAAATCAGTGAGTTCATGCTGAAGCAGTGTCATCATCGTTCCTTTCCACGCAATCCGGTCATTGCGTCTCCCCATCGTAACGTCAAGCGGCTTTCGCCGATACGGACGCACGAGGGTTTCTTCATGACAATCATCACAGTTTGCGCTCACAAACCGGTAAAAACAGCCGCGCCCGATCCGCGGTTTCGCTATGAGCAGAGGTGATGAACGTTCCTTGGATATTTCATACTTATCAAACAGGTTTCCGCTATGCTCACACATACAGGCACATACACGCCGACCCGACGCGAACCTGAGACTCGGAACGGAGATGTCATGGCAGAGGAAGACCCGGATCAGGAATCCACCGCGAACTCGACGCTTAGCCGCATGCTGGCGGGAAACCGGCGATTCGCCGAAGGACACAGCGAGCACCCGTGGCAGGACATGCAGACCCGCGAATCACTGATCGACCGGCAGAACCCCGACGCGGCGGTATTGTCATGCTCCGATTCGCGCGTTCCGCCGGAAATCATCTTCGACGCGGGGCTCGGGGACCTGTTCACGATCCGCACGGCCGGGCAGATCATCGACGACGCGGTATTGGCATCGCTGGAATATGCCGTGGATCATCTGCACGTCAGCCTGCTCATGGTCATGGGTCATGAGAGCTGCGGGGCGGTGGCGCTGGGCGCCGAACAACTTGACGCGCTGATCGCCGACAGCACGAGCGACCCGGAGAGCTCGTTGGAGTCCGCTGATGCGATGGCCGAATTGGATGAGCGCATCGCCAGCTCGGATTCGATTGTGCTGCGCTCGGTCGGCATGTCGGTATGGCAGGCGCGGGAGGCCGAGTTGGATACGAGCGAGGACTTCGAACGCGTACATGTGGCGCGTACCATCGAAGAGCTGGTCACGCGCAGCGAAATCATTCAGGACGCGCTGGCGCATGATCGACTGATGATCGTAGGCGCCCGCTACCAGCTGTCCACCGGCAAGGTCGAGGTACTGAGCTTCTGACGGGAGCGTGACTTATCGCCGCATTTCGCGTCACTGTGTGCGGGTAGCGTCACGCTGTGCGGCCCCGCACACAGTGACGCATCAGTAAAACCCTTATTTTCCAATGGTTATACAATATGCGTCACGCTGCAAGGGCGCACACAGTGACGCACCCCGCACAACGTGACGCATTCGAGACGCCGCATCCGCAACGGCAACGCGCCACCCGTTTCGACGTGGCGCGTCCCGCAGGCGTCTCCACCGCCGTCGTCAGCTACGTGCTCAACGGCAGTCCCAAGATAATCTCACCGGACACCGCGCAGCGGGTGTTCGACGCGGCGCAGCGGCTCGACTACCACCCCAACTCCGTCGCCCGAGCCCTCAAGACCGGCACCACGCACACGCTCGGCGTCATCGTGCCCGACTTCTCGAACCCATACTTCGCCGAATTCACCGACCAGCGAAGCCGCTGCATCCAAACGCGAACGAGCGCTGATCATCAACCCGTCGCGAGGCGACCCGCAAGGCGAGCGCCGCCGCATCAACGAACTCGCCGAGCGCAACGTCGACGCGATGTTCGTCTCCTCCGCGCAGACCGATGCCGAGCTCGGCGCGCTGCGCGGTCAACGCGGCGCTCGACCCCGCGCACACGCCCGACATGCAGCTCATCGCCGCCGAACTCGTCACCAGGCAGTCCTGCGGATGCAAGTGACCGGCCGGCAAGTCGCAGCGAACGGTTCTCAATAAGAAAGGTGCGAGGATTTCTCACATTTGCGCACAAGCGCACAAAACCATAAAGGGCGGCATCTCGGGACTTTGTCGATTTTGATGTTCGTTTCGGGCGTGGGCAGGCTCGCACCTTTCTTACTGAGAATGATTCGCTGCGACAATTGACGTGCCACCCCCCTACAGTAGAGTCCATGTCACTTGGTTTAAACATCCTTCTGATCTTCATATTCCTAGTGCTCGGATCCATCTTCTCCGGCACCGAATTGGCCTTGGTCTCCCTGCGCGGATCCCAGATCGATCAAATGGAACAGGAGGACGCCCGTGGCGCACGTGTGGCGGCAATCGCACGCGACCCCAACAAGTTCCTGTCCACCGTGCAGATCGGCGTGACGCTCTCCGGCTTCCTGTCCGCATCGTTCGGCGAATCGTCGATTTCGCCGTTCATCGTGCCCGTCGTGAAAAGCTGGGGCGTGCCGGCGAACATCGCCGCACCGCTGACCACCATCGTGCTGACGCTGATCATCTCGTACTGCTCGATAGTCATCTCCGAAATGGTGCCGAAGCGCATCGCCATGCAGCGCACCGAACAGATCGCCCGCGCCGTAGTGCCCGCGATCGACGTGTTCGCCAAGGTCTGCAAGCCGATCATCTGGCTCATCGGCAAGAACACGAACGGTATCGTGCGCCTGCTCGGCTTCGACCCGAACGAGACCGAAAGCGAGGTCTCCGACGAGGAGCTGCGCGTGCTCGTCAACACGAACACGTCGCTGAGCAAAGACGAGCGCACGATCCTCGACGACGTGTTCGACGCGTCCGAGACCATCGTCGCCGAGGTCATGCGTCCGCGCGCCGATGTCGTGTTCCTCGACGGTTCGCAGAGCATCAAGGACGCAGCGGCGTACGTGCGCGAGATGCCGTACTCCCGCTATCCGGTGACCGGCAGGGATTTCGATGACGTGATCGGCTTCGTGCATGTGCGCGACCTGCTGGACGTGCGCGACCCCAACGCAACGACCGTGGCCGACGTGACGCGAGAAGGCATTTCGCTGCCCGGCACGTCCAAGCTGCTGCCAAGCCTCGAACTGCTGCGCAAGCGCGGCATCCACTTGGCCGTGGTCATCGACGAGTACGGCGGCACCGACGGCATCGTGACGCTGGAGGACATGACCGAAGAGCTCGTCGGCGACATCCGCGACGAATACGACCTGCCCAGCGAACCGGGCGGCGAGCGCAAGGAGCAGCCCGCATTCGTGAGCGGCGTCGCCACCATCGACGCGAGCATGACCATCGAGGACTTCGCCGATCTGACCGGCATCGAACTGGAGGACGGCCCGTACGAGACCGTCGCCGGCTATTTCCTCGCACACACCGGCAAGATGGGTGCCGAGGGCGATGTGCTGCACTCCGACGACGGGTACGACATGACCGTCACCAAGGTCGACGGCCGCCGTATCGAAACCATCGAGGTGCGCAAGGCCGGCGCCCCTGACCACGCGCCGATTTCCGCCGAATAGCGCGGCACGGGCGGGAGGTCGCCGGCCATTGCCGATCATCGGCGCTGCGAGGAAATCCACCAGTTGATGATCGAACCGGCTGCGACCAGCAGAGCGCCGCACCAGAACGGCAACGTCAAAGACAACCCCAGCAATACCGCGCTGGCTGCCGTGGACAGCACGGGCGTGGCATAAGAGGCCATCGCAAGCGTGCTCATGCTGCCGCGCAAGATTCCATAGCCCCAGCAGGCGTATCCGCCAGCGATGACCGCCGCGGCCGCCACCACAGCCAAGTAGCCCCAAACCGACGGCGCGGCAGACGGCCAACCTTGGCCGGAAGCGAAGTGGAAGATCCACAGCGCCACGGCCACAAAGGGGAAGAATACGGACGTACCGTCGAATCCCTTGGACAGCGCGGGCGTGAACACCGCATACACCGACCATGCGAGCGCGCCCGCAAATGCCAGCAGATACGGCAGTGGATTCGCCGCGACATGCCCTGCGGCGAGCGCCCAGTCCAAGCCGCTGTTGCCGCCGACCGCCAGTATCACGCCGGCGGTGGCGACGACAGCGCCAGGCAATACGCGGAGCACCGCGCGGCCACAAGAATGGCGGGGCGGCTTGCCGGCGCTGCAGTTTGTGCCGCACTGGACCGAGTCATCTTGAGCCTGCGCGTCGCTGGGCGCTGCGGGTTCCCGTCCTATCCCCTCGTTCCGCGCCGAACGCTTCTCGCCGCTCGGTACGAATGCCGCCGCCAGCAACACCATCATTGTAGGCCACAGGTAGTTCACCAGACTGACCTCCACCGACGAGGCCGCCGAAGACGCCAGCCCGATCGACAAGGAAATCGACGACTCATAGAACACGAACAGCAGGCCGCCGACGATCAGATACGTTCGCGGATACTTGCGCAACGGTGCCGGACGGCGAAAAACCAGCAGCAGCACCGCGCCACAGGTGTATATCAACGCCGATCCCAGCGTCGCGCCGAACGCATCGGCGACCACGCGAACCAGCCCGGTCATCAGACTCCACAGCAGAATCGCCATCAGACCAATCATGGTAGCCTGCACGGATGGGCTGGGGCTCCGGCCGGCCTGGCCAGCCACATCGCGACGCGAATCGACCATATCTGCACGCTCCTTTTCGCCGCGGGGTCCCGGCTGTTTACTCCAGTGTGTCCGCCGGCACCGACGCGGATGACGGCGAGTGGCGACTGACCGCATTGACTGACGCGAATTGACCTGCCGTATTGTACCTGCTGAATGTGCAGCTACGTCTAGTCAAGCCGTCTGCCGTGTTTCGTGTTGCCCCGCTGCACATGCCTTGCCCAGTCGCACCGCCGCATGTCCCATCTCTCAGCCCAGTCCGTGCCACACCAGCGTAAAACGGCCCGAAATCGCATTGTGTGGCACACTGATTCCACCCGACCTGTACCGCTGATGAACATCAGCCTACGTTTCTGTTACGTCGCTCACTGTGAGCGATAACTATGCTGGCGGCTGACACATCGCGCAGGCTTCATCGATAGACTGGAGAGTGACTGATATCCCAGAAGAAAGGAACGAATATGACACTTGCATTCGTTGTGCCGGGACTGGACGAAGCCGCCTCCGAGAAGGCCATTGCCATTCTGCAGAACCGACTGAGCCAGGAGCAGGAGGCCGCGCTGGTCCTGAAGCACGCTCACTGGAACGTGACCGGGCCCAACTTCATCGCCGTGCACGAGATGCTCGACCCTGAGGTCGAGGCAGTGCTCGCGCAGGCCGATGAGACCGCCGAACGCATCGCCACGCTGGGCGGTACGCCTGACGGCCGCGCCGATGCCATCACCCGCAACCGCACCTGGAAGCCGTTCGACGTCGACGGTCGCGCCAGCACCGAGAAGTACCTTGAGGCCCTGATCGAGTATTACGACGCGTTCATCGCCGATGACCGCAAGGCCATCGCCGAGCTGGACGAGCTGGACGTGATCAGCTCCAACATCATCCAGGACCACGTGCAGGAGCTTGAGAAGTTCCAGTGGTTCATGCGTTCGCATCTGGCGTGACGCGATAAATCGCGGCAGGCAGCAGGCAGCATGCATGGCGGGTGAATGCCCGCTCCCATGCACACCGGCATGGTCTGACGCAAAAGATGCACATCAATGATGGCGACGGTTCAGTGGCAATGCTGAGCCGCCGCCATCATTTGTTTTGCTGCCGCGACATGTCGGCCAGCATGTTTCACGATATGTTTCACAGCAGTACGCGCTTGTTGAGTTCACGGCGCAGCTCACGCCAGCTCGGCAGATAAGCGCTCATCCGCCGCTGAAAATCAGCCCCGTGACCATTGGCCCACAGATGGGTCATTTCATGGACGAGAACGTACTCCAAAAATCGAGGCTCCATCAGACCAAGCTGAAGATTCAGCCGGATACGCCCGGTTTTCGGCGTGCATGACCCCCAGCGCGACGTCATGACCCGCAAGGTGACATGGCTCGGCGAACGCCCGACGATGGGCGCCCACTTGCGCAACAGCCCCGGAAGCGCGGCATCGATCGCGGCCGCGGCGGCATGTTTGCGCTCATCGGTCCACATGGCCGAACGGTCGAACATGGGGAGCTGCGGCTGATCGCCGCCCCGGCGGCCATCGACGCCGGCATGCCCTCCATCACCGGCGGGAGCGCTGGGGAGGGGCGTCAACGTCTCGGCCTGCCGCAATGACATCCGTCGGGCCTCGGCCATACGCCGCTGCTGTTGCACGATCCACGAGTACCGTTCATGAGCGAAACCAATGATCTGACGCTGGCTCATGCGCATCGGCGCCGACACCTCGACGGTTCCCAGAGGCGGCTTGATACGCAGATAGAGGTTCTTGATGCGCTTGCGCGTCACATGCAATTGCAGGCCGTCCACCTCAAGCACGGTCGACGCGGCGGCGGTTGAGGCGGACGCGGGTGCTTTTCGGGCATGACGACGCTGATTGGGCAATGGCATACGAGCCATTGTCGCAGACGCTGTCCCCAGTCAGCATGAGGCAAGGAATACAACGCCCCCGCTGGCGGGGGCCGCCGCGCAGCGACTGGGGGTGGTCTGACCAGCCACTGCACAGAACCACCCTCAGTCTCGCTGCGCTCAACAGCTTCCGCTAGCGGGAGCACAATACTGCGCGCTCCGCGAAACCACCCGCGATCTCACGCGTTCCCACACACAAAAACGGGAGCGCGAGGGCACTCGCACCCTCACGCTCCCGCATAATCGCTCAGCGGCGGCGGAACAGTATCACGCTTCCGCAGCGGCCTTCTTGGCGGCGCGAGCAGCGGCCTTGGCGGCCTTCTCCTCGGCCTTCACCTGCTCGATGTACTCGGCGTGCTTGGCACCCGGAGTCCAGCCGGTGTTGACGACCTTGACCTGCCAGATCCACGCGGCGGCGAAGAGCACCGCGGCAAAGATCAGCAGGCAGATGGCGCCACCGACAGGACCGAGGTGAGCCATGTTGCCGGTAATCGTACCGAACCAGCAGAAGTCGGCGTCACCGAAGGTGGAGTTGGCCAGACCGAAGCTGCCCATCACGGTCATCAGCGCGGCCGGCAGGAAGGTAATCAGCAGGCCGTTGATGAACGAGCCGACAATGGCACCGATACGACCACCCGTGGCGTTGCCGAACACACCAGCACCACCACCATCGAAGAAGTGAGGCACCATGCCGGGCAGGATCAGCGCGACGCCCCAGACCGGGCCGAGCCACACGGCGATGATCGCCAGAGCCACCAGGCCACCGACGAAAGAGCCGAGGAAGCCGATCAGCGAAGCATTGGCGCCGTACGGGAACACGATCGGGATGTCCAGCGCCGGGCGGGCGCCGGGCACGACCTTGTTCGCAATGCCCTGGAAGGCGGGGACGAGTTCACCGAGGATGATACGAACACCGTAGAGGATGATGCTCACGCCGATGCCGAACTGCAGGGCCTGCGCGAACGCGGCCATGAAGAACGAACCGTAGTTGTCGGGGTTGGTGGAGAAGATCTTGAACGCTTCCTTGGCCGGCAGCACGATGGCGGCCCACACGGAGAAGACCAGGTACAGCACGACCATGAGCAGCGTGGTGGAGACCATGGAGTCACGCAGGAAGCTCAGGCCCTTCGGGAAGTTGATGTCTTCAGTGGACTTCGACTTCTTGCCCACGCCGGCGCCGACAGCACCGGAGACAATGTAGCCGAGGGTGTTGAAGTGGCCGATCGACAGCTTGTCGCTACCGGTCACCCTGTTCATGAACGGCTGCGCGAACGCCGGCATGACCACCATGATCACGCCCATGAGGATGGCGCCGATGATCACGATGAGCAGCTGGTGGTCCGTGCCGAATCCCACGGACAGCACCACGGCCAGCATGGTGGACATGAACACCATGTGGTGGCCGGTCAGGAAGATGTATTTCAGCGGGGTGAACCGCGCGAGCAGCAGCATCACGATGAAGCTGAGCACGATGATGTACGCCGAGGAGGCGCCGTACTGGCTGGACGCCTGCGCGGTGATGACCTCATTGGTGGGCACGACGCCGTGCGCGCCGGTGGACTTGAGCACCAGGTCGCCGAACGGGGCCAAAGCCGAGGTGACGACGGTAGCGCCGGCACCCAGGATCAGGTAGCCCATGGCCGCCTTCAGGGCGCCCGACACGACCTGCCCGGCGCTGCGCTTCAGTGCGATCAGGCCGATGGCCGCGATGATGCCAATCAGATACGCCGGCACATTCAGTATTTCCTGGCTGATGAAATTCAGCACTTGAACGACAACGTTCATGGATTCCTTCTTTTCTTGTCATGGTTTCTGGCCGACATCTCACGCCGGCCGTAACGGGGAGCGTCTCAGTCGGCGTACTTCTCCAGCACCGACTTAATCTCGTCGGTGTCCATGAAGTTCGTGATGACTTCGACGGGCGTGGTGGTGCCTTCCAGCTCGGGCGCGAGCTCGGCGGAGGTGAGCACCAGATCGTTCATGTTGGCGGTTCCCTTGGCGCTGCCCGCATCGGAGGTGGTGACATTGACATCGACGCCAAGGTCGGCCGCGACCGATTCGACATTGACCTTCAACAGCACCGATGTGCCGATGCCGTTGCCGCATACGCAGAGGATGTTCATGATTCCCTCGTTTCTTTCGTTGGAATGACTGCCGCGCAGCCATTGGGTTTCAGTTATTGGATTCAGTTATGGAAGTGTGGGTGTGCCGCTCGCCGGCGGCCCGGCCCGGGTTGCGCCGCCCTGCTATTGATGCAGGATGTCGCGGATGGCTTCCGGCGTGGGGGCCGTGGCGAGCGCCGCGGTCTTCTTGGGATTGATCAGGGCCGAGGCGATGGCGGACATCACGGTGATGTGCTCGTTCTCGTCATGACCGGCCAGACCGATGACCAGCGATACCGGGTCGTTGGCCTTGTTGCCGAACTTCACCGGCGTGGACAGGCGCACCCAGCTCAGGCCGGTCTTCAGCACGGCCTCGGACGGGCGGGAGTGCGCGAGCGCGAGACCCGGGGCGATGACGATGTACGGGCCCATTTTCTCGACCGTCTCGATCATCTGATCCGTATACGCGTCGGTGGTGAAACCAGCCGCCACCAGTCCTTTGCCGGCAAGCCGGATGGCATCTTTCCAATCGGTGGCGGGAACGTCGAGCAGAAACGCGCTGTCCGGCAGGAACCCGTCAATATCGGCGACCATAGCATCTCCTCCGTGCTGAGCCATCCACCGCTGGATGGGTTGGTGATTTGCTGACACCATCGCGAGCAAATCGTTTCTTTCATCCGTCACTATACACCATAAAATCCGCTTAGTAAACCCGGAAACCGATTTCTCAATTATGTAATGAAATGGTATGATCTATACAGAAACCATTACGTCTGTCCACTGGAAACATTGGCAATAATCACGCCCATACGGCATCGCGGCGACCAATGAGCGCAATGTGCGTTCATGTATCCTATATACAACGGGCAGCGACGCGGTGCCCGGCAGAAGTAATCGAAGCAGACAATCCGAGGTGATGAACGATGAGCTCAACGAGTTCCATCACCGACGTCGCCGCATTGGCGCGCGTATCCAAAGCCACTGTCTCCCGCGTTCTTTCAGGGCGCCGCACCAAAGACGACAACATCGCGAAACGCGTGCGGGACGCGGCGGAACAGCTCAACTATCAGGCCAACTCCGCCGCCAGCGCACTGCGCAGCGACACGACCAATACCATCGGCCTCATCATGCCCGGCCCGACCGACCCTCTGGCAGCCCGACTGCTCGCGGAGTTGGAGCCCGAAGTCAACCGCTCGGGACGCCAGCTGCTGCTGGGCCTCGGCGACGACCAGCGAACCCAGACGGAACGCATCGAAGCCATGCTCGCCCGCCGGGTCGACGGGCTGGTGGTCATGCCGCCGCAAGACGCCAACACCGCAGCGTTCCTGGATGACCACGTCGGCATGACCTCGCTGGTTCAGGCGTTCGGCCACTCCACGTCCTTCCACGTGAACTGGGTTGGCGTCGACGAAAGCGCCTCCATGAAGCTGATGCTTTCGCACCTTGCAGAGTACAACGCCAACTCCATCGCATTCCTCAGCGGCAACGTCAACTCCGCCAGCGCCGCCGAGCTGTTCGCCACGTTGCAGACGTCAACGAGGGTCATGAACCTGATGACCGAACCGGGTTGGACCACGTTCGGCGACAATTCCGCGAAGCGCGGGTATCACGACGTTATGAGACTGTTCGGGGACAAGGGCAACCGCCCGAACGCGCTCATCTGCGCCACCGACGATGTGGCGATCGGAGCGCTGATGGCGCTGAACCAACTGGGAATCCGTGTGCCGGACGAGGTCAAGGTCATTGGGTCGGGCGACTCCCCCGCGGCGGCCATCGCCGACCCGCCGCTCTCGTCGATTCTCCCGCCGTGCCGGCTCATCGCCCATGAAGCGCTGCGACTCATCAGCGTCAGTGCCAGCAGCAAACACTGGCTTCCGGCGCACACCGCGTATCCGCCGCAGCTAGTGCAGCGCGAATCGACCAGCGGGCCGCGATTCGGCTCCAGCGACATGGCGCTGCCCGACGACGAGAGCTGAAAACTCGATGTCGGTGCCCTGAGCGGTACGAATATTGCGCGAAAGGCGTGGATTACACGGCTATCTGCATTTCGAGGGGGGTGATTCCGACTTCCCGAACATCTATCTACGTTTCAAGGGGTTGGTGACCAAGTAGGAACACTGCTAGAACCGCGTCATTCCAATAAGTGAATGGCTCATATACCTCGGATGCCTCTGTGCCGCAACCCCTTGAAATGCAGATAGATGTTCCGGCGACCGAAAATCACCCCCTTGAAGCGCAGATACCCGGCAAGCTCGCCTGTCAGGGCCTGAAAAACGCCACTGCACGAGGCGGCGACGCCTTGCGGCACAACGAAATGCCGGATCTCACATATGAGACCCGGCATGGATCGCATGTTCGCGCCGTCTCAGCCAGCGAGCGCCGGCACGGCAACAACGACCGGCTCATGCCACTACCGCGCGACGCCCCGCCTCTGATGTGCGCTTGGGCTTATGAACGCAGGGCGTCGGCACAGCGCCACACGATGGAGGCGATGCGGGCCAATTCCGATTCCGCGCTGACAGAACGCCACAAGTCGCAGTAGGTCTCGAACCAGCGCTCCAGACCACGTGCCACTCGAATCGAGACATACTGCACGGCTTCCGGCCCTGCGGAAGAGCCTGCGTCCGGTTCGATCAATCCGGCCGACGCGCGGGCGATATCGCCGGCATCGACCGTGATGACGTCATGCCGCCGCGCAAGGCACAAGCCGACCAAGTTGAACCAGCGCTGCCCCTCGATGGCGGCCAGCATCGCCGGCACATCACGCCGAGCCGCACCCAAACGCGATGCGCGACCGGCGGCGGCGCCGAGTCGCATGGCGTCGCACAGCAGCGCCTCGTTCGCCTCGGCCGCGCGGACGATATGCGGCGACAGCCCTTGCAGCATCGTGCGCCGAGCCTCATCAAGATCGGTACTGCCCAGCAGTCGGGCATCCCACTCCCGCCCATATTCCCCGCTGAACCCATGCACGCCGAGATGCATCGCCGATGCGGCATCGCGATTCATCCGTCCGTCGCCTTCATCCAGCTCGCAGTACCAGACCATGTCATCCCAGCCGAACGCCACACGACAGGCGGCATCTCGCAGTGCCTCGACTATGCCGCCCGAACGGTCGCCATATTCGACCTCGGCCACGCGACGGCACATCTCGGCACACGACCCATCGCCGCCGGCCGGCGCGCCCGCAATCGCGTCGGCCGCGCCACCGGTGTAATCGTCGCTCTCCGAGCTCAACGGGAGCGGCGCCGGGGAATCCCCGTCCGCGGCGGCCTTGTTCTCGCGGACGGCATCGGCAGCGGCATCGGCATAACCGGCAGCAGAGCCTTCTTCGCCGTCGCCGCACCCGGCCTCACCCTGGATATGAGCCATCGGATTCCACGCGCACTGCGCGCCGAATATCATGCCGGAAACCGCCATGCGCGGGTCGTTGACATGCCCGTAATCACCCCAGTCGGTCACCAGGTACCCGACCGCACCGTACTTCACGCCGTAGCGCGCGAGTCGGGAGATGTTGTTCCACGAGTCGTCGAGGCGCGGCAGCAGCGCATTCCAGCACCATACCGCCGAGCACACGTACTGCGGGGCCCCGGCCTGCGCGACGAGGCGTACCTTGTCTTCACCGATGCCCGGCGCGTACAGCCAGTTGAGCAGCGTGACGTTATCCGGCAACAGGCCGAGAATCTGCGGCATCTCCACAGCGATGTCGCCCCAGAACATCGGCTCGCGGCCACGCTCAGACAAGTGACGGCACAGCTGCGATACGAAGTCGGCGTACATCGTGGCCACGCCGCGGCGTTCGGCTTCGGGCTTGGAACGGCCGCGACCCAAATCGAACGTCTCATCGCCGCAGATGTTGAACTTGCGTGTGCGGAACAGCTGCATGTAAGCATCGATCAGCTTGAACGAGAACGCGAGGGACTCCGGTTCGGTGATGTTGAGCGTGTGGTGACGCTGCCGCTCCACGAAACCGTACCGACGGTCGGCGTCCTCGGGAAACTCGCCGAGATGGCGCAGCTCGCGCGTGCGCATCGCCATGTACTGGTGTCCGAAAGTCGAGACCGACGGCACCAGCTCGATGCCGAGCCGCGCGCAGTATTCGTCGAACGTGATGATGTCGGCGGGCTTGAGCGGGCTGGTGCCGCGCCAAGTCTCGCTCAGATCGTCGAACATGAACGTGTGCTCGATGTATAGCTGAAGCTGGTTGTACTTGTACAGGCACAGCCGGTCGGCCCATGTTTTCAGCCAGTCGAGCGTGGGGACGCGGCCGCGCGTGGCGTCGAGATAGTAGCCGCGGACCTTGTACGCCGGTTTGTCCGCGATGACGAGTCGAGGCAGCGCCGGCGCGCACTGACGGATGATCTGGCGAAGGGTCTGCACGCCGTTGCGCACGCCTTCCGTATCGCCGCCGACGACGTCTATGCCGGAGCGTGCGATGGTCAGGCGGTATTCCTGCGGCTCCAGGGATGAGGGGTCGAGTCTCAATGTGATAAACGACTTCCAGCATGAAGCGTGGGGCGGAACCGGGTGCGCAGTCGCGGCATTTGGCGCGGGCAGTCCGGCCACCATGACATCGCTGGCGATGTCCCAGCGCAGGCCCGTCGCCGCTTCGATATCATCGGCAAGCTGGGTCGGGAAAACGCCGGCGATGTCATCGATGTCGCGATCTTCCGAGATGCGGCCTACGAGCGGCAACGCGACGGGTACCGGAGCTCCGGCATCATCCGAATCGGCAGCCTCCCCGTTCAATGTCACGGATTGCGGTTCCGGAATGAGATCGAATGACATGTCTTCATCGCCACAACAGTATCGATACTGCACTGTACACCCTTTCGTCGCAGGAAGTCGGTCTGGCCGCCGATGCGCCAGACATCACCATAGCCATCACCTACAGTAACCCATGTCCCTTATCGGCGCACCCGCGATTGTCGGCGCAGGAAGCCATGTGAAGACACACAACGACGAGAACGACACGCCGAAAGCCACAAAAAACCGACTGGATTTGACACATACGGCAATTCTGGTATTCTAGTTCATCGTGCGCTTTTGAAGTGTATGGATCGGGCCCGTAGCTCAGGTGGTTAGAGCGCATCCCTGATAAGGATGAGGTCGGAGGTTCAAGTCCTCCCGGGCCCACAGAAAAATTGCAGCGGCTACTTCAGCCGCTCTTTTTTTCTCACTGACAACGCCGTAACGGCGGAATCACGGGGCTATAGCGCAGCTGGTAGCGCATCTGCTTTGCAAGCAGAGGGTCGCCGGTTCGAACCCGGCTAGCTCCACTCTCAGAACCCTTAGAATCAAGCTGATTCTGAGGGTTTTTCTATTTGCATTTTCTGCTCGTTTCCATCTCGAATCAGCCAAAATCGTCAGGGCTAATGGCACGCGGATGGCACAGAGCCGGCTCTCACCGGTTCAGCGCCCCGCCATTACTTGCATCACGGAATCGCATTGATAGAATTGAGCAGACCTTCACACAGAGGCAAGGCTCACCCCAACGATCACATGGCAGTGATCCCCGAAACAGAAGCAGAGAGCATGTAATGACGCATATCACATCACACCGTCGGAGCGGCAAGCTCTGGCGCTCAATCATGGCGGCCATCGCCACAGCAGCGATGGCGCTGTCGCCGGGAGCCGCAGCCTATGCGGCCGACGCCGACGCCACCGCACCAGCAACCACCGCGTCCGCAAACCTTCGAGGCGCATGGAACTTCGAGAACACCGCGGCCGGCGACCGCGAAGCGGCCAACAACGGCGGCTCCAGCAGCGCAACGGCCCAACTCATCGGCGACGACATCTCCATCATCGCCGACCCCGCCGGCGTATTCGGCAACGTACTGCACTTCGGCGCGGGCGCGTCCAGCTACATGAAAATCAACCAGTACGTCAACACCGGAGCCGGCAACGCGTCATTCGCGATGTGGTACCGGTACGATACGACGCTCGACCCGACAGGCGACAAGCCTGCGGTGCTGTTGCAGCAGGATGGCGCCGGCCGCTCCCTGCTTACGCTGCGCCCGTCCAACCAGTACCACACGTATGTCAACGCGACCGACGTTCTCAGCAACAATACGGTGGCACGCGGCGGATGGCAGCATATCGCCGTTTCCTTCGACCAGACGAGCCGCAAGGTCAAGTTCTATGTCAACGGCGCGCTCGACAGCGAAAAGAACATGGGAACCTCGGCCGTCAACGCCGTCACCGCGCTGCTGGTCGGCTCGCACAAGAACATCGGCACCATGGACCCGCATTCGATGAAGGGCGACGTGGACGACATCCGCGTATATGATGCCACGCTTACCGACGACCAGGCAGCTGCGATTTACGCCGAGCAGGGCACGGCCCTTGCCAGAAAACAACTCGGCACACTGGTCTCGCAGGCCGACGCGCTGCTGGCCGCGGGAGAGGTCGACGCCGCGTCGGCGCAGGCGCAAGCACTCGCCACGGCAAAACGCAACGCGGTCAACGCCATGGACAACACCTCCGGCAGCGCCGCCGCGCGGATGACGGCGATGAATGCCGCGGGCACGGCGCTCCAGACGGCCATCACCGCGTATCAGGCGCATGTACCGATCACGCTCACGGCCGACCCCAGCACCGTGGAGCGCACGGTCGACAGCGCTTCCATCTTCGGCGTCAATCATCGGTACGCCTTCAACGGGTACGGCAGTTTCGACCCCGATACGATGCGCGTGAAAGACGACTTCACCGCACTGTACAAGCAGGTCGGATTCGGCTCGATTCGCTACCCCGGAGGCACGATTTCCAACCTGTTCAACTGGAAGACCACCATCGGTCCGCGCGCCCAACGGCTCAAGCAGGTGCACGGCTTCTACAACAACCCCGGTCAGGGCGGCATCGAACCGAATTTCGGCATCGGTGAAATCGCGACGTTCGCGGACGAGGTCGATTCAGAAATCGTCTATGTGTACAGCCTCGGCCGCGGCAACGCACAGGACGCGGCGGATCTGATCGAATATCTGAACGCGCAGGTCGGCACCAATCCCAACGGCGGCATCGACTGGGCGAAGGTGCGCGCAGACAACGGACACCCGCAGCCGTACAACGTGCGCTATTTCGAAATCGGCAACGAAATGAACCAAGCATGGGCCAACTCCGACGGCACCGCCTCGCAGGGCTACTGGACCACCGCGGTGAGCGGCGGCAGCGAGCAGGCGTACACGGAGGGCGGCACAGCGAGCTTCACCAAGCAGTACGCCGTGAGCCTGGAGGATTGGAACAAGGCAGCGTCGGTCAGCGACGGCAAGGCCGGTCTGACCCGTTACATGCGCTACGCCAACGTCAACCCGAAAATGAACGGCGACGATGGCGCGATCGTCGACGACCCGTCGTTCGTGGCCGTCAACAAGGGCAGCGTCAGCGTATGGGTCGGCAACGACCAGTCGAACGAACAGTGGCGCATCGTGGACGACTTGGAGACCGCCGGTGCCGGCGACAAAGTCGTGCAGGTCGATTACAGCACGGGCGCGCTGAGGTTCGGAGACGGCGTGCATGGTGCGATTCCGGCCAAAGGACAGCAGGTTTATGTCAGCTACACCGTTGACCGCGACGGGTTCGTCAAGATATCAAAGGCCATCAAGAACACCACCGACCAGATCAACACGGCCGAACAGCGCACGGACGGCACACGGCACACGGCGAACGTGTACACCAGCTACGAGTCCACAGGGTTCATCACCCGCATGACGAACCTGAACGCGAACCAGTGGTACGACGGCATGACCATCCACCCTTATTCCGGCACCCCCACGGGAGCCACCGCGGGCGCATGGTACGACGACGCGATGAAGAAGGCCGAGACGGCGGGCGTCAACCGCGTCAAGGAGTATGTGAGACTCATGCCGGCAGGCAAGGTGCCGGTCATCAGCGAATACGGCATTTTCCGCGATACCAGCGCGCTGGTCCGGTCGCAATCGCACGCGCTGTACATCGCCAAGGTCGCGCTGGAATATGTTCGGCTTGGCAGCCCCTATATTCAGAAGCACTGCCTGATCGACTGGTACAGCAGCGGCGCCGACTCGCTCGGCCCGACCCAGCAGGCGGTTATTCAGGCCGTGCCGGAAGACGGCGCAAGCACGGTGACGGGCGAGGGGCGGTTTGGGTTCTTCCTGACGCCGAGCGCGTATGCCCTGCAGATGCTCGGCAATGGCATCGGCGACAGCGTGCTGACTTCGACGCTCGGTTCGACGCCCACGTTGGGCAATGGCGCAACAGCTCTGTCGGCTTTGGTTTCCAAGGATGATGATGGCAATCTGCGCGTGATCATCGTCAATCTGGATCGCGCGCTCGGCCGCACGCTGAAGTTGAATTTCGGGCAGGATCTGTCTGGCCGAGTCGCGGATGTGCAGACCATGGACGCAGCAATCAACGCAGAGAACACGTTGGAAAACCAAGATAATGTGACTCCCGTTGACAGCAGCGTCACGTTCGATGCGGCGACGCCGACGGTCACCGTCACGCCGCATTCGTTGACGACGCTGAAGATTCGGCCGCGTGCTGCCGGAACGATCAACGCGGCACCCGTCATCACCGCCAGTGACCGGACCATTACGGTCGGTGACGCTTTTGATCCGCTTGACGGCGTGACCGCGCACGACGCGGAGGATGGCGACATGCCGCTCGCTGCGGCGAATGTGACCGCCGATGATGTGGATCCCGATACTCCGGGAACCTATCACGTCACTATCACCGTCACCGACAGTCAGGGAGCCACTACCTCCAAGACCTTTACGGTCGTCGTGCAGGCGAAGGAAGGTGGGGAGACTCCGGAGCCTGAGCCTGATCCCTCGCCGGGCCCCGAGCCCACGCCGGAACCTGCCCCCAGTCCGGCACCAGACGAGGAGACGGATCAAGCAGCCCACCAGAAGCCGGATGGCAAGACAAATGGGCAACAGGCAGACAACGGCAAAACAAAGTTGTCGCATACTGGTGCCAGCGTCCTGGTCGCGCTGACCTGTACCGCAATGCTCGCCATCGGAGGCGGTCTTATCGCCACATTCCGTCGTAAGCGGAGCTGACGGAGCGCGTGCCCCGCGGTCGAAGGTCGCATGGTCGGCCACCTCTGGCCGCGGGGCGCATAACCCGTTATTGCGTCCCTAAGTGCGCGCCGCCTATGAGAACGGAATCAGGTGCGATTCGCGACATCAGAGCGTCACGCTGTGCGGGTACCGTCACCGTGCGCGCCCGCACACGGTGACGCATTCTTCAAGAATCCAGTGATTGCAATGGTTCCGGAATGCCGTCACGCTGTGCGCCCCCGCACACGGTGACGGTACCCGCGCAGCGTGACGCATTATCCCCGGAAAACAGCGAGTTCGCCGACTAGGAGCATGCGATTGCCGGCGCCCAGTCGGCTCGCCGATAGCCCCGCCAGCGGTGGTGCGAGTTCTAGTTAGGCTTTGGCCAGTTGGTCGCGGATTTCGGTGAGCAGCGCGATTGTCTGCTGCTCGGCGGTGGGCTCGGGTTCCTTGACTTCGTCGGCGTCCTCGGCCTCACTTTCCTTGAGCTTCGCCTTCGCCAGCAGCGCATCGGACATGTCACGGAACTTGTTGATCGGCACCAGGATGAAGAAGTAGACGGCGACGGCGATGATGAGGAAATTGAGCAATGCGCCCAGAATCGCACCGACCGACACGGTCGCCCCGTTGAACGTGAACGCAAGCAGACCGTCCATGTTCGGCTTGCCGAAGATCATGGCGATCAGCGGATTGATGAGATGGTTGACGATCGCATTGACGACGGCGGTGACCGCACCGCCCATGACGACGCCGACCGCCATGTCAATCATATTGCCGCGGGAAATGAACTTCTTGAAACCATCAATCATGACGCCTCCTATGGTGAGAGGATCGCAGGCGCAGGCTCGTGTCTGCGCCCGGATGCGCGGATTGCAACCCGCGCATCGTCACCTCCCAGACTATCGCATCATTCTCGTGGCATTCCGCGGCCGCCCCGCTTCAGGCACGGGTCACGTGGCCGCCGAATTGGGCGCGCATCGTGGAGACCACACGCAGGATGTCGTCGGCGCCGCCGCGCGAAGCCTGCCGGGAGTAAAGCGCCGCCGCGGTGGCCGTCGTGGGGACGCCGAGTTCCAGCGCCGGTTCGACGTCTCGCGAACCGTGGCACGCGAAGTCGCGAAAAGCCTCGAAACAGCCAAAGTCGTCACCGTCCGTCGACGCATCGGGCTCGTCTCCCAACCGGTCGAGGAGTGGGACGCGCTCAGCACCCAGGTCATCCATTGGAAGCTGCACTCCACACACCGTAAGGAGCAGCTGCGCGCCCTCACCGAACTGCGCCTCGCCATCGAGCCGGCCGCAGCGATCTCGGCCGCCCGATACGCGCCGATCGACGTGAAATCGCGGCTCCCCCTGCTCGCAGCGGAGCTCCGGCACACCGGCGAGAACGGCAGGCTCGACGAATTCCACAAGCTCGACATCGAATTCCACTCGCTGATCTTGCGCAACAGCGGCAACGAGATGTTCGCTTCCCTATCCACCATCATCGCCACCGTGCTCTCCGGACGCGTCGAACTGCACATGTACCCGCAAAAGCCCAAGCCGGAAGCCCTCGACGCACACGACGCCGTCGCCCAAGCGATCTGGCAGAGCAGTCCGGACAACGCGCGCCAGGCCATGCGCCGCATCGTCGACGAAGTCGCCGAAACGCTGCAGCTCAGCTGACGCACACATCCGCGCCACATCCTGAGCAATTTCTTGTCGCCCCTTGACACCGCACCTACAATAAAACCGTCTTATTGATAACCCAACCATTAAGGGGAGAATTATGCTCACTGACGAGTACGTGAAGCGCGTCTACGCTCAGGTCGAACAGCGCGACGGCGACCAGCCGGAGTTCCTGCAGGCTGTACGCGAGGTGTTCGAGACCATCCAGCCGGTAGTCGAGAAGCACCCGGAGTACGAGAAGGCAGGCGTGCTGGAGCGCATCGTCGAGCCGGAGCGCGTGGTGAAGTTCCGCGTGGCCTGGACCGATGATGAGGGCAAGGTGCAGGTGAACCGTGGTTACCGCGTGCAGTTCAACTCCGCCATCGGACCGTACAAGGGCGGCCTGCGCTTCCACCCGACCGTCAACGAGAGTGTCATCAAGTTCCTCGGCTTCGAGCAGATCCTCAAGAACTCTCTGACCACGCTGCCCATGGGCGGCGGCAAGGGCGGCTCCGACTTCAACCCGAAGGGCCGTTCCGACGCTGAAGTGATGCGTTTCTGCCAGGCGTTCATGACCGAGCTGTGCCGCCACATCGGCCAGTTCACCGACGTTCCCGCCGGCGACATCAACGTGGGTGGCCGCGAGATCGGCTACCTGTTCGGCCAGTACAAGCGCATCCGCGACGAGTACTCCGGCGTCCTGACCGGCAAGGGTCTGGAGTTCGGCGGCTCGCTCGCCCGCACCGAGGCCACCGGCTACGGCGTGTGCTACTACACCCAGGAAGCCCTGCGCGTGCTGAAGAACGACTCCTTCGAGGGCAAGACCGTCGTGGTCTCCGGCTCCGGCAACGTGGCGATCTACGCCGTGCAGAAGGCCGAGGAGCTGGGCGCCAAGGTCGTCACCGTCTCCGACTCCAACGGCTATGTCTACGATCCGAACGGCATCGACGTGGCCGTGGTCAAACAGATCAAGGAAGTCGAGCGCGGCCGCATCAAGGAGTACGCCGAGCGCGTGCCGTCCGCCGAGTATCACGAGGGTTGCTCCGGCGTGTGGACCGTGCCGTGTGACATCGCGTTGCCGTGCGCCACCCAGAACGAAGTCAACGGCGAGTCCGCCGAAGCTCTGGTGAAGAACGGCTGCAAGGTCGTCGTCGAAGGCGCGAACATGCCGTCCACCCCGGAGGCCATCGAGGTCTACCAGAAGAACGGTCTGCTGTACGGCCCAGCCAAGGCGGCGAACGCCGGTGGCGTCGCCGTTTCCGGCCTGGAGATGAGCCAGAACAGCTACCGTCTGTCGTGGTCCTTCGAAGAGGTCGACGCCAAGCTCAAGAACATCATGGAGACCATCGTCGCCGACTCCCTGGCCGCCGCCAAGGAGTACGGCCACGAGGGTGACCTGATGCTCGGCGCCAACGCCGCCGGCTTCGTCAAGGTCGCCAACGCCATGGTCGCGCAGGGCATCCTGTGATCGCGTAGGCGCGTAACGTTTGGCGCGCATTCGCGGATAGCGCGAAGGCCCGCCGAAACCAGTATTCGCATTGGTTTCGGCGGGCCTTCTGTATCCTGCAGCAGGTTTGGCCGCCCCAGTCGCTTCGCGGCAGCTCCCCTCCAACGGGGGCGGCGCGCGATCACCGGGTCGCCATCATGTCGATTGCCGCCGCATCCGGAGAAAGTCCCATCCCGCAGGCCAGAAACGGGACCTTTACGGGATGAGGCACGGGCTGCCACCAACCCCGCGCTCTCAAAACTCGCAGATACAAGGCTAAATCCAACAAAAACGGCCCGTATCTGCGAGTTTTGAGAGCGCGATTCCCGCAACAACGAAAAATACGGCCGGGAAGGCTCCTCTCGGGAGCATCCCGTCCGCATCAAGCGCCCCATGCAATCAGTCGTCACGACATGCCGGCGGGGAATGATGGCCGCCACCGATTTCTCAGCGGCGGCCATCCCGACATGCCAGAATCTTGGGATGGCGGCTCGCGCCTTACTCGGCGCGGCGACGCAGCAGCACCACGCCGGCACCGGCGGCCAGCAGCAGGACCGCGGCCACGGCGAACGCCATCGTCGAGGCACCCGTCTTGCTCAGGCCGCTCGGCTCGGTGGCATCCACCTTGCCGTTCGGGCTCGGCTTGACCGCCGGCTTCTGCGGCTCGGGCTTGGTGGACGGCTCCTGCGGGCCGGGCTTCTCGCCATCGACCTTCACCAGAGCCTTCCGGGCGGCCTGCAGCGCGGCAAGCGCGTCAGCCACCTGGGCGGGAGTCGCGTCCTCGTCGGCGGCGACCTTCTTCGCAGCGTCGAAGGCGGCCTGGAACGCATCCCAGCCGGACTCGTACTTGTCCTCGGTCAGCTTTTCGGCGGCGGCGATCGCGTTGTTCAACGCGGTCTTGTCGGCGGCCTTGACGCTCACTTCGAAGGTCTTGGAGTACTCGGTGTCCTTGAGCGTCACCGTGAACGTGGCCTTGCCGACCTTCGCGAACGGCTTCGCGTAATCCACAACGGCACCATCGGCGTCAACCGCGGCAACCCTACTGCCAAAAGGCCTGAAAGCCTAAGCTCCTGCGACTGGGCTTGAACCAGTGACCGTCCGATTAACAGTTAGAAAGTCTGGTAGAATGGCACTTGGAGCGATTGGGCAAAACGGCTTCATTCCAACGGTTTCACCGTACTTAGGATGTACTTAAACCGTAAGTAAGAGGTAAATGGATGTCTGAGAATGTCTGAGAATGGTGAGAGGCAGGGAGGCAATCATGGTACGCAAAGCAAGAAACGGCATCGTCTACCCATATCGGGTCGAACGCCGGAAGAGACTGTCCGACGGAACCGTAAAAATCTACGCCAGCTACGAGTTCAAGGTTGACGGTAAGACATACAGCCGCAAAAAATACGTTGACGCCAACAAGCGGCTGACGGAACTGCTACAGGAACGGGCCAGATTCGGCAGCGCCAACAACAGCTCCATCACACTCGGGGCTTTGTGGGATTCCGTAACCTCATATCATGCAAGGCCGAACCGTCGCCGAGTCGCCAACGTGGCGCGGTATCCGGCATGGAATTGTCCCGCGCCATCTGAGTGGTCTACAATGCCCTCTAATCCAAGTTAGGAGTAGGGCCATGGGATTGAAAGAATTGAGATTGAAACGTGGAATGACACAGCGTGAGCTAGCGCAACGTAGCGGCGTGCATCACGTTGAGATTGCGCAGATCGAAACGGGTAAACGCAACGTCCGGGCGGTGTCGCTTGATACTGCACTGCGATTGTGTGACGCTTTGCGCGTTGCTAATCCACGTAAGCTGCTTGATCCTGATTCCGAGACTTCGGCGGATTGAATGTAATCCGCCAGGGCTAGACGTGTCTTTATAGCGTGGCTGGCCCACGAAATGCTAATGTTCAGCCGATATGATCGGCGTAAGAGTAAGGAGGTGGCATAGTTGCCGGGAATCAGTAGGTTTTTCGGTATCGTCATTTACATGTATGCCAATGACCATGGCCCCGTGAAACATTTTCACGCGGAATATAATGGCCATTGGGCTAAGTACTCGTTTGATGGCGATTTGATTAAGGGCGGTTTGCCTAGGAAACAGGAACGTTTGGTGTTGGCGTGGGCTGAAATACACCGTGAGGATCTCGAGTCCAATTGGAAGTGTGTGGAGGCCCATGTGCAACCCGGACACATCGAGCCGCTTAGGTAAGGAGGTTTATTCATGTGTGACGGTGTTGTTTTGGTGACTGACGCTGTTCCGTTGGACGGCCACCGTGTGGCGGTCAGGTTCAGCGATGGTTATAGCGGCGTCTTGGATATGGCTAAGTATTTTGGCTATCCGGCGTTCGCTGGGTTGAATGATCCTGCGGTGTTCGCTACTGCGCGGGCTGGTCTCGGTACGGTGTTGTGGGGTGACGGTGATATAGACGTCGCACCTGATACCGCGCGTGAGGAGGCCGTGCCGTTGGGCGCGTAGGCCGCGTTGATGAATCCCGGTTGCTTTTGGCTGCCGGGATTTTGTTTATTCGAACGTGTTTGGCGGGGTTCCCCGTCTGATGAAAATACCCCAAGAGTGTTGCCTCACTCTCGGGGTTTCGCTTAAAACAAACGGATTTATAAGCCCTCTCATTGCAGCAAGGGGTTGCCCGTCATCTAACCCAAACCGCCATAAGGAAATCCAATGGCAGAAATGGCTTTTTTACCGCCAGCCACGGCGCGCGGATGCTGAGGGAGTCGAACCCGCAGATCACCACTGTCGATCAGCAGATGGAGATGCGCGGCAAGGTGATGGCCGACATCGTCATCAAAAAGATTCACGGCATAGACTCGCCGCGTACGGTGATGTTGCCGACCGAGCTGGTGGTGCGGCAGTCGGCGTGACCTGCGCAGGCTCGCGGCTGGACGCCGGCCGCGAGCCGGTGCGGGACCTCAGGATTTTGCGTCGGGGCCGACATCAGGATTCACGCCACCGACATGACTGCCGGCCGCCGCGACTGCGTCCAACGCGGTGCGCAGATGCGCAGGCGGAATCACCCTCCGCCACGCCATCAGAGAGGCCCAGTCGGCCACGATCCTGAAATACCTACGCCGCGCGGCCGGCCGCGACAGGCTCAGATCATGCAGGCCGCCGCAAATCGTCGCCAGCGTCACCACATCGCCGAGGTTGAGCGCCGCCTGGCGAATCGCCGTGATGTCCAGCACGGAATCCGCCTCGCGCATCGCCTCATCCCATGTGGGCTGCAGCATGGTCCGGTCGGACGTGCACACCAGCACGGGAATGCGGATGTCGAGCCGGCGCGACACCTCGGCCTGCGCATTGTAGATCGCCCGCATCCACCCGGCGCGGGGAAAGAAACGCTGCGGGTCCACCAGCGGATGGCGCAGATAATCCCAGTCGCCGCCGGTCTCGCAATCGATGCAACGGCCGTAGAACCCCGGATCGCGCATCGGCATCACCGTTTTGCCGCCGCCCAGCTGGAACGCCTGAACCACGGGCGTCGACAGTATGCGGAACATGCGGTTGCCTTGCAATTCCAGCCAAGGCGAGTCCAGCGCAACCGCCTCGACGTGATGCGGCCGCTGCGAATTCAGCCACAACACCGAGCTCAGCCCGCCCTGCGAATGGGCGACCAGCAGTATGCGCACCTGCTCGCCCTGCTCGGCGACGACCAGGTCGCGTAGGGCGTTGAATTCCGCCGCATAATCGTGCAGATCCTCGATATATCCAGGGGTCTGGCCATCCCGCAACGACCGCCCGAACTTGCGCAGGTCGACGGCGTAGAAGGGAATGCCGAGCGATTCCCAGAACTCGGATTCGTGACGGCGGTAGAAATAGTCGTTCCACCCGTGCACGTACATCACCGCGAGCCGGTGCCCGCGCAGCGCGAACCGCTGACGCCTCCATCGCGCGCTCATGGGCAGCTTCGAGGGGTCCCGGCGCACGAATGTGGCGACGATATCGCCTTCGTCATCATGGCCGAGATGGATCGTCGCCTGCTGGTAGCCGTCCATTACGCAGTCGGGCTGCCAGTCGTCCACGGTGGGGCGCGCGGCGAGTTGGATATGCAGCGGATCGGTCATGATTTCAATGTACTCGCGTCGCGGGAACCGACAGGACGACTATGCCCCGCATTATCTGAACGCGAACGCGAAATACAACAGATTGCGCGGCCATGTCGGAATGCGTCGACACAGGCGAGCCACGGATGGCGAGCCACACGGCGGTCGGGCGGCGGACCGCGACTGCGGAGAGGCTCCGCATGCCACGGCCGGCACAATGACAGACACCCCTTGTGATCGTTTACATCATCTGCGTATACTCGAACCTGTACGCGGTCGTCCGACGACGGCCGCACGCGTAAAGGAACAATGATGTCAGCAACTATTCACGCGCCGAACAAGGTAGCATCAACGAGCGGCAAACCGACCCGGCGTCTGGCGAACCGCACTCGGACGAAGTCGTCTGCACGCTCCAACGAAACACCGGTAGACCAGAACAGCGATAAGCAACCGGCGAATATCCAGCAACACGAAGCAAACACCGATGCCATGGATTCCATGGATGATGCACAGAAAAAACCGACCATCCGCGACGTCGCCCGTCTCGCGGGAGTATCGTACGGAACGGTCTCCCGGTATCTGAATGGCAACACCCACGTCTCGCAGGACGCAGCCGAACGCATCGCAGCAGCCATCACCAAATCACAGTACACGCCGAACAACGCCGCACGCTCACTCGCGCAACGCCGCACGCTCACCGTCGCGCTGATCATCCAGGTCGAATCGAACGAGACCATCGCGCAGGCCAGTATGTCAAGGGCGATGGCCGGCGCCAACCAGATCCTCGGCGACGCGGGCTACCAGATGGTCACGCTGATCGCCAACAGCGAGGACTCCACGCGCCGCATCGCGCAGCTGGTGCAAAGCGACTTTTCGGACGGGTACCTGCTGTTCTCACTGAGCGAGGACAGCATGCTCGCCAACACGTTCGCATCGGTCAAGCGGCCGGTGGTCCTCTCGGAAGTCAGCAGATGCGAGAACCTGCCGTTCCCGGCCGTGGACTTCACCAACACCGAGGGGCAGCGCGACATCACGCGCTACCTGCTCGACCAGGGGAGGACCAAGCTGGTGTACGTGTGCGGCCCCGGATACTCACCATCGTCGAACAACCGCTTCGACGGCTTCAAGGCGGCGATGGGTGACCGGTTCAACGAGCGCCACGTCTACTACGCGGACGACTGGGAGGGCACCAGCGGCGAAATGGCCGTGGTCGAGTTCCAACCCATGCTTGACGAGCTGGACGGATTCGTGTGCGCCAACGACAGCATCGCGCTGGGCGTCATCAACCAGTTGAACCGGTTCGGGTATCGGGTGCCGGACGACATCGCGGTCACGGGATTCGACGATTCGCCAATCGCCCTGCTGGCGAACCCGAAGCTGACCACCGTGCGGCAGGATTCGCAGCTGCACGGCGAGACGATGTCGCGGCTGTTGCTGTCCATGCTGCAAGGCGACATCGTGGAGCCGCATTACGTGCAGCTGCTGCCGACGACCATCGCGGAGCGCCAATCGGCGTGATCTAGGAAGAACCACGCTCTCAAAACTCGCAGATACAGGGCGAAAATAACGAATAGTCCCTTGTATCTGCGAGTTCTGAGAGCCTCATATTGCAACGCACGACCCCACGCGGCCGCTGCCGGAGCGCCCCCGCCGGGCGCACTCCGATTCTTCCGTATGTCGGCAAGGTTTTCACGATACAATGGTTCAGTCTGTAACCGGTCACAAGCAGTTGCGGACACGACAGATAATCAACAGCAGATCATCACGAAAGGGGAAATCATGGCTGATAGATTCGGAGCTTTTCTGCCTCACGACACCTCGGGCGACGTTGCCCAGCTGCACGGCATCGGTCTGCAAAAATTCGGCGACACCTGGTATGCATATGGCGAGAACAAGGTAAACGGCAATTTGTTCCAGGGCGTGTGCTGTTATACAACCACCGATTTCATCGCATGGCGCAGCCACGGCATCGTACTTGATGTGCAAGAAGACGGCTCCGCCCTCGCCGCCGACCGTATCGGCGAGCGGCCGAAGGTGCTGCATTGCCCCGCCACCGGCAAATATGTCATGTATATTCATGCCGAAACGCCCGACTACGGATACGCGCACATCGGCGTCGCCGTGGCCGACGCGCCGACCGGCCCGTTCGCATTCCAGACCACCATCACGTGGCGCGGCTACCTGAGCCGTGACATCGGCGTCTTCCAGGACGAGGACGGCAGCGGCTACATCATGAGCGAGGACCGCGACCATGGCACGCACATTTACCGTCTCGCCGACGACTACCTCACCATCGTCGAGGACGTCGCCTGCGAGCGTGCCACCGACTACCCATACGGCCTGGAATCGCCGACCATCATCAAGAAGGACGGCCTGTACTACTGGTTCGGCTCGCAACTGACCAGCTGGGACACCAACGACAACAAGTACTCCACCGCCACCGACCTGCACGGCCCGTGGAGCGAGTGGAAGCTGTTCGCGCCGGAAGGTGCGAAGACCTACGATTCGCAGGTCGATATCGTGGTGCCGCTGGACGACGACCCGTACAACAGCGAGCACTTCCTGTTCATCGGCGACCGCTGGCAGGAGCATGACCTCGGCAACTCGCCGATCGTACAGATGCCGATTTCCATCGCCGACGGCGTGGCGTCGCTGACGTGGAGCGACACCTATGAGGGCACCACCCACCGCTGATTTTCGCGGGTTTTCGCGGATCACGGATTTAGCCGGCGTGGTCCGGCATTGAGAAACGGGCCTGTGGCATGATTTGCCGCAGGCTTGTTTCGTGTCTTTCGACGTTCCCCGGACGGCAGCGACATCGTGACGGCACAACGGCGTGACGGCGCAGCAACGCAACAGCAGCAGGTACGGCCGGTTTGCGTTCCTATGTGCGCGCCGAAACGACAAGTGCGCGAACATAAGAACGCAAATGGCTCTGTTTGCGTTCTTAAGTGCGCACGATCGTCGTTTCGGCGCGCACTTAGGAACGCAAACCGGCCACGCCAGCCACCGAGGCACCGGTCTTGGACAGATGTTCTGCTGACCGGCAGGCTTCTGCGCACCAGGCTTCTTTCCTGGTTCGGTCTTGTCGGACATGACCTTGACGACCTTCAGACCATCGGCGGAGAACGTGTCGCCGACCGTGTACTCGGTCTTGGCGGGCTTCGCGGCCACCTTGATCGATTCGACGGTCGCCGGCTTCGGCTTCTCGGCCAGGGCGTTCTGTGCGGCGGTGAGGTTTTCAGTGCGGTGGCCACTTCGTCGACGGTTGCGTTCTTGTTGGCGGAGACCTCCTTGGCGGCGGGCTGACCGTCGAGCTCCACGTATGCGGAGGCGGTTTCACCCTCGGCGACGGTCGGCGTGAACGCGGTGGTCTTCAGCGTCGGCTTGGAGTCGGAGCGAACGAGCACCACATCGTCGATGTAGCCGTTGGCGTCATCGGCGAGGCCCATGTCGGAGAAGCTCAGCCACAGAGCGCCTTCAGGCGCGGCGTCGGCGGGCACGGTGAACGTGGTGGTCACGTACTGCGGCTCACCGCCTTCGTGTCGGCGGTGGTCGATGCGGTGGCGAGTTCGTCCGTGTACTGTGCCCATGCGGAACCGGTGCCGCTGCCGGCCTTACGGCTCTTCACGGTCGCGGTGGCCACTTGGGACCAAAAGACTCGCGAAGGCATGATTCTGCTCGTCAACCGTGACGAGCACAACGCCCATGATGTGACAATCGACCTGACATCGTTGCCTAGGCTGGGGGAGTGGCTGTCCGTCACCAGCTCGCAGATGCTGCCCAGCGACGATATCTACCGCACCAATACGGCTGACGAGCCGGACGGCGTCACCTTGCAGCCGCTATCCGCCGCGCTTGATGAGGGTCGGATGACTGTTTCGTTACCACCGGTCACATGGGCTTCGGTGAGATTCACGGCCTGATTATCGCGAGCTCACGCTCTCAAAACTCGCAGATACAGGGCCGAATTCAACAAAAATGGTCTGTATCTGCGAGTTTTGAGAGCGTGATTTTCCTATCAACAAATAATGGGGAGCTCCCGAGCATCGGGAACTACCCATTATTCGTCGTCATGTGCTGACAACCCGCGCCGGCAACGCGGTCATGTGGCGCTGTCGCCAATCAGCGGCAACGCCACGAACCTTGGCCTCCTTGAAGGCCTGAGCGGACGGCTTCCATGAAGCGGCGGTGTAGTCTTTTCCTGCGCCGGCGATGATGAGATATAAAAACCCCGCGGGCGTTGCCTCCGCGGGGTTCGTAACGGGATGTATCAGGGATTCGATTGGATCAGTCGTCGCCCAGAGTGATATGTATGCCGCCGACCAGCGCGCTGATCACGTTGTACAGCAGCGCGATGATGGTGGCGAGGAGCGTCACCAGCACGACGCCGACGATCGCCAGAATGGTGACCACCGACAGTACCGTGGACAGGCTGAACACGCTGGACAGGTTCAGGCTGTCGGCGGCCAGACCGGTGGACGAGACGATATTGTTCAGCTGGTCGAACACGCCGACCGCGTCAAGCAGCAGCCAGACCAGGGCGGCGGCAAGCACTTCGATGATCGCGCCGGCGATTGACAGCATGAACGTCACCTTCGCCACGGACCATGCGTTCACATGGGTCAGCGACAGGTTCATGCGGCGGGCGCGCGGCGTCGAACGGCGCGGTGAACGCAGGGACGCACGCGTTTTGTTGGCGCGCGGCTCGCTCTCCGACTGCGGCTGGTTGGAAATAGAGCGCGCGACCCGAGGGGCGCTTTCGCGGACACCTTCGTGCGGTTCTGCATTGTCATGCGGACCGGGCACGAACATGTCGGTCCGTCCGGGTTCGAGGTTGTCACTCATCGTTGCTCCTTGTCGTTCCCCGATGACTCTTAGCCGAGGCTACCAGTTTTCTGAGACGATTATGCCTCGTCATCAGTGTTGTTCACATTCTCGTCAGATGCCGCGCCCGAATCACTGCCGGATGCGACGCTATCCGTGGTATCCGGAGTGTTTTCGGCCGTATCGGGAGACGTGGTCGCGGATGCGGCCGCAGCCGTATCATCCGTCGTCTCGACTTCGTCTTCGCCGGTTTCCTCGTTGCGGGCGATGGAGATAATCTCGTCGCCCTTGTCGGGCTTAGCGAGCGTCACGCCCTGCGTGGTGCGGCCGGTGCGCTTGACCTCGGTGACGTTGGAACGGATCACTTTGCCGGACTTCATGATCGCCATGACCTGATCGTCTTCGCTTACGATCAGGGCACCGACCAGCGATCCGCGACCTTCGGCGAGCTGTACCGCCTTGACGCCGAAGCCGTTACGCCCCTGCAGTCGGTATTCGCTGATCGCGGTGCGCTTGGCGAAGCCCTCATTGGTGACCACGAGCAGGTCCTGCTTGGAGTCCTCCGGAACCACGTCCATGGCGAGCAGTTCGTCATCCCCGCGGAACTTCATGCCCTGCACGCCGGCGGTCTGGCGTCCCATCGGACGCAGCTGGTCGTTGTCCGCCGCGAACTTGAGGCTCATGCCCTGCTTGGAGACGAGGATGATGTCGTCTGCGGCGTTGCACAGCGCGGCGCCGATCAGCTCGTCCGTGGGCTCGCCGGTCTCCTCGTCGGCCGCGAGACGAACCGCGATGAGTCCGCCCTGACGCGGCGAATCGTACTCGGCCAGCGCGGTCTTCTTGACCTTGCCGGTGCGGGTGGCAAGCACCAGATACTTGGCGACCTCGTAGTTCGGAATCGACAGCACGGTCTGAATCGTCTCGTCGGGACCGAACTGCAGCAGGTTCGCCACGTGCTGGCCCTTGGAATCGCGCGAGCCTTCGGGCAGCTCGTACGCCTTGATGCGGTAGACGCGGCCCTTGTTGGTGAAGAACAGCAGCCAGTTATGCGTGGACGTGAGGAAGAAGTGATCCACCACGTCATCCTCACGCAGCTTGGCGCCCTTGATGCCCTTGCCGCCGCGATGCTGTGCACGGTATTCGTTGGCCTTGGTGCGCTTGATGAAGCCGGAGTGCGTGACGGTGACCACCACGTTCTCCTCGGCGATCAGGTCTTCGACGTTCATCTCGCCCGAGTAGGGGAGGATCTTCGTGCGACGTTCGTCACCGTATTTCGCGACGATCTCGTCGAGCTCGTCGCCGACGATCGTACGCTGGCGTTCCGGCTTGGCGAGGATGTCGTTGTAGTCGGCAATCTTGCGCATGAGTTCCTCATGCTCGTCGATGATCTTCTGGCGTTCCATGTTGGCCAGTCGAACCAGCTGCATGGAAAGGATGGCGTCGGCCTGCACCTGATCGATGTCAAGGAACTCCATCAGCTTCGGCCGGGCGTCCTCGCGGCCCTGGCTGGAGCGGATGAGGCGGATGACCTCGTCGATGGCGTCCATGGCCTTGAGCAGGCCCTGCAGGATGTGGTCGCGTTCCTCGGCCTCGCGCTTGAGGTAACGGGTACGGCGTTCGATGACTTCGAGCTGGTGGTTCACCCAATGGCGGATGAAGGCGTCGAGGCTCAGCGTGCGCGGCACGCCGTCGACCAGCGCGAGCATGTTCGCGCCGAACGTCTGCTGCAGCTGGGAGTGCTTGTACAGGTTGTTGAGCACGACCTTCGGCACGGCGTCGCGCTTGAGCACGAGCACGAGTCGCTGGCCGGTACGGCCCGACGTCTCGTCGCGCATGTCGGCGATGCCCTGGATCTTGCCGTCGCGCACGCCTTCTCGGATGGAAGCGGCCAGACGGTCGGGATTCACCTGATACGGCAGCTCGGTGACCACCAGGCACATACGGCCCTTGATCTCCTCGGTGTTGACCACCGCGCGCATCGTAATCAGGCCGCGGCCGGTGCGGTACGCCTGCTCGATGCCCTTGTGGCCGAGGATCGTGGCGCCGGTCGGGAAGTCCGGTCCCTTGATGATGCCGATGAGTGCGTTCAGCAGCTCTTCATGGCTCGCTTCGGGATGATCGAGCGTCCAATGCACGCCTTCCGCCAGCTCGCGCATGTTGTGCGGCGGAATGTTGGTCGCCATGCCGACGGCGATGCCGGACGAGCCGTTGGCCAGCAGGTTCGGGAAGCGCGCGGGCAACACGGTGGGTTCCTGCGTACGGCCATCGTAGTTGGGCACGAAGTCGACGGTGTCCTTGTCGATGTCTCGCACCATTTCCATCGCAAGCGGCATCATGCGGCACTCGGTGTAACGCATGGCTGCGGGCGGGTCGTCACCGGCCGAGCCGAAGTTGCCCTGCCCGTCGACCAGCGTGTATCGCATCGACCACGGCTGGGCCATGCGCACCAGCGAATCGTAGATCGCGGCGTCGCCGTGTGGGTGGTAGTTGCCCATCACGTCGGCGACGGGTCGGGCGCACTTGGAATAGCCGCGATCAGGACGGTAGCCGCCGTCATACATCGCGTACACGATGCGGCGGTGCACCGGCTTCATGCCGTCGCGCACATCCGGAAGGGCTCGTTCGACGATGACGGAGATGGCATAGTCGAGGTACGACTGACGCATCTCCTTCTGGATGTCGGTGTGGGCCACACGATTGTCGTCGAGGACCAACTGTTCGTTGGCCTGAGGGCTGATGGGCTCCATCGAGTGTTCGGCACGCTCGTCGTTCTGCTCCGGCAGGTCGGTGCCGTTGCTGTTTTCGTCTGCCACTTGGTTGTCCTTTGGTTAAAATCTGTTCGACCGTATGTTGGGCGTCGTTTCTGTCGCTGTCATCGGGTGGATCGGAACCACCCCCCCAGTCAGCTGCGCTGACCCCCGCCGGCGGGGCTTGGATTAGAGCCTTAAGCGTCGATGAAACGCACATCCTTGGCATTGCGTTGGATGAAAAGACGGCGCGGTTCCACGTCGTCGCCCATCAGCATCGAGAAGGTCTCGTCCGCTGCCGCGGCATCCTCGATGTGAATCTGCTTCAGGATGCGGTGCTCAGGATCCATGGTGGTCTCCCACAGCTCCTGGTAGGTCATCTCGCCCAGACCCTTGTAGCGCTGGATGCCTTCGCCCTTGGGCAGCTGCCGGCCTGCGGCCTTGCCCTGGGCGAGTTTCTCGTCGCGTTCGCGGTCGGTGTACACGTAATCATGATCGCCGCGCGTCCACTTGAGACGGTACAGCGGAGGCATGGCCACATACACGTATCCTGCGGTGATCATCGGTCGCATGTAACGGAAGAACAGCGTCAGGTTCAGCGTGGCGATATGGGCACCGTCCACATCTGCATCGGCCATGATGATGACCTTGTGGTAGCGCACCTTGCTCACGTCGAATTCCTCGCCATAGCCGCCACCGACCGCGGTGATCAGCGACTCGATGGTGTCGGACTTCATCATGCGGTCGATGGAGGCGCGTTCGGTGTTGAGAATCTTGCCTCGAAGCGGCAGGATGGCCTGCGTTTCCGGGTTTCGCCCTTGAATGGCGGAGCCGCCTGCCGAATCACCCTCGACGATGAACAGCTCGCACTCTTCGGGGTTGCTGGACTGGCAGTCCTTGAGCTTGTCGGGCATGCCGGCCGACTCGAAAATCGACTTGCGCCGGGTGTTCTCACGGGCTTTCTTCGCCGCGATGCGGGCGCGGGAGGCTTCGATGGCCTTCTGGATGATGTTCTTGGCCTCTGCGGGGTGCGCGTCGAACCAGTCGCCGAGCTTGTCGGTCATCACGCGCTGCACGAAGGTCTTCGCCTCGGAGTTGCCGAGCTTGGTCTTCGTCTGCCCTTCGAACTGAGGAGTGGTCAGCTTGACGGACACGACGGCGGTCAGGCCTTCGCGCACATCGTCGCCGGAGAGGTTGTCATCCTTCTCCTTGAGGATGTTCTTGTCTCGCGCATACCGGTTCACCAGCGAGGTCAGCGCTGCACGGAAGCCTTCTTCGTGCGTGCCGCCTTCTGTGGTGGAGATCGTGTTCGCGAACGTGTGCACAGCCTCGGAATACGCGGTGGTCCACTGCATCGCGACCTCGGCCGAGATGCCGATCTTGAGGTCTTCGGCCTCGAAATCGATGACATCCTCCTCGACGGGAGTGGCCTTGCGGGACTTGACCAGGTACGAGACATAATCCTTGATGCCGTTCATGTACTGGTAAGTCACGCTCTGGTGCTTCGGCTCGGTGGAATCGTCATCGCCGGCCACTTCGTCGCCGGCCAGATCCGGCTCGCGCAGGTCGGTGAGTGAAATCTTCAGTCCCTTGTTCAGGAACGCCATCTGCTGGAAGCGGGAGCGCAGCGTCTCGAAGTCGTATACCGTGCTTTCGAAGATCGCCGCATCGGGCCAGAACGTCACGGAAGTGCCGGTCGACTCATCCTCGGCCATCGGGGCGCCCTTGGCGAGGCGGGCCGTCGGATGTTGGTTGACGTATGTCTGGGTCCAGTGGAATCCCTGGCGCCGCACTTCGATATCGACTCGCGTCGACAGCGCGTTGACCACGGAGATGCCGACACCGTGAAGGCCGCCGGACACCGCGTATCCGCCGCCGCCGAATTTACCGCCGGCGTGCAGCTTGGTCATCACGGTCTCGACGCCGGAGACGCCTTCGCCGGGAACTTCGTCGACCGGGATGCCTCGACCGTCGTCAACGACGCGGATGCCGTTGTCCGGCAGGATCGTCACTTCGATATGCGTGGCGTAGCCGGCCAGTGCCTCGTCGACGGAGTTGTCGACGATCTCGTAGACCAGGTGGTGCAGACCGCGCGGGCCGGTGGAGCCGATGTACATGCCCGGGCGGATGCGCACCGCCTCAAGGCCTTCCAGCACCTTCAGGTCGCTGGCATCATAATGGTCGGGCGATAAGGTGTCGTCAAGCTGGGCGTCATCGAGCTCGTCCTGGGCGATGGCTTCATCGACCTCGCGGTCATGCTGCTCGGCGCTGCTCGCCGTCAGACCGCTGCCCGGAGCCTGCTCAGGCATGCCGGACTCGTCACGGGATTCATGTTCGGAATCCGATTCAAGAACTGCCACTAACGGTTTCCTTCCTGCATATTCTTTCGTCATGAAAGGTTGTTCTGCGGGCGATACGCTCTAAAACGCGAATAACGGGGGTTTCTAAGCGCTGAACCTATTATCCGCCAATCCTACCCGTCTACGGGGACTTTGGCTCTCTGAGCGAATTTAGCGCCTCTTCATCCTTGAGCCGCGAAATGTCGCGGCACGGGGGCCTGTTACCTGGATCTTGTGGACGTCCAATCCCTGCAGGCGCTCCTTGATGGTACGTTCCAGCTGCGGAATCAGGTAGGTGAGCTGGGTGGCCCAAGCCGCGGAATCGGCACGGATGGTCATGACTCCGTCGCGCAGCCCGATGACCTGCGAATGCTGGGCGATGACCGGTCCGACCACCTGATCCCAGTGATTGCGCAGCTGCGCGATTTTCAGATACGGTATCCAATGACCGTTATTCGCAATCAGCGCCGTTACGCTGCCCAAGGTGCTCGGGTCGCGGCCCGGCTTGCCGAAGTTCTCCCATGCGGCCTCGGCGTCAATCATCCGCTGACGCCTTCCTCCCGCCATCTTGGCGATGTGCTCGAACACCGTGGCGGGCAGTTTGCGCTGGTCGAGATGCAGGGTCGCGCAAATCGGCTCGTGCGAATCGTGTACATTGCCCGGCTTGACCGCGCTGCCCGGCTTGTCGGGCCTGCTCGGTGCCCCCGGCCCGCCCGGCGTATTCGGCTTGCGGGGTTCGGTCATTGTTCGCCGGCCCTCTCGGCATCCGCTTCGTCGCGCCGTTTGAGATCGGCCACTGCGATGCGGTTCACCGGTATCTCGCCGGATTCTGCCGACTCATTCGCCGGCAGTATCGGAATATCGCTTTCCGCGGCTGCGGTGATCAGTACCTGATCCTGAGCCGCGGCAAAACGCAGGATCTCGGTGCGGCGCGATTCGTCGAGCTGAGCGAACACATCGTCGAGAATCACCACCGGCCTGGTGTCGAAATACTCGCAGAGGGCCTGGTATTGTGCCATCTTCAATGCCAGGGCCAACGTCCACATCTCGCCGTTGGAGGCGAATTCCCTAGCCGGCATGCCATTGAGCGTCACCAACAGGTCATCTCGTTGCGGGCCGATCAGATTGACGCCGCGAGACACCTCGCCGGGATAGATGCGCTGGAAATGCTGGCTTATCAGCGGTTCGGGCGCCTGTGTTCCAAGGATCTCGTCGAATGACGGCACGTATTCGACCGCTGCCTGCTCACCACCATCCTGCGCGGCATCCTGAATTTCCGCATTGGACGGCAAGTCGCCCGCCACACCGGCCAATCTGGCATACAGCGGGCCGAACGACTTGTTCAGTTCCGCGATGATGCGCTGCCTGTCACGGCTGAGCGCGACTCCCGCCTCGATGAACTGTCCGGTCCAGATCTCCAGCCCGCTGAGCGCGGCGTCAATCGGGGATCCTTCACGCTGCCATTGACCGAGCTGTTTGAGCAGCGCCGCCCGTTGCTTGGCGACGTGCGTGAATGATTGCAACCGGTTCGCATATCCGGGAATCAGCAGCGAGGCGACCTGGTTGATGAACGAGCGGCGCACGGCGGGGTCGCCCGCCACAAGCTGCTGATCCTCCGGGGCGAAGCTCACGGTCGGCAGCGTGCCGAGAATCTCCCGCAGATACCGCGACTGTCCGCCGTTGATGCGGGCGCGGTTGGCGCCGCGTGCCGCAATCGTGGCCTCAAGGGTGGTGGTCTGTGTCGGCCGGACCGGTTTCATGTCCGAGATATCCACGGCATCAGCGCTGGTATTGACGCCATCATCAGCGGGCTCCGGATCCGTCACGGATTCGATATTGGCCCGGATCGTCGCTGCATGTTCGCCGCGCTGCACCAGCGGAACCGAGCTGGATGTGCGATGGCTCAGGCCCGTGGACAGCACTTCTATCGCTTCGACGATGTTGGTTTTCCCAAGCCCGTTCGCCCCCTGCAGGATGTTGATGCCCGGCGTGAGGTCGAGCATGCAATGGTTCCATGACCGGTAATGGTCAAGCGCAAGACGCGAAATGTACAAGATGGGCTCCTGTCATGTCATCGCCGGCACCGTGTGTTTCGGCGGTGCCGGCGATTCGATTCGGATTCCAGTGTTCAGCCGTCGGGCTCAGCTGTTGAAACGCATCGGGACGAGCAGATAGCGGTAATCCATCGATTCGTCGCTGTCCGCCTCCTGCTGGCCGTTGAATTCGACGGGCTTGACGGCCGTGGTCATCTTCATGCGCACGAACGGCTCAGTGATGGCGCTCAGGCCTTCGATCAGGTAGGACGGGTTGAACGCGACGGTGATGTCCTCGCCGTCCATGTCGATGTCCAGCATTTCCTGCGCCTGGGCTTCGTCCACGGCGCCGGCGGACAGGGTGACTTCCTGGCCGGAGAACACCATGCGGATCGGGGCGTTGCGTTCGGCGACCAGCGCGACGCGCTTGATGGCAGCGATCAGCAGCTGCTTGTCGATGACGGCCTGAATCGGGTATTCGTCGGCGAACAGGCGGTCGACCGCAGGGAATTCGCCGTCGATCAGCTGGGATGTCGAGACGCGTCCGGCGTTCTCGAAACCGAGCAGCGTGGGGTTGTCGGCGTCGAAATCGATGACGACGTTCTGGTGATCGTCAAGTGCGCGGGCGACGTCGCGCAGCAGGGATCCGCGCACCAGTGTGGTCGTAGAGGTGTCGATGTTCTGCGGCGTCCAGGTGAACGTGGCGCGGGACAGGCGGAAACGGTCGGTCGAGGTCATGGTGACTTTGTCGCCGTCGAACTGCATGCGCACGCCGGTCAGCACCGGGCGGTTCTCCTCGCGGGAGACCGCGACGCTGGCCTGGGTTACGGCCTGGATGAACGTGGGTGCGTCGACCTGGCCGAGCTTTGCCGGCACGACCGGCAGATCCGGGTATTCGGCATCGGGCATGAGCTGCATGGTGAACGTGGACTTGCCCGAGTTGATGGTCATGGTGGAGCCGTCGGTCGACAGGTAGGTCTTTTCGGCAGGCAGTGACTTGGTGATGTCGGCGAGGAGTTTGCCGAGTACCAGTGCGGTTCCGGGTTCGTCGATACCGGCCTCGATGTGGTGACGTGCGGAAATCTCGTAATTGAACGCGGACAGTTGAAGGGTGCCGTCGATGGCTTCGAGCTGGATACCTGCAAGGATGGGGCTCGCTGGTCGGGCGTCGATGACGCGGGTCGTCCAGGCTACGGCGTCGGCGAGAGCCGCGGAATCGATTTCTACTTTCATGGGTTCCCTCATTTCACGATGTGCTTGGCAACATTCTAGCGGGTCATGTTCAGATTGTTTTTTCTCATGCGCGAAGTGAGTTATCATCACGACGGTTATCGAAAGAGAAATAAGATAGTCGTAGTAATAAGCCCTGTGGATAGTGTGGATAACTGCGCGAATCCTTGTGTTTATATGGGCTGAGTAAGCCACAGATTATGTGGATAACTTTCCGGACAAAATGTGCATAAGTACTGAGTTATCCACATTTTCGGCGAACTGTTTTGATTGTCCACATTTCCTGTGGATTAATCCACTGTTCATCCACAAAAAATGTGCAGTAGTCCACAAGTTATCCGCAGGCTCTACCCACATTTGTGAATAAGCATGTGGATAACTTTTCCTTCAATCAGCAGATCGTTCGGCGTGTTGCGCCTGTTTTATTGTACAGATTAAATATGTATGTCTATATTATTTGAGTCTGATAGGTCCTGTCGACGGTGACGAATCAGGCCTTCATCCAGCAGAATCACGCACAGCGACGAAAAAAGGCGTTTTTTGGTGTCTCAGCGCGATCGTGCCAGACGGGACCGTTGCACAGCCGAGAGAAAACGACTGTCGTCACTCATTGCCGCGCTGCTTGAGGCGCGCGGTCAGCTCGGTCACGTAGTTGTAAATTTCAGGCTTTTCCTGCATATCATCGCTGACGCGGGTATACGCGTGCATGACCGTGGTGTGATCGCGGCCGCCGAACACTTCGCCGATATCGACCAGGCTCATGCTGGTCATCTCGCGGGCAAGATACATGGCGACCTGACGGGCCAGCGCGATGTTTTTCGTTCGCGCGCGCCCGACGATGTCGTCGAATGTCAGATGGAAGTACTTCGCCGTCTGCCCGATGATGTCGGTCGGCTTGATTTCCACGTCGGTGGTGAAGAAGTCCTGCAGCGTCTGCTCGGCAAGCGCGCGGGTCACCGGCTGACTGCTCAGCGATGCCACTGCGCTCACGCGAATCAGGGCGCCTTCCAGCTCGCGGATGTTCTCGGTGAAGCGCTCCGCGATCAGATTCAGCACGTCATTCGGTGTCGAAGTGCCGTTCATCGAAGCCATCATGCGCAAAATAGCGATGCGGGTCTCAAGATCAGGCGGCTTGACATCGACGGTGAGTCCGGAGTCGAAACGCGAGATGAGTCGTGCCTCGAAGCCCTTGAGGTTCTTGGGCGCGACATCGGACGCGATGACGATACGCTTGTTGGCCTGATGCAGCGCGTTGAACGTGTGGAAGAACTGTTCGAGGGTCGCTTCCTTGCCGCCGAGGAACTGGATGTCGTCGATGAGCAACACGTCGACCTCGCGGTATCGGCGGTTGAATTCTGCGATGCGGTTCTGGCTCTGGGCCGGGGTCTGCAGTGCCTCGATGAATTCGTTGGTGAATTCCTCGCTGTTGACGTATCGAACCTTGAGCGTGGGATCCTTGACCAATGCATAGTTGCCGATGGCGTTGAGCAGGTGGGTTTTGCCCAGTCCCGATCCGCCGTAGATACACAACGGGTTGAATTCCTGCCCGGTTCCCTCGGCGACCGCAAGCGCGACAGTGCGTGCGAAACGGTTGGAATCACCGGGAACGAACGTGTCGAACGTCGAGTTTTTGTTCAGATGGGTTTCCGGATCGCGCATCACCTTCTGCTGCCGTACCGGAAAACTCGGCTCGCCGGGTATTCGAGGAGCCGTGGCGCCTGGTTGCTGATTCGCCTCCGTCATTTCCGCGGAAATCGAATCGATGGAGGAGATTGCCTGCATGCTGTTGGGCATGTAGGATTCCTGAGCCAGATCGGCGACGGTCGGCGACGGATTCGCAGGGAACGGTTCGCTCGGTTTCGCCGCAGTATCGGGATGCCGGTATTCCGGCGGCTGCGGTTCCGGTTGGGACACCTGAGGAGCCACGATTTTGAACGCCGGGAACATGTCGTTTCCGGATATGATTTTCAAAGCGTTGAGCAGCGGCGCATTGAGTTCATTCTGCAACGCTTGCTGCGTGGCCATGTTGCTTACGCACAATACGATGGTCGTGCCATATACCGCTTCCGGTACGACTCCTTCAAGCCAGCTCTTGTCGCGCGGCGACAGCGTGGGATTCTGCTTGAGCAGACGCAGCGTGTCCGACCATATCCGCGTGGCTTGCCCGGCTGGACCGAGAAGGTCATCCGACATTGTGACCTCCTTCAGGTATGTGTGCCGGTGCGCACCGCAGCGGATACGCTACGGTAGCTATAATAAGTACAACAACAACAGGATATATGTACTCCACTTTAGCCAAGTTATCCACAGCTTAGCGTGTTGTGTCGCCTCAATTGTGAATAACATTCATGTAATTTGTGGATAACTTTTCTACATGTTTTGGCGTGTTTCCAATGTTTTCCGCTGCTCTGCAAGGGGCACGACACACTGATAAATCGTGAAGAAATTGTTTTCATTTTGATTTTTGGGCATGGCTCAGAGTACCGTTATAGAGCTTGACTCATGAGAGCCGTGCATCAGCATGGCAAAAACCGGGAGCATAACTATGAAGAGGACATTTCAGCCCAACAACCGCCGTCGCTCGATGAAGCATGGTTTCCGCGTGCGCATGCGCACCCGTTCCGGCCGCGCGATGATCAACCGCCGCCGTAACAAGGGACGTAAGTCTCTGTCCGCCTGATTGCGGTAGGTGACGAAGGCGAGTGAAGCGGCTGAAAAGCCATCGTGACTTCATCGCAGTGCTGAAGCGTCGCTTCAAGGTGACGGATTCGGATATCGTCGTGCACTTTGTGGTGCATGACGATACCCGTGATGTTCAGGCATCTGCGGATATCATGAGACGTATGGGACTTGCCGTCAGCAAGGCTGTTGGTAACGCTGTAACGCGTAATCGTGTGAAGCGTCGATTTCGTGTGCTCGCAAGACGATATGAAGATATGCTTCCGATGCAGTGCGATATCGTCGTGAGAGCCAAACCCAGCGCATCGCGTGCCGATTTCGCTGACCTTGACCGACAGTTTTCCCGTTGCTTCGCCAAAGTCACGACTAAGCATGAACGCAGGGTGAGTCGCTGATGTCAGCCATCGGATCGGCGCTTATCGGCATGATCAAGTGGTACCAGAGGGCCATTTCGGCGAAAACGCCGCCATGCTGCAAGTACTATCCGAGTTGCTCACATTACGCGATCACTGCGGTTCGGCGCTTCGGCGCGGTAAGAGGAATCGTGCTGTTTATTTGGCGTTTTCTTCGCTGCAACCCTTGGAGTCGTGGCGGCATCGATGATGTTCCGCAACATTTTTCACTGTGCTACAGATTTCGCTGGTCGAAGGCATATGAGAGGCCTCGACTCACACCAATGGCCGATGATTAAGGAGATGGCCTGATGAACACTTCCGGAGAATTTCTTCTTGACAGAGGCATTTGGGGCTGGCTGTATAAGCTGCTGACCCCACTTGAGTGGCTCATGACCCAGGTCATGGTCCTGTTCCATAAGTTCCTCACCTTGCTGGGCATGGCACCGATCGGCATCTCTTGGGTGCTGGCGATCGTGTTCCTTGTGCTCGTGGTGCACGCCTGTATTTTGCCGATTTATCTCAAGCAGATGAAGTCGATGCGCAAGATGCAGGCCTTGCAGCCCAAGATGCAGCATATTCAGAACAAGTACAAGGGCAAAAAGGATCAGGCCAGCAAAGAGGCCATGAGCCGTGAGATGATGAAGCTCTACCAGGACAATGACGCCAACCCCATGGGGTCGTGCTGGACCGCCGTCATTCAGGGTCCTGTGTTCATGTGCATGTTCTACATGCTTTCCGCCATTCCGTATATCGCGACCGGCAAGAGGGGAGCGCTTGGCGCATTCGATCAGGCGACTGCCAAGCAGTTCGCGCAAACCCGCGTCTTCGGTGTCAGCGTCACCGATACCTTCGGTACGGCCAACAATTCCGGAAAGGTCGTCATCGGCTTCTTCATCCTGTTGATGTGCGCATGCATGTGGTACATGCAGTTCAACAACATGCGCAAGAACCTCCCCAAGGCTTCGATGCAGGGATCCACGTACAAGATGCAGCAGGCCATGACCTGGGGCTTCCCGATCATGTACATCTTCTCCGGCATCATGTTCCCGTTCGCCGTGCTGGTGTACTGGCTGACCAACAACGCATGCAACCTTGCCCGTTCCTTGTTCCAGGTGTACAAGTTCCCGACCCCGGGTTCCCGTGCAGCTGAGGAAAAGGAGATTCGAGATCATCGTCAGGAGAATGCTCGTCGCGCCAAGGCCGGACAGCTTTCGATTGAGGAAGAGGAACTGGAGAAGGCACGTCAGGAAGCCGCTGCTCGTCTGGAGCGGGGATACCAGCGCAAGCAGCCCCAGCGGAAGAATCGCAAGAAGAAGTGACACGATTGGAAACCTCATTTGACCGTGAGGTTTCCTTTTTTTACACTATGGAAGTAATACTCGCTTAAAGGAGTGGTGATATGGCGCAGGAGGAGACCACGACGATCGATCAGCTCAATGAAGAAGCTGACATCGCCGCCGACTACTTGGAAGGCTTATTGGACATCGCCGATTACGAAGGCGATATCGAGATGGGTGTTCGCAACGGTCGTCCGATGGTGCAGATCGTCGCTGATGACGATACGGATATCAAGCATCTCATTGGTTGCAATGGTGAAGTGGTCGATGCTTTGCAGCAGCTTACCCGGCTTGCTGTTCAGCAGAAGACCGGCGAACGCTCGCATCTGATTGTTGATGTTGACGGGTTCCTGAAGCGCAAGCGTCAGCGTCTTCGTGACATTGCGCTTGATGCCATTGATGAAGTGCATGACACCGGTGAGCCCGTTGATTTGAAACCGATGAATTCGTTCGAGCGCAAGGTCATTCATGATGTGGTTCGCGAGGAGGGGCTGAAGTCTCGTTCTCACGGTGAAGAGCCGCGTCGCTATGTCACCATCTACATGAAGAGCAGCGCCGATGAATCCGACGTCGATGAAGGTAGCGAAGAGTGAGCGATATTGTTTCACGTGAAACATCTGGTGATGAGCTAGATGATTCCGCAATAGTTCGTGAGGCATTGGGCGAAGCATACGACAAGCTCGAAGTGTTTCACGTGAAACTATCCCGCGAGGGTGAGCTGCGTGGATTGATAGGCCCACGCGACATATCCATCATCTGGGAACGTCATATCCTCAACTCCGCCGCATGCGTCCCGTTCATTCGGGAAGTCACCGATCGAAGCAAGGCAAAGACCATTGCCGATGTCGGCAGTGGCGGCGGTTTCCCTGGAATCGTTGCGGCAGCATGCATGCCGGATTGTGAGTTTACACTCATTGAGCCCATGGAACGTCGTGTCGAATGGTTGCAAGAGTGCGTGGATGACATGGACCTGCAGAATGTTACGATTATTCGCGCACGTTCCGACGAAGTCATCGATCGTATCAAGCACCACGAAGGTGAATTGAAACCATTCTCTGTAGTGACCTGTCGAGCAGTGGCGCCAATGACCAAGCTTGCCGGTTGGACGTTGCCTCTGCTTCGCCCTCAAGGTCGACTGGTCGCATTGAAAGGCCGTTCGGCGCAGGCTGAGATTGAAAAGGCGAAGCATCAAATTTCCCATGCCAGGGGAGTGCGTGCTCGTGTCGTTGAAGCTCCAGTAGCTCCCGGTCTCGAATCCACGCACGTCGTTCTCGTAGACAAGCGCTAATTATCGTGTGGCTCCCATGGGTGAGAGTCACACGATAATCCCATGCTCCCGCTGACGGGAATCGTAATTCTGCTTCCGCTGTCGGAGGTTGGATTGCGGGGCGAGACGGACGATATCCATTGCCTTTGAACGCATAAATAATACTGTTATATCTCATCGACATCGCTGACTGTCCGAAGATTGTTTCACGTGAAACAATGAATGTCAAACACGAAAACGATGGTTTCGCAAGAATGGAGTTATCCACAACTTCAAACAGTGCACAAAGTTATCCACATTATTTGCGACATGTAATCCACATTAAGAAAATGGCGGAAATAAACGGTTTATCTAGTGTTGGTCGAAGCGTTCACACACTAATGCGCTATACTTATCCACAGTTATCCACATTGCTGTGCACAACTTGAGATGTCCATACGACTAGGAAAAATTAGATGTTGTTCGTTTTTTAGGAGGGACTATGACATCCAATGATTCACAGGAATCCTCTGCGATTCCTGCCATGGAATCTGCTTCTGAAACGGTCAGAAGGATTTTCGGGAATGATGGTTCCTCTTTGGGCGCCGAGATTGCAGATGAGGCGTCACGCTATGAACGCCTGAATGCCGCATTGTTCCCCCTGCCATCGAGAACCCGATGCCTGGCCGTCGCCAACCAGAAAGGCGGCGTCGGCAAGACGACAACAACGGTGAATATTGCCGCAGCTCTCGCCTCTCACGGAGCTCACGTGCTGGTCATCGATATGGATCCCCAGGGGAACGCCTCTACGGCATGCGGTGTTCCTCACGGCACCAGCGATTCTTCGGTATATGACGTTCTTGAAGGACGAATGACAATCGGAGAGGTACTGAAAACCTGTCCTGATATCCCAGGGCTCGATGTGGTTCCCGCTTCCATTGAACTTTCGGGTGCGGAACTGGAAGTGGCGGATCTGCCGAATCGCAACAATCTGCTGAAGGAAGCCGTCGAATCATTCCTGCAGGATCCGAACAATCATTATGACTATGTTCTGGTCGATTGCCCGCCGAGTCTTGGCCTGTTGGTCATCAACTCCATGTGCGCGGTGTCTGAGATGTTGATTCCGATCCAAGCTGAATACTATGCCTTGGAGGGGCTTGGTCAACTTATCAATACCATAGGATTGGTGCAGGAGCACTATAACCCTAATTTGACTGTGTCGACTATGCTGGTCACTATGTTTGATAAACGAACATTGCTCAGCAGGGAAGTGTTCTCAGAGGTGAAGAGTCACTATCCGAGTATCGTTCTGGATACGACGATTCCCCGTACGGTAAAAATATCTGAGGCTCCAAGTTTCGGAAAGACAGTCATCAGCTATGACCCGCGTGGAATGGGAGCGAGTGCCTATGGCGAAGCGGCCTTGGAAATCGCCCGTCGATCGCCTTCGGTGCTGGCTGCAATTGACGCGAAGAGGGGAGAGTAACCCATGACCTCAAAATCACGTTTGGGTAAAGGATTGGGTGCGCTGTTCCCCGCACTTCCCGGTGAGTCGAAAACAGCTCATGCGGAACAGCAGCAATTGGGTGTTGATCTCGAATCCGAGGAGACGACAGCCAACAAGAAAGCCCCTCAAGAGAAAGCTGCGGCTGCGCCAGAGAAGGTCGAATCCCATAAGAGCGGTACTGAACAACACAGTGAGTCTACCGCTCCGGTTCGTCTTGGCGAAATCAAGCGTAAGACCATTCCGGCCATGAAGGATTCCATTCCTGCCGTACACAAGTCCACAACGGTGGAGAAGCCCAAGAGCGGCAAGCGCGTTGCCATGCCCGGTATCAGTGATATGGCACACCCCAGTGACATGTTTTTCGGAGCAACAGCACAGGGGACGAGCGATTCCAAGAAAACGCAGCCGGCTCAGCGTTCCGAGAGCACAAAGGCATCCGGCAAGGAAAAGGATAATAAGGAAACTCCAGAATTGAAGCCTGTCGAGGGTGGCTATCTGCTGGATATTCCTGTCAGCTCCATCGTTCCGAATGCGCAGCAGCCGCGCAGCGTCTTTGATGAGGAAGAGCTGAATGAGTTGGCCGCGTCCATCAAGGAAGTCGGCGTATTGCAGCCGATCGTGGTTCGCAAGCGTCAGGCTGGGGAGTCCAGCAAGAGTGATGTTTCACGTGAAACATCGCAGAAATACGAGCTCATTATGGGCGAGCGTCGCTGGCGTGCATCACAACTTGCACAACTGAAGACGATTCCGGCGATTGTCAAAACCACATCAGATGACGAGATGCTGCGTGATGCACTGCTGGAGAACCTTCATCGCGTCGCACTGAATCCTCTGGAAGAGGCGGCGGCATATCAGCAGATGATTGATGACTTCGGCCTGACTCAGGCTGAACTATCCAAGTCGATCTCGAAATCGCGACCGCAAATCGCGAACACATTGCGCCTGCTGAATCTTCCTGCGTCCGTGCAGAAGAAAGTTGCCGCAGGCGTACTGTCCGCAGGGCATGCGCGAGCTCTTCTTGGTTTGAATGACGAAAGTGAAATCGACAAGCTGGCCACTCGAATCATAGGGGAGGGGCTTTCGGTTCGCAGCACCGAGGAAATCGTGGCGCTGAAGAACGCAGAAAGCAACGTGCCCAAGAAGGTAAGGCTGACGAAGAACAATCCTTGGGCCGGTTCTCCGATTGTCAACAACCTTGAAAATCATTTTGACACCAAAGTGTCCATCAAGGGTACGCAAAAGCACGGTCGAATCGAAATCGTGTTTTCCTCCCCTGAGGATATGGAACGCATCCTCAGCATGCTGATTCCCACGGCAGTCGAGGGCGCGGCGGCAAAATGGGTGTGAGGTTGCGAGCCACACAACGGTGTGAGCCGCCATCATCACACAACGGGAAACGGTCATGCCGTTCATGAGCCGTATGATCTGGTCTGCCGGAGAGGTATTCATTGCCTCTCCGGCAGACCGCATATAAAGCAACTGTCGTGGCATTTGCAGTCAGAGGACTAACGCAATGAACCGCCCGTATGACTGTCCTATTGCATGCACCTGAAAATTCATTACCGAAAACTCTGTTGAGCAATATGAGTTGCAATCGGTCCAGTACAATGCGCTAGATTTGAGCGGATTGTCGTTCTGATGCGATTCTCCGGCGCTGGTAAGCGTCCGCAGCGCTATTTCGGTCAGTCTGTCGTTTCGTTTGTGATTACTGACAGTGCAAGCATTATTTGTGTAGCTCAACCCGCCGGTGAAGCAATATCATCGTCTGTGATGAGGTTTGATTTCGCCGACGGGTCGAGCTGTGCTGTTGGATCAGTGCAGTGAGGCCAGGTAGGATTGTGCGTCCAGCGCGGCGCGGCATCCCATGCCTGCGGCACTGATGGCCTGACGGTACACCCGGTCAACGCAGTCACCGGCGGCGAACACTCCAGGCATGGAAGTATGCGTTCCGGCACCGGAGACCAGAATGTACCCGTCGTCATCCATATCCACGGAACCCTTCGCAAAACGCGTGGCCGGTTCATGGCCGATCGCCACGAAGATGCCCTCGGCGGGCAACGTGCCCGTCTCGCCTGTCACGGTGTCGCGAATGTCCACAAAGCCGGCGGAATCATCTGCGGTTTCAGCCTTTGCCGACAAGGAAATGCCGGTCGAAGAGGGAGCATTCAATGCCGATCCGGAGACATTCAGCATCGGAGTCGTCTTCAACGAGAGGAGATTTCCGGTGTTCTGCGCTGCGGGTGCAGCAGCGGTTACCGCATCAGCGCCTGTCTGCGCGCCGGCGGCGTTTTTCTGCCCGCGAATGGCTGTCGCCACCGTATTCATTTTCACGGTGATCTTGGGATTGTTCAGCACGCGCTCGACCATGATCTTGGAGGCGCGGAACTGGTCGCGGCGGTGCAACACGGTCACCGAAGAGCCGAAACGAGTCAGGAACAGTGCCTCTTCGAGCGCGCTGTCTCCTCCGCCCACCACGACGATGGGCTTGTCCCTGAAGAAGAAACCATCGCAGGTGGCGCAATACGATACGCCGTGACCGGAATACTCGGTCTCGCCGGGAATGCCGAGCTTGCGGTACTGCGAACCGGTGGTGATGATGACGGCATCGGCGTGATATTGGCTTCCATTGCTGCACGTGACGGTCTTGGGGGAGGAGCTGAAATCGACGCTCGTGACATCGAGATATTCGATGGATGCGCCGAAAGACTCCGCCTGATCGCGCATACGATCCATCAGTTCCGGTCCGAGAATGCCGTCAGGGAAACCGGGGTAATTCTCCACGGTGGTGGTGTTGACCAGCTGGCCGCCCGGCGTGAGCTCGCCCGCAAGAATGGTTGGGCGATACCCGGCGCGTGCGAGGTAGATTGCGGTCGTATATCCGGCAGGGCCGGAACCGATGATGATGGTTGAAAGTTCAGTCATGTCCCTTACGATAGCGAGTTGACCTGACCTCGTCCATCGGTGGGCGAACAACGACATGGATTCGCCTCGGATGCCGATTGGTCGCTTTCAGATTGCCGAAACAGGCATGCCGCGTTCATGGAAACCGGAGGAGCTAATACGAGCACGATACGGGCCCACAGCATAAGTCCACAGCGTGAGTCACCGCGTACGATGAAACACCCCTCCTACCCGTGAGTAGAAGGGGTGCCTATGAGAACTTCTGCGTCGCCTACAGAACGCGGATGTACACGATGTCGGATTGTGCCGCAGAGTTCTTTGACGTGGAGTTCTGTGTGGTCGAGTTGCCGAACGGGACGTTATCGATGTCGGTCTTGTTCGGCCAATCCTGATTGTCGGATCCGCCACCGTGGTTGTCTCCGTTCAGGATGAACCATGCGGCGACCAATCCCACCACCAGCAGAACCAGCGCGACGACGATGGCGATGACCTTGATCTTGAGCTGCCCCCAGAGTGGCTGGTCAGGCAGGTCCTCCTCGATATTGCGTCCGACATTCGCCGCGTTGACATCGTGCACCTGCTGGGGCGCGAAGCTCGGCGGCATGATCTGGGCCATAGGCGGCAGCTGATCTACCGAAGTACCATCAGTGCCTAACAGCGGAACGGTGACCGTGGGGTCAAAGGCGTCGGATTGGGCACGCTGCGCCGGTGTCTGCACACCCGGCACATTCGCACCCGGAGCCGCCGCAGGACGGCCGCCAGACATGTTCCGCAGGGCATCGCGGCTGATTGGTGCCGTCATCCGCGTACGCGACTTCGATGATCCGGGGATGGCTGCTCCATTGGCTCCGGGCGCCGATGCCGACACTGCGAATGACGGGGGCATTACGGCGTCGCCCGACGCCGCGGCCTTGGCGGATCTGGCGGCAAGAGCGGCCAATGATTCCGACATATGCGCGCGCGGCTGCGGCATGGCGTTCGTGGCAATGGGCTGAGCCGCACGGGTCGTGGGATGGCTTCCAGCCACGGTTTGCTCGCCTTCAGACACCTGCGCCTCACCGGACTGCGGCAACGGCGGGATGCTGCCGGCGCGGGTGCGCTCATTGTCGTCCTCTTCCGGCAGCGGAACATTCGGCATATTGGCCACGATGCTCTGTATCTCGCCGGTTGCACCGGTCGTCCGGGGTTTGCCGGTACTGCCCGCAACACCAGACGCACCAGCAGCGGACCTACGCGGCTTGGCGGCGGGCGGGAACGATGCCGGCAGCGGTGCATACACCGGCATCGGCTGCTCAATCGCGGTCTCTTCCGCAGTGGATGTCGTCACCGGCGACTCCGGCTCCCCGTCCTTGCGCAAGGAGCCCATAAGCTGACCGACCTTCGATTGCAGGGAGGCCAGGGTCTTCGACGGCTCGGCGGTATCCGGTTCGAACAATTCCGCTTCGGGGATGACCGGCTGATCGGCCGAGGGCGGATCTCCGGGCAGCTGAGCCAGGAACGCCTGCTGCGCGAGACGCTGCTCGTTAACGAACCTGGCCTCGGCGCCGGCTGCCAGTCCCGCCTCGGAAATCGACAATTCCGGCAGCTTCGTCGAGGTAACCAGCCCATCCGGCAGTTCCACGATCTTGTCATCGCTCGTGTCACGCAACGCCACCATGCTGATCGAGGCGCTGCCACTGACCGACGGCAATATGATGTCACGATCCGACAAGTTGCTGAATGGCTCCCACGCGCCCAGCAGCGCGCTCAGCTCGGCCAGCGTTGCCATCGGCACGATGATTTCCCCATCTTCGGTGTGCAGAGCCAGTCCACGCTTGCAGATCACGCGGAATTCCGTGGGAACGTCGGCGGGCAGCATATTCAGGTCGAACGTCGTGTTCGTGCCTGAAGGCGTCTTGGTCAGCAGCGCGTACAGCAGTGCGGCCAGCTGTCGCGTCGCCATCTGCTCATACGACATCACATCGCCGTCGATGCCGCTGCAGATATCGGCCAATGCGGCGGCGACGGGAGTGTCGGCGAACTGCACGCCATTGACGCTCACGCGAATGGTATCGGTGCTCAGCGCGGTATGGGTCAGCCCCGTGTCCAACAGCTCCTGAACCGCCTGGGTGCATTGTCCCACGATCGATCGAATCGCGTCGTAGCTGAGGAACGAGGAAGACGAACGCTGCATGTATTCCGCCAGCGCCAGACCGGAGTCCGGCTCGGTGATCACCACCGCGGCATCGCCGACGTGCTGCAGCTGCAGCACCGGCGTGCAGTACCGGCTGTTGGCCAGCGCGAGCGTGGAAGCCGCCTCGTTGATCTGCGGCAGAACGGATGTGTCGGTGATGATGAACAGCTGGCAGGACTGCGCCAGCATGCGGTCATTGGCTATCCATGCGCTCAATCCGTCACTTTCGCGCAGCGAAGAAACGAGAGTGTAGCGACCGATGACGGTATCTCCCAATTGAGGCTTCATAGTAGTTGTTTCTCCGTGCTCTGCTGTCATGCGCTGAGATAGTGGTGATGCTGACATTCTAGCCGTGGGGATGGTCGGCTGTGCAGCCGCGACGGACGCGGCTTGACGAGTGGAATGATGCGGCGTTGGCAGTATGGTGGGAATTCGCGGCTGGGCGTTGTTGCCGGCCGCGATACCTGCCGCTGCACCGGCTGCGTTTGCCGCGACGTTCGGCAGTACGACGGACTTGATGGACGGGCGTTGGCCCTTACGGTTGACCGTCGGCGCGAAGCTGGGCGGAAGGTTGTCGGACGGAATCCCCCTGGGTTGGTCCTGAACCGGCCGTTCGAGATCGGTCACAGTTTCAGCGGCCCGTTCCGCAGAACCGTCATTCTCCGAGGTTCCATCGTCACCCAGCGAATAATCATCGTAATGATTATCATTCTCCGCAATTGCCGTGGTACCCTCTTCGACCTCCGCGTTTTGTGCCTGAGCTTCCTCGGTCTCCGACTCAGCCGGTGTCGATACCGATGTCGCAGTGGAAGTCCTACGCAACAGCCGTGCCTTCATGGTGACGATCAGGCTGGAGAACTCCTCCACGCGCATCAGCCATAGCAGCCCGGCATACACGGCCGTCACCACAATCGTCAGAATCGCGCATATGACGATGGATTGCCACCAGCTCATATGTCCGTTGACGCTGGAAACCTTCGCGCCGACCAAACGCGTGGCCAGCGGGTTGAGGAATAGTCCGCACGCGCATGCCGCCGCACCGGCAATCAGGGCCTTGACATGCATGATGATGATGCGCTTGCCGTCGATCCGCCCACCGAATCGTCTGCGCAACAGCCAGAACACCCATGGGAACGTGATGATATATGACAGGCTCAGCGACAGAGCCACCATGAGCGTCCAATATTTCGGCGGTGCGAAACGCAGCGAGGTCAGCAGAAGCAGCAACTGCACGGCGTTGTCGGCCGCCGCGAACAGGAACGGGCTGCGGCCGTCCTCATACGCGTAGAAGGCGCGCTGCACCAGCAGGAACGCACTGGTGGGCACCAATCCCACCAGCAGGCCGATCAGAGGCCCGGATATCAGAATCGCCCCATGCACATTCGTGGACGGAATCAGCGCCTTCACCAGCGGCACCGGCATGGCAATCATGACCGCGGTGAAGAAGAACATCGCAAGACCGGTGGATCGCAGGGATGAGCTGAGGTCGGCGCGGGCATCCCCGATACGATGCTCGCTGATCGCGCGGGACATGCGCGGGAACACCGCGGTCGTGATGGACACGGCGATGATCGAATAGGGAAGAACGTATATCGTGTACGCGTACTGATAGCTCGCGTTGCCCGCGATGCCGTACAAATCGCCGCCGGCGGTCGGGGCGCCGGTATTAACACGCGAATTGACGATGCCCATCAGCTGGTTGAGCAGCACCATGGCGATGCTCCACACCGCCACCTGGCCCATGGAACGCAACCCCAGCCCATGCAGTCCCCAGCGAGGCCGGTAGTGGATGCCGCAACGCAGCAAAGGAATGAACAGCACCAGGGCCTGGAACGCCACGCCGGCCGTCCAGGCACCCGCGGTCAGGGCTATCTTGCCGGATGTCCAGAACGACATCGGCTGCCGTCCCGCGTTGCCGAACAGCATGATGAACGCGCCGAAACCGATGCAGCTGATGACGTTGGCGCCTACGGAGCTCCACGCATACGTCGCGAAACGCCCCTTTGCGGCGAGGATCTGCCCCAATACGGTATACAGGCCGTAAAACAGGATCTGGGGCATACACCACAGCGTGAAGGCGTTCGCCAGCGCCCTTTGCGCGGGCGTCCAGCTGGAGTCGAGATACAGCATCGTCAGCAGCGGCGTGCCGGACGCCATCAGCAGTGTGATGGCCAGCAGCAGCGCGATGGACAAGGTGATGAGCTTGCTGAGTCGCTCATCCGCGTCCTTCTGCTTGAGCGTGCGCACGATCTGCGGCACGAGCACCGCGTTGAACACGCCGGTGGACAGCAGGTTGAAGATCACCTGCGGTATCTGCGCGCCGGCCTGATACGCGTTGGCTGCGATACCGGTGGTACCGAGCGCGCCGACGAGGAAGATGGTGCGGATCTGGCCGGTCACACGTGACGCGGCCGTGCCGCACGCCATGATCAGCGAATTGCGTCCTACCGTGGTGCTCATTCGTCGGGGTCCTTCTTTCGATGGAATTGGCGCCAGAGGCCGACCAGGCCGAGCAGCAGCGAGAAGCCGATGATGATGAATCCGGTCATGTCGCTGATGCGCAGCACGCTGGTGATGTCGGTGTTCTGTGCGGAACCGAACGTGTCGCCGTTGCGGTCCAGCAATGTGATGTGGGCTGTGGCGTGGCCGGAAGTGGCGACGCGGATGGCGAACGTGACCTGCGCCTCGCTGTTCGCCGGTATGGTGACCTCAGTGAACCGCGATGTGACGATTTCCATGGAGTCGGTGAGGGATGAGACCTTCACCCGTACCGGATACGGATGGTTGTTCCTGACGGTGACGGGCATTTTGGCCGTTTCGCTGACGACGGTGATGGAGTCGGTCGGCGTGATGGATACGCCGCCGAACATGCCTCCGCCGAGCCGTTTGGCGCCGTCGACCAGACTGTCGATGTTGCGCGACGCGGACGAGAGCGCATGCAGTGCCAGCGTGCTCTGTGCGGCCTTGATCTTGCGGATCCAGGACGCGGATGCCTTATGGTCGGTGAGGACCGACGTGGCGAAGCGGTTGATGTCGTTGCGGCTTTCGGCCAGCGATTCCAGCGCGGACGTGACCGATCGGGTGTTCCGCTCGCTTAAATGACTGTCTTGGGGGACGATTTGCAGCGCCTTGTCGCCGGTCCGATAGGCGTCTGCGTCAATGAGATCGTTCAGGTCGGTGAGTTGCAGCCATGAGGACTGTTCGACTGCGGTCATCAGCGTGTCGATGAACGCCGCCGACATATTAGTGCCGAAGCAGACCAGCAGGTTGCGGTTCATCGCCGCATACGGCTGCTCCATCTGATAGAAGGCGCTCTGCGCGACGAACCGCGCGATGCGTCCCGCGTTACTGGTCTCGCCGTCCGCATCACTGCTGGTGGGCTTGCCTTTGACGAGGTCGCCGAGTTCCTTCTGCTCGCTCAGCACCGTGATGTCGCCGGCCGAGGTGGGGATTGTGTATGTGCCTGTGTGCACGGTGGCCGTGGTGCTGGAGTCGAAGTCGTGACCGGCGATGACGTACCGGTATCCCTGCTTCCTGGCCGTGGAGAGCGCCTGCCGGGTCCAATCGCCCTTGCCTTGCCAGGCGATGGGCAGGGAATTGGATGATGCCGGTGCCGCGGCCAGTGCGGATCGTGCGTTCCATGCGCCGGTGCCGACGCCGGCCTGTTCGTACGACCGGACGTTGTTGATCGCGGCATAGGCGGTGATGTCGAATCCGGCCGGCTGCATGACGGCATCGATGCGTTGCCCGGTGTCGGAAGCCAATGCCGTCGGATCGGCTATGGTCTGCAAATCGCTGTGCTTGCCGATGAGGGAGAGTTTGGCGGCGAGTGCATCATTGTCGTGCGGGGTGAGCACTGATGATTGCGTCGACGCGGTGTTTTCGGAGTCGTCGGTATTGTTGCTGGAGCCGTCGTCTGTGCTGCCATCCGTGCCGCCGCCACCTGATTGTGTGGATTTTGTGTCGGATTCATCGCCGTTGTCATGCACCACCAGCTGGTCGATGGCGTTCTTGTCGGCCTGCTGGCCGGTGTTCATCAACGGCATGACCATGGTGATGGCCATCGGCGGGGTCTGTGCGTTGCGCAATCCCTGGGATGATCTGGTCAGGAAGCTGTGCAGGCGAATCGGCTTGGCGTTCGGATCGACGGTACGGTCCGACCCGGATGACCCGTCAGAGGAGCCCGTGGATTGAGAATCGGTCGCCTGGGTCGCCTGATAGGTGACCAGCAGCGGTTTCGGCCCCCACATCTGCAACGCCTTCAACGCATCGCTGTCGGCCGCCGCGTCGATCTTCACGGAAACCTTCTTGTTCGCCGCGATGGACGGCACCGTGGCCGTGCCGAGAACGGTGCGCACCGGAATTGATACGTCCCCGGTCGCCCAATGCTGGATGTCAGTGCGCGATACGAACGTATATGACGGGTTGTAGGCCACGGTCACCAGGCCCGGTGACGTCGCGGCATACGTGGGATTGGAGATGCTGATGGTGATGTGGTAGCCGGATGTGTCGGTGACCACGGGCGTCGATTCGGTGATCGACAAGGCGGTCGTCTGCGTGGCCGTGTCCGTCTCGTCATCCGCCATCGCCATATGTGCCGGGCCGGCCGGTACCATGCGGCCTGCGAACAGCATCGCGCATGTCAGCAACATGATGGTAAAGAAGCGCCATAGGCGTGTCGTTCGGTGAGATAACGATGGCACGGCCTGACCGTGCTCGGGGCTGTTCGCGATCATCCCTGCTTCATTTTCCTTGCGTAGAGCCAAGCGATCTTGCGTTCATTAGGATAGCTGAGAACGTCATCCAAATCATCGAAATCCACCCAGATGGCGTCTTCGGCTTCATGATCCGGATCGCCCTCCACCGTCAGGTCGCCGCCGATCTGGCGCAGCGCGAAATGATGCACGAGCTTATGCACGCGCTGGCTGGTACCGGTGAACCAATAGTCGATGGTGGCAATGGACTCGACCACCTCACCCAGAATGCCGGTCTCCTCGTGCACCTCGCGCACGGCGGTCTGCTGCGGCGTCTCGCCCTTTTCGATATGGCCCTTGGGAAGGCACCATTCGAGATGGCCGTTGCGGGAGTGTCGCGCGATGATGGCCACACGGCCGCGCTCGTCGAACACCAGGCCGCCGGCCGAGTATTCGCGCGCCACCGGGAGCTCCTGAGCGTCCAGCGACGCGAATGTGGTCGGCCCGTCGCCCGCCCGTCGCTGCGGCATCATCGCAGGCGTGGGGAAGCGTGGTTCCGGTGGCCTGACAACGGTTTTCGGCGTGCGCGGAGCCTCGGACGTATAGAGCAACGTATCGGGTTCGAGCGGATTTTGGGTATGGTCGCCCGCAGCATGCGCAAGCATGCGCGCGAGGTCTGCGGGCGTAATCATGACTTCCACCTTACTCAATACCGTGTGCAGGTGGGGTAACGGTATGCTTGAATACGCATAAAAGCGGTAATACTTTATGGAAAGGCCTCGTGTGAATTTCGAAGTTTGGCCGGAAGCCATTGAACTTGGACACCTGTTCGCGGCTCGCGGGTACGAGCTGGCGTTGGTGGGCGGCCCCGTGCGTGACCTGTTGCTGCACCGGCGTTCCCACGACCTCGATTTCTGCACGTCGGCCCATCCCGACGAGTTCGAGTCGATCCTGCGTCATTGGGGACGTGACGGTTTCTGGGATATGGGCCGCAAATTCGGCACTTTGGGTGCGATGCGCCGGCGCGAGGACGGCACCGAAGTCAAGGTGGAGATCACTACGTACCGGTCCGACACGTACGATCCCGAATCCCGCAAGCCCGAAGTCAGCTACGGCGATTCGCTCGAAGGCGATCTGTCCCGCCGTGATTTCACCGTGAACGCCATGGCGCTGCGCGTGCCGCAGCTGGAGTTCGTGGACCCGTTCGGCGGCGCCAGCGATTTGGCTAAAGGCGTATTGCGCACGCCGGTGGATCCGTATCAGTCCTTCGACGACGACCCGCTGCGCATGATGCGTGCCGTGCGTTTCGTCGCACAGCTCGGGTTCAGCATCGCCCCCGACACGGCTGCCGCCATCAGCGACATGACCGATCGCATCGACATCGTATCCGCTGAACGGGTGCGTGACGAGCTCACGAAGCTGCTGCTGTCCGATCGTCCGAGGGCGGGTGTCGAAGCGCTGGTCGAATCAGGTCTCGCCGATATCGTATTCCCGGAAATTCCCGCCCTGCAGCTGGAAATCGACGAGCACCACCGCCACAAGGACGTGTTCGAGCACACGATGATTGTGCTCGATCGCGCCATAGCGCTGGAGACCGGGCCGGAAGGCCCCGTGCCCGCTCCCGACCTGACGCTTCGCCTGGCCGCGCTGACCCATGACATCGGCAAGCCGAAAACACGCCGGTTCGAGCCCGGCGGCAAGGTCAGCTTCCATCATCATGATGCGGTCGGCGCGAAAATGACGCGCAAACGGCTCAAGGCGTTGCGGTTCGACCATCATCTCGTCGAGGATGTCAGCGAGTTAGTGAACCTGCATCTGCGGTTCCACGGGTATGTCGAAGAACCGTGGACCGATTCCGCCGTGCGACGCTACGTCAAGGACGCCGGTCCGCTGTATGAGCGGCTGAACCGGCTGACCCGCGCCGACGCTACCACTCAGAACCGTCGCAAGGCGATGGTGTTCTCGTCCGCCATGGACGAGATGGAGCAGCGCGTGCGCGATCTCAAGGAGAAAGAGGACTTCGACGCCATCCGGCCGGATATCGACGGCAATGAGATCATGACCATCCTCGGCATCGCTCCCGGCCCGGAGGTCGGCCGCGCATACAAGCACATGCTGGAATACCGGCTCGATAACGGTCCGGTCGACCATGACACCGCGGTGGCCGAGCTCAAGCGGTGGCACGCGTCGCTGTAAACGTGCCCGAGAAACGGTTCGGCGGCTGTCCGCGTAAGGCAGGCAGCCGCCGAATATCGGGGGTTTCAGGCCGTCATGACGATGCTGGCCGTCATTCCACCTTTTCATGATCGAGGGCCTTGGGCAAGGTGCCCATTGACTGGACGGGCACGCATCCCTCGAAGTTTTCGATGGCGGTGTCGCCGCTCGGCAGGCTGTCCTTGTTGGCCAGATCGTTGAACGAGGCACCGAGCACCACGTCAATCAGCTTGTCGTCGCGGTCATCCATCACCATCACCGCGTCCGTGAAGTTCGTGTTCAGCGTGTACGCCTCGTTGATGGCGTTCTTGCCGAAATAGATTGTGGTGCGCTCGACCTTCTTGCCCTTGTAATTGTCCCAGCCGGTGACCTTGAACTGGCGGTTCGACAGCGCGGTGCTGACGGCCTTCGCGAAACCGACGAATTTGGTGCCGTTCAGCACGCGCACCTTGACGTTCGCATAGTTGGAATATGTCTGGTTCTTGCCGTTGGCGTCCTTGGTCGAGCAGGGCACGCGCACGCCGTAATTCGGCTTGACTGCGGACGTGGCCGTTATGCCCAGACCCCCGACATGGAAATAGAACAGCGCCGACACGACCAGGGCGACGGCAAGCACCGCGCCGACACAGGAGAATACGATCTGCTGGCGGCGGCGAATGTAACGCTTGCGTTCCGCGCGTTCGTCATAAGGCTGAGTCATGGGTCCGTCCTTTTCTTACGAGACTGGTACACAGATTAGCGTCACTGTCTGACGCGATAAGACAGGGATGGCAGGACGGTTATGACCGGTCTCGCCGGCGCCTGTGCAGCGATGATGCGATCCACCGTGGCGGATTGCTCCCATGCGGTGCGAACGCGGCGGGCGACGGCATCGTCCGTTACGAACGCGATGACCGATGGGCCGGAGCCGGAAACGAATGACCGGGATGCCCCGGCGGCCAGGGCGGCTTCGATGGCTTCGCCGCTGCGGGGGTGCAAGGTGACCGCGGCGCGCTGCAGATGGTTGTCGTCGCCGTCTCCCGCGCCCATCTTGTCGAAGGTCGAGTAGACATTCGGCGTGCTCAATTGCGCATGGTACGCTCCCACCAGCAATTGGCCGGCGAATCCGCGGTCTCGCAGCGTCTGAACGCACGATGAATCATCCTCCAGCGGGATGATCCGCTCGCCGAAACCGGTGCCATGCGCATATCCGCCCTCCAGGCAGAAGGGCATATCGGCGCCGAGCGTGGCGGCGATATCACGCAGCCGTTCAATCGGCCAGTGCAGTCCCCACAGGGTGTTCACGGCGAGCAATGTCGCCGCCGCGTCGGCGGATCCGCCGCCCAATCCGGCACCGACGGGAATGTGCTTGTCCACATGCAGCGCCACGTCCGGCTCCCGCCCCGCGGCCCTGGCGATCGCGAACAACGCAAGCACCGCATGGTTGCGGCGCATGTCGCTGCCGCTCGATGCCAGATCACCCAGATGCTCGCCGCTCAGTTCGAGCGAGAACCCGCTGCCGGGGGTCTTGGCGGTCGCCGTCACCACGTCGTTGACGCCGATGGCGCAATATATCGTGTCCAGCGCGTGCCGGCCGCCCCATTCCTCATGGGCGGGCCCTACGTGCAACGTCAGATTGGTTTTCGCGGGAACCGTGACCTCCACCGAGTGCAGCGGCCCGGCTGGTGTCGTTTCCGCGGCTGCTACATGACGGCGGATGGGCCAATGCGCGGGGACGCTTGGCGAACGCCGCACCTGACCCGGTGTCGCTGACCGTACATTGTCCATTGCTGTGGCGCTCATGATGATGCCTGCCCCTGTTCATGCTGCGATTGCCTCAGCGCCGTCGCCAGAGCGGCGAATTCGTCGATGGTCAGCGTCTCGCCGCGGCGTGTCGGGTCGATGCCCGCCGTGTGGAACACTTCATCGGGCACCATGCGCTTGAGTGCGGCATGCAGCGTTTTGCGACGCTGGCTGAAGGCCGCGTCGACCAACTGGAACGTCAGCTGGCGCAACTGGGGGTCGCGCGGGCCCGCATGCGACTGGACACGGGTGAACCCGGCCAGGGCCGAATCCACGTTCGGCGCTGGCCAGAATACGTGACGCCCGATGTTGCCCACGCGTTCCGCCGAGCCGTACCACGCCAGCTTCACGCTGGGCGCGCCGTAAATCTTCGAGCCGGGAGTGGCGGTCAGACGGTCCGCGACTTCTTTCTGCACCATCACCACGAAGGACGTCAGCATGTCGAAGCGTTCCAGCAGCGTCAGGATGATCGGCGTGGCCACATTGTACGGAAGGTTCGCCACCAGGGTGAACGGTTCGTCGCCGCTGAACTCGGGGAGGTCCGCCGACGTGAGGGCCAGCGCGTCCTTGTTGATGACCGTGAGGCGGTTCCTCGCATCCGGCATGTATGTGTCGATGGTATGCGGCAGCCGTTGCGCGACCGGCGGGTCGATCTCGACCGCGGTCATCGTGGCACCGGTTTCCAGGATGGCCAGTGTCAGCGACCCCAATCCAGGGCCGACTTCCAGCACCCGCGTATCGGCGGTGACCGCGGCCTCGCGCACGATGCGGCGCACTGTTCCGGGATCGATGACGAAGTTCTGGCCGAATTTCTTGGTCGGGCTGATGCCGGCTTCGGCTGCTATGTGACGGATGTCGGCCGCGCCGAGCAGTCGCCCGGCGGCTGCGGGTTTCTCGGCGGCTGCGGATGCTCCGGAAGGTGCAGGGGATGGATTCATGTCAGTCATAACGCTCGCTATCAGTACCAGCCGATTTGTTCGGAGCGTTCCCATGCCTTGGATGGGCTGCCATACCGTTGGGCGATATACGCCAGCCCCCAGTCGATCTGCACAGCGCCGTCGTCACGGTAATTTGCGCCGAACTCGGCCATTTTGCTCGCAGGCAGCGACTGCGGGATTCCGTAGGCGCCGGTCTTCGCGTTCTCGGCGTACCACAGCCATCTGGATTCGCGGGTCCACAGCTTGTCGAGGCATGTCCAGTCGTAGCTGGTCCAGCCGCGCTGTGCGGCCGCGCCGGATGCGTAGGCTTTGGCCTGCGCGGCGGTCGGGTGCCATAGGCGTCCCTGCGAGCTGCTGCCGGAGTTGCCGGTATCGCCCGAGTTGCCGTTGTTGCCGTTGCCGCCGTTGTTGCCGGAGTTTCCCGAGTTTCCGGAGTTGCCGCTATTGCCTGAGTTCCCTGAGTTCCCGGAATTGCCGTTGTTGCCCGAATTCCCGTTGTTCTTGTCGTTGTTTTTGTCATTGTTCGACGTATCATCCGACTTGTTTGCGCCGGACGTGCTGCCGTTCGAGGAGTTGCCATCCGACTTGCCGGTATTCGACTTGTTGCCCGACTTGCCGGCGTTGTCGCTGCCTTTATCGGCTTGCCCCTTGCTGGTGTCGGAAGGTTCGGCGACCTTCTCCGGGCCTACGGCGACGATGGTGTCGAGGGAGATTTTGGTGGTCGTCTCCGAAATCAGCGTTCGAGTCTCTGCGATGCCATCGACATACGTGACGTTATAGACCTGCTTCTTCTCGCCGTCTTCCCCCTGTTGGCGGACCACGGATGTTCCTGGCTTCAACGACTTATCAACAATCGTCTGCGAACCATGGGGAATGGCGACAGTCGTCGTCTCCTGCCCGTGGGTGACGCGCTGAACGCGCAGCACGGTCTTGTCTCCGTCCTTCTCGACACTGACGCGGTCTTCCTTGTTGAGGCTGATGCCTTTGGAATCGAGAATCGACGCGGCGGGAAGCTTGCCATTCGGCGCGACCGACGTTTTGCCGTCAGCGATGACCGTCACTGGACCGGACTCGTTGATGACGAGGCCGCCGGTGAGCTGGCTGTAGATGTTGTCGATGTCCACGGTGACTTTCGCGGCCTCGTTCTCGTTCTGCTGGAAAAACCCGAGCAGCTGGGAGGCGCTGGTCGCCACGGTCCAGAACGGCACGCGCTGTCCGTCGATGCTGATGGTCGTCTGATATGCGCTGCTGACCGTGACCACGTCATGATTGCTGAGGATGTCGCCGCTGGTGGATTGCACCAGATCATGGGATTTGACGTCGACGCCCCGCTCTTCAAGCAGGCGCGTCACGCTCATGGCATACGTGGTGACGGTCTGGGTGTCGCCGTTGATGCTGAGTGCGATGGTCTTGCGTGCGGCGACGCCGAATGCGACCGTTGAGGCAAGAGCCACGGCGACGGCGCAGATCGCCACCCGAATGCGACGCAATCGAACAAAACGTCGTGGTGTCCACCGCCTGGCCATATGTCATCCTTCCATGAGCTACGGCTAGCATTGTAACCAATCACGATGATGCTTCGCTGGGCATCGCACGACCGTCACCCATACTCCCACATTTGGTACTTTTTGCCCTGCCCGAAGGGCTGTCGCGGAGCTACTGGGGTGGCCATATATATCAAAATAAAGAAGAAGGGGGCGGGAGAGAAGGGGATTGTCCCGCCCCCTGTGGGCAGAGCTAATTGGGGGACGCTCTGCCTTCCAGAAGCCATAAGTTGGGGGAAGGCTTCTGGCACTTACACAAGGTAAGACTATATGTAAACACAGCTTACTACATGTCGACCGTGCATCGCACATGACACGCGGTATGCTGTGCCGCGAGCCTCCTGTCGGGATCGAACCGACGACCTGCCGCTTACAAGGCGGCCGCTCTGGCCATCTGAGCTAAGGAGGCGGACCCCATTCGCACAATGCGGACAGGTGCCATCGAACGATTGACTAGCTTACCAGTTTCACCGCGCTGGTCAATTCAGAATGTCGCAAACCCGTGTTGCGGTTCCTCCGGCCGGGGTCGAAGATCACAGCGCGACACGGGTCTACGGGGGTGTCATCGTTCATCTGCGGGGGCATGACGGGTCATTCGTCATTCGCCGGTCGTCAGCGAGATCGGCTTGCCTGATTCGCCGATCGACGGCATCGTGCCCTTCTGGCCGACTTCGTCTTCCTTCAGGCCCAGCGACGCGATGATGCCGGTCTTGTTGTTCATGCCGGCGAGTGACAGCTGGTTGCGATCCCAGTAATTGCCGTTGATGGTGATGGTCGGCGTGCTCATGACACCCTTGTTCGAACCGGACACCTGCCACAGTTCGGGGCGCTTCGGCGTGTACAGGTTGATGGCATCCAGCCATTTCTTGTATTCGCCGTTGAACGCCTTGTCGGCCACGGACTGCGGTACGCCGGCGTCAATCGCCTGCTGCTTGAGCGCCTTGTTCTTGACCGACTTGTATTCGCTGGCCTCACCGGGCTGGAAGTCCTCGGCGTAGATGTTCGAGATGAACTTGAGCAGGTGATCGGGGTTGTCGTCATTGCTGGCGATGTACAGGATGGCGCCGGTGGCGCGGCTGGAATATTCGTCGGTCGAGTATTCGTCCATGAACGACATCGGGTGGATTTCCAGGTTGATCTGGCCCGCGTCCACCAGCGAGATCAGCGTGGGATCGGTCTGGCGGTTGAACTCGCCGCAGCCGGGGCACAGCGGATCCATGTACACGGCGACGGTGGGGGCGCCGGACACCTTCTTGCCATAGCCTTCGCTGGAGATGAGGATGCCGCCCTTGTCGTCGGCCGCCGATGGCTTGGTCTCGACCTTTTGCAGCTGCTGGTATGCCTGCTCCTCGGTGGTGCTCTTCGCCACGTCGTTCTTGTGAATGGCTCCATAGATGGCGAAGCCGGCGATTGCCACCAGCACGACGATGATGGCGACGACCACTGCGCCGATGATGGTTTGCTGCTTGCGCTCCTTGGCCGCTTGCTCCGCCTTCTCCTGCGCCGCCTTCTCTTCGGCGGCGCGACGGCTTGCCCTGGTGTTGCGCTTCGCGTTCTGATTCTTTTGTGCCACAGTTATCCCTTTCCTGCCGGTTTGTTGCCCATAGTAGTAGAAGGGTTCGCTTTTCCGGCGGCGGGTTGCGCCGTTTGCCGCATGATGGAACGTGACAATGGCTACAAACCGGGCATTGCCGTCGCTCGGCATGCAGCTGGGATGGGGATGTTATGCGACGTTGGAGGGCAGCGGCCACCAGTTGATGCCCTGTCCGAGACCGAGCAGCGTGCACGCTGAGAGTGTAATCACCGCCCATGCGATCCATACGGCGAATTCACGCCCGGAATGTTGGGCGGATATCGCGGGAGCGGTTTCGTTGTCGGACGATTCGGGGAGCATGCCTGCGCCGCTGGAGCCCGCGGGCCGGTTGAGACCGAGCAGGGTGCCGGTGCCAAGTCGCAGCATGGTCGGTGCGGGCGCCAGCATACCGATGATCCAGCTGATCGCCGCGCAGATGGACAGAGCCAGACCTGACGGGGACACGGGGGAGGCGGCGATGATGGGTACCACAATGGTGATGCCGCCTATGGCGAACCGCGTGTTTACGACCGGCAGACTGAAGATCAGCGTCGCGAGGGTGGATCCCAGCGCCAGCGTCGCGACGGCGAGCAGACCGCGCCCTATTGCCGCAGGCAACCCCCTGAGGGCGTGCCATGGCAGCGTGATGATGCGCATCGCGGTGTCGCCGGCGCTGTGTGTGCCGCCGCGTCTGTATTCGCGTTGCAGCTGGGCGTCTGTCGAATAGCCTATCGTCAGCAGCAGCCAGCACAGCAGCGTGGCTGCGACCATTGCCACCAACGGCATGCTCGCGGCCATTGCGGCTATGGGCGCTGCCCATGCGGCGAGCAGCGGCGTGCCTTGACGCAGATAGGTCTGGCGCTTGATGTCTGCCGGGTTCATGGCCATGGGCGGCATGGCCTGCGCTGTCGGCATGGCTTGCATGGACGGCTGGAATTGTGCGGCTGGCTGGAGCTGTGCGGGCTGGCCGGGTTGCATTGCGGTCGTCGGCGTTGCGGCTTCATCAGGGTCGGCGAAGATCTGCTGGGGGCTCAGCGGCGGCATGGTCATGGTGGGGATTTGCGGGCGCCCCGACCACACTGGATCATCCATCGCCATGGTTGCCGCGGTGTCGGCGGATGATGACGGCTCGATTACGGCCGTTGCTCCGGTCATGTCCGCATCGTCCGTGGGTAGGGCCGTCGTCGGCTGCGGTTGCACGGGCATGGTTCGTCCGACGCTGACCGTGGAATCGAATGGCATGGTGGAGGCGGGCAGAACCGATGTCGGCTGTGGGCGCAACGATTCGGTCGCTTCGGTGCCGACCGGCATGGTCGGCGGCATAGGTGGGGTGAGGCGGGACATCGGCGCCGTCCGGTCGTTGCCGGGTGCCTGAGAAGACGCGATATTTCCCGGTAGCGGTGCTCCCCGGAGCGGTACGGTTCCGTCCGAGGTTCCGGCATCTGCTCCTGCCCCGATTGATGGTAGCCGTCGAAGACTGGTGGATGCAGCGTCAGCGGCTTGGCTGGCGTTTGGGAGCCTCGGAATCGGCGGAACCGTCGCATACGGTGAGGGCGCCGATTGTCCGATGATCCGCTGCAAAGCGGGCCGAACGCCGGGCATCGCGGTTTGCCTTGGCATTCCTGCCTTGGTGACGGCTGCAGTCGGCTTTTCACCTGATCCGGCCGGCTCATGCGGGTGCCATAACAGACGCGGGTTGCGCAGGCCGGTATGTTCAAAAGGGCGCATCACATCCGTCTGACCGGATTGCGCGGCGTCATCGTCGTACTGCTGCCAGGCGCCGGGGTTGAACGCGTCCACGGTGATCGCCTGCAGCAGTTGCTCCGGAGTGCAGCGCTTGCTGCGATCCGGGTTCAGCGCCGCACGGAACGCCGTCATGGTGGTGACGGGAAGACCTGTGAGGTTCGCGTTGCCGGACGCCTCGCGTTCCAGCACCGCCATCATTGGCTTGGTGCCGAAAACGGGCTCTCCGGTTGCCGCGAATGCCAGCACCGACGACACGGACCACCAGTCCGTGATCTCATCGGATTCGGTTCCCTCGATAATCTCCGGCGCGATGAACCCCGGCGTTCCCATCACCAGTCCGGTGCGCGTCACATGGCTTTCGCCTTCGCCCATGGCGATGCCGAAATCCACCAGAACCGGGCCGGTCGCCGAAACCATCACATTGGTCGGCTTGATGTCTCGATGCACGATGCCCGCCGCATGAACCGCCTTGACTGCGTCCATCAGCTTGGATGCCAGTCGTTCCAGGTCATCGGCGACGTATGGCCCATTCGCGGCGACGTCGTCGCGCAGGTTTTTGCCCTCGATCAGCTCGGTGACGATGAACGCCAGCGAATCATCCAACTCCATGTCCACGATGCCGCACACGCCGGGATGATTGACTTTCTTCAACGCCATCGCCTCTCGGCGCAACCGCTCACGTGCCGTGATCTGATCGCGCGCGGACGCCGTCGAACGGTCATCGGCGAGCGAATCGCGCAATATCTTCATCGCGTATTCCTCGCCACCGTCATCATGCACGCGCCAGACCGATCCCATGGCTCCGGATCCCAGCCGCGACATCAGCGTGTAGCCGCCGACCAACGCTCCGGGCTCCAAATTCAACGCATCGCTCATACCCTCCTATCCTACTCACCGCCCTGTGCCCGTTCTCTCTACCCCTGATATCGTTTGCGTTCCTAAGTTCGCGCCGAAACGTCGATTGTGCGCACTTAGAAACGCAAATGGGCCGGTTTGCGTTCTTAAGTTCGCGCACTTGTCGTTTCGGCGCGCACTTAAGAACGCAAATGTGTCGTCACAGCCGTTGATGCCGCCGCGACGCGCCGAGTTATCCACAATCGCCTAGCCTTCGACCACATACCCCGGATTCGCTTGCGCAGCGGCGGTCCATATTGTCATCATCAACATATGAGACAGCACAAGCATCTAGACGATCTGATGAACCGGGCGGAAATGGACGGGCGATGCTGTTCCGCGTCCAGCCCGGCGGAACGACAGGCGATGCTGCGGCGAACTCGTTGCGGCGATGTCGTGCGGCCATTTCGCAGCGTGTACGCGCGTCGTGAATACTGGGATGGTCTGAATCCCATTGAGCAAGCGTCACATGTCATTCGCGAAATGGCGAGACGGCATCCCGAACGCGTATTCGCCGGACTGAGCGCGGCGGTCATCTACGGGTTCGAGCACTCATGGACGTTGCATGACGAGCCATACGTGTACATCGCGACTGACGGATTCACCAAGTCACGTCGGTCGTACCACCGGCTGCGGCGCATCTCGGTGCGTAGATCCGATATACGGGAGGACTGCCATGTGGTCCGTTTGTACCGGCCTCGCGGTGATGGAGCAGCACAGGACGGGTCGAATACCTGGAGTCAGGTGAGCAAGTTGGCTGACCGGATCGCCCACGAACGGGCATTGCGTGACAATGTATGTATCGGCGAGGTACGTGTGACCAGTCCGGCAAGAACCTTGGTGGACTGCGCGCTCTTGTATCCGTTCGAGCACGTGCTGTCGATGTTCGATTCCGCGTTGCGCCGGGGGCTCGTGACCCGCGAGGAGATCGTCGCCGTCTGTGATGGTCTGCGAGTGGATTGTGGGCCGGTATTTCGTCTGCTGCATTATGCGGATGCTCGCAGCGAGAACGGAGGGGAGTCGTTCTGCCGGGCTGTATCCATCGAAGAAGGGTTTGTTCCTCCGCAATTGCAGCATACGTTTTACAGCCGCGTGACCGGCAAGGAGGCGGGCCGGGTCGATTTCATCTGGCATACGGAAGATGGCCGCATCATCGTGCTGGAGTTTGACGGTATGCAGAAATACATCGATCCAGAGATGACGTCGAACCGGGATGTTCGGCAGGTGGTCCGTGACGAAAGGCAGCGCGAACAGGATCTGAAAGAGGCCGGAGTGAGCGTTGTGATACGGACGAATTATAACGAAGTGGTCCAGCGCGCGCCGTTCGTCATGAAGCTGATGCAGGCCGGTGTGCCGCGTGCCGGGGCGCACCCGATATTCGAGCATGCCGATTGAGCCGAAGCGCCGTTGCGTTCCTAAGTTCGCGCCGGAACGACAAGTGCGCGAACATACGGACGCAAATGGCCCTGTTTGCGTCCCTATGTGCGCACGGTCGTCGTTTCGACGCGCACTTAGGAACGCAAAAAGAGGAGAGGACTTGGGGAGGGGAGAGGCGGGAGATGGATGGGAGGAGGGGGACTGAGATGAGGCCGGAGTAAGGATAATGCCGGCTGCGGGATGCCGGTTGAAGGCCCGTCGATGTTACGTCCGCGTTTCAGACGCGCGTGTTGACGTGTTCCAGCGGACGTGTATAGTAGTACGTGGCTCAACGAAGAGAGTCTTCAATGAACCGAAGGAAAAAGAACGCTGCGGTTTGATGTTGCCAGTGCAGGGACTGATGATCAAGGCATAGTAATCCCTTTACAACGGATCGTGAGGCACGTACCTGCCTCTGAAAGGATGAATATCATGGCAGAAGTCGTATTCGACCACGTCACTCGTATCTACCCGGGCAACGATAAGCCCTCTGTGGATGATTTGAACCTTGACATTAAGGACGGCGAGTTCCTGGTGCTGGTCGGCCCGTCTGGCTGCGGTAAGTCCACGACTCTGCGCATGCTGGCCGGCCTGGAAGAGGTCAACAAGGGCCGCATCCTCATCGGTGGCAATGATGTCACCACGATGCAGCCGAAGGACCGCGACATCGCAATGGTCTTCCAGAACTACGCTCTGTACCCGCACATGACCGTCGCCGACAACATGGGCTTCGCCCTGAAGATCGCCGGCACCCCGAAGGAAGAGATTCGCAAGCGCGTCGAGAAGGCCGCTGAGATCCTGGATCTGACCGAGTACCTCGACCGCAAGCCGAAGGCTCTGTCCGGTGGTCAGCGTCAGCGCGTGGCCATGGGCCGTGCAATCGTTCGTGAGCCGAAGGTCTTCCTCATGGATGAGCCGCTGTCGAACCTCGACGCCAAGCTCCGTGTGCAGACCCGTACGCAGATCGCTGCCCTGCAGCGTCAGCTCGGCGTCACCACCCTGTACGTGACCCACGATCAGACCGAGGCTCTGACGATGGGCGACCGCATCGCCGTCATCAAGCTCGGCGTCCTGCAGCAGGTCGGCGCTCCGACCGAGCTGTACGATCGCCCGGCCAACGTCTTCGTCGCTGGCTTCATCGGCTCCCCGTCGATGAACATCAACACTCACCCGGTCGTCAACGGCAAGGCGAAGATCGGTGAGGACACCGTCGACCTGCCCGCCGAGGCCGTCAACAAGCTGACCGCTGAGGATGGCGGCAAGATTGTCGTCGGCTTCCGTCCCGAGGATGCCACCCTGGCCACCCCGGACGATCCGAACGCCTTCTCGCTGAAGGTTCAGAACATCGAGGATCTGGGCTCCGACGGCTACATCTACGGCACCATCATCACCGATGGCTCCGCTGCCGAGGCGTCCACGATGATGTCCGACCAGAACAAGCTCACCACGATTCGTGTGAACCCGCGTGCGCTGCCGAAGATCGGCCAGACCGTCAAGATCAAGATCGACCCCTCCAAGATGCACCTGTTCGCTCCGTCGACCGAGTTGCGTCTGAACTAGTAGAGGAACTAGCAGATACTTGGTATGACTTCGGTCATGCCAACCATTAAACGAGGCGATTCTCTTCCTCTCTTATGGCCTCGTTGGAAAAGCCCTGCATAGCTGCGGGGCTTTTCTTTTTGCCCAGAAAGACATACGCTAACCGGCCCCCGCAAATGAACTTTTTGTTCTTTTGTCCCCGTTGTCTATTTAGAAGTGCAACATCCTTGTTTGTCTTGCAAGTTTAGCAGCTCGTCGGCGAATGCCTCGGCGGGCGTGCGGTGGCCGAGCACGCGCATGGGACGGTTGTCGGTCTCGTCGACGATCTCCTGGAGCCCTCTTGCCATACCGGGTTCGATGATCGTGCGTTTGGGCAGGTAACGGCGGATGATGCCGCTGACCGGCAGCGGCGACCAGCCTCTACCCGGCCATTCGTCCACCCGCGCCCACAGGCGGCCGAATGACAGGCGGTATGGCTTGCGCGGCTTCGCCCTGCGCCGGTCGGCCTTGCGCTGCGCGGGGCCGGCGATGTAGTAGCGGCCCGTCCACGGGCCCGTCTTCAGACGCTTCGGCCGGTACGGCCGGTAGGACTCGCTCTCGTTGGACGGGAACCACGTGTTGCGCCTGATCTCCCTGCTGATGCCGGACGGGCCGCGTCCCAGCAAACGGGCTATCTTCCTGACGCTCGTGCCGTTGCCGACCTCGATCTGGATGACCTGGCGTTCCTCTTCCGACAGGTGCGGATATACTTTCCCCATAGGTGCAACATCCCTTCGGACTGGTTATCTGGACAATCTCCAATAACGGGTGTTGCACTTTCAATTAGACAACGGGCCAACTTCTTGTATAATTGTATGCAGTGACCTCCCGAAAAAGGGATTGCGAATCTATGAGGGGAAACAATGGGCTCGAAATCGAAGTTCGTCCGTTGCGGGTTTAACGGAGGAACAGAACAGGAATCTGGAAGGCAGCGCCATGCCTTGAAGCGTTGCCTTGCTTCGGTTATTGCTGTTTCCTTGTCCATCGTGTGCATGGTGCCTGCAGCATAGATAAGGGGCTGCGGACATTTTCTTGGAGATAATCACGCAGCCATTCCTTGGCTTTGACGGTATTGTACCGGGCTCATCCAACCAAGCGACTGTTTGATGCGCTCGTGGTTGTACCAGCGTATGTACTCATCGACCAAGGCGAGCACCTCGTTGCGGGTGTGTTCCTCCCACTTCTCGGGGTAGACCGCCTCGGTCTTCATCCTGCCGAAGAATCCCTCCGCGGCCGCGTTGTCCGGCGAACAGCCCTTCGCGCTCATGGAGCGCGTCAGCCCGAAGCGTTCCATGAGCCCGAGCCATCCGGGCCACCGGTAATGGCATCCACGGTCGGAATGCACCAGGGGACGCGCGTTCCCCGGCAGCGTCGAGGCCGCTTTCTCCGGCATCCGGTTGGCCAGCTCCGCGTTGGGGCTGAAGCCGGCGGTGTATGCGACGATCTTGCCATCGAAGCAGTCGACCGGCGGCGAGAGGCACGCCCTTCCCGTCCCTGGCCTTGATCTCGCTGATGTCCGTCAGCCACTTCTCGTTCGGACGCTCGGCCGTGAAGTCCCGGTCGACGAGATTGGCGGGAGCCGGCGTCGTCTCGCCCTCGTAGGAACCATACCTGCGTCGCTTGGGCACGTGCGCCACGAGCCCTTCCTCCGCCATGATCCCGCGGACCGACTTCTCCGATACGCCGGTCTTGAGCACCGCCTTGATCCTGCGGTACCCGTACCTGCCCTTGGAATCGGCGAACGCCCCGGCCACCTCCGTCCCGAGTCCGGCGTACTTGCCAACGCCGAGCCGGGCGTGGCGGCAGTAGGTGGCCGCTCGGCGCGATGCCGGGCAGGCATGTCATCGAGCCGGGCGAATACGCCGGCCTCAACCGGTCGATCAACAGGGTCTTCTCCCTGTTCGACAGGCGCCGCAGGTCGGCGCCGGGGTCTTTTTCTGCGACCTCCGCCACCTCCCGCATCAACGCGTTCTCCGGCTCCGGTTCCTCGACCCTGCGGCGCAAAGCCTCCGCGTCATCATCATCGGCTGCGGATGGCCGGCGGCGGGAGTCCGCGGGCTTATTGCCCTGCGCGGAGTTCCTGTTTTTGGGCTGCAACGCGGCCATGCCGCCCTTGCGGTACGCCCTGACCCAGCCATGCACCGCGCCGACGCCCGCGCCGAGCTGTTTGGCGGCCTGCTTCTGCTGCATGCCGCCCAGCACCAGCTCGACTGCCCTTCGCCTGGTCTCCAGTGGGATGATGGGTTTGGCCATATGGCCAGCATACCGGGAATCCATCGCCAGCCAACGCTCCAGACACTGCCTGGTCGGATAACCCAGATGCTCCACCACCTGGGCCGTCGTCATCGGCGTGGTGAAATACAACTCCACCGCACGCTCTCGTTCCTCAAGACCGGACATACGAAAATCTTTCCGTTCGGTCTCCAAGAAAACGTCCGCAGCCCCTTATCGATGCTTTTTGCTGGTGCTTGCGATACAAAATTAAAGATGGCTTGATTTCTTCTGATCTCATTCATGTGGGGGATTACCCGACTTTTTGTTTATTCGTATGCGAGAATAACGCGCCGAATATGTGGCTGGGAAGCGCACTTCCCAAGCACCACGTAAAATCGAACACATGGAGTTGAACGAATTGCCCCAGATGGATCCGCGTGC
>OBZS01000009.1_pt1 | contig 113377 bp, 132 predicted proteins | sample 1476981 | NCBI WGS metagenome assembly OBZS01 (sample SAMEA2580254, study PRJEB22360) | human gut metagenome | biome: human gut; feature: human-associated habitat; material: faeces | place: Denmark | collected 2008/2010 | reverse complement strand
AACCCGCGGTCTCAACCTTGGCAAGGTTGCGCTTTACCAACTAAGCTATGTCCGCATGTCTCCAGCAGATTCACTGCGTGAGCACGAGTATCTACTATAACCACATTCGTGTAATTTGCAAGTCAGCGTGTCGCGGTTTGGTTTATTCGTATTCACCGATGGCTGAAGCGCGTGTCACACCACCCGTTTTCGGTATACATTAAAAGCATGTGTGAGGAGAGCGCGATGCCCAAGACGATACTTATCGCCGCATTCGAAGGATGGAACGATGCAAGCCAAGCGGCCACGAACGTCGTCCGTCATTTGGTGTCCCGGTATGAGTCGCAGGAAGTGCGCCATATTGACAACGAAGGTTTCTACGACTATCAGGTGGCCCGGCCCATGATCTGCTCCGTGCAGGGGCGTAAGCGCATCATCTGGCCGCAAACGACTTTCTATGACATTGCCGTCTCCCCCATGCTGCACCTGCTTGCGCAGATCGCACCCGAACCCAATTACCGGTGGGAGGAATACTGCAGGCAGACGCTACGTGTCGCAGAAGACTATGACGTAAGTGATGTCATCACGCTTGGCTCCATGTTCGACGAATGCCCGCACACACGCCCATTGCCGCTTGACATCTCCAAAAGCGGCTGCGAATGCGAATCCGACAGGGAATACAACGGTCCGGTGGGCATCCCCAACATCCTTGACGCCTTCGCCGCCGAAGCGGGCTTTCCGACAACATCCATATGGGTATCCGTACCGCATTACTGTGCCAATACCGAATGCATGCAAGGCACTTTGGAGCTGCTGCGCGCCTTGTCTTTAATAATCGAGTATCCGCTTATTGAAGGAGATTTGACCAGAAAGGCCATGCAATGGCGTTCCGACGCCGATGGATTGGTGTCAGACATGCATGCCGGCGACTATTTGGCTCGTCTGGAACATGATTACGATTTGGACGCGAGAGCGAAGCGAATCGCCTCGAACGGCATGCCTGCCTGCGAGGAACTGCTTCATGAGGCCGAATCACTTCTCCGCAACGGCGTCTGAGTCGTTCCCCTCCAGGAGGAGGTCGCAGACGAAAAAAATCCCGGCCACCTTACGGATGGCCGGGATTCGCTTTATTTACGCCGAATCACGCTTACGCGGCGGCAACGACTTCCGTCGGGTGCAGCACGCCGCAGATCAGCAGCAGAGCCACGACAACGGCCAGCGCGATGCGGTAGATGGCGAACGCCTTGTACGAGAAGGTGGACACGAACTTCAGGAAGCCGATGATCACCACATAGCCGACCACGAACGCCACGATGGTGGCCGCGATGGTCGCACCCCAGCCCGGGAACATTCCCGCATTGCCTGCGGCCACATCCTTGACCGCGGAAACGGCTTCGAGGATGCCCGCGCCGAACACGGCCGGAATGGCCATCAGGAAGCTCACGCGCACTGCAGCCTCACGGGTATAACCCATCGCACGGCCGAAGGTGATGGTGCCGCCGGAACGGGAAACGCCAGGAATCAGCGCCAGCATCTGACCGATGCCGAAGATCAGCGCATCCTTCCAGGTCATCTCATCCATGGTCTTGACCTGCTTGGCGCGGGCGTCGACCACCCACAGCAGAATACCGAAGATAATCAGCACGGTAACGGTGATCCACAGATTACGCAGCGTGCTTTCGATGGCGTCCTTGAACAACAGACCGGCAATCAGAATCGGCAGCGTGCCGATGATGATGAACCAACCCATCTGCGTGTCGCGGTTATGCGCGCCCATACGGCTCTTGAAGTCCTTGCCCTCCTTGCCGAACAAGGAGCCGAACCACGCGCCGAGAATGCGGATGATGTCATGACGGAAATACAGGATCACGGCAAGCTCGGTGCCGATCTGGATGATGGCGGTGAACGCGGCACCCGGATCGGAGCCCAGCATCAAATCGCCGATGATACGGATATGGGCGCTGGAAGAGACCGGCAAGTATTCGGTCAACGCCTGCACCAGGCCAAGGAAAATCGCTTGGAAGAAATTCATGAACCCTCTTTATGTTCGTAGAAATATGGTTTCGTCTGCTTTTCCGTGACCAAGAGTAGCGAGAGGGGTCTAGTTTTCAAGGCATCCCGGCATAGTTGTCTCAAACCATGCACACAATGGAGCCAAAAGTACGCCGGCATGTCCGGCATGGGAGAAAGGCTCATCGGCATGGGCAAATACCGCAAAAGCAGGGCATTCAGCCCCGAAGGTTTCTTTGAATGCGAGGGACGCGGCCTCAAATGGCTCGGCGAGGCGCAATCGCAGGGCGGCCCACGCGTGGTCGACGTATACGACTGGGGCAAGGATTATCTCGACATTGAACGCGTGAACGCCTGCGGTCCGACCATCCAAGCCGCGCGCGATTTCGGTGTTGCGCTAGCTCATATGCATGATGCCGGTGCCGAACATTTTGGCTCCGCTCCAACTGGATACGACGGCACCTGCTATTTCGGGCCGTTGCAGGATCCCGTCCCGATGGATACCGGTGCCTGGGATGATGTGGCCACCTATCTGGCGGACGGCAGATTGCGTCCGATGGTACGACTCGGCATGAAACGTCGCGAACTGACCGACTATGACATGGAACTGACTGAAGCCGTTATCGACGCCTTGCCCGACATCCTAGGCAAGGCCGCCAACGACAAGCCCGCACGCGTGCATGGCGACCTGTGGAGCGGCAACGTCATGTGGACTGCTGATTCCGGTGACGTCGAAGCCGTGCTTATCGATCCTGCGGCTCACGGTGGGCACCGTGAGGAAGACCTTGCCATGCTCGACCTGTTCGGCATGTCATATCTTACGAACATCCTCGAAGGCTATCAGTCGGCGCATCCGCTTAAGGCCGGATGGCAGGACCGCATCACATTGTGGCAGCTCTACCCCATTGCAGGACATTGCGTGTTCTTCGGTGGAGGATATGTGAGCCAGTATCGCGCCATGTGCAGGTCGCTGCTCAAATAGGCGGGAATCACCCGTCACGCCAGATGTGAAAGAAGTCCGTATCCCAAGGTTATGAGTTGGGATACGGACTTCTTTTCATATGTCCCGTATTCGATTGGATTGCGAAAACTAGCGCAGCGCGTCCTTCAGCTTGGAGAAGAACCCCTTCTTCGCGCCGGACGACGGACGGGACTTCACGGCAACATGCTGGGCGTCCGTGTCGTGCATCTCGCCGAACCGCTCAATCAGCTCCCGCTCGTCATCGGACAGCTTCTTAGGAATCTCCACCACTACGTGCGCCACCAAATCGCCGCGCTCGTTCTTGTCGTCGAGATGCGTGACGCCGAGGTTCTTCAACGTCACGGTATCGTCCGGCTGGCTGCCGGCTGGGATATCCAGCGTCTGCCTGCCGTCGAAGGTGTCGATTTCGACTTCGTGCCCCAATACGGCCCAACTCATCGGCACCTTGATCCAACAATGCAAATCGTCGTCATCACGAGTGAACATGTCATCCGGCTTGATGCGGATATCCACATACAAATCGCCCGCGACGCCGCCATTTTCGCCGACCTCACCCTGATTAGCGAGACGCAGACGGGTGTTGTTCGCCACGCCGGCCGGCACCGCGACGCCGACATTGCGGGTGACGCGCACGCGGCCATGGCCGAGGCAGGACGGGCACGGCTTCTCGATGACCGTTCCATGGCCTTCGCAGCGTTCGCATGGCGCGGTGGTCATCATCTGGCCGAGCATGGTGCGTACCACGCGCTGCGCATATCCCTGACCGTGGCAGTCGGGACATTGTGTGGGCTGTGTGCCGTTCTGGCAGCCGGTGCCGCCGCATTCCTGGCACAGGCCGAACGTGTTGACCTTGACGTGCGTGGTGTCGCCGAACACCGCCGTCTTCAAATCGATGGTCGCGGAAACAAGCGCGTCACGCCCCGGCTGGGTGCGCGGAGTCGGTCCACCGCCGGTGCCACCGAATCCGCCACCGGTGAACATGCTGAAGATGTCCCCCATATCGCCGAATCCGCCACCGAATCCGCCACCGTGCATGCCGCCCGCATTCGGATCGTTCGGATCGACGCCGGCATCGTACATCTGCCGTTTCTTAGGATCCGACAGCACATCGTACGCGTTGTTGACTTCCTTGAACTTGTCTTCGAATTCCGGACCTGCGATGTCGGGATGGTATTTGCGGCTCATCTTTCGATACGCCTTTTTGATCTCGTCGTCGCTTGCCGAACGGTCGACGCCCAGCACTTCGTAATAGTCCGTCACGATTATTCTTTCTCCCTGTTGGTTCTGCGTGTCATTGTGCCATAAGGCGGGGTCAGTCGGCCGGCTGACCTTCATCGTGGGCGAGGAACGCCGTCAGATATCTGGCGACCGCCCTCACGGCGGCCATGGTCGCCGCGTAGTCCATATGCGTCGGCCCGATCGATCCGACGAATGCGACCGGTTCGCCCGCCTGCTGCGTATCATCACCGCTTTGATTTTCCGTCTGTGATGATGCGGCCGCATGCGTCGCGCCGTCCGTGGCGGCCGCGGAGGTACGCCCGTAGCCACTGGTTACCACTGAGGCGTGCAGCAAACCGGGCGTGTGCGTTTCGGAACCGATCGCCACTCCGACGCCGTCGGATTGCGTGGTTTCGCTCAGCGAGCTCATCAACTTCATGAGCACCACCTGCTCCTCCAACGCGTCGAACAGCGGGGCCAGGTCGGCCACCGTGCGTTGATGCGCAAGCCGTGAAGTGCCCGCCATGTACAATTCGCTCGCGCGTTCGTCATCCGCCATGCCATCAAAGGCCTGCGCAAGCGTTTCCGCAAGCGTGCTGATCGCATGGTATTCCTTGCGCGCTCCCATCTGTCGTACGCAATCGGCCGTGCGGGTCAGCGAAACGCCGGAGCATTGCGTGTTGATCTCGTTGGTCAGATGAGTGAGCGTCGTCACGTCCGGCAATTTCGTGACGTTGAGGATATGCTGCGCGACACGGCCGGTATCGGTGATCGCTACGGCAAGCAGCGTATTAATGGACACTGGCACGATTTCGATATGCCGCAATGTCGACTTCGACAGTGACGGCGCGGCCACGACGGCGACCTGTCCGGTGATCTGCGCCAGCAGCCGGGCGGCCCGCTGCAGCGTGTCCTGCAGATTGACCGATCCGGACAGAAAGCTGTTGATGCCGCGGCGCTGGGCCTCCGATAGCGGAACGACCGTCGCCAAACGGTCGACGAAGTAACGGTACCCTTTTTCGGTCGGCACCCTGCCGGCCGAAGTGTGCGGCTGAATAAGATAGCCTTCATCTTCCAAGGCCGCCATGTCGTTGCGCACGGTGGCGGAGCTGACGCCGAGGTCATGATCCCGGGTCAGTGTGGTGGAACCCACCGGTTCCTGAGAACGGATGTAATCCTCGACCACGGCACGCAACACCAGCATGCGTCTTGATTGCGCCATGCGCGCCTCCTTATGCATAGGTGTGTGCCGGTACGCCTTATGTTTGACGGTGCTGATGAGACGTACCCGGAAAACTTCTTTTAATGTTTTAGCACTCCGGCGCCCGGAGTGCTAATTCGTTCGCTTCCAGAGTAGTTTCCTTCATGCGGCAAAGCCTTGCGGCGACTGGCATTGGGAGATATATCGACAAACGAACATCTGAAGTTCACGCGAATGTTAATTGTGAGCGCTAACAGCACACAAACTACCAAAACACGCCAAAATTTCACCACAACGTCACCTCACATCGCTACTATGGGAAACGCAATGTGAGGGCGTCGAGCGCTCGGCACAAGCCGGATACGCGGCCCGACCAATTGGAAGGAAAGTAATCCATGACCGAATTCAAGGAGACCGAGCTCGACGAGCGCGCCATCAAGATGGCGAAGGTCCTTTCGGCTGACGCGGTTGAGAAGGCAGGCTCCGGCCACCCCGGCTCCCCCGTCTCCCTGGCGCCCGTCGCCTACACGCTGTACCAGCACTTCATCAAGCACGATCCGAATGATCCCAACTGGGAAGGCCGAGATCGCTTCATCCTTTCCGGTGGCCACGCCTCCCTCACCCAGTACGTCCAGCTGTACTTCTCCGGCTACGGCGTGACCCTGGACGACCTTAAGAACTTCCGTGGCGGCGCTGCCACCCGCACCCCGGGCCACCCGGAGTACGGCCTGACCCCGGGCATCGAAATGACCACCGGCCCTCTGGGCCAGGGCTTCGCCTCCGCCATCGGCTTTGCCTACGGCGAGCGTTTCCAGCGCGGTCTGCTTGACCCGGAGACCCCGAAGGAAGATTCCCCGTTCTACCACAAGATTTGGGCCATCTGTGGTGAAGGCGACATCGAGGAGGGCATCTCCGGCGAGGCCGCTTCCCTGGCCGCCAACCAGAAGCTCGGCAACCTGACCGTGATCTTCGACGCCAACCGCATCCAGATCGAAGGCGACACCAACCTGGTGCTGGCCGAGGACGTGCTCAAGCGCTTCCAGGCCTACGGCTGGTACACCGACGAGTTCAGCTTCATCCAGCCCGACGGCTCCTACAAGGAGGACATCGAGGGTCTGGCCGACGTCATCGCCAAGGCCGAAGCCGCCGCCCCGGACCAGCCGAAGCTCATCAAGGTCCACTCCCTGATCGCCTGGCCGACCCCGGGCAAGACCAACGACCCGTCCTCCCACGGCTCCAAGCTGGGCGCCGAGGCCGTCGCCGGCCTCAAGAAACTCCTCGGCTACGATCCGGAGGAGTCCTTCCACGTCGACGAAGAAGCCCTGGCCCACGCCCGCAAGGTCGCCGATCGCGGTCTGGAGGCCCACAAGGCCTGGGACGAGAAGTTCGACGCCTGGCGCAAGGCCAACCCGGACAAGGCCGCCCTGTACGACCGTCTGAAGGCCGGCGAGCTGCCGGAAGGCTTCGACAAGGCCCTCGACGATCTTGAGGCCACCTTCGAGGTCGGCAAGAAGGTCGCCACCCGTGGCGCCTCCGGCTCCGTCCTCAACGCCATCGCGGCCGTCATGCCGGAACTGTGGGGTGGCTCCGCCGACCTCGGCGGCTCCAACAAGACCGATCTCAAGGGCGCTGCCACCTTCGCTCCTGCGGAGTGCGCCACCAAGCAGTGGCCGGTCTGCAACGAGTTCGGACGTCAGCTGCACTTCGGCGTGCGCGAGTTCACGATGGGCTGCATCACCAACGGCATCCTGCTGGGCTCCCACACCCGTCCGTTCGGCGGCACCTTCTTCATGTTCTCCGACTACGAGCGCTCCGCCGTCCGTCTGGCCGCCCTCATGGAGATCCCGAACCTGTACGTGTGGACGCACGACTCCGTCGCCGTCGGTGAGGACGGCCCGACCCACCAGCCGGTCGAGCACCTTGCCTCCTTCCGCGCCATCCCGCAGCTTGAGGTCATCCGCCCGGCTGACGCCTTCGAGACCGCCGAGGCCTACCGCTACTTCTTCGAGAAGAAGAACACGCTGCCCGGCGCCATGGTGCTGACCCGTCAGGGCGTCCCGGTGCTCGCCGAGACCGCCGCCAAGGCCAAGGACGGCGTGCGCAAGGGCGCTTACGTCCTGGTCGACACCGAGGGCACCCCGGACGTCATCCTCATGGCTTCCGGCTCCGAGGTCCAGTGGGCCGTCGACGCCGCGAAGACCCTGGCCGGTGAGGGCGTCAAGGCTCGCGTCGTGTCCGTGCCGTCCATGGAATGGTTCGAGGAGCAGGACGCCGAGTACAAGGAGGCCGTGCTTCCGGCCGCTGTCAAGGCTCGTGTCTCCGTCGAGGCCGGCGTTGCCATGCCGTGGTACAAGTACCTCGGCTCCTACGGCAAGCCGGTGTCCATCGAGCAGTTCGGCCTGCAGGGTGATGGCGCTCAGAACATGATCGATCTGGGCATCACCGCCGAGCACGTTGTGGAAGCCGCCAAGGCCTCCATCGCGGAAGTCGAAGCCGCCAAGTGATGATACGGGGAGGGACACGACAGCATGTGCCCCTCCCCTTTCACCGATAAACAAGATTTGATCCAAAAAGGTATCAAGGAGAAAAAACAATGACTGAAGCAACTCAGCGCACCTCTGACTCCGGTGTCTCGATCTGGCTGGACGACCTGTCCCGCTCCCGCATCGAGTCCGGCTCTCTGCAGGATCTCATCGCCAACAAGAACGTTGTCGGCGTGACCACCAACCCGTCCATCTTCCAGAAGGCTCTGCACGAGGTCGGCCCGTACGATCCGCAGCTGAAGGAACTGGGCAAGGTCGACGTTGAGACCGCCGTGCGCGAGCTCACCACCACCGACGTGCGCAACGCCACCGACATCTTCCGTGAGGTTGCCGAGAAGTCCGATTTCGTTGACGGCCGCGTCTCCATCGAAGTGGATCCGCGTCTGGCTCACGAGACCGAGGCCACCGAGAAGCAGGCCGAGGAACTCTGGGCCAAGGTGAACCGTCCGAACGCCATGATCAAGATTCCGGCCACCCTCGAAGGCCTGCCGGCAATCACCGCCACCCTGGCCAAGGGCATCTCCGTGAACGTCACCCTGATCTTCTCCCTGGAGCGTTACGAGCAGGTCATCGACGCCTACATCGAGGGCATCGCCCAGGCTGACGCCAACGGCCACGACCTGAAGCACATCGGCTCCGTCGCTTCCTTCTTCGTCTCCCGCGTGGACACCGCTGTGGACAAGCTGCTGGAAGCCAACGGCTCCGACGAAGCCAAGGCTCTCGAGGGCAAGGCCGCTGTGGCCAACGCTCGCCTGGCTTACGAGCTGTTTGAGAACAAGTTCGCCAACGATCCGCGTTGGGCTGCTCTCGAAGCCAAGGGCGCCAAGAAGCAGCGTCCGCTGTGGGCCTCCACCGGCACCAAGAACGCCGCCTACTCCGACTGCAAGTACGTCGACGAGCTCGTTGCTCCGTTCGTCGTCAACACCATGCCGGAGAAGACCCTGAACGCTCTCGCCGATCACGGCAATGGCGCTCCGTCCATCAAGGGCACCTACGAAGAGTCCCACGCCATCATGAACAAGCTCGCCGATCTGGGCATCAACATCAAGGATGTCACCGACAAGCTGGAAGCTGACGGCGTCGCAGCCTTCATCAAGTCCTGGGACACCGTCCTCGCCGACGTCCAGGCTGGCATCGACCGCGTCAACGGCTGAATCATTCGCTGATACAGCACCGTTAAACGGATAAAAGCCGAGAGGTCTCCATCTTTTGATGGAGACCTCTTTTTCGTATGCCGAAATAATACGCGCAGAAGACATGCGGAAAGACAAAAAGGCCGCGATATCAGATCGCGGCCATAATCGAAAGAAAAGCGAACCGGAAATCAAGCCTGCAAATACGTGCTGAAGAAGTCGCCGATTTCGCCGATGGTCTCCTTCAACATGCTGATACGAGGCAGATAGACCACACGGAAGTGGTCCGGCTCCTGCCAGTTGAACGCACCGCCGTGGCTGATGAGGATATGCTTGTCATGCAGCAGGTCAAGCGCGAACTGCTCATCGGAATGGATGTTGAACTTCTTCACATCGATCTTCGGGAAGATGTAGAACGCCGCTTTCGGTTTGACCGCGGTGATGCCTGGAATATCGTTGAGCATGTTGTACACCAACTCGCGCTGATCGTAGATGCGGCCGCCGGGCACCAGATAATCCTTGACGCTTTGATGGCCGCCCAATGCGGTCTGCACCACCGACTGCGCAGGCACGTTCGAGCACATACGCATGTTGGCCAGCATGTTCAGCCCCTCGATGTAATCCTTGGCGAGACGCTTGTTGCCGCTCAGCACCATCCAGCCGACACGCCAGCCGGCGATCATATGGGACTTCGACAATCCGGAGAACGTCACGCAGAACAGGTCAGGCGCAAGGGACGCGATGGAGATGTGCTCCAACCCATCCATGACCAGACGGTCGTAGATCTCATCCGAGAAGATCATGAGCTGGTGCTCTCGCGCAAGATCGACAATCTGCTGAAGCACTTCCTTCGGATACAGCGCGCCGGTCGGATTGTTCGGATTGATGATGACGATCGCCTTGGTCTTGTCGGTAATCTTGGAACGCATGTCGTCGATGTCCGGATACCATTCGGAATCCTCATCGCAGACGTAATGCACTGCGGTTCCGCCGGCCAGATTCACGCAGGCTGTCCACAGCGGATAATCCGGCGACGGCACGAGTACCTCGTCGCCGTTGTCCAGCAACGCGGATAAGGACAGGTTGATAAGTTCGCTGACGCCGTTGCCGGTGTAGATGTCGTCGATGGACACGTTGGGGATGTTCTTCAGCTGCGCATACTGCATGATGGCTTTGCGCGCGGAGAACAGGCCCTTCGACGGCGAATAGCCTTCCGTGTCGGGCAGCTGCTGCGACATGTCGTAGACCACTTCATCCGGCGTGCGGAAGCCGAACGGTGCCGGATTGCCGATATTGAGTTTCAGGATGTGCGTGCCGGCGGCCTCCATGCGCGCGGCCTCGTCGGCGACCGGTCCACGGACGTCGTACAGCACGTTGTCGAGCTTGTGGGATTTCGTAAAAGTGCGCATGGTTCTTCCTTCTGTCGGTTGCTCGGATGCATCGTTAACATGGTCGGGCTGTTCACCGGCAAAATCCGGCAAAATTGCGGCATGCTCTTCCATGGGAACATCCTTGCCCATCAGCCAATCCTCGTTGACCCGCAGATACGCGGCAAGGAAATGCGCGATATCGGCACGGGGAACGGTTTTGCCACTGACGTATTGGCTCATATGGCTTTTGCCGAGCTTGATATTGAACTTTTCCGCAGCATGAACGAAATCAATCTGTTTAAGCTCGCGCAATGCCATGGCATCATTCAATCTGGTCGAGAATGATTCCGTCATGCCTATCCTTCCAGTTCAATTTAAACAAAAGCTAGTTCAAAGAATAGCACGACAGGACACCAAGAAAGACAAAGAGTTCAATTTTGGTGGATGTGTTTCATGCCGCTGCATGAATGAGTTCAATTCCGTGAAAAGACTCCATGGGGGGGGTCGGTCAAAGCAGATTGTTCTCAACCCATTGGGCCACGCCGTCATCATTGTTCGAAGGGCAGATCTCATCGGCGATTTTCAACACGTCGGGGTTCGCGTTGGCCACGGCCACTCCCCTGCCGGATTCACGAAGCATGGCGATGTCCACCAAATCGTCGCCGAATGAGACGGTCCGTGACAACGGCGTCGACATGCGATCGGCGAGGATGCTCAATGCATGCTCCTTATTGGCCTGCGGATTCATCAGCATCCACAGCGAGCCTTCGGAGATATGCACGTCGAAATCGTCGGGGATGAGCCGTCCCACACGCTTCCATTGCTCCTCGTTCGGGAACAGAATCAGCTTGTCCGCGGTGCCGTCCGGAACGTCATCGAAATCCGTGTATCGCCAGGTCTGCGTCTTCCAGTATTTCGTGACGTCGAAATTCGTGTACCTGACATCATCCATGACGATGCCCACTTCCATGCCAGGCAGTTCCTCCAGCAGGTACTTGCAGACCTCGCATGCCCTCTTCGAAGAGAATCCGATCTTCTGCAGATGTCCGTCCTTCGGCAGCGTCGGTGAGGTGAGCATATCGTAATCGGACGAGGCGGGGTTGAAATCCAACAGCGCCCCGTTGAGATAGGCGACGGCGTCAACCGGAAGCTTCTGCACGAACGAGTAGCCGGTGCTGACCGGTCGCGCGGTCTCCACCACGAATTTGATGCCGGCGTCGTGCATGCGGTTGATGCTGTCAATGGATCGTTGCGTCAGGAAACGGTCCTCGAAAGTCTCTCCGTCGTGCAGCAGTGTGCCGTCCAGATCGGCGACGACCATGGTCACGTCATCATATGTGTTGTTTGTCGAAGTCATTTAAATCCTTTGCGGGAGCAATCTAGCCGGAGACAAGTTTGGCCCATGACCGTGAAGCCGGTCATGGGCCAAACCAAATTACGTCAATCAGATGAGGTTGAATTTCGTCATCAGACCGAGGGCGATGATGATGGCCACCCACAGCAGGGCGATGATGACGGTCCAACGGTTCAGGTTCTTTTCCGCGACACCGGAGGAACCCGCGTTCTGGGTGAGTCCGCCGCCGAACATGTCGGACAAGCCGCCGCCTTTACCCTTGTGCATAAGGATAAGCAAGGTGAGCAAGAGGCTGAGGATGACAAGAAGAATCTGCAGCACAAGCTTGACAGTAGCCATAGCGGACACGGGTGAACCTCCAGTTCGTAAACACTGTTTCTGATAATAGCGCATGGTGTTGAAAAAATCGAGCGTCCAACCATGCTTTTTAAAAGTTTTCAGGCGGTTGTTTCCAATGTCAGCTTGCAGATGCGCGTGAGTTCATCGACCTTCAACGCGGAGCCGCCGATCAGGAAGCCGTCCACATCCGGCTCGTTGATCAGTTCCACCGCGTTTTTCGAGGACACCGAACCGCCGTACAGGATTCGCACCGTTTCGCCGACCCGTGTTCCGAACGTATCGGACAGGTCGTTTCGGATCGCCCTGGCCGCGTCCTGTGCCGACTGAGGCGTAGCCACCATGCCGGTGCCGATCGCCCATACCGGCTCGTACGCCACAATCAGCTTCGCGGCCTCCTCATCGGACAGGTCCCGCGTCACGTCGTGCACCTGGCCGACCGCGAAATCGAGCTCTATGCCTTTGCGCCGTTCCTCGTAGCTTTCTCCGACGCAAAGTATCGGCTGCATGCCGGCAGCAAGCACGGCCCTCACCTGGTCGACGATGTTCGCGTCGTCTTCGGGATGGTATTTGCGTCGTTCCGAATGGCCGACGATCACGTACGAGCAGCCGAGATGGGCGATCATATCGGCGGAGACGTCGCCGGTGAACGCTCCCTGCGAGGTGACTGAGACGGCTTGGGCCCCGTAGCGGATTTTCAGATTGTCCGATTCGACGGCGACCTGCACGCTGCGGAGTGAGGTGAATGACGGCATCAATGCGATTTCGCAACGTTTGTAGTCGAAATGGATGGCCCGAAGATTCCATGCAAGCTGCTGTACGAAATACGTCGCTTCAAGATGATCGAAATTCATCTTCCAGTTTCCGGCCACCAAAGGAATCCGTTTCGGCCCCATAATATTCGTCGTCTCCCGTCCGTGCTCGTCAAAGCGAAAGGTCGTTCTTGTGACATTGTATGCGAAATACGCAAAAGGTGCTCCCCCACCCACTGATGAGGAAGCACCCCTTCATGATTCTGAGATCAGTCGAGCACCTTCAGGCCCGGCAGTTCCTTGCCCTCGAGGAACTCGAGGGAGGCGCCGCCACCGGTGGAGATGTGCGAGAAGCCATCCTCCGGGAAGCCGAGGTTGCGCACTGCGGAAGCGGAATCGCCACCACCGACGATGGTGAATGCGCCGGCAGCAGTGGCATCGACGAGAGCCTGGGCCACGGCCTGGGTGCCTTCAGCGAAGGTCGGGACCTCGAACACGCCCATCGGGCCGTTCCACACGACGGTCTTGGAATCGACGATCTTGTCGTGGAAGAGCTTCTGGGATTCCGGACCGATGTCCAGACCCATCTTGTCGGCCGGAATGGCGTCGGCGGCCACGACTTCCGGAGCGATGTCCTCATCGGATTTCGGGAAGACCGGGTTGATGACGACATCGGTCGGCAGCACGAGTTCGACGCCGTTCTTCTCGGCGCGCTCCATGTAGCCCTTGACGGTTTCGATCTGGTCCTCTTCCAGCAGGGAGGTGCCGACCTCGTAGCCCTTGGCCTTGAGGAAGGTGTACGCCATGCCACCGCCGATGACCAGACGGTTGGCCTTGTCCAGCAGGTTGTCGATCACGCCGAGTTTGTCGGAGACCTTGGAGCCGCCGAGCACGACGGTCAGCGGACGCTCCGGGTTCACGGTGGCGCGGGACAGTGCCTTGACTTCCTTCTCGACCAGCAGGCCAGCGGCGGCCGGCAGATCGGCGGCGACGTCGTAGTTGGAGCCCTGGGCGCGGTGCACGACGCCGAAGCCGTCGGAGACGAAGACCTCACCGAGAGCGGCGATCTTCTTGGCGTATGTGGCGCGCTCTTCCGGATCCTTGCTGGTTTCCTCCGGGTTGAAACGCACGTTCTGCAGCAGCACGACGTCGCCATCGTTCATAGCGGCGACCTTGGCCTGGGCGTCCTCACCATAGGTGTCGGCAGCCAGCGGAACGGTGATGCCGAGCAGCTCGCCGAGACGGGCGGCGACCGGAGCCAGGGACAGTTCCGGAACGACCTTGCCCTTCGGACGGCCGAGGTGGGCCATCAGAATGACCTTAGCGCCCTGCTCGCGCAGAGCCTTGATGGTAGGCAGGGCGGCCTTGATGCGACCATCATCGGTGATCGTGGTGCCGTCCAGCGGAACGTTGAAATCGGCGCGAACCAGAACGCGCTTGCCCTTGAGATCTCCAAGATCCTTGAGTGTCTTCATGTATATCCTTTCCTAGCCGCTTGTAAGCGTGGAATGGCCATATTGCCACTTACGCATAATACAAGCCCAAACGAACAAAAAACACCATACGACGGAAAAGTCGCATGGTGTTTTGTTTCCGGAAACGAAAATCAGGCCGCTTGACGGCGTGCCTTCTCCGTTTTCTCAGCCAATTGCAGCAGTCGACGGATACGTCCGGCGATCGCGTCCTTGGTGATTGGCGGGTCGGCGAGACGGCCCAGCTGCTCAAGGGACGCGTCGGCATGGTCGAGTCGGAGCTGGCCGGCGGATTTAAGATTGTCCGGAACGTCGTCGCCGAGGATTTCAAAGGCCTGGCGGACCTTATCGCAGGCTTCCGCGGCGGCCTTGGCGCTACGGCGCATGTTGGCGTCATCGAAGTTCGCCAGACGGTTCGCCTTGCCTCGGGCCTCTCCGTCGGAACGCTTTCCGGTCCATTCGCGGGCGGAATGAGGGGCGCCCATGAGGATGAGCATGCGTTCGATGGCATCGGGGTCGCGCAACGTCACACGTTCGGAGCTGCGCAGCTTACGCGGCTTGGCGGTGATGCCGAGACGACGCGCGGTGGAGACCAGCGCCAGCGCGGCCTCATGATTCGGACATACGATTTCGAGATAGCTGGCCTTGCCCGGGTCGGACAGGTGTCCGCCTGCGAGGAACGCGCCACGCCAGGCGGCCTTGATCTGGGCGATCTTGCCGTTGATGATGTCGCCCGGCAGACCCAGCACCATGTTTTTGGTGTAACGGCTGTACAGGCCGGTCTGCAGCACCAGAGCCGCGCTGCCCTTGGGGACGCGGACTATGAAGCGCTGCACCACGCCGGTCGGCGTCTGCCTGGAAACGGGGGTAAGCGTGGCTTCGTGGCCGTACAGATTTCTGATGGTGTCCTGCAGCCATATGGCCGCGTCTTGGGAATCAAGCTGCGCCTGCACGAGAATGTGGTGATCCACCGAGTGCAAACCATTGCCGAATCGAATCATCGCAGTCGCCTGTGCCTTTTTGGCGATGGGCAACTCGTTGTCGATTGCGGCCAGCTCGCTTTTGACGTCATCCAGAAGAGCCAAGAGCCAACCTCCTACTTTCCTGTTCTTCCCTATAATTTCAGGCGAGTCGCGGACTCGACCCGCACTGCTACCGGCTTACTGTGATACCGAATAACTTGGACAAAGCCGGCAGCTTTTCTTTGTATTTGGATACTGTCTTCTCACAATGCGGTCATCAATCGGCCGAACGCTTGTCCAGCTCGCGGGCCGATACGGAGACCGTGAGACCACGCGCACGCAGGCGCTTGGCCAAGGCCTCGCTCATGGCCACGGAACGGTGCTGGCCGCCGGTGCATCCGAACGCGATGGTCACATAGTGCTTGTCTTCCTGCGCATAACCTTCGATGGCGATGGCGATGGCTTTCTCGTAGGCGTCAAGGAACTCCTCCGCGCCCTCGCTGGAGAGCACGTAGTCGCTGACCGGTTTGTCCTTGCCCGTCAGCGAACGAAGCTCCGGCACCCAGAACGGGTTGGGAAGGAACCGGACGTCCGCCACGAAATCGGCGTCTATCGGAATGCCGTATTTGAATCCGAAACTGAAGATATGCACGGAAACCGTGGTCGGTCCGGAACCAAGCAGACCCTCGTACAGTTTCGTGGACAGCTGATGGATGCTCAATGCCGAGGTGTCGATGACGATGTCGGCGTGCTCTTTGAGGTTCTTCAGCAGGTCGCGTTCCTCAAGGATGCCGTCGATCAGACGATTGCCCTGCTGCAGCGGATGGGGCCTGCGCACGGATTCGTAGCGCTTGATGAGCACCTCGTTGCTGGCGTCGAGGAACAGGATGCGGGTCTTCACCCCAAGATCGTCCAGATGGCTCAGCACGGCGGACAGGTCGTCGAAATAGTCACGTGACCTCACGTCGATGACCGCGGCGAGTTTGTGGATGTTCGAACCGGAGCTGGTCATCATGTCCACCAGCGGGACAAGCAGTTTCGGCGGCATGTTGTCGACCACATACCAGCCCATGTCCTCGATGCTGTTGGCCGCGTGGGACCGGCCCGCGCCGCTCATGCCGGTGATGAGCAGCACTTCGAAGCCTGCGGCCGGAGAAGGCGCGCTCGTATGTCTGCCTGCCTGGTTGACGGCGTTGTTCTTTTCGTTCATCACAGGGCCTCCTTAAGCGCGGAGCGCATGGCATGCTCCAATGCTTCGACTTTCTGATGGCTGGTGGGCTCGGTCGGCGGATCGTTGTCCCATATGCCGGTCATCAGCCAGACTTGAATCATGGCTTGGTACAGCAGCATCTCCTCGCCGCCGATGGCGGTGCCGCCGCATGACCTCCAGGCCTGCATGAGCTTGGTCGGGCGGGGATCATAGACCACGTCGAGTAGCGTGCCGTTCGTGACTATGCCGGCTGAGGCAAACGCCTCGGCGATCGGATCGGCGGCAAGGCCGGGGATGGTGTTGATGACGACGTCCGCATGGGACAGCAGATTCGCCGCATGGTCCATGGCGACGATGCTTATGGAGCCGACGCCCATATGGCTTTCCGCCAATGGTTCAAGCGCCTCGTTCTTATCGGGATGGCGTGCCACGACGGTGACATGTCCAATGTGGGGCATCTCGGTGCAGGCCGCCAAAGCCGAGGTGGCGGTGTTGCCATTGCCGATGATCACCGCCTCGCCGTCTTGTCCAGAATCCATCCGCATGCCACGTGCCCGATACGAGTGCTCGAAGGCGAGCTCAATTCCCTTCACATCCGTGTTGTAGAGCCTGATCGCAGGGATGGCGGCGTTCTTATCGTTCGCGCCAGACCAGTCGAAGACGGCGGTGTTGGCCACCTTCAGCTCTTTCGCCCACGCGTTGCATGGCACGCCATATGGCTGGATGGTCTTCTTCAACGGCATGGTCAGGCTCAGTCCCGCCCAGCTGGAATCAAGCGACTCCAAAAAATCCTCAAGCTCCGTCTCGCCGACCTCGTGCCTGCCATACGACCAGCTGTCAAGTCCTAGAGCTCGATAGGCCGCATTATGCAATACAGGGGAAAGCGAATGCGCGATGGGTTTGCCAAGGACCGCGCACCGATGGTCCACCTCGGTCATGTTCCCTCCCTTACTCTCACCATTCATCATGCTAGCAACGCAGAAGCGATTGCTCGTTACAGATTCTATTTCTTTTCATCTTTCGGACTGTTTCCATCCGATTTCACTGTTCGGAGGGCATCCTCCGCCTTCGAAGCAATGTCAACGGACGAATGCAATGCCTGGTAAATGTTCTCGGCCTTGGCATGGCCGATGCCTTTGACCTGTTCGAAATCCTCCACGCTCGCCTCACGCATGGCGCGTACGGAGCCGAAATGGTTGAGAAGCCGTTTCTGATAGGCTTCGCCGATGCCGGGAATGTCGTCCAAAGCGGAACGCAAAGCTCCTTTGCGTCTGGTCTGACGATGGTAGGTGATGGCGAAACGATGCGATTCGTCACGCACCCGCTGCAGCAGATACATGCCTTCGGATTGTCGCTTGAGGATGATCGGATAGTCGTCATCCGGCACCCAAACCTCCTCAAGACGCTTCGCCAATCCGCAAACGGCCACATCGTCCACGCCGCAGTCGGCAAGCGCCTTGGCCGCCGCCATCACCTGCGGTTTGCCGCCATCGACCACGACCAGATTCGGCTTATAGGCGAAATGGCGACGGTTGGTGTTCTGCTGCACGGCATCCGTTTCAGGACCATTCGTGCCATCCGACCTATCATTTTGCGTGGCCATCCGACGCTCGTTGTCCATGCTTTCCCCGGAATCGCCGGCGATGTTGCCATGGCGGAAACGACGGGTCAACGTCTCATACAATGCGCTCAAATCATCCAACGCGCCCTGCCCGTCCGCACCTCGGATGGCGAAACGGCGGTACTCCGACTTTTTCGCGATCGCGTCTTCGAACACCACCATGGACGCTACCTGGAATGCGCCGCCGACTGTGTTGGAAATGTCGTAGCATTCAATGCGCAACGGCGCCTGTTCAAGCCCAAGAGCCTTCGCCACATCGTTCATCGCATCGGAACGTGCGCCCATATCGCTGATACGGCTCATCTTGCTGCGTGCCAACGCCTGCTTGGCATTGTCGTTGGCACGGTCCATAAGCTGTTTCTTGTCGCCTCTGCTGGCTACACGGATGGTGACGGCCGCTCCACGCAATCCGCTTAGCCATTGCTCAAGCCCTGCGCTGCGCGACGGTTCGATTGGAACGATCACCTCACGGGGAACAGGCGCGATTGGAGCCAGCAGGTCGGCACGTCCCGTCTGCTCCTGACGTTCGTTGCGTTCCTTCGTGGCCTGCGCACGGGCGATAGCATCCGTTGCGGTCACGGTCTGTGTCGAACCGATCGCATTGCGCCGCTCGGTCACGACGGTCGAATCGGAGACGGCCGCGCTCTCCCCCGTGGTTTCCGAATATACCTGAGTGATCAGATCGGCGATCAACTCCGCGTCGCTCACATCTTCGACTCGCTCCACACTCCAGTTACGTTCGCCGCGAATTGATCCGGACCGCACGAAGAACGCGTGCACGCTGGCTTCAAGCTCGTCGGACGCGATGCCGAACACGTCGGCGTCGACATCCGAATCGAACACGACGGCGTTCTGCTGGACCACGGTCCCGAGCATTTGGATCTGATCGCGCAGCCGGGCCGCCTTCTCGAATTCCAGTTCGGCGCTCGCCTGCTTCATGTCGCGGGTCAGTTGGGCGATATACGATTTGCCGATTCGGCCGGTCATCACGCCGACAAGCTGCTCGCACATCCTGCGATGCTCGTCAGCGCCGATACGGTTCACGCATGGAGCGGAGCATTTGCCGATCGATGCCAACAGACATGGACGGCCCGTCAACTGCGCCTTGTGGAACACGCTCTTCGAGCATGTGCGCACGGGAAACGTTTTCAGCAACGCGTCGAGGCTGTGCCGAAGATCCCATACCTTGGCGTACGGGCCGAAATATCTGGTATCGCGACGTTTGCGGCTGCGAGTCACCCATACGCGTGGGATGCGTTCGCCTGATGAGATGGCCAGATACGGGTAGGTCTTGTCATCGCGGAACACCACGTTGAATCGTGGGTCGAACTCCTTGATCCACGTGTATTCGAGTGTGAGCGACTCCAGTTCCGTACCCACTACCGTCCATTCGAGGCTGCGAGCCGTCAACACCATGGTCTGGGTGCGTGGATGCAGCTGGTAGAGCGGCTGGAAGTAGTTCGTCAGCCGGTTGCGCAGGTTCTTGGCCTTGCCAACGTAGATGACGCGCCCCTCGCCGTCACGCCACTTGTATACGCCCGGCTGCGCGGGAATGTCGGAGGTTTTCGGACGGAACAGGTCGCGAGTATCCCCCAACAGGGGCGCGCCGTTCTTGTTCACTCCCCTGCCGTCGGATTGGGTGCCGGCGTCCGATACTGCGGTTTCCCGTAACGCATCCGCCGTTTTGCGCCACACGTCCGGACTGTGTCGTTCGAAATCAGTCACAGCATATCCCTAAGGAACTTGCCCGTCCACGACTGTTCGCATCGCGCGACCTGCTCCGGCGTGCCTTCGGTGACGATGGTGCCGCCGCCGTCACCGCCTTCCGGCCCCAGATCGATGATCCAATCCGCGGATTTGACCACGTCGAGATTGTGCTCGATGACGATGACGGCGTTGCCCTTGTCCACCAATCCCTGCAATACGAGCAGCAGTTTGCGCACGTCCTCGAAATGCAGGCCGGTGGTCGGCTCGTCGAGGATGTACACGGTTTTGCCGGTGGAACGCCGTTGGAGTTCCGTCGCGAGTTTCACGCGCTGCGATTCGCCGCCGGACAGCGTCGGCGCCGGCTGGCCGAGCCGGATATAGCCGAGACCGACCTGCACCAGGGTGTCCAGGTAACGCGAGATGGACGGGTACGCCTTGAAGAACTGCGCGGCCTCCTCGATGGGCATGTTCAGCACGTCGGCGACCGATTTGCCGTTGTACTTCACTTCGAGAGTCTCGCGGTTGTAGCGCTGGCCGTGGCATTCCTCGCAGTCCACGTACACGTCCGGCAGGAAGTTCATTTCGATTTTCAACGTGCCGTCGCCGTGGCATGCCTCGCAGCGGCCTCCCTTGACGTTGAACGAGAACCGTCCGGGACCATAGCCGCGCACCTGCGCTTCGGGCGTCTTGGCGAACAGCGTGCGGATTTTGTCCCATACTCCCGTATAGGTGGCGGGATTGGAACGCGGAGTGCGGCCGATCGGATTCTGGTCGACGTGGATCACCTTGTCGCACTGGTCCACGCCTTCCACGCGCGTGTGCTTGCCGGGCACGATGCGCGCGCCGTTCAGCTTGTCCGCAAGCACCGGATAAAGGATCTGGTTGACCAGCGTGGATTTGCCGGAACCGGACACGCCCGTCACGCAGGTGAACACGCCCAGCGGGAAATTGACGTTCAGGTTCTTGAGGTTGTTCTCGCGGGCTCCGACCACGCGCAGCTGCTTGGTCTTATGCGTCTTGCGGCGTGCGGCGGGCACTTCGATCTTCCGTCGGCCGGCGATGTAGTCGCCGGTGATGGAGCGTGGCGCTTCGGTGATTTTTCTGGCGGGGCCGGAATACACGACCTCGCCGCCATGTTCGCCGGCGCCCGGACCGATGTCGATGACCCAGTCCGCGTTTCTGATGGTGTCCTCGTCATGTTCGACGACGATCAGCGTGTTGCCGAGGTCGCGCAAATGATGCAATGTGCCGATCAGCCGTTCGTTGTCACGCTGATGCAGGCCGATGGATGGTTCGTCCAGCACATACATGACGCCCACCAGGCCGGAGCCGATCTGGGTGGCCAGTCGGATGCGCTGCGCCTCGCCGCCCGACAGGGTCTTCGCCGCACGCGACAACGTCAGATAGTTCAGGCCGACATCGTTGAGGAAGCCGAGGCGTGCGCGGATCTCCTTGACGACTTCGCCGGCTATCTGCGCGGCCGAGCCTTCGAGTTCTAGGCCGTTGATCCATGCGAGGCTCCGTTCGGCGGACATGTCGCACACGTCCGCGATGGACTCGTCGTCCACGGTGACGGCAAGCACTTCCGGACGCAGACGCCGCCCATGGCACGCCTGGCATGGCACCTCGCGCATGTACGACTCGTAATACTGCTTCATCTGGTCGGAATCGGTTTCGTCATGCCGGCGCATCAACGTGCGCACCACGCCTTCGAAACCGGTGGAATACTCGCGCATGCGACCCCAACGGTTGCGGTACGAGACCTGCACCTTGAAATCGCGGCCATACATGATGGCGTCGCGCGCGTCCTTGGGCAGATCCTTCCAAGGCGTGTCCAGGTCGAAGCCCATCTCATCGCCGAGTCCCTCAAGCACATGGCGGTAGTATTCGCCGGTGCCTTTGGTCATGCCCCACGGTTCGATGGCGTTCTCGTTCAGCGTCTTGTCCGGATCGGGAATGACCAGTTCGGGGTCGATTTCCAGCTTGTATCCGATACCCGTGCATTCAGGGCAGGCGCCATACGGCGCGTTGAAGGAGAAGGTGCGCGGTTCGATCTCGTCGAGTTCCAGCTGATGGCCGTTCGGGCAGGCACGTTTCTCGGAGAACGGCTTGCGACGGTCCGGATCCTTCTCGTCCAAATCGACGAAATCGGCGACGACCACGCCTTTGGAAAGCTTCAACGCCGTTTCGATGGAATCGGTCAGACGCTGGCGGATACCGTCCTTGACCACCAGACGATCCACCACCACTTCGATGGTGTGCTTCTTCTGCTTGGCGAGCTTGATGTGATCGGACAATTGCCGCATCTCACCGTCGATCAGCGCACGCGCGTAACCATCGCCACGCAGCAGTTCGAGCAGATCCTCGAATTCGCCCTTGCGGCCGCGCACGACCGGCGCGAGAATCTGGAAACGCGTGCGTTCCGGATACTTCAGCAACGTGTCCACCATCTGCTGCGGTGTTTGCGCGCTTACCAGGGCGCCGCATTCCGGACAATGCGGAATGCCGGTGCGGGCGAACAGCAGTCGCAGATAATCATAGATCTCGGTGATTGTGCCGACCGTCGAACGCGGATTGCGGTTCGTGGTCTTCTGGTCGATCGAAACCGCGGGGCTCAGCCCCTCGATGAAGTCGACGTCCGGCTTGTCCATCTGCCCCAGAAACTGGCGCGCGTACGCCGACAGCGATTCGACATACCTGCGCTGGCCCTCGGCGAACAGCGTATCGAACGCCAACGAGGATTTGCCCGAACCCGACAGGCCGGTGAACACCACCATGCGGTTGCGAGGAAACTCCAAGTCCACGTTCTTGAGATTGTGCTCGCGAGCGCCTTGGATGGTGATTTTGAGGTCGTTGGGTAGGTGGGTGAGGTCTGCTATGAGTGAGTCGCCTGTTGTTTTCATGGGGGCTTTTTTGATTTCGCGTGTGAGGAATGCGTCGCTGGTGAGTACGCGTTCGACCACGACTTCGTTGTGTGTCGTGTTGTTGCGTTTGGTTGTCATGGTGTTCTTCCGCTTGGTGTTGCCTGTTCTGTTGTATAGGATAGCGTATTTTTGTTGTGGTTTCGAACAGGTGTTCTATTTGGTGTTGTTTGGTATGTCGTTGCCGGGTATGTCGATTGGCCAGTGGTGTTGGTCGTGCAGGATGGTTGTGGCGTCGCGTATGGGGATGCGTTCCTGTTCGATGCGTAGGTATTGGATGTCTGTTCCTGTGCAGGATGGTTGTGGCGTCGCGTATGGGGATGCGTTCCTGTTCGATGCGTAGGTATTGGATGTCTGTTCCTGTGCAGAGTGTTTCGTAGAGTTTGCGTTCTTCGGTGGTGAGTCCGGGTGTGGGTTGTGGGGTTTGTGTGGTGAGGGGTTTGTTTTTGGCGTCGAGTTGGGTGCCGTATTGTTCGTATGTCCGGTATGCGGTGGTGTCCATCAGTATGGATGTGCATGGGATGCCGGTGGCGCGTAGTTTGGAGAGGATGTCGAGTCCGTTGGCGTCCATGTCGCCCCAGTAGATGATGTTGGGGATGGTGGTGAGCCATGGCAGGAGTGTTGTGATGTGTGATGTTGCGGCGTATCCGTTGCCGAGGATGCAGATGGCGTGTTCGACGGTGGGCATGGCCTGGTAGGTGTCTTTGTTTTCGATGATGATGGCGTGTTCGATGTCGGTTGGCTGGTTGCGGACCCATGGTTGGGTGACGATGAGGTCGGGTTGGTCGTGGTGTTCGGCGTCCATGAGGCGTAGTCGGAGTTCGTTCGGGCGTTCCTGGAAGGTGAGGTTGTCTTGTCCGGTGAGCTGGCATATCGCTTTGCGGCGTTGGGAGTTGGGTGTGCCGAGCCATTTGGCGCTGAATCCTGGGATGGGCGCCATGCGTGGGGTCATGGTGTGGCAGTCGTGGTTTGCGAAGTAGTGGGCGGCTTGGATGACGAGGTGGAAGTCGGTGTCGTCGTGGTCTTTGAGGGTTTTGGCGACGTTCATGGCGTTCGCCGGTTCGAGGCCGAATTCTTTGGCGAGCGCGCTCATGCGGTCGTGTTCGCGTAGGTAGCGTTCGCGGGTTTGTTTGGTGGCGATGCGGAGGGCGGTGTCGAGGTCGGGTATGGTCACGGAGTCGATGAGCGGGCTTTTTTGTTGGATGAGTCCGCTGGAGACGATTTTGGTTTTTTCGCTGGTTTCGCAGTGGTGTTGCCGCGCCCAGTCGCGGATGGTTTCGTTTTGGGCGCGGATTTGGTTGTAGTGCTGCTCTAGTTCGGCTTGTTTGGGCAGTCGGATGGTTTTGCGCAGTGGCCAGGATTCGTCGGTGTCGTACATGTGCCTGGTGAGGTGGGCGTCGACGTATTCGTCGAGTTTCCGGCGGATGTCCGTTTCGCTTGTGGTGTTTCTGGCCGCTGCCATATTATGCCTCCGTCGCGGGTTGCGTCTGCTCGACGGTGGCGTCTTGTGTTTCGGCTTGCGTTGCCGGCTCGCGGTCGAGCTCCTGCAGGTACGAGTTGCCGGTTGCGGGATCCTTGTATGCCACGTACGCTTTGTCTGCGATGCTGAGGATCTCGGCGGTTTTGCTTTCCGGCGCGGATACGATGATCTGGAAGCCGAGGCGCGGCAGCACGGTCAGGGCGCGTTTCGTGTAGCGTCCGTCGGCTTTGATGAGGGCTTCGTCCAGGAACAGCGTGGTGTAGGTGGGCTTGCCGGTCAGGTCGCCGCCGAGCAGGTAGATCAGGGCCGCGCCGTAGACGAACGAGGTGAGTTCCTGCAACGCGCCGCCGGACTTGCCGCCGGTGGAGCTGATGCGTTCGTCGGGCAGATCGTTATGGTGCACGATCGCGTAGAACGAGCTGCGCACGCGTGGATCGAGGTTGCGCGCACCGTATTCCTTGATGCCGTTCGTGTCGCGGATCTGGCCGAGTTCCGCCTGGAGCCTGCCGATGAACGTTTCGCAGCCTGCGAACGCCTTGCGCGTCTCCATGGGATTGCTGCGCGCGTTGCGTGTCCAATCGTCGAGCTTCGACATGATGCGGCCCAACGAGGATTTGAACTGCCGGTCGATCGGGTGGAAGTCCACGTGGAGCGAGAGCCTGCCGCCGCGGGGGCCGAACTGTTGGCCTTTGAGCATGCCGTTGATGCGGTCGAGCTGCTCCCTGACGTTCTCCTCGTCGGTGTTGAACGCGCGGTTGAGCTGTTGGAAGCTCATATACAGCTTTTCGACGCTGTTCGCATACTCCTCGTCGGTCGCGGCGCGGGTGACGAGCATGTTGAGGTTCTTGAGTTCGTCAAGGAAATACGGATAGTCCTCCACGCTCGCCATGACGGTGTCGCCCTCCGTGGAATGGTGCTTCAGATAGTCGCCCATGGCGCGTTCCGTGTCGGCGCGCAATTGGACGGCACGCTCGTCGATCTGCTGGAGTCTCGCACGCACGGTGTTGCCGATTCTGCGCAGCACGCGCACGTCGAACGGCGCCGTCCCCTCACGGTCGAAACCGCCGGCGATGCGCTGCGGCCGTTCCTGCGGACGCGACGTGTCGAAACAGGTCTCATACGTGTCGGCCAGCAGATTCGACACCATGTCGGACAATGCGGCATCGTCGAAATCGGAGTCGCCATGCATGTCGAGCCATGCCTGTTCGGCCTGGACGGCATGCTGCACGTTTTCCAATTCCGCTTCGGCACGGTACCTGTTCTTGCCCTCGTCGTCCTTCTGCCGTAGCAGCTGTTTCAACTCGTCCTGCAATTGTGCCAGTTCCGGATCGCTTTCGATCCGTTCGATCTGCAGACGGATCCGTTCCGCCTTCGTCTCGAGCCCGTCCACGTCGATCTTGCCCCATGGCAGATCCGCAACGGTCAATGCGAGCTCATGCTCGTCCTGCAGCAGAGTCATGGCGTTGGCCATCTGCCTGCCGCGGCGGTCGGCGTCCTCCAACGCCCGTTCCGCCCCGTCAAGCTGGCGTTCCAATTCGGCCAGATACCGTTCGTTCACGAAGCCGATGACCTGACGCAGGCCTTTGACGCCATGGAATCCACGGTCGCCGGATTTGATCTGCCCGTCGACCTGCACCTGCCGTTCGGCCCGGTCCATGTCGTCGATCGCCTCCACGCAACGCGCGTCGAACCGTTGCGACGCGGTCTGCTCCTTCAACCATCCGACGAACGGCGAATCCTCCTTGTACCGCAGCTTCGACGACATCCACCCCTCGTTGCAGGCCGAATCGTATTGCGCGTCGGTATCGACGAAACGCCAGGCACGCCGCGTCATACGCGTCGGATCGATCGCGCTGACCTTCGCGGCGAACCCCTGCTCATGCCGCTTGTCCACGAGAATGGTCTGCGCGATGGGCGCGTACGTGACGTCCATCGCCAGACGCCATTGCTCGTTCCCCTCGTCCACGTCCATCAGTTCGGCCACGTACGGCAGTTCCGTCTCGTCCAAGCCCGTCGCCCGTGCGATGAGCGTGCGCGCATGGTCCATGTCGTCGCTGATGCGCGTCCTGTGTTCGATCTTGCGCCGGTAATCCTGCCTCAACAGGTCGCGTTCGCCCTGCCGGGCGTGACGTTCCACCACCATCCGCTGGTATTCGGATCGCGCGTCTTCCAAACGCTTGTCGTACGTATCGAGCGACAAGGCGAGCGCGGCGCGTTTGGCGTTCCATGTCTGCTCGTTGGCGGGGAGTCTGCCTTCGACGCGTTCGAACCGTTCGGCGATGGCGTGCCGTTGTCTGCGCGCCTCGTCGGCGTCCTGGCGTGCGCGTTCGAAGTCCTTGCCGAGTTGCTGCAGGCTGCCGCCGTCGATGCCGTTCATGCGTTCTTTGACAGCTTCGATTTGCGTGTCGAGTTCGTCGATGCGCTGCTGAGACCGGTCGATGGCGTCCTGGGATTCCTTGGCTTTGCGTTGCGCCGATGGCAGTCCGGCGCGTACTTCGCTGGCCATGCGCGACCATGTCCATGCGGCGAGCGTCGTCTCGCCTTGCTCGCGGTCGGGGTCGATGGGCGTGTATTCGCGGCGTTCGCTGGCTTGTTTGGCGTATTCGCCGTAGCGGGCTTGTATGTCCTGCAGGATGGCGACGCGTTCCATTTTGTCTTCCATGCTGTGGAAGTTCTCGCTGAACCGGTTGTAGTCGTCGACGGTTTCGCGGGCGAGCCGGATGGATTCGGGCACGTCGAGCACGCCCTGTTTGAAGATGTCGTCGAGTTTGGAGGGCGCGTCGGCGGATTGGATCTTGTGCAGGAGCCTGCATGCTTCGGCGCTTAGGCCCATGTCCTGCCAGATGGAGGCGTGAAACGCCTGCGCGTTGACGTGCGTCGTGCATCCTGGGTAGGTCTGTTCCATCAGTCCTCGCGTGAATGACGTGTCGCGGTGCCGGTCCATGAGGCGCGGGTCGATGGTCTGGTTCCAGGTGACGTATTGGCGGCGCAGTCCGTCCGGCCCGTCGCCTGCGGTCAGGTAGAGGAATTTTGCGCAGGACAACAGTCCGCCGTCGCTGCGGTTCGCGTATGTGTCGACGAGCGCGCCCCAGATGTTCTGCGGGGTGCCGTCCGCGTCCCTGCCGCGCAGGAAGATCGGGGTCTCACCGTTTTCGCCGTCGCTGATGCCGATCATGCCGCGCAGGTACGTGTAGTCGTTGCGTTCCGAACGTCCCGAATTCGACGCCTTATTGTAGGGGGTGCCGGACGGGTAGAGCAGCGAGATCTGCGCGTCGACGAGCGTGGATTTGCCCGATTCGCTCGCGCCGGCGAGCAGGGTCACCGGCATCGCATCGTCCATGGACGGGCGGAACACGTGGTAGCCGCCGTAGGAGCCCCAGTTGACGATCTGCCGGCTTTGCAGCATCCAACGGTCGGAAACGATTTTCATGCCGTCTTCCATCAGTGTTGCCCTCCATCAAAAGCGTCATCGGCCGAATCGAAATCGAACGCGTCCTGCTCGACGCCGGACGAAACCGTCCCGGTCGAATCGGAAGTATCGCCACCATCCGCGCCGATGGACGAATCGTCATAACCATCGCCATCCGCGTCTTTCATACCATCGCCGTCCGTATCATCGGAGCCGAGCCACCGGTCGGCGAGCTTCTGGTCGAGCACCATCGGCACCAATGGCGTGAGCACGTACATGTTCTCGTCCCCCGTTTCCGCGAGATACCCGTAGGTGCGCATGCGCGAGATGACGGACGTGATCTTCTTCGCCGTGCCCTCCTCGTCGTTGCTGGCCGTGAGGAAGCCCGCTCCCGTGGCGAGCAGCGCGCGGATGTCGTCGAAGCTGATGAGCCAGTCGCCCGGCTTCGTCTTCTGGTTCTCGTACTCCAGCACCTTGATGCGCAGGGCCGCGAGCGTGGCGGCCTCCTCGCGGGTGAGGCTCACACGCGTCTTCAACGAGCGGATGTTCGTCTCCGCGTCCGTGACCGGCGACGCGTACATGATCCGGTATTTCGTGTTGTCGACCAGTCTGAGCATGTCGTTGTTCAACGACCGTTCCACGGCCTCACGGTACTGGCACGCCCTGTCGTACAGGCTGCCGCCGATGTAGCGTTCGCGTTTCAGCGCGATCGCGGCCATACGCGCCTCAAGAGGCATGTCTCCCGTATCCCCGTCGAACAATGCCGGCCTGTCCCTCGTCATATCCGGCCCTTCGGACGGCATGCCGGATTCCGGGCCTGTCTCCTCTTCGATGCCGATGCCAGTGTCGAATCCGTCGGTGTTGTCCGTCATGCTCATCCCTCCTCGATGATCTCGTCAAGCGCCGCCTCGGTGGTGAGGATCGGCCTGGTGCGCCACACGCGCTCGCCTCCGTCGATGGATACGCAATGCCATGCCACGGTTGCCGGTCCGTCCTGCGTGCGTAGGGCGCTTAGGAAGCCGATCAGCTCGCTTTCGCGCCGTTCCTCCCGGGGCAGCCGGTTGAAGCTCGCCGCGAAATCCACGAACCTGCCGTCCGCCGTTTTGACCGGATCGCGCCTGATGAGTCCGATCATGTGCGTCAGCCGCGGGCCGCACATCTCGACCATGGCCTTCAGGTCCGGCGCGTCGACGTTCGTCGAAGGCGCGTCGTCCAATCCGGCCGTGGCCGCGCGCGCCATCGATTTCGCGGGCCTGGACGGCAATGCCTGGAATTGCGCCGTGCCGGTGTCCGTACGGTATGGGCGTTCGTCCGAGCCGGGGTGCGTCTTCGCGTCGTCGCTGGCCCGCACGAACAGTCTGTGGAGCTTGTCGAGCATGGTGCGGTAATGCGTGTCGGTCTGCTGGCGCACCAGACGGCTCACCGCCTCGTCGGATATGCGGATCTGCCGGCGCACGTCCTCGATGCCCTCGTAGATGCGTTTGAGTTCGGCGCGTACCTGGGCGAGCAGGATGCCGGGCTCGCCCTCGAGATACGGGTTCTGGGCGATGTCTCGCACCGCCTCGTCGATTTCGCGGCGTCCCTCGTCAGTGACGATCACCTGGAACGCGTCCTCGAAACGCCGGCCGCTGTCGGATTCGTGGAACGACCTGTGGTATTCGTCATGGTAGGTGCCGAGCGCCTGCTCCACGCTGATGGAGCCCGACTGCATGCTTCGGCGCAGATTGTCGCCGTTGTCGCGTTCCTCGAGCGCCAGTTCGCGCAGGTCGATCGGCACGCCGCGCAGCGTGTTGTGGATGACGCCGATGATGTCGCCGACCTGCTGCGAGGTGAGCTTGTCCAACGTGTCGCTGTGCTTCAATTCGTCGATCTGCTTTTGCCGCTCCTCGATGTCGCGTTCGAGCAGGCGGATGCGTTCGCGGGGGTCGGCGGTCAGCTGCATGCGCGCATGCTCGATCTCCATGATGATGCTGTTGGCCTGCGCGCCGGACAGCGCTTTCGTGGTGTCCTCGAGCCGGTCGAGCGCCTCGATCGCACGGTGGGCGCGCGCCGTGAGACGGTACAGGTAGCGGTGCGATGCGACGTCGAGCGAATTGGCGAGCCAAGCGTAGTCGCCCTCGCCTTCCTTCGTCAGCTGCTGCAGGATCGTGTGCGCGGCTTCCGCGGACGTCTGCCCTTCCTTGGGCGTGTAATCGCCCGTTTCCGCAAGTCGGGTCAGACTGCGGGAGAACCGTTCCTCGACGATCTCGCGTGGCAGCTCGCCGGTGAGCGGGTCGAACGTGGAGCGCAGCAGCGCGACGTACAGCATGGAATTGCCGCGCAGCAGCAATCGCAGCACCCCGGTCTCATACACGGGCCGGAGCCGTTCCATTTCCCGTCTTACATCCGCCAACGGCGTCCCGTCCTTCCCTTAGCCACAAGTTTCCCGATGCGCATCCATTGTAAGATAGCATGTCCGTTTTCCCGTGATCGCGGCGGGAAAACCGTCCGGCGCGAACGTCATTTGAAGATGACGTAGCGGCACAGCAGGAAGCCCCAGACCGCCTGCATGCCCATGGTGACGATCTTGACCGCCATGGTGGGCCAGCCGAGCAGTCCGGGGATCCAGGCCATCATCAGGTTGGAGAACAGCAGGTTCCAGCAGTACATGGCCACGAACATGGCTATCGAACGCGCGTAGTTCGACGAGGATTTGAATGTGACGTTGCGGTTCATGACGTAGTTGAATGAGCCGGAGCAGAAGACGGCCACGGCATTCGCCAGACGGAACGGCAGGCCGGCCAGCTGAAGCACGGCGAACACGCCGAATTCCACGAAGGTCTGCATGGCCGAAACGCCGCCATAGCTGAACAATTGTCTGACGATGCCGTTTTTCGGTTTTCCGTCCGTCGGCATGCGGTCTCCTCCCGGTCGTCTCAAACGCTACGGCTGGAAAGCATAGTCACACATGTGGCTACGGACGCGCCGGAGGCGTTTCGGCCCGGCGGAATGAAAAAACGGAAGGACGCCCCTTCCGGAGTTTCCGGAAGAGGCGTCCCCCACGTTTTCGGATCGTGTCCGCTCAGATGCTCATCGCCATGAGCTGGGCCGCATACTCCTCCACAAGCTCGCTGTCGCGCTCCGTCCAGGAATGGCTGGCGGAATCGTCCGGCACGAAAGTGGTGTCGATGTCGATGTTCTCGTTCATTTCCTTAATACCTCCGTTCGTCCCACTTGCCCCCGGCGACATTGCCGACTTTCATGGAACAGGCAAAAGTCTGGACCATAAACGCGTTCGATGCAAGAGCGTGTTCACATCGTGGTCAAACGTTTTTCCTCCACGAGTACATGCCGTGTCTCCGGCGTGAAGACGATACGATGGAGGCATCCCTGCCACCAACCAAAGGAGGACGATGATGAGCGACGAACGCAATGAGGCCGAACCGATCGAACTGGGATACATCGAGGACCTCGGGGACATGATTTCCGTTCAGGAGGGGTCCACCGTGTCCCGCACCGTCATGCAGAAGGCCGGAGGCAACGTGGTGCTGTTCTCCTTCGACACGGGCGAGGAGCTCAGCGAGCATACGGCCGCGATGCCGGTGTTCGTGCAGACGCTGAAGGGACGGCTTAAGGTGACGGGCAACGGCAGGACCGTGGAGCTTGTTCCGGGAGGCCTGGCCTACTTTCCCACCCGCATCCCGCACGCGATATACACCGAGGAGCCGTCCGTCATGATGCTGACGATGGTCACGCCGGCACGCGACAACATCGGCGACTGAAAAAACAAGACCGCCGGCATCGGATTCCATTGGATTCGACGGTGCCGGCGACTGCCGGAAATACAAGAAAAGCTCCCTCCCGGGAGCTTTCGTTTTGTGGAGCGGACAACGGGACTCGGACCCGCGGTCTCAACCTTGGCAAGGTTGCGCTTTACCAACTAAGCTATGTCCGCATGTTTTCCACCTTGGTGGGCAACGAGTTGAAAATATACAGGAGCGTCCGCCATCGCGCAAGCCCGGCGTGTCGCGTTTTTGCGGCGCCGGACTCGCGGCAGCTCCGCACGACGGTCAGACATAGTCGTACGGCATGCGCTTTTTAACGCGCCAGAACACGATAAGCGCGATGCCGAAGAGCAGCGCGTAGAAGCCACGGTCCGTCCACAATCCGTAGACCGCGCAATACAACACCAACGCGCGTAACGTATAGAACACGATCCTGCGCATGCCGGAACGCTCCCTGGTCTCCACCGTCATGCGCGTGAAACCGCCGCCCAACGTGCGGCCGGCGCGCCTCCACGGAATGATCCCTTCGAACAGGACGAACATGACGATGGTGGCCACGGCGGAGACGGCCGCATTGACGTTGTTCGCGCGGTTCACATCGAACAGCACGCCAACCAGATAGATAAGCGCCGTGACGGACAGCGACGCCGTTTCGACAAGGAACAGGTCGATCGCGAGCGCCACGCAGCGGCGCACGAAGCCTGGCTCGGTGGTGATGGCGTCTTCATCGATGCGCTGTTGGGGTAGGAAGTGGGTGACAATGCTTCCCATGGCGTAGCCGAGTATGCCGCCGAGGGTGTTGGTGATGAGGTCGTCGACGTCGAATAGGCGGTAGGCGCATGGGTAGATGCCCCAGATGCCGGTCAGCTGGGTGGTTTCGATGAGCAGCGAGGTGAGGAACATGGCCGGCAACGCCGTGGCGAATTTCCAGCGGAAGACGCGTTTCATGAAGTAGCCGAGCGGTAGGAAGAACACGACGTTCATGGCCAGTTGCATGACGCCTGCGATGCCGTCGGTTCGGATGTCGTGGATGAATTCGAATGGGTTGAGTTGTGGCCTGAGATGGTGGGCGGCGCAGTAGGTGGCCGGGTTTTCTGGCATTGGGTACATGGTGAAGCATGCGAGCGCGATGAGGTAGAGCACCACGAGATATGCGGTCAGTGCGGAGGTGAAGCGTAGCCGGTTGTCGCGGTGGTAGAGCAGTGCGAGCACGGGCAGGGTGAGTAGGAGTGAGAGGAATGGCCAGATTGCGATGGCGAGCGCGAATGGCTTGCTGAAGTAGAGGACGTATGACATGGCCGGTTTCCTTTGCTGGGCGTGTGGGATGCGCGTGGTGTGTGCGTGGGTTTCGTTTCCGTTGTTGGTTCAACGGTAGTACGGCTGGTCGTGTCCGTGGCATCGTCCGTCGTATTCATTCCTTGGCGTAAATGTTGGGGTGACTCATCCTCTGGTATGAGATGGCCCGGCGTGTTTCTTCGTGTCTTTTTCCTCTTGCTTTTCCGTTGGATTGCTTGGCGTCTGATCCGCGCGGAACCGATTTCGGACATCGTCTTCGCCGTCACCGCGGGAATCCTGTTCATGGCGTTCACGCCGAAACTGCTCAGCGAATAACGGAAGCTCCCGCCTTCCACGCGGAAGGCGTGAAAGGCGGGAGCTCTTATGGGAAGACTAAGGCGGATTTTAAATCCGAGGAATAGTCACCTTTTTGGCACCGGTCATGTAATGCCAGAGATCTTCCGTCCCCGGAATAAGGTCATGCAGAACGCCTGATGTTTTTTCGACCGCTACGCTCGGTGTGCCCGGCACCGGATGGTCATCTGTTGAAGACGCGAAATCGAGTCCGATGATCCACGCATCGGCACTCTCCGCGGCACCAATCGCCTTCATTCCAGGATATTCAGCGAGAACGAGATTGATGGCATCGGTCAATATCATCTGACCCTCCTTGCAGCATTCCAGTACTGATTCGTCGGATTCGGCTTTATACGCTTTATACGCGTCAAAACGTCACCGTCCATGTTCAAATACCATGAGTCGTTTGCCGATCTCGTTTGCGGAGCGGGGGAATCATTCCGCCTGTTTGACGCGTTCCATCGTAGTATCCGTTGAAGGGCGTTCTTGTTGGTCTTGGTATCCATTCCTCTTATCACGTTTCCGCTGTATGCTTTAGGGAAAGCTGTTATATGGGAGGATCATGCGGACCACGAAAAGCAAGAAACCCATCACCGTCGCATCGGTATGCGTCGCCGCCGTGGCATGCGCTGTCGGCGCGTACCGGTTCGTCTACCTGCCACTCCGGCCTGCCGATGTCAGTCATGCTCGGATCAGCATCAACGCGACGGGCAAGTTCGACGAATCCCAGATCGACGGCGCGGTGAAGGCGGACCTTGCCAGGCTGAAATCCTGGAACGGTTGCCGCGTGGATGCCGTCCGATATGACGCAAAGCGTTCGGCCGCGCTGCTTGCAGCCGAACACGACGTCACGGCTTCCGGTGGCAGTTCTTCGATTTCCGCGGCCATTGACGAATACGGGATGGACAATGTGATTTACCTCTCCAATGACATCTCCTGCCATGCCGGCTCGCAGAACTCGTCCCAAGATGGCTGGGGAAGCTGGTACGCGTGGAATCCCGGTTCCGCGCGGGCGGAACACGGCTGGATTTTCATCGACGAGGGATATTAAAAAGTTCAACGGAATACCGTGCACCATGCCATGATGTTGAAACCATATGATGACGATTGGCTTTTAGTACAGCATTGATAAAAAGCGGGCCTACGCGTCCTGATCACGCGGAACGCAAACCCGCTTTCGATGGCATAGTCATCGCTTGGCTTATCTGGCTACTTGGTCGAGGAACCACTCATCATGACTGGCCGATTTTCCATCCGTTGCGTTCGCGAGCGTATGTGCTTTGCACGGATTGATGCCGCTATACCCGTGCGGATCTGCAGTCGTGCGACTCCGGCCAATCAGTCAAGGATGATGCCGGCTTCACTCATCTGCCGACGGGCTGCGATACCGAGTTCCTCACTGACCGGTTCGGTCAGGTTCTCGATGACATGCACTTCGAAACCCAGCTTCTTCGCGTCGAGAGCGGTCTCCTTGACGCAATGCGATTCGGCCAGTCCGACCACATCGACCCGTGTGATGCCCGCGGTCTTCAACCCGTTGGCGAGTGTCCTGCCCGCGGCCATGGCGGTGGAGACTTCCTCACGGGTGGGAATGCGGTCGGTGTTGTCCTCAAAGCCTTCGAAGCCGGAATATGAGGGGGAATACTGGCCCTTCTTGAAATGATGTTCGATGTTCAATGCGGCGATGGCGGGATGCAGTTCGGCATTGGCGGTTCCGGCCTTGCCGTGCACCGGCCAGGTATCCACGAAATCAGGATGTTCGGACCAGTGGGTTCCCGGCTCGATATGCCAGTCCTGCGTGGTCGCGATATATGCGTATTCGCTCCGGTGCTCGTTCACATAATCCGCGATACGTTCGGCGACCGCATTGCCTCCCTGCACGCCCAGTTCGCCTCCTTCGCAGAACGTCGGCTGCACATCCACCACAATCAAAGCCTTTGCCATGCTTCTTCCCTCCTGAAAGGTTCCGAAACCACTGTAGCGAATCGATCACGTGATTGGATAATTCGTTTCATCCACAACGTCGTCGTGATATATGCGCCTTTCCCCACGGCCCATCCTATAATCTGAAGAGACGATGGCACGTAGGAAAATATGAGACCGGTGGAGCCGTTGCGCGTATCGAGCTATGCCACCGGTCTGTAGGTCGGTTCTGCCGGATATGGAAGTGTGGTTTTGTTAAAAAGCATGGATGATCTGATTGTGTCGGGGCTGCGCATCGATTGGAATATGCTGACTGATTCATACGTCAGTCGAATTCCCTCATTGCGTTCGATTGACGAACTTGAATTCCACAAGAATGTCACCTTTCTGGTAGGCGAGAACGGTAGCGGCAAATCAACCTTGCTGGAAGGCATCGCCGTCGCCTGCGGCTTCAACGCGGAAGGCGGCACGCGCAACTACCGTTTCAGCACATACGATGACACGTCGGATCTCGCCAAGGCGATGATGATATACCGGCAGTATGCGATCGGCCCATCAAGCTTCTTCCTGCGTGCGGAAAGTTTTTTCACGCTGGCGACACAGGCTCGTGAATACAGTCGCGGATATGGCGACATGTCCCGTTTGCACGAGATGTCGCATGGCGAAGGATTCCTGGAGATACTCCTGTCCCACACGGGAAAGGGTCTCTATCTTATGGACGAACCCGAATCCGCGCTCTCGACACAGCGGCAATTGACTCTGCTGGAGCACATGTACCGAATGGCAAACGACGGATCGCAATTCATCATCGCAACCCATTCGCCGATTCTGCTCGGTCTGCCGGATGCGGAAATCCTGTCATTCGACGAAAACGGCGTCCATCCCTGCGATTATGAGGATACGGACAGCTATCAAATCACCAGGGTCTTCATCAACCACCGCGAATCACTGCTCCGGCATCTGCTTGGAAATGAAACGTGAGATGAGGTGAAACGGTTGCGGGTGTTCGCTATGATGTTCGATTGGCGTTTGAAGGAACACGAAAGACTAGAGGTATCACGGCATGGCGATTGAGGCGCAGGGACTTGAGATTCAGATCGGCGCGCGCACGTTGCTGCATCCCACCAACTTCCACGTTGCCAAGGGAGACAAGATCGGTCTGGTCGGCCGCAACGGCGCCGGCAAGACCACGCTGACCCGTGTGATCACCGGCGATATGCTGCCGACCGCCGGCAAGGTACGTGTCTCCGGCAAACTCGGCTATCTGCCACAGGACACGCATGCCGCAGACCCGGAGCAGACCGCACTGGACCGCATGATGAGCGCGCGCGACATCGCTTCGATCATCAAACGCATACGCAAGGCCGAAAAGGAAATGACCGATCCGGATCCGGATGTCATGACCAAGGCGATGAACCGCTACGACAAGGCCATGCAGGATTTCGAAAAGGCCGGCGGCTATGCCGCACAGTCCGAAGCGACCGCCATGGCGGCCAGTCTCGGCCTGCCACAGGAAGTGATGGGCCAGCAGCTGGGTACGCTTTCCGGCGGTCAACGCCGTCGTATCGAACTGGCCCGCATCCTGTTCTCCGACGCGGACACGCTGATCCTTGACGAGCCGACCAACCATTTGGACGCGGATTCCATCGAATGGCTGCGCGGCTATCTGAAAAAATACGAGGGCGGTTTCCTGGTCATCTCCCACTCCACCGAACTGCTTGACGAAGTGGTGAACAAGGTCTGGCATTTGGATGCGCAGCTCGGTCAGATCGACATGTATTCTCTCGGTTGGAAGGCATACCTGCACCAGCGCGTGGTCGACGAGGAACGTCGCCGCCGCGAACGCGAGGTCGCCGAGAAGAAGGCCGAACGTCTGATGCAGCAGGGCATCCGTCTGCACGCGAAGGCCACCAAGGCCGTGGCCGCGCAGAACATGATGCGTCGCGCGGAGAAACTGCTGGAGAACACGTCCGAGGCGCAGAAGAAGGAGAAGGTTGCTGACATCCGCTTCCCGGAACCGGCGCCCTGCGGCCGCACGCCGATCATGGCAAAGGACATCTCCAAGGCCTACGGTTCGAACATCGTGTTCGCCGGCGTGAACCTGGCCATCGACAAGGGCTCCCGCGTGGTCATCCTCGGATACAACGGCGCTGGCAAGACCACCACCCTGCGTCTGCTCGCCCACCTGGAGGATCCCGACACCGGTTCCGTGGAGTACGGGCACGGCTGCAAGATCGGCTATTTCGCCCAGGAGCACGACACATTGGACCTTGACGCCACCGTGTTGCAGAATCTGATTCACGTGGCACCGGAACTTGACGACACGCAGGCTCGTTCCATCCTGGGCTCGTTCCTGTTCTCCGGCGATGACGCGCTGAAACCGGCACGAGTGCTTTCCGGCGGCGAGAAGACCCGTCTGGCGTTGGCCACGCTGGTGACGAGCCGCGCGAACGTGCTACTGCTCGACGAGCCGACCAACAACCTTGATCCGGCGTCCCGTGACGAGATTCTGAAGGCCATCGCCAAATACGAGGGCGCGATCGTGCTGGTCACCCACGACGAGGGCGCGGTCGAGGCGTTGAATCCGGAACGCGTGCTGCTCATGCCCGACGGCGACGAGGACCTGTGGAACGACTCCTACCTGGATCTGGTGGCCGAGGAATAATCCCACTTCCACCATTTCCGACACGCATATGGGAAAGCCCGGACGAATCAGATCGTCCGGGCTTTCCCATATTGAACGGTTCCTGTTACGCGGGAACCGGTTACGCGTGCACGTGTTTGGCGCTGTAGATGTCCGGCTCGACGTAGATCTCGAAATTGTACCAGGGCAACGCGGTGCGCACGGCCTTCTCGATCTTGTCGACGGTTTCCACGTCATAGTCGCGGTCGAGCTTGCTGGTCTGCACTTTGACGCACAGGAGGATGTCGTCCTCCGACATGTGCACGGTCTGCATGTTCAGCAATCGTTCGACGCCCGGCGTGGTGGTAACCGCCTCGACGATCTTCCCGCGCGTATCGGAATCCACGGCCTCGCCGATGAGCAGCGAACCGGATTTGAACGCGAGAAACAGCGAACCGACGATCAGCACCAGACCGACCATGAGACCACCCAACGCATCAAAAATCTCATCGTCGAGCAGAATCGCAAGACCAATGCCGAGACCTGCGAACGCCAAACCGATCAAAGCGAGCGTATCCTCCATGATCACCGAAGCCAGTTCGGCGGACTTGGTGCGTCTCCAGAAACGGAACACGCCCATATGCTTCGTGTTCGTGCGTTCCATACGCTCGTTGGCTTCCTTGATGCTCTGGTGCAGGCCGAATCCTTCCAGGCATGCGCTGATGACGACCACGATGAACGCGACAAGCAGTTCCATCCTGTTCACGTCACGCAATGCCGGATCGGCGCTGATCGCGACAAGCTTCTTCACCGCTTCGGACGTCGAGAAGAAACCGCCGACGAAGAACAGCAGCGTGGCCACGACGAACGAAGCAAGATATTTGGCGCGATACAGGCCGAACGGATGGTCGCCGTCCGTCTTGCGCTTGGAGAAACGTCCACCCACCATCAATACGATTTCGTTGGAGCAATCCGCGATGGAATGTACCGACTCGGAAAGCATGGCGGACGATCCGGTGAAGAACGCCGCGAGCAGCTTCGCGATGGCGACACCGATGTTCGCACCCAACGCCGCCTTGACGGCCGCGCCCTGATGTTCGGCTTCCCGCACCTCCCCCATGTTGTTCGTGGTCGTACTGTCGCCTGCGGGATCGCGCGATTCGCTCATTGCCTTCCATTCTCGAATGTGTAACGGATAACATCATCCATTCAAGCACGAATACTGGCCGAGAAGCCGTGTGCGCCCATGTTTCGGGACGTGCGTGTAACCTTCACTAGGTATTTGTCGCTTTCCCAAAAAAAGGAGTATTCAATGGCATACTCGCATAACGCGCCGTTCCGCGCCGACGTGGTCGGCTCCTATCTCCGCCCGGCCGAGCTCAAGGCCGCACGTGAGGATTTCGCCGCCGGCAAAATCGATGCCGCAGCGCTCAAGGCGGTCGAGGACAAGGCCATCACCGAACTCGTCGCCAAGCAGAAGGCCGCCGGCCTGCATGTGATCACCGACGGCGAATTCCGCCGCGGCTGGTGGCATTTCGACTTCATGTGGGGCTTCAACGGCGTGGACCATGCCGCCGCAGCCCACCGCGTCGCCTTCCACGACGAGGTGACCCCGGCCGACACCGCCACCGTGACCGGAAGGATCTCCGGCGAGAACCATCCGTTCGTCGAACATTTCAAGTTCGTCAAGCAGTTCGAGGACGAGAACACCGTGGCCCGCCAGACCATGCCCTCCCCCGCGCAGACCCGCTTCGTGCTCACCGGCAACGCGGCCGCCTACCCGTATGACGAGTTCTACAAGAACGACGACGAGCTGACCGCCGACATCGTCGCCGCCTACCGCCAGGTCATCGCCGACCTGTATGCCGCCGGCTGCCGCAACGTGCAGTTCGACGACTGCACCTGGACCCGCCTGTGCGATGCGAGCGTACGCGAACGTCTCGGCTGGAGCGACGAGGACGCGCTACGCCTGCAGCAGGAGAACCTCGACGTCATCAACGCCGTGATCGCCGACCAGCCGGACGACCTGGTCATCAACACCCACGTGTGCCGCGGCAACTTCCACTCCACCTGGCTTTCCTCCGGAGGCTACGCGCCGGTCGCGGCCAAACTGTTCGGCGAGGAGAACGTGGACGCCTACTACCTCGAGTTCGACGACGACCGTTCCGGCGATTTCGCGCCGCTCGCCGAAGTCTCCGGCGACAAGAAGGTCGTGCTCGGCCTGATCACCTCCAAGAAGCCCGACCTTGAGGATCCGGACACCATCAAGGCCCGCATCCAGGAAGCCGCCCAGTACATTCCGCTCGACCGCCTGTGCCTGTCCACCCAGTGCGGCTTCGCCTCCACCCAGGAAGGCAACAAGCTCACCGAAGACCAGCAGTGGGCCAAGATCGCACTCGTCCAATCCATCGCCAAGGACGTGTGGGGCGAGTAAACACAGCACGCCATCCACAATCAGCTATAAGGAAGGGCTATCCGTCTTGTTCGGCGGATAGCCCTTTGTTTGTTTGCCGGCGTTTTTAACGGGCAGGTCAGCCCTTCACAGCCTCATCGATGCAACGAATCGCGTTCAACGTACGCGGATAGCCGATATACGGCATGCACTGCGAGACCACCGCAATCAGAAACGCCTTCTCATTGCCGACGGCCATATTCGCCTTCGCATGCGCCGTAAGCTGCGGTTCGCAACCACCCTGCGCGGCCAGGAAACACAACGTGACCATTTCGCGCTCGCGGGTGCTAAGCCCTCCTCGCGTGTAATAGTCGCCGAAGCAGTTGTCGGCGAGCCATTTGTTGATGTGACGGGTCTCGTCCGGACCGGATTGAGCGAATCCGCGCAGGTTCTCGCCGAAGATCTCGACCTGCTTGTCCTCTCCGGCCTGCGCGCGGGTCTCCGACGTGGTCGTGCCCTGCGGCTCCAGCGGCAGATGCACGTTCGCGGCTCCAAGGAAAACGTTGAGCTTCTTCAGGAACGGCAGGGTTCTCCCGAATCCGCAGTATGCGGTGGCTTGGTAGATCATCTCCTTGATGGCCACGGACGTCAGTCCCGTCTCATAGGCGACCGGCAGCATCATTTCGAACGCGTCGAGACCCTGGCAGCCGACCAGAGCCGCGAGGATCGCCAGGGAGCGGGTCTGGTCGTCCAGATCGGGGTGGTTGGCACCCGGTTCGTTTATCACTTCGTCATAGGCGAAATCGGAGAACAACTTGACGAATTCCGGGTCGGTCTGCGACAGCGTCCGATCGTTGTTCCAAAAGGCGTTCATCTTCCTATGCAGTTCCTCGAACATGTCGATATCCTTCCCTCACGCGGCTCAATTCGAGCCCAATGCCATCGTTTCAAATATCGTTGGGCACCACGAAATCAGACTTCGCTGACCCGCAGCAGCGACTTGACGGTACTGCGTTCGTCCATAGCGGCATACGCTTCCTGGATATCATCCAGTGTGTACTCGCCAGTGTATACGATACCGGGATTGATGTTGCCGTCCAGCACCTCCTTGAGCAGGCGCCGCATGTCATAAGTACGCACCGCGGCCGGGCCACCGCGTAGACCGACATTGCGGAAGAAGAGGCCGGGAATATCGGCTTCGACGTCGTGGGGCAGGCCCACCCGACCCACGATGGCCCCGGCACGGGCCACCTTCATGGCCGTGTCGTTCGACAAGGCCGATCCGACGCATTCGAGCACCGCGTCCGCGCCGTATCCATCGGTCATCTCCAGCACCTTGGCCACAGCCTCGTCGCCACGTTCCTCGACGAAATCGGTGGCACCGAATTTCTTCGCGATCTCCTGACGGTCGGTATGACGGCTCATGGAGATGATGCGCGTGGCACCCATAAGCTTGGCGGAAAGCACGGCGCACAAGCCGACCGCGCCATCGCCGAACACGACGGCCGTATCCCCCGGCTTCACCTCGGCGCTGGCCGCGGCATGATAGCCGGTCGCCATCACATCGGACAGCGTCAGCAGCGAGGCGAGCATCTCATCGGAGAAGGTCTTGGCATCGCCGGGAACTACGACCAGAGTGCCTTCGGCTTCCGGAACACGCAAGTATTCGGCCTGACATCCCATACCGTCCTCATCGCCGAAATAGCCGCCATGCGGGCAGCTGGATTCGAAACCGGCCTTGCACACCGGGCATTTGCCGCAGCTGTATGGGAACGGAACGATCACAAAATCGCCCGGCTTGACGATGGTGACATCCTCCCCGACCGCTTCGACGACGCCGATGGCCTCATGGCCAGCCTGGCTGTCGACGGGTTTGCCACCATCGCGGTAGAACCACAGATCGGAGCCGCACACGCAGGCGCGCACCACGCGGATAATCGCATCGCCGCCGTCAACGATGCCCGGCTTCGGACGCTCCTCGCAGGCCATCTGCTTGATGCCCTTATAAATCGCCGCTTTCATGGATTTCCTCCTCTTATTTGTGGGATTGCTGTTTCTTGACGTTGTCGATGACGTCCTTGTTTTCCTCCAGGATGCGGTTGGCCTCATCCTCATGACCGTCGGCAATGGCTCGCCAGTACAGCAATTTGAGCGACACATACGCCTGTTGGATGCGCAGGGCTTCCGCTTTCGCGGCCAGACGCAGCGATTGCGCGTCGAGCAGTTCGATCTGCCGTCGGGCGCCTTCCGGACCGTCGAAACGGTTCTTCAGGTATTCGCGCATCGATTCAAGCGGCATGCCCGTCGCCGCCAGGCATGCGATGGTGGTCAGCGATTCGATGTCCTTGTCCGAATAGACTCGGTGGCTTGAACTCGGATCGCGGGCGATCGGATCGATGATGCCGATCTGCTCGTAATAACGCAACGTCGATTCGGGCAGTCCGGAAATCATGGACGCCTCACGGATCGAATGCCAGGTGGTCGTCGTATTGCTCATACCCCGCACTCTAAAAACTTAAAGTGCTCGAAGTCCATATTCCGGCGTGTCGTATTGGTCCGACGTCAAACGGCATTGAGCGGGCAATGGAAGAGCCGGTATCCGAAAAGTGGATCTGTCGCACGACTCCATTTTCATGTCCTTTTCGGCAATCGTGCGGCTTTTTCGTCCGTCTGTATGGGAACCGACGGACGAAAAAGCCCACGCATGCTCAGGCGGCGGTGATCAGCTCCGAGGAATCCATGTCGAAATCGGCCATCGCATAGGAATGGATGGCGGGATCCTCATACGTGCTCATATAGTAGGTGTTGGTCTTGGACGAATAGCCGCTGGTGAACAGCGTGCGTTCGAACTGGCCGTTGCCCATCTTGGCCATGCCATCCACCATCTGCACGGAACCAAGGGTGTGGAACAGGCGGGACACATTGGCCGCCTCACCCTCCTGCTGCGGATAGTGCGTGTTGGCGTAGGCCACTCGCACGAAACGCGACGGGGAGCTCACGTCGCCCGGAATGCCGTGCATGCTCACGCCGGCGCCCCAAGCGGACAGGGACGCCTTGCCCCACGTGGCCGGCTCGGCCATCTCGTTGCCGACGCACATGTAGTTGCGCAGATTCTCCATATGGAAGCCGAACGTCGGCTGGTTGGTCAGCACGTCTACGTCGTCATGGTGCACATGCATGCCGTCCGCCATCTGTTCGACGACGATGCTGCGCTCGCTGTCGCCGATGATCCAATGCAGCAGCGACTCCTGCTGGCCGGGCACGATCTGGGAGACGAGGGTCACGTTCTTCAACGCCTCCTCGACTTCGTCGACGGAATCGAAATTGCGTGCCACCCACAGCGGGAATTCGAAGGTCGCGACGTTGTCGGTGCCTTCGACCGGCTCATGCACGAACTCCGCGTAGCCGGGGAAATTCAATCCCGCGATGGCCAGACCATGCTCGTTGGCGCAGTCGAAATACATCGGACGGTCGGCCATGACCACGCCCACGCCGATCACCGCGTTCGGCGTGGCCTTGCCGCTCGCGCCGAACACGTTGTCGTAGTGGTAGCCGCGTGGAGTGGCTAGGATGCTTTCGCCGTATGAGAAGCTCCAGTCGAGGTTGCGGCCGAAATACATGTTTCCCTCTTCGTCGGAGAAACGAACGCCAGTGCACATGATGGACTTCCTTCCTTTGTTTGATTGACCCGGTGCGTTCATCATACGCATGGACGGCTGGACGAACCACGGCTTCCGCCGACGGATAAACATAAAGGGTGGCCAAAAATGCCAAGAGTCGTTGAAAATGAAAAAATCCCCTTGTTTCCAAGGGGATTTTTCGAATGGCTCCTGCGACTGGGCTTGAACCAGTGACCGTCCGATTAACAGTTAGAGAGTTTGATAGAATACCCCTTGGAACGATTGGGCAAAACGGCTTCATTCCAACGGTTTAACCTCACTTGAGGGTCACTTGACCCGCAAGTGAAGGTTAAATGGAAGTCTGAGAATGTCTGAGAATATGGAAGCAAGGAGGTAATCATGGCACGCAAAGCAAGAAACGGCATCGTCTACCCATACAAAGTCGAACGGAAAAAGAAGCTGGCCGATGGCACAATCAAGGCTTACCCCAGCTTCGAGTTCAAGATCGACGGGAAGACCTACAGCTGCAAGAAGTACGCCGACGCGAACCGGCGTCTGACCGAACTGCTCCAAGAGCGAGCCAAATTCGGCAGCACCAGCAACACGTCAGTCACGTTGGGCGCATATTCGGAACAATGGTTGGAACGACGGCAGAGGGATGCAGACCCGAAGACGTTCGCCAACTATCGAACCATCGTCCGCAAGCATCTGCGCCCGTACCATTCGCAGAAAATGTCGAACCTGAACGCCGCAGTCTGCGACCGCATCGTAAATGGTCTCACCGTCGCGAAGACCATCGATGGCAAGAAAATGCACGTGAAGGCCAGTCTCAGCCTCCGCCGCCAGACGCACACCACATTGAACCAGATTTGCAGTGCCGCCGTAGCAGATAGGATTCTTCCCACGAATCCGATGGGTGGCGTTCCTACTCCGAAGGACAAGGACATCAGTCTTGCCGACGAGCGCAAGAACGAAGCGCACGAGCGTACCGCATTCACCGATGACGAGGCGAAGCGTATCCTCCAAGCCGCCAATGAGTTGGGCATCCGCAAGGGTGCGAGGGAATGGTTCAGACTATGCACCGGTATGCGCCCAGGCGAAATCTTGGGGGCTTCACTCCAAGACCTCGAACTGACCACCACGGCAAACGGCATCCCCTACGGCGAATACACCGTCAACTGGAAACTGGAGGAGTTGAAGAAGGAGCACGGTTGCGGCGAACCAGACCGTAAAGGCGTGTACCCGTGCGGATACAAGCGTGGTGCCGCATGTCCGCAATGGAGGTGGCGTATTCCAGACGGCTTCGACATGATCGAGTTGCAAGGCCGCTGGTGTCTCACGCCGCCGAAATCCAAGCGTGGAAGGAAAGTGCCAATCATTCCCGCATTGGCGCAGACACTCGAAGCATACTTGGTGGATACCGCTGAAATACCGAACCCGCATGGACTCCTGTTCCGTCATGATGACGGCTCGCCCATCGAGCCGGAAGAGGATATCGAACAGTTCCGCAAACTGTTGGAAGCGGCGGGAGTACCCAATGCGGAGCATAGGAGCCGTCACGAAACCCGTCATACCGTCGTTACCATCCTGATGTCTATGGGTGTTGATGTCGGACTGGTGGAGGAAATCGTGGGCCATTCAAGCAGACTCATGGTGGAACATTACCGTCATGCCGGGTTGAAGGAACGGTTGGCCGCAATGGAAACGATGAACTCCGCATTAGACTTGAAGCAGATAGAACGGGCTGGCGAATAGAAGCCCTAAAACGCAGAAACGCCCCTCCCCCAGCGTAATCGCTGAGAGAGGGGCAAACTTGTGCAGGACGTACTAGTTGGGCATAGTATTCTTACACTTCTCTAACATCATGTTAGAGAAATGAAAGGTTTCTACTCGGAATACTTTGCCTTCAACTCGCTGACGCCAATCAAAGCGCCAACCAAGACGGCCAGAGCGTTCAACGTGGTCACGATCTGGTCAACGCATGGAAGGTTCCATGCGGGGCCGACCACATGCACGAACACAGCCAAAGCGGGCAACGCGATAAGCGCCAACCACTTCAGCACCTTGTACGCTTCGTCCGGCAGGATGTAGTTGTTTTCTTCGCCTGTTTCTTCCTGCGGCTTTTCGCCGTCATTCTGAGTCTCCTTGACTTCATCGACCATAATCGGTCTCCTTACCAGTAGAGGGTTTCGCCTGGATAGATCAACGCCGGATTGCCGGAACGATAACCGTGGATGCTGTACATGTTCACTCTGTAGTATCCGGCGATGCCGCTCAACGTGTCACCGGAGCGGACGGTGTAACGGTGAGTGCTGTACGTGTTGCTGACCGGCTGTCGAGCGACGCCGGTACCACGACGGCAGACCGTCTCGCCAGCGTAGATGATGTTCGGGTTGCCCGAACGATAACCTGTGTACTGGTTCCAGCTGCCGCCATTACGTGCAGCGATGGTGCTCAATGTGTCGCCACTCTTGACGGTCACGCAGACGCTACCGCAGTTCGTGTTGGCCGGAGCGCTCACTGTCGAGCCTCCACCCAAACGCTGGTTCACAATCGCCATCACACGGTCGTAGGCACCGCCAAGAGCCTGACGACGCTCGTTGCCGTTGCCGTACACGCCACGAATAACCTTGGTAGCCATATCGTTGTAGTCCGGCGTGGTAGTCACCTGCGGCTTAACCGGGTCATGACGAACCTCGGTCTTGGTCTTGCCGCGATCGCCGTTGGCGATCTTCTGCCAAGCGTCACGCTCACCGAAGAACAGGTTGAGGTCAAGCGGGCCGACACCGTTCAGATAGCCGGTGGACGCATACTGCACCATGCCCTCGCCCTTGCTGCCAGCGTTCCAAGGGGTAGACTGCCAGCCGGTCGCGTTCATGGAGGCGTACTGGGCCTTCCACAACATGCAGTGGGAGCGCACATCGGACGGAATCTGATACACAGCCGAATCCTGCACGTAGACAATAGGCCACACCTTGGTACGCGAATACACTTGGTTCACCCACTGGCGCACCCAGTCACCGTTACCCCAAGCATGATTGCCGTAAGACTCCCAATCCAACGCGAGCACGCACTGGCCCACATAACCGTTGAACTGGTTCAGATAATGGTTGACCTCTGCGGTGACGTTACCACCATCAGCGTAATGGTAGCCGCCACAAGCCTTGCCGGTCTGACGCGCCCAATCAATCTGGCTACGCCACGACGGATTCACATAACCGCCACCCTCAGTGACCTTCACCACGGCGGCATCGGCATCAACCACGCGGGTCACATCAGCCGACTGCCAGCCGGACACGTCGATTACGTTCATGTTCGCGGACGCGATAGGCGCGATAATCATGCACAATGCGACAACAAGACCAGCGAACGGCAACCGCATGTTGCGTGGAATCTTCTTATGCTTAGGACTTTTCTTACCGAAAATCTTCAAGCAAACCTCCTTCAAAAATAGAAAAGCCACCCCACAGTGGGATGGCTTGTAAAGAGTTGGGTTGGGAGAAGTTAGTGGCGTTCTTCCAAGTATTTTTCTGCTGCTGCGACTATCCAGCAGTGCGCGTCCAATTTCTCGAGCTTCGCCAGCTCGTATCGGACGGCCTCACTGTGGTCGTGGCTTTGGTCGCCGTAGATCAGTGAAATCAGCGTGTTTTTTATGGTGTCGCGGCAGAGTTCGTCCAGCCGCCCGTCAAACCGTTCGGAACGTTCGCCGAGCTGCCTCGTCTTAGCGAAATGCTGGGAAAGCACCGAATTGTAAGGCAATCGCTCGGGGTTCACATGCGCATACAATCCGGTCGCGAGCGATTCGAGCGCCCCCGGCCAGATTTTCAAGCACAGTGTGATTACCGCGCACGCGCCACCCACACCACCGAAACCCGCTAGAAAATTCTGTAACACATCACATCTCCTTGAAATCGTTTAATCTTTTGGCATGGTGTCGCCATCGAAATAATTGCCCGGCAATCCCAACGAGACGAGCTGCTGCCACTGGTCTTGAGGCACGCACAAGCCCTTGCTCAGATTGACCGTGCAATTGTTCAGCCCGACGAGAATGCCGTGAGTGGTGCTGGCGGCGGTGAAGACGTAATCCACGCGACCATTCGAATGGACCAGCCCACTATCACTGCCATTGGTGGTGAGACGCAAGCGCGGATTGTCGCCACTCGTGGACAGCATGTAACAGACGACGCTCACATGGTATTTCACGCCCGCCGTCAACCCCGTGAACGTGATGTCCGATGGTGTCGTGTTCGTCGTCTTGACGCTCACACCGTCTTTCGGCATGACGCAGTGATTAATGATGGGAGTCATGCCACCACCCCCATGAGGGTTAGGCGAGCGGCATCGTATCACCGTCGAAATATCCGATGCTGTCGAGCAGGGTCTTGTTCGCTCGATATTCGTCCTCCGTGCAGATGAGTATATTGGTCACGGTGACGGTCGGACTGCCTGACTTGACGTGATAACTCATTGATATCGGAGCGGTATTGTAGATGCTCATCAGGTAGCCGACACGTTGGCGTGCGCTGAATTCGCCCTGTGTTCCGCTTATCGAGATAGTGCCGCCCGTGACGTTCACCTCGGCACTGATCCAATATGTTATAAAACGCACGGTCGGAGCGGTCGTGATATGCACCCACTTGTCTGCTTGCAAGGTGATGGTCGAGGATGGTATCGTGCATAGGTTCGTGACCATCATCGGACATCACCCGCCCGACGGACGCTCCTATGCGCGCGGCATCGTGTCGCCCGTGAAGAAGCCCGGAAGCCCCCCCCCAACGGCAGTGCCATATGTGTCGGCACGTTCGATGAGAATATCGCTCATCATGCCTTTCGCGCCGACCGTTTTCTGTCCGACTGCGATTCGGACGAGCAGCTGGTCAGTGTTGGATGGGATGGTGATGTTCTGGTCGATCGTGATGGTCATGTCGTCACCTACCGGCACGTCCAATAACATGCGGTACGTGCCGTCCACTCTGGCGTAGATTCGAAAATCGGCGGTGGCTTTCTGCGCGTAGGTTAGTGCGTGCACGTGGTAGGTTCCGGCAGGCGGCAGTCGCGATTCCAACAGGGTGTATTGTCCGTAGTTGTCACCGGCCGCGACGCTGGTGGCCCGCAACCAATTGCGGTTGTTCACGACCAGGTAGTCGATCTTCGCGTTGTTGCCCGTCTCGATTTTCATGGTGCCGGTGATGAGCGGGTCGGGAAACCAGTTAATCCTCTGCATTCGCAGCCTCCTTATCAAGGCTGTTATCGAGACTGTCGAGCACATCCTGCGGGATCAGTTTCATGGCCGCCGCGAGTTGGCTGGTCAGGATTGCGTTTTGCTTGTTGAGAGTGCCGATTTGCGCGGAGAGCGTGTCGATGACGTCGTTCGCGTCGGCCGGAATCTGAGTCAAAATGTCTCCTTAAATACGAAACCCCCGCAATCCGTATGGATTGCAGGGGTTGAAAAAATTGGAATGCTGGATTAGTCTGCTGCGGTCATCGTGTCGATACGAGTAACCGCCTTCAATTCGTCCAAGGTGAGGGTGCGTCCGAGATTCGTCTTCACGTCCGTCAAAGTCACGCTGGTGCCGGAATCATCGAAGGTCGCAAGCACGCCACGGCTGTAGTCGCGCCACGATTCGGTCGAGCCGTCAGTGCTGGAAAACTCCAATCCCAAACGGCACAATTCCGCGCGCACCGACTCCTTCGGCGGACGCAAGTCAAGCACGCCGGACGGCTCAGAGGGCGTCACGGCAGTAGTGGTATCGGCGGTGGTTTCAGTGGTCTCATCGGCCATAATCAATCTCCTTAATTCTGTTGGTTTTGAGGTCTCGGCATAAGGGACTCATAGAATCTCTCCTCGCACTCGTCCAGATTTGATTGACTGGACTCGTCATTGAGGAAATCGTCCAATCCCTCAATGTCCTTGGTCACGGTCACGTCAATGCCACTCGACGGCTCCTCATCGGAGTCATCAGCGGACAGTGTGGCAATGAGATTCGCGTCCGTCTCATTCGACATGACCGGCAGACTCATGCCCTCACGCGCCTTATTGCGCGCGGCGGTCAGCGGGTCATTCAACACTTCCCCATCAGCCGCAAGCATTGACACGTCGGTAGCACTGTCATTCAGCGCCGATTCCAACGCCTCGAACGCTCCAGTCCACACGCCCCTGCCGGTGGCGCGGTCGTACCGGCTCGTGTCCTCCTTGCCCTGCATGATCGCCGCGATCGCCTCACGGGTCGAAGCAAGCCCAAGCAGGGCCTTCCACGAGGCGATCACATCGGGCGTGAACACGAAACTGTCCGACCCGTTCACCGGCGGATTACAGCGGATAATGCACAACCCGTTATCATCCATTTCAAAAGTCGATGACAACATGTCCTCCAATCATTTGACCAGATAGGCGAGGTATTCCGCATACACGTCGACCGGGCAAGGCTGGTCGGCGTTGTAAAGCTTCAGTTGGAAGCCGCTCTGGCCGCCCGTGTTCGCCGGGTGCGCGATGATGCCCGCCCATTGCGAATCCGCGTTCGCGACGACGTAATAGTGGCCGTATTTCGCCGGGCTGAACGCGCAGCTGACCTGCATTGCCGCGCCTGTCGCGATCTTCGAGCCGGGATTCGGATACCACGCCTTCCACGCAGCCTGGGCCTGGAACGTAAGACGGTTCGTGATGCCGCCAAGATAGCCGCCGAGATACACGTATCCGGTGCCGATGTTCGCGCCGACTCCGACACTGCCGTTCCCGTCTTCGGCTTCGAGCCACACGCTTGACCCCGCATTGGCATCACCAGTCAAATTCAGGAGTGCCCGGCTTTTTTTGCCAATGTCTGGCTCGTCGTAATCCGTGTCGGCAGTGGCGGACACATGGGAGGTGACACCGCCACTGCCGGTGCCGCCCCTCTGCCGTGGCATCGACCGGAGCCGCAGGTAAGAACCCGGATCGTGCTGCGCGATACGTCCGCTCCATAATGTCATTCCGCCCATCTCACCGACCTGGTTGGAACTGATCTGCGATGCGATCGTGGGGGAAGCGAAATATGCAGTCGAACCTTTGTACGCTGGGAATTCCAATCCGTCACCATCAAACGTTTCCGCGCCGCCGATGGTATGCGTTCTGAAATCGGGGCTGATGCGCACCCTGTGCCCGCTGATGCGGGTTTGGAAAGTGCCGGTCAGCAGATTCGACTTGCCCTCACCGTCCAAATAGACGGTCTGGTTATGAGCCGAATCCCACATTTGCAATGCGGTCGAGTTGAGCTTCATGCCGGTGTTCTCGGCCTCGGAGCTTTGGAAGACGGCGCCGGTGAACACGTAACCTCGGAACTGGCCCGCCGCGATTCTGTCGGACGTGATGGTGCCAGCCGCGATCTTGACGGCCGTCACGGAATTCGCCGCGAGCTTGTCGGCGGTAATCGCACCAGTCACAATCTTGGACGCATTGACCGAATTCGCAGCCAGCTTGTCGGCGTTTACCGCGCCAGCAGCCAAAGCGGCAGTGGTCACGGCATTGGCGGCGATGTCGCCCGCTTGAATCTTGTGGACGTTGAGCAGCGCCACGGTCATGTCTTCCGTGACCTTGAGCTTGCCCGTGGTCACGGAATTGGCTGCAATCTTGTCGGACGTGATGGCCAGTGCGACGATATTGCGCGCCTGCACCGAGTTGGCGGCGAGTTTCGCGGCGGTCACCGCATCAGTCACCAGCTTTTCAGTCGTGACCGAATTGGCAGCCAGCTTGTCCACCGTGATGGCATTGGCCTTGACCTTCTCGGCGGTCACTGAGTCGGCGGCGAGATGCTTCGCGGCCACCGTGCCAGCAGCGAGGATGTTGTTCGCCACGAGGTCGAATGGCTCGAATCTCGTACCGTCCCACGTCAGGACTTCCACCACACGATCGGACAAGGGCACCAAGACGCTCGGACTGTTGTTCGGCGCGCCCGTCCAGTACGTATAAAAATCGGCCAGCATGGACGGCGAATTGTTCTTCTCACCCTTCCAGCGGGTCCAATATTTCTGCGTCCTCCACCACATGTCCCCCGGCTTTAAGCCATCATGATTCGGCTCGTCGGGGCCACGGTAAATCAGATTCTTACCATCAGCAGTGGTCTGCGCCTTCTTGGCGGCCGCATTGGCTTGATTGGCCTGAGACGCTGCGTTAGCTGCGGCAGTCGCAGCCTTGTCGGCGGTATCCTGAGCTGTCTTTGCAGCCGTATTGGCCTTGACAGCCGCATTGGCCGCATCAGTGGCGGCCTTATCGGTCACAGTCACCCAAGCACTGCCATTCCAACGCTTCGGCGTGTTCGCGCCTCCAGTCGTGTCAATCCACAAGGTCGAAGCCTTGCGCATCGACGTGGCCGGTGCCGTGCTCTGGATGAGCACGTCGGCCTTGCCATTGGCCACGCCAGCGGCGGCAGCTGCTGCGGTATTGGCCTTCTGCGCGGCATTGGCCGCATCGGTGGCGGATTGTGCCGCACTGTCAGCCGTGGCCTTGGCTTGGGTCGCCACACTGGACGCATTCGCGGCAGTGGTCTTGGCATTGGCCGCGTCCGTCTTCGCGGTGGAAGCGTCCGTCTTGGCGGAAGCCGCGTCGGACTTGGCGGACTTTGCGGACTCATTGGCGGTGTTAGCCAGCGTCTCCGCGTTGCCTGCGGTCTTCTTCGCGCTTTCGGCGGCGGTCTGGGCGGCATTGGCGGCATCCTTGGCCTGACCTGCGGTGGTGGTCGCACTCTTCGCGGCAGCGTTGGCCGCATTGGCGGTGTCCTGCGCTGTCTTCGCCGCACCATTGGCCGTGTCAGCTGTGCCTTGAGCGTTCTTCGCTGCGGCAGCGGCATTCTCAGCAGCCTTCTTCGCGTCGGTGGTCTTAGCCGCATTATCCGCGATATCCGACTTCGCCTGCTCGATCTGCTTCGCATTGTTCTCCACATCGGCATAGCCCATGTGGTTCCACGCGGAGCCATCCCAGACAAGCGTATCGATCACGCGGTCTGTGAGCGGCACCAGCACGGACGGGCTGGCGTTTGGCGCGCCGGTCCAATACGTGTAAAAGTCCGCGAGCATGGACGGCGAATTGTTTGGCGTGCCCTGCCACCTCGTCCAATACTTCTGCGTCTTGAGCCACAGGTCGCCGACGATCAACCCTTTGGATGCGTCCGGCTCGTCCGGCCCACGGAAAGTATGGTTCTTGCTGTGGGCTTCGGCATACGCCTGCGCCGCCGACTCCTTCGCCTTCGAAATCTCGCCGTTCGCCGTGGTCAGATCGCTTTTGGTCTGCGCAATATCCTTCCGGGCCTGAGACAAGTCGGCCTTGGCCTGCGTGAGCATCTGATTCGCCGTGTCGAGATTCGACTTGTTGGCTTGGATATCCTTCCGCGCCTGATCGAGCTTGGCAGTATTATCCTGCAAAGCCGTCTTGTTGTCAGCCAAATCCTGCTGGATTTGCTTGACCTCTTCAGGCGAGACAGCGGAAGCCACGGTGACAGTGGCGACTGCCGACCAGTCGGAACGGTTGCCCGCATGATCGACAGCACGGAAAGCGTATGTGTGCGAAGAGCCAGCCGTCAGACCAGTAATCACATAATCGCCGATACCGGTCGCGACGGCCGCGATCTCCCTGAAAACACCATCAGCCAAACGTTCGCCGAGAATATTCCTATCCCAATCAATAGGCATGGAACCACCATCAGCGGTTTTCCCATCCCAAGCAACCGAAACCACGCCCAACTCGGAAGAAAGGATCGGCTTGGATGGGACCGGAGGCGGTGTCGTGTCCTTGGCGACAGTCAACGCGAACACGCTGGACCATTCGCCCATCTGGTCGGAATACGATGGAACGGCACGCACTCTGATAAGAATCTGAACACCGCAATCCAGATTCGACCAAGACAACGTATGCTCAGTGGTCGTGCCAGCGGAATGCCACTCATGCCCAGTCTTGTTCACACGATATTCGACCGCATACGACGTGATGTCCATGGCGGTGCCATCAGTCGCCAACGTCACATCATCCCAACGGGCCGTAACCATGCCACGCGCATACCCGTTCACATTGATGTACGCATCGGAATTGGCCGACAGATTCTGCGGAGCCTTCGGCACGCGATGGTCCTTTTCAGGAGCCGGAATCGCACCGGACGCGCCACCCAAATGAGCACCACCGGTAATACCGTTCATACGCTTCGTCAAACGAACCGAGGAATCATAATTCTTGTCGTTCAGAATCAGCGAAGCCTTGAACCCAGTCGAGTCGAGTTGCAACGTGACCTGTTGGACACGGACCTTCTCACGGTTCGCCACTGTAGGCGCGGTAATCCAATCGCCTATCGTGTAATCGATGAGCGGCAGACAAGACGCTTCGACCACGTTCACGGATCGCGTGTACTGTCCACGAACCCTAGCCGCGTTAGCCAACGTCGGTTTGATGAGATGTTCGGCGGTCTCCTTCTTGTTCACACCCTGTTGGCTTGAATACAATTCCCAACCGCCCCAAGGCTTCGGGGCGTTCGGATTATCCTGCCGGAAATTAATATTGTCGCCACGTACAAGGATCGAGGAAGCCAACCCGTCGATACTCTCGTCATCGGGAGCCTCCGACACATCCTGAGCAAGCGTCACCACACACGATTTGGACAAGTCACGGCAGACGGCGACGCTATCGGCGTTCCATAACAGCAGTTGCCGGGCATTGGTACGCCAATCGCATAAGCCGTTGTTCACCAGCGAATCCAACACGTCCTGTATGGAAATGCCAAGATCGTAATATATGCTCGGCAGCATGTAGCCCCACTGTTTGCCAGCGGAATCGGCACCGGAAGTGAACCGGCTGCAATCGACTTTCACGCCGCCACGATTCCAATTCTCATCCATGAACGTGCGCATGATCGTGCCAGCGTTCGCGTTCGCGAATTTACGGGTGCCTTTCTCGTCGCCTTTGGTCTCCAATCTGGACGTGTCCAGATTCAGAGCCTTCTTCAACAGCCACCCGTAGGAGACGCCGGTCAACGACACCGTGTTGGATACGTCCAGAGCATTCCTTGAACGTGAAGCGATAACAAACCGGCCATTATACGGTTCAATCCAGCGTCCACCATCAGACACTTCCACGGCGATTTCCAAGCCGGTTTCAAGACGCCGGTCAAGAATCTCACCACGCAAAGCTTTACGCGAATAGCTGACGGTCAAAGCACCTACAGCATCATGAGTGAACGACACAGTATAGGAAGTCGGTTCAGGCAGCAATCCAAGCTTGCTTCCATTGGCCTGATATGCGACAAGACGAGATTTTAGAGTCTTACCCATAAGCATCCCTCAACTTAAAAAGAAAGAAGCCAGTGGAAATCACCACCAGCTTCTCTTAAACCTGCACGCCACATTCCCGGAACCAGTGGCCTTAACTGCAATCCTGTAGTCACCAGAAACATCAGGATTGACTTGCAACCTACCGGAAGGCAGATAATCCAATCCGGCTGTCTCGTTCTGAGAACTGCCAGACCATGCGGAATCACTATCGGAACTCCATGCAGTCAACGATCCCGCATCCAAATACAAGTAAGGCCGAGCATCCACGCGCGTGCCAGACCATGTGATACCGGTACCGGATACCGTATCCTTCACCGTTATGCCCGTCACACCTTTCGGGAAACGAAACACCATGTCTGTTATGGGAGCGTCACCGCAACTATACGGAAGTTGAGTGGAAAGCACACTCGGACTAGCGTTCGGAACGCCCTGCCAGAACGTGTAGTATCCGGCGGACGGCATCACCGAACCGCCGGACATGACCTTCCCGCCGTTCAAAGGCAGTGAGACGGTCTCATGCGTGACGGAACGCCACCACACGTCAGGCATGGCGAACACGGCAGTGAACGGAACAAACCTGTTCGGATGACTCTTTGAATCATCAGGACTCAAAGAGGTCAACTCGACACGGGTACGCTGCTCGACACCATCGATAATCCGACTCATGACAAGATTCGGCATCGTGCATAACCGCATCAGCCTGGATGATTCACCAAGCACGTCAGGCTCCCACGCGCATACCTGCAACGACAATTGACGTTCCGAAAACCTAGGCGTCATGCCGGAAGGGATAGAACCATGCCGTTGCGGAACTGTCGAAACGGTACGGTCAACACTGATGGCGCTCAACAATGTCGAGCCAACAGTGACGATGCAGTTCTCCGAATCAAGAGGAACATTATTCAACTTGTAGAAACACGTGGAAAAAGCCACGATACTCCCCTCTCACATGCCGATCATCGCAGCCTTGTCCAACTTCTGATTCGTCTGAACCGAGATTGGTGTGATGGTCGGATATTGGAAGTTCTGCGTGATGTTGTATGTAGGGCCGCTTTCAAACTTGACATCTTCGGAAGAGCCTGCGGAATAGTCCGAAACCATGGAAGGCATCGAAACACGAGTCATACGACGCGCGTTCTTCAAATACTGGCTTGGGATGTCACCGCTCGCATTGATGGCGCTCATCACTCCCTTGCCGTACAGGGCTTCCATGCTATGCACTGCGGCGGCACGTACGACATATTCACCGGTGGACACGTCGGTGGAATCGTTCAAAGCGATGGAATCGCTCGTGTTCGTTCCGCGTCCGACGATCCTGCCGGTGCGGGTCACATTATCGCCCTCGACCTCACCGCCTGTGGCGCGTCCTCTCTTGGTTCCGAAAATAGCGTTGAACGTCCTGCTCGCCCAGCTTCTGCCCTCGGCCCACAAAGTGCCGAGCATTCCCCAGAAACTACCGGAAATATTTCCACCGAACTGTGCGTTATACGTGCTTCCATTCCACTGGTTCGCGGTGCGTTCAGCACTGCGTTTCGCCGGCTGGGTGTTGTCCCTCGCGCCGAGTGACGCGGTGGGTCTCAACGAACCGTAGGCGTTGGCGTCGCCTTTCAAATAGTCAATGGTCATCGAAGCAAGATCGGAAGCCTTCAGATTGGTCGTATAGCCATTGCCATCCGTGCCTTTCTTGAACAGGTCGGCATGTTTCCTGACCTCATCGGTAGCGACAACGGCCTGATTGCCGTCTGCGTCCAACACGATGGTGTATTTGCCTGAACCGTCTGTGCTCGCATTGTTCATGAGATTGTTCACGGTTGATTGAACCTCATCCGCGCTGGACAATGCTCCGCTGTTGATGCCGTCAAGGACCGTGGTGAAGATCGCCGTATTGCCCTCGCCGGGGAACAATGCCCGCAAATCAGACAAGTAGGATGTCAGATTCTGCTTCGATTGTTCCGTTTCGGTCTTGAACAATGTCTTGACCTCTTCAGGAGTCAACCCATACAGTTGTTGCAGTTTCTGAATCTCCGACTCCGGGACGCCCATCGCCTTCGCCGTCTCGTAGAACTGTGTTGACAATTCCTGCTGTTTCGCATTCACCTCATCGGTTGACGCGCCGGAAGCAACCAACTGTTCAAGCCAATCATGGCCTGTCGTAGCGAGATTCTGCAAGCTGGTCTGAGCCAACTGTCCAGCCTCGGTCATGTTATTGAACGAGTCCGCGGCACTGTCCCAAACGTTCTGTACGCCCAATTCCTTGATGCGTTGGATGGAATCACCCAAACCGTTGTAAATCTGACCATATTCCGTTGCGACACTCAAAGCGTTCTGCTGCGCGGTACGCTGATTATTGACAATGTCGTTGTACTTCTGCGCGGCACTGTTCAACATCTGCTGACGTTGAGATTGAGTCGCAATGGCAATGGAAACCGAATCGGAATCCTCACCCATCTCGATCAAACTCTTCGCATAGCCGGCAGCATGACCATTCGCGACGGAAGTCGCTTCCGCATTATCGATGTACTGCTGACGTGCCTTCTCCATTACTGCTATAAGCTTCTTGGCTGCACCAGCTTCATTGCTGTAATTCTGCGTCGCGGTAGCCGAATAAGTGCTGTGAGCATCATATGTGGCCTTCAACTGATTCATCATCGAGTTGTAAGCCTTCGTACTGCCGCTCGCAGCCTTGCTCAGGTCAGTGGTCGAAACACCAAGCTTGTCGGCGGCTTCGGCAGTATTCTTGAATCCAGTTGTCCAATCATCCAACCAGCTCCACCAATCAGTCTCAGCATAATTACCGTCCTTGAACGCATCCTGAATCGCGGAAGCGACATTGGATAACGCGCCGGAAGCTTCGGCGGCCGAATCAGGAATCTTACCCAACGCTGTCGCAATATTCTCGGAAGCACGCTCAGTCGCCTGGGCTTTCGCATTGTAATCGGAATACGCTGCGATTGCTGCCGTAATGGCAGCCACACCCCAAGTCACCGGATTGGAAAGCGTAGACGCAAGCATCCCACCCAAACCAGACGCCACGGCCTTCACCTTGCCCATCGCGCCCTCAGCAGAGCCGACATTCGACACGAACTTAGAAACAGCGGGATTAGACGCCACCCACCCCTGAGCGACATTCTTCAACGTCACACCAGTACCGGCGGAAGTCACGCCCAACTCCATCAAAGCCTTCTGCCATTGCAGCGACTTCATCGTGTTCTCAACCACGGCAAGCTTCACCGTGTCCAAAGCGGTCTTGCCGGCCTTGCCGAACGTGGCGAACACGCCCAACGCGGCCTGAATCGGTTCCGGCAACGCGCTGAAAGCCTTAGCCACAGCCTCGGCGGCGGTAGCGATAGCCTGAATCAGCGGAGCAGAAGCACGAAGAGAAGCAGCCAATGTGCCGCCGAACGTCTTAGACAGTTGCCCGACAGTCGAAAGCAGCTGGCTGAACATCGGACTCACATCGCCAACAGCGTTGAACACCTTCTGGAAACCATCGGAAACACCAGACGAGAAATCGGAAATACCACCGCTACTGTTCTTCAACAGGCGGCTCACATTCTTCGTGAACGAAGCAATCGTCCTACCGGCATCACCGAAAACATTTCCCACGGTATGCCGCAGAGAATAGCCAGCGTCACCAATCTCGGAGAATGAATCACGCATCGCGGACTGCGCCACTTTAGCGCCAACGGCCCACGACTTCAACGTGTCTTGGAACTTTGCCGAATTGACAGCCTTATCCGCCTTCTGCAACTCCTTGGAGAAGCTTTGGATGCCATTCTGGTCCTCAGCCAAAGCGGAATACAAGCCGGAAGCAATACCCATGAGCGCTTTCACGGAGTTCTTCAAATATCCAGCCTGTTCAATGACACGCTGCATCGACTTCTCAATCTCACCGGACGCGCGTGCGTTATCGACCCAACGTGCGAACTGATCCGCAAGCTCACTCACATACCGTGTGGCACGAGGAAGATACTGGCTAGTTGAATCGCCAAGATTCAGAAAAGCCTTGACAAGGCTCTCAACACCCGGTTCCAAATAAGTCAACGACTTATTCACATCGTTGAAAATGCTGGATACGACGCTTGTCTTATCGGCTTCCTTGACCATCTTGGTCATGCCGACGACGATTCGTCCCTCATGGTCGGCAAGAGTTGACATTTGGGGAATCAACGTGTCGGCAATGGAATCAGCCAACCCGCGAATTGCTGGACGCGCCTGACCGTAGAACGCGTTCACCACACTGTCGGACAGTTTGCCTAACTTTGTGGATGCAATGTCGATCTGCTCGCTCCAAGTGGCGCCCTTTTCGCCCCAAATCATCTTCACGGACGCATAGGCGGCGCCCAATCCGACAAGAGCGGCAGGAGCCAAGGAAGCCGGCCCCCAACCCAAAAAAGGCGGGGGGAAGCCGCCAATGCGGCCTTCGACATGGAAACAATCGAAGAGCCGACACCAAGCACGCTACGGGACATGTTGATAGCGCCAGCGGAAACACCGGCGAACACGGTACCCAATGCGGAGAAGAATGGAACCTTCTCATCCAACGAGTCCATGAAATTCACGAATTTCTGGAATTGGTTGTTGACGGCGCGAAGACCAGTCGCGCCATACGTCATACCATCCAGCATTTTGCCGAAATCAGTGGCATGGAGTTTCGCGTAAATCTCGACGGAACGCGGGCGGGTGAGCATGGCAAGATGGGCGCGGGCACCAGCCGTTTTAAGGTCGATGTCCATTTCAAGCTTCTTATAATCTTCTTGAAGCTTCTTGGCCTTCTCACGTGCACGGGTCACATCCAAATCAAGATTGACCTCATAGTGGTAGTTCTTATCCTTGCCAGCATGGAACGCAGCAAGATTCAGCTTGTCGATGGCTGACTTGTAATCCGTTTCGATGTCATTCGGAAGACTGCGGAATTTCCGCTTCAACGCTTCCAGTTCGCGTTCCATGCTTTTCGCGCCGTCGAGATAGACCTTCGCGTGGGCGTCCATCCCATCGATCTGCTTCAGACGCTTGGACACGTTCTCAAGAACGTTGACGACCTCGGAAACATCGTTGACGTCAACACGGATGTTCGCCTTGCTGTTGCGCTTCAACTGCTGCATCGCATTGTCAAGCTGTTCGACAAGACGATTGGCGCGAGCCATCGAGACATTGTTGGAACTGCCCAGAGGCTTGACCTTCTCGATAGCATCCTGCATACTGCGAATGTGCTTCTTGACGTTATCCAAAACGTCGATCTGCTTGCTCGCATACGCCGTGGTCAACCGCGTGTTACGTTTCACCGCATCCTGATACGATTTGCTTTTCAGCGTGACCTTGCGCCAAGCGTCACCACCATTGGCGATACGCTTGTTCATCGCGGAAACGGCCTTGTCGGAAGACTGAACTTGCTTGCGCATCGTTCGCAGATCACGCAAAGCGTCGGTCAGCTCGACTTTCGGGGATACTTTACGTTTATCAATGTCCCGAAGAACACGTTTCAGATCGGAGTCATCGCCACGAATCTCAACATTCTGGACGATGCCATCATCCTCGATACGCCTTTTCGCCGCACGCCAACGAGACATGTCAACGTCAGGCGTCACACGAACATCGAAATCGTCATCAGCGTACCGGGCGAGCTTACGGCGGAGTTCTTCGCCAAACCCTTTGGTATTCGGATAAATATCGATTCCAACGGAACCGGCGAGATACTCCACCATAAGAACCCCTGTTTTTCAATCACATGCCCAGAAACGCCTTCATCGACTCGAAGTTGGCGGAAACACGCCTATCAACGCCATCGGCGGCGTGAGGGGGCATAATCGGTTTGAACTCAGGATGCTTGCCGTCCTTGAACTGCAATGTGCCGGAAACCAGCAAGCCGACCTGATTGTAAATACCCAACAGCAGACTCGTATCCTGAGTGAACCCGTGAAAACTCAAACCGGAATCACTCTCGGACTCGGCGCGGGCACGCTCATCAGGATGGTTCAGCAACCATTCCCGATACAACGACTCGTCATAGCCGGCAAGCCCGCCGATAAGGGTCAAAAGAAAACCGCCGTCATACTCATGCATGGCGGCGGGAAGATTCAGATTGTAGAACCTACGGAAATCACACGTAAGCTCTACTTTGCATTTCCGGTAGGCGTCCTTGACGCTTCGGATTTTCCCAAGGACGCGCCATAAAATGCGTTAAGCAGCGTGAACACCTGCACCAGGACAGTCGGAGTCCTGCCAGTGACCCACTTGTGGTAGGCGTCAACGTCCTTGGCGATCTTCTCGAAGAAACTATCGCTGGCAGCCACCATCCTGGCTATAGCCAGACTTGAATCGACATCATCGGAAGTCTTCTTGCGGAACACGCCGTAACTGTCGGACGCCACGGCATCGACGACCATGAAATCGCATGTCTGCGCCACGGAGAACTCATGAGCCGGAACGAACTCAGGGCATCCGGCCAGTTCCTCGTGCTGTTCGACGAACTCAGCCAGCGTGTCAGGAATCTCCGGAACGGTCTTAACAGTGTTCTTATCAGTTTTGGAAGTCATAATCCGTAATCCCCATCAAAAAACCCATCTGCCAATCGTTGGAAAGAATTGCCCCCGCACGGATGGGTACATGCGGGGGCAATAGGAAATCTCAGTCCTTCGAGGTCAAACCCGATACGGTCTGGGAGGAATCACCCGGATTCTTACCACTGGAATCCGGGCTGGTTATTTTGACACGAACGTCTCCGGGGCGAAAATCTGGTACGCGCCAACCTCACCATTGGCACCGGCCTTCAGCACGCTAGTGGATTTCACGACAGCATTGAAGCTGAACTCCGCGAAATCCTCATCGGCGAGACTGACGTTATCGAACGTGAAATCGGTCTCCGGCAGATACAATCCGAAGCTCAGCTTGTCGGAATCATCGTAGGCGAGAACGAACAACGCCAGATGCTGCACCACGGGCTGCAACGGCACGACGATGCCGCCCTGATCGCCGGCCCAACCGCCAGTGACCTTCGTGATGGTGGCCGAATCACCCTGCACGGACGCGCCGGACACGGTGATGGTCGGGGCCTCGGCAGAACTCTTCGCACCGGCGACAAGCCACGTGTCCTTCGTGGTGGTGTCCCCGCCATCCTTGCTGAAGCTGATCTTGTTGTTGTTGGAGGTATGGCCGATATTCTCCCAATTCACGACGGAACCGCTGCCAGCGGCGGCAACAGTGCCACTGTTCAACAAGAACGAGGAAACTTTGGTTGGAAGAGCGGTCTTCGCGGGAGCCGTGAACAACGTACCGCGAGACGCCTGAATCAGACCATCGGCATTAATAGCCATAATGGTGCCTTTCTACTTGAAATTGATAAAAGAAAAGGCTTGACCGATACCGGTCAAGCCTTGAACGAATCGCGGGCAGTCACAACAGCCGACAGCCCATACTCCTTGACGTTCTTGCCTTGATTCTCTTTTGAATCAGACTGCCGCTTCTGCGCCGTCACAGACACGGTGCCGACCGTTCCAGCTGTCGTGGACTCCTCGAACGGCCAACCCTGCACCGTCTTATACAAGTGACGTGCAAAACCGTGAGGATTATTACAGTCAGCGGCCAAAACCGTGAACGTCACGCCGAAACGCCACAATCCACGGTCAAACTGTTCGGGAGCGGAAACATAATAGAGAAGAACCTGTCCACGTTCACCGTAAGCGTTCAAAGGCAAGTCAAGCTCGCTGCAAACCTTCACATCAGGCCACTCCTCGCACGGATACGCCCGATTCAACAGTTCATAAACCAACTGTTCCGCATCGATTGACTCACGAACGTCAATGGCAAGACGCTGAAAAATGTTGTCCGTCACAATCTCACCCGACTCAACGAATCAAACATGATATGTTTTCCCGGAATACGCGCTCTCGGATCACGAGGCCCATACTTGTGCTCAAGCCACCGGTTGAAATAGCCGAACTCCAAATGCGGAGCGACCTGCGTGCCATCACGGCCCATGACGGACATGACAATCTGATGATGCCAGCCGACTTTGCGAACGGAAACCTCGATCCTATCCGCAACGCTTGAATGCGTAGCGGCCTCATTCGCCTTCGCGCGGACGGCAGACACGCTATGCACGGCGGCGCGGCGTGTAAGTTCCGGCCCATACATCTTCGCAATATCGGTAGCGACGCTACGTCGAACCGTGACTCTTCCCAACGCCGCCCACCTCCTTCACCCATTCAGGCTCGGAAATGCCGCCATCAAGATAATCGCCAATAACAACACGACGTGCACGAACCTCCCAATGCCGGGAGAAACGAGAACCACTCCCACGCCACGTAGGAGCGCCGTCGGCATCGTAATAATCGCCCTTATACCAGATCCGGGAATAAATGTCGCCGGGCCATTCCCTCGCAATAATCTGCAAAGGAGTGACCTCTTCCAAACCGCCGGGGTTATCCGAAGATGGCGTCTTATCCTCAGCTCCAGAAATAGAGAACATGCCAGCCTGCTGCGCACGACCCTCAACACAGCAGATGACCTTCACCGGATCGCCAGTCTGCACATACTGGCCGCCGTGCGCGTCCTGAACATGCTTGCGAGGAATCACAACGACATAATCCGTGTCGAACAGCTGTTTCTGACCACCGTAATGGGTTTGGTCATCCTCGTAGAGGTAATGGCGTTCATTCGTATCATCGTCAAACAGAAACGCCATCATCAACCTCCATAACCGGGGTCGAAACCAAGACTGATGTGTGACATCGTGCCAGCGGATTCAGCGAAACCATTCAGAATCGATTTCTCAGCTTTCGACAAGAACAGCCGGGGACTTGGATCATAGCCAGGCTGATTCTGCTGCGGATCATGCTCCGTGTACGAGTAAGAACCGTTCGCTTCGGTTTTGAACCGGTTGAAACGTACTACGCGTAACACCATTTCGCATACGACCGACGCGAAATCACTTTCAGAGAGGCGCCCCTTCTTCAAGCGTGTCCGGACAATCGGGCATTCGCTCAAACAGATGAGAGCGGCCTTTCGGCATTGAGCGGAAATCCAATCAGTGTCGAAATGCTCTTCAAATGAATCCGCGTCGGCGGAACCGTAGACGCGCATATACTTCAACCAGTCGATGTTGTCGATGATTGACGTGCTCATACGCGCCTCCTAGATCATGCGGTCAGAACAGTTGCCTTCAAAGTGCTGTTGGACTTGACCAGCACAGGCAGGGCGGAAGCGTTCACAAGCGCCTCATAGCCCGGATTGGTGCCGGTGGAATCCAGCACGACACCGACCGGACCGGCATCATATTCACGAGTGATGCCATACACGGCCTTCTCCTTGGCCTGAGCGGTCGGGCCGAAAGCGGTGTAGCCCATCGAAGTGTCACCCAATGCCGGAATCAGCAGCACGGTGTTCTCAGGGAAGAACGACTTGACCTTGCCGGGCAGTTCAATCTTCATCTGACGCGCGTATTCCTTGTACAGGTCATCGACGATAACCACGTCACGAATGTCGGTCATCTGCACGAGCACGTACTTCAACTCGTCATCCTTCAACAGGTTCGGCAGGGATGCCTTAGCGGTTGTCGGATAGTAGTACTTAATCATGGCGGCGTTCTTAGCCAATGCACGCCACACCTTCTTGGTGGTGAGCATGATGCTCGGAGCGTCACCTTCGACGGCATCGATCTTGTCAGCCCAGTCGCGCAAATCCTGAACAGGGTCCCCGCCATCAGCCCAAGTCTGACCAGAGTCCTTTTTGATGGTCAGGGATTCGTCACGCGCGTAATCCCATCCATTGTCGAAAGCGGAGCCGGACTTCGGTTCAATCTTCGCGTTCACGGCAGCTTCCACACGGTACATCTCCAAAGTGAACGCCAGTTCCTTGCCGAGACGTACGAACGCCTCACGCAGATTATCCGCGGCGGTAGGAGTGGCAACGACACCGTTGACTTCCGGGTCGATGGTGAAGCTCGGGGAAGCGACTCCCTTGACGATATCCTCTTCGGACACACGGTGGCGCTTGCGCAACGGCAGCATCTCCGTGTATTTCTTCACGCCACCGGCATGGGTCTCGTCATACGGCGCCTCGGCATCATATGCGGAGAACTCCATGGTGTCCACCTCGAAACGCGGCTGGTTCGGAACCCAACTCACGTTGACACCATTCGGATTGTTCATATCGGTCAGAATCTGACCGAACGGCAAAGCGGAAGTGGCACCCTGATAAGCGCCAAGCACGATGCCGGACGCTTCGGCAGGGGTAATGAAATCCTTGTTTACCAGAGCCATAGAAAAGCCTTCCTATATAAGAAAACCCGCCACGATGGGCGGGTTGGAAAATGATTGTTTAAAACGGCCGTCAGCCGAAAATGCCAGCGCTCTTCAAAGCGCTCTTCAAAGCGGCCACAGTGTCCTCGGACGGAGTGGCGATTTTCTTCACACCGCCAAGAGCACTGGTGGATGCGGCGGGGAGAGTATAGGAGCCGGATGCGGTCACAGTGGACAGCAGTTCAACATCGGAACCGGTACTGACGTCATAGGACAGAATCAGACCATCAACCTTCGCATTGCCGATATCCACCGGCAGTTCACCCTTGTCGATCACGGCCATGTAACGCAAGCCGGAATCAACATACTGTTCCTTCAAGCCCTTGCGGGTGAACTCGACCTTGACCTGAGACTCAAGGAAACCGGCAACCTTGTTCTGGCGTCCATCCTTGGCGTCCGGGTCATACGGGCCGAAATTGTTGCTGTTGTTGATACGAGCCAGCGGAATGCCGGAATGCAGGTATGCGACGGTGTTCTCGTCATCGATGGACGCGAAGTACTTCGACTCGTTAGCGCCGCCCACGAACGTGGACAAGTCGAGAGTGACCTTCTTCACGCCGTCTGTAATACGGTTAAGCAGCCACTTCTGCTTATCCTGGGGCGCGGTAAGGTTCACCGTATGAACCATAGGGTTTGTTGCCATAGGTTTACTCCTTCTTGGAATCAATCAACGAATGCTTAAGCCCGTATTCGTATCCGCTCTTCGCATCCCCCTGAGAGGGCGCGTGTACATGCGGCGCGGAATTGGACAAAGCGGTTTTCATGGCCTGTTTGCCCGTGTTGCGTGAGGAATCGTCAGCGGCATCATGCTCACCCGTTTCAGGTTTGCTCGGCATGAACTGCACGAACGAATCGGCCCATTTGATAATCTCGTCAGGGTCGGTTTCCTTGCACAAGGCATCGAAAGCCTCGTCAGTAATCTCAGGATGCTGCTTCTGCGCGGTCAGCCTGGCGATACGAACCTCAGCGTCAGCGAGACGGCCTTCCGTGTCGGCAAGCTTCGCTTCGGCGGCATTGGCACGATCACGATTCTCATACATCTTCTGCTCGTTCTCACGGGCCTGATGCTTCCACATGCCCAACTTCTCGGAAAGGTCATCCGCACCATTCTTTTGAGACGCCGTATTGGCGGCTGCGGTAGAAGTAGCAGTGTCCTTCGGCTGCGCGTTCACGCCCGTTTCAGGCGCATTCGTAGATGCCGCCGTTTCAGCGGTATTGGTATTTTCATCAGCCATTAGGCTTGAATCCTTTCAATAGTGTTACGCGGCCTCGCCAAGCATCGACCGCATCTGGTTGAGCATGGTCTTCTGCCATGCCATAGCCTGTTTCAAATTCTTGGAAGGTTTGAACGTGAACGTTCTCCCCTCATAGCGGAAAGTCACCGGCTTACCGGCCTTCTGCACTTCCTTGTAGCGCCGGTTGAACTCGATTGCCCGATTCTCCATGCGACGGCATTGAGTCAACGTGGACTGACGGTCAGGCGTATGCCAAGCGTCCGAATCCTTCGACGGAACCGGATCAGGCGTATCCTCAGCATCCTCAGCGAGAAGCACGGGGCCAAGCTCTCCATGAGTGATCGTCTTGACTTTCACCTGCTTCAACGCGGACGCGGTAGTGCCACCGGCCTCGTCGTACAGTCGTTTCAAATCCTTCTGATTCAACTGGAATCCGGGGTCATAGTCGCTGCCAGCCGGTGCGACACCGCAATGGCAGTTAGCGTGCAACGGCAGTAGGTCGGCAGTCGAATACCAGCGGTCAGCAGCCACGACGCACAAGCCGCACGAGCCGGTCTTGGATAGTTCAGGATGCAACACCCTGCGGTATTCCAAAACCTTGCTACGCCGATACTTGTCAAGCGTGGCGCTCGTCTGCGCTCTGGACACGTCCTCGTCAACAGTGGTCTGCAACCGGTTGAACGCCTGTTCAAGCCACTTGTCAACCTCACTGAACAATTCATCGGTCTTATCAGGCCAAGACTGCGGGCGAATCGCAGGAGACTTGACAGCGGCGGAACGATACGAGTCAGCCGGACGCTGGGCCACAAGCCACGGGTCGGTATTGTCACGCGGAAACACGAGATTCGGCACATCACCCTTCGGATTGACGCCGACAATCCTCAACGTTTCATCCGCATAGGAAACACCCAACAGGCGCACCTGCTGAATCAACGCCATCTCCAACAACGCCATGCGAGCCGCGACGGCAAACGTCATGCCATCATTCCACCAGTCAGCGGGAGTCAGCATATCCCACATCCTGCGCGCCTGACTCACATACTGGTTCACCAAAGCGGCACGAGCCTGTTCAAGCGTGTCGGACAACGATTCAAGCGTTTTCCCAGACATCAGGACTCAATCTCGCCTTCATCGACAAGCTCGACATCAACATTAGGCAAGCCATCCACAGCGGACTGGGTTTCATCATCCCAACCCGTAGCAGGTTCCACTGCGGCAACAAGCTTCGCAGTACCCTTATCCGACTGGCCGGAAACATTGAACTGGTCGGCAAGACGGTTCATATCATCCTCGGCAACATCCTGAGCCGTATAACCCATCTTGTGCGTGAGAATCGTCCTACGAGCCAACAGGCCGCTCTGATACAACAGTTGGCAAGCCTGAGCCTGCTCAAGCGAACTGGTCGTATCCATCGGCTTCCACACCATCTCGAACTCGCTCTGCGAAGCCTTAGACCCATCCAACGCCAAAGCCATACGAATCATACGGACAATAGGCTCAGCGTCAAGATCGTTCATGGTCTGAACCTTGAACTTCAACGTCTCACGCTTCAACTCCGCACCATTCGCGGAACCCTGCACGTCAGGCGAAAGAATGTCCAACGGAATGCCGGACACTGCGGCAAGCTGCTTCACGTCGGAAACGATGATGTTCTGCAAACCACCGGTATCGGTGGTCTGCGACTCCCAAATATCAACACCATCAGGAAGTTTCCACAACGCAGCCGGGCCAACCGCGAACGTGGACGCCAAATCAATCGGATCACCGGCCTGTTTCTCACCGTCGATGACTTCCTGATCCTCCTCGGTATACGTGGTCGGAACAGTACCCTTGATCGCACGCTGACGGAACGCCTGCATCATCGTGATGCACAGGCGGTCGAACACCTCACGGTCGATACGCTTCAACATCGGAAGATACGGCTCGAATAAGCCTTGACCGTCAACCGTGCTCAGCCGGACTATAGGCAATGAGTCACAGTCCAGAGCGTAATCGTATTCGTCGCCCTTACTATCATCCCACTTCCAGTTCGTGCCAGGACTCCACGCCTTGCCTTGATTGATGAAAACGGCAAGGTCCCCATCATCGGAAGGATTGACTACAGTACGTTCGGATTCTCTGTACGCCACACGCGAATACACACGCTTGGAGAACCCGTCATCGTCACGTTCGATACGGAACAAGGTAAGAGTCTCGACACCATGCTTGTCATCATGCGAATACATGATCGCCGCATCGTCATTGTTGGACATCCACGCTTCCCAAGGACTCAACGCCTTGATATAACGGTTTCCCTGCCCTTCTCCAACGAGAGCGAACGAACACCCGTAATCGCCCTTGTCAGGTAGTAGATGACGGCGGAGAATGAACGACAGGCCACACTGCTTGGCCATCTGGTCGGCATCGGTATCCTTCAACGAGGAATCCTCAACCTTACGGAAACCATTAGGTTGCTGCCGGTCGGTCACACTCTCGCTGATACGACGTGCGAGATTCACGACACCCAACTGGCGCATCAGTTTGTAAACGGGAGCCGCGTTCGGGTCAACACCCTGCGGAACACTGCTCTTGTCCACCATCTCCTTGCCATCCTTGAACAACTTCAACTCGGCAATATCCAAGAGACGGGAACCCCACTCCTGCGCCAACGACGTAATCACGTAAGCATCATCATCATCAATGGATGCCCCATCAATGATTAGCTGCAACTCTGCCACAGGGCACCTCTTCCATCAGTAGATTCTCGACGGCGCGTAACGCCGCTTCTCGTCAGCCAATTCCAAATACTTTCCACGCGCCGTATAAGCCAACAGGCCAGCCATGCACGCATCAATCTTGTCCGGCGAATTAGGAGACTCCTTATAAATCGCATAACCAGTACGAGTCTCCCGCCTACGCGCATTACGGAAATGATTCACCAATCGCGGATCGGCAAGCAACGCTATATCATCCTTGATGGGCTTCGACTTACGTTCAGGCTCCGTATACGGGTACCGGAACGCGGTATGAGCGTTATCCAACGCAACCTGCATGTCCTTATACCAGTTGTTAGTCCAGAACTTGATCTTGTCGCCACCCTTACGCGGCCCGACCTTCAACTTCTTCCCATAATCCTTCTCCCAGCCGCCAATCATCTGCTCGAAATAGGCGACATCAGCGAAGAATCCGACAACGTTGTAATTGTCCATCATCCAACGAACCATGCCGTCGAACGCATCACGGTTCACACGCCAAGTGGCCTTCTCGGGACCATCGGGCGCGGATTCAAGCTTTATCAGGAACAACATGCCATCGGACACGCGGCATCCAACAAGAGCCGTCGAATCATCCGACACGGAACCATCGAAGCCAAGCGTTATAGGCTCACGTTTCGTCACGAACCGTTGCCACGCGCCATCCAAACGAATCGAATTGAACGCCGTATGCATTTCATCCCGATACAGCATGTGGGACTGAATATCCGACTCGGTAAGCCAAGCGTCATGCACACTCGACAAAGTGTTGAAAAAATAGCGCATCGAATCAGCAGGATCGGAGTCAGGCTGGTAAATCTGGTCCATCTGACCATTCAGGTCAATCCACCCATCATTCGACGGGCCAAGCTCACCATCCCAATACGTGTGACCTTCGGGGTCAACACCATCAGCATTCAACACGGTCATACGACCATCGGGCAATATCAGATGATCCTTACCGTCCGAACTCTTCGCACTCGCACCATACGCGACCTGCAAGGCGCGGAGAACCTTCTTCTCGTCAGCGAAATCATCCAAGTCGATATTCGCATACACATGGTCGAAGTAGATGCCGCTACGATGCTTGATTTTGCCCGAAGCGGTATCCCAAGCATACTTGTACGATGTTTCAGCGATGGACTCTTCGCCTGGCTTGTACATGGTGGACGTTTCAAGAATCCACGGGTCTGCATCACCTTTACGTTTGCCGAGGTTACGTTGAACGGTCTTGTACATGTTGCGAAGCTTGTTCGTGTTGTACAAGTGGGTTTCATCACAGGCGGCGAACGTTTCCAAACCGCCATCCTTGGACGCGGCACCACTCGTGGTGGGAACAATCTCCCCACCCTCCGGCAATCCGATACGAGTACGGCCAACATCAAGGCCGACACCCTTCAACTGGCTCAAAGGGCCTTGATCGCAGTTGTAGTAAATCGAATCGAAGATGTTACCAGTCTGACCTTCGGCGGTAGCCAAGCAGAGAATCTGCGGCATCTGCACCATACGGCCGACAGGCTCACCCTTCGCATACGGGTAGACCTCGCCCAGAAACTCGTAAGTCTCCCCCTCTTCCGCCCAATGATCGAACCTGCAAGGAGCCAAACCCTCGAACGCGCAAATGCCAGCGGCCTTACCGGACTTGTTCTTACCCTTCGCACGCGAATAGAACACACGATTGAACCTGCGGGTACCCCACTCGGTCAACGCATAGGCGTGAAGCATGAACACGTACTCGTCCATGTCGAACGTCTCAGGCAAGCCAACACCGCCACCACGACCAACACGGAAGAAAGTCTCAATCCACCAAACCGCGAACATTCCCATCGAACGAGTCAAATCCTCGCCATGCAATTCGGGAATGCGCGTATGCATCAGGCACCACCGTCAATGACACGCAAACCCAATGCGGAAGCACGCTGCCTGTTCCGTTGAACGTTACGAGCACCCTCAGTATCGCCCTCATACGCGGAAGCCTTCATATCGTCAGGCTGCGGAGCATCGAACTTCAACCTCACACGAGCCTCGGGCGTAATGCCCAACGTGGCCTCACGCTGACGAATCTCGGAAGCCAACATCCAACGGCCCTTAGTCTTCGGACGCCAGAAATCATCCTTCAACAACGCCAAATCCTGAACCGCGTACCAGTCGGCCTCAACACCCATACGCTGAGCCAACGGACTGACACGAAGCGACTCATACCACTTCTTCGTCCGTTCAAGCCACTCCTGCCCATCAGGACGAACAGCAGGAAACTCCAAACCCATCGGACTATCAGGCGCACGAAGAATCGGATTCTTCGACTTCTGCGCACCACGACCATTACCAGCCACAGCCAGCCTCACAATCCGCCCGTTTCAGGCAATACGCGAAGCTAGGACGTTCCACCCTCGCAACGCTTGTGAACCAGCAGACGATTCGCCAAAGTCGCACTATGCGACTTCTCCAACGGAACCTTCCACACGAAAGCGGCACCATCGGCACCACTCGAACCAACATCAACCGGCTCATGGCATTTCGCGCACAAGCCGCCACACTTCTCAACCACCTGAGAATCAGTAAAAGACTCAACAACAAGCTCGGACTCAAGCTCGGACACGTCAACCGGACGCACGTACATAGTCGTTTCAGGCTTCACCGGCAACGACTTATCATCATCACGAGCACGCTTATACGCCACACGGCAACGCCCAGAACAAAACAACTGGTCGGAACGCTTCGGATCAAACCACGTATGGCATTGAGGACACATGCGCTGACGCAACGGCTTCAGCGGAGACCCCGAATAACGGTCACGGTCGTAATGCGAACGACACAATCCCTTCGCACACACCGGATTAGCGCAACCGGCAACCGCGCACATGAACTCATTCACTTGAAAGCCGGGTGAGAATACCAACGCTTCTCCCTCCGACTCCTACCCTTCGCACGACGAACCTCAGCAGACTCACCCTCGGTCTTCCGCTGATGATGCCAACGACACAACACCCACAAATTCTCAGGACGATCATCATCATGGACGGGATTACGAACCTTATGGTCAACCTCATTCCCATACCGTCCGCACAGGCGAACATTCCCGTAATCATCCTTGACCGGCCACTGGCACCTATGCCCATCCCGTTCAAGAATCATCGCACGGACACGCGGCCAATCAGGATTGAACCGTTCATCACGATGGGAACTAGACCACGCCACAATGCCTCCACAAAAACAGGGTTGGCCGGTGCTGAGCAGGAAAACACGCCAAAGGGGAAACATCCCAGCAGGAAAAGTTCTCAGATCAACCAACCCAAGTGCTCCGGGAGGGATTCGAACCCTCACACCCTACAGGTAGCGCATTTTGAGTGCGCCGCGTCTACCATTCCGCCACCAAAGCAAAAGAACAAGCGTCCCACACTCCACCCACAACAGGAGCATGGGACGCTCGTTCAACCCCCAGAGAGCCATAAGGAACCAATGGCATCATCACAATGGCTTTTTACCGCCAGCCACGGCGCGCGGATGCTGAGGGAGTCGAACCCCCGAACCGTTCCCGGTCGCCACCTTAGCAAGGTGGTGCAATAAGCCACTCTGCCAAGCATCCAAAATGCAAGAGCCGCCGCAGCGACTCAGGAGACTGTTCCCGCAGACTAGGCGGGTCAGCTAAAACTAGAGCCGCCACAAGACGACTCCGAAGACCTTTCCCACAGCCTGTGGGTAGGCTGAGCACAGCATGTTGGACTCGAACCAACATCGACGGTTTTGGAGACCGTAATGCTACCGGTTGCACCAATGCCATATACCCGACTTAGTTAACGTCCAAGTCGGAAAGACGTTCGGCATGGTGGAATGGGCTTTACCACCAACGGCAAGGAACGTGAAACATCTATGCACCCGTTTGGCCGTGCCTCCCCTTCGGTCATCAACCACCTGATTAAGGCAGGGAGCCTCTTATCCCCCACATGTTCCAGCGGAGATATTCGAGCAATGCCATCGATCTCATAGGCAGCTACCCCATGAAACCTAGAGCAAACCCCGGGAATCGAACCCGGCAACCAAAAGGCTGTGCCAACAGGATTGCAGACCAGCCCAAAATAATAGGTACGAGTCCATGTAAGCCACGTCCGGGATAGACTGGTCGGATTCCACTGCTGACTGCATCACACCTAGGATACTCACGCTACGCGCAATGAGTGATAGCAGCCAGATATCGATGCGGACCCGAGCTGCGCTCTACCACCATCAACATCAATCCAAGGAACATTATACACAATATGTAGGGTGCAGAAACGGTTGCAACCACTAAATATGTGAAGACTTCGTAAGTAACGGGTAATCCAAAAATGTTCCAGCGAGCATTCAGCGTCAGCACTAGAGAGCAAGCGGCCCCGGCTTTTTGACCGGGGGGACACTCCCCTACCCGGGGGTTTGTTGTATGCGCAACATTGGTACACGTGTTCTATCGAACGTCTGTTCGCTCGAATGTTTGTTCGGTTGACGTGTTGCGTGTCGTGTGGTATCGCGCGGGCGCGTTCCTTTGTATGCCGTGATTGCGGGTGATGTGACTGTGCATGATCGTGGCCGTGTCGCGTCTGCGTCCGTCGTGCCTGTGGCCGTGGTGCCGTGTCCGTCGTGGCCGTGCCTGTGGCCGTGGCCGTCGTGCCCTGGACGTGGCCGCGTCATGGCCGTGACCGCGTGGTTTTTGTGTCGCCGTCGTGTGGTTGCGACACGCCGATGAATGCTAGTGTTTGCAATGGTTTTGGCGTGGTCTGTGTTGGCTCAATTTGCACTACATACGTAGGGCGTGTATAGTGAGAGCCATCAAGCAAACGACAACGAAAGGAACGGAGATGAAGAGACCACCACCACGAAGGCCACCACCGCAAGGACGGTGACACGAAGCCCCCCCCTAGCAGGCGCGGCATGGATGATTGACAACTGAAGAGTGGACGCGGCAAGGACGCGACGGATTGCGACTAGGCATGATGCACCCTCACATCATGCAAGGCCGAACCGTCGTCGAGTCGCTAACGTGGCGCGGTGTCCGGCATGGAATTGTCCCGCGCTGTCTGAGTGGTCTACAATGGCCTCTAATCCAAGTTAGGAGTAGGGCCATGGGATTGAAAGAATTGAGACTGAAGCGCGGTCTAACGCAACGTGAGCTAGCCGAAAAGGTTGGCATGTCAGGCGGCAATATCTCAGATATCGAGAGCGGTAGGCGCTCTGAGGCTAACTTAACCTTAGCCACTGCGATAAAGCTGTGTGACGCCTTGCGTGTTGCTAATCCGCGTAAGCTACTTGATTCTGATTCTGAAACTTCGGCAGATTCTAAGTAATCCGCCAGGGCTATCGGTGCTCTTTATGGGCGCGGTAGTCCACGAATGAGTAGAGCCGGATAGTTGCAGCTATCCGGCTCGATTGCTCAGTAATCATTAACCAACTAACTAACTAAGCCCTCTTATTCTAGCAAGGGGGCTGGAATGGAGTGTCAAAATGTATACCGTTGATGAGACCTACAAGAATATCGAAGCCGAGTTCAAGCCCCGCAGCAAGTGGAACCAGGGCGTGAAGGAAACCGCACTGGCATTGCTTGATTCGCTCGACATGCCCGAAACGGTTCTTCCCGACCACTTCGGATCGCGTCGCGCGCTGTTGCTGAACGGCGCGGACAATTGGCGGGAATACAGTTACGGCGGGTGCGCTCTCGTGTGCAACGTGGATATCGCCGCCCGGTTCTTCACCCCGTCCGAAATGCGCCGGTACATGGCTGATGGTCATGATGCAAGCATGGCGTTCCGTGGCGAGCCTCTGCTTGACTTGCAAGCGCGTGCCCTCAGCCAGGCGGAGCGTGTTATCAGCCGGTACGCGCGGGAACACTGAGGGGCAAGTCATGTGTGAGAAGTGCCCCATCGATCAACGTTACCCGTACTACGGTTTTCCCGTGACGCCAGATTCCCGCAAGCTGCGGGATGAGGCCGAGCGTTACCGTGAGATCGCTATCCGCTGTTTCGTTGCCGAGAGCGATTGTGCCGACGTGAAGCGGGCGGATGCGCTGTGGCGTGAGATGTGCCGTGCCGGTGATGAGGCGCGGTTTCTGTGCAGCAATGCGCGTCGTTTGGAGATGGAAGAAGCCCTACAGTGTCGGGCTATCGAATATCCCAATTGTCCTAATCGCAAGCGTATGCGCTGACTTGTTCCAGGCTTTCGGGCGTGAGCCTATCAATCACGCCCATATAGCCCGTTCGGGCATTACATTCCAACACAATCGAGGTGCTTTAAAAATGTCTTTTGTTACAGTTGATTTTCCTGATATTCGTGAATCTGATTCCGCAGAGTATGCGTATCTCGCCAACGTGTACAACACTACGTATTCACACAATCAAAACGCTTGGCGTTCGCCTGATGAAAACAGGCTTGACGGAACCACGTATGCCGCGTGGTGGTTGATGGATGAATACTATACGCGCGGTGAACATGCCATGATTGGTGAGTGCCGCCGCCTGTTAACGAAACGTTGCCGTGCGGAACTGCACAGCGAACACAATAGAGAGTTTTGCACCGGATTCTACACGGTTGTTGATTCCGTTCTTTCCAAGTGAGGTGTTCGCAATGCGTAAGAAGATTACTCTGCTTGTTGCCGTGCTTGTTGGCCTGTTGGCTTTCGGCGTGGCTTGTTCCACAGCGCTTTCCGATCAGCCGGTTGCCGATCCGCATGGCACGCCTGAGCAGCAGTGGACGTGGTGGCGTGAGACTTATGCCACGAAGGATTACGGCCAAGCTGACCTAGCGAGCTACCGCGAGTTGTCAGCCATTCCGCAGTGCGGCATGGAGGACGGTAGCACTTCGGACGGTTACGAGCGTATTTGCGAGTGGCGTGGAAGCGTTGACGGCAATCAATCCGGCACGTCATATGTGCTCGTGAGTGGCAGCAAGGTTTTGGAATGGTGAAACCGCTCAGGGCCGTGCGGTTGAACGGCCCAATCAAATAATCAAGTTTTTATACAAGGGAGTTTTAAAAATGTCGAACAAAGTTAACGGCCTGTGGGCAGTCAATTCGTCCAGTGTCTTCATGTTTTTCGATTCCGTCAATAGTCCGAGCGTGTGGCGTTTCGAGATGAAGGATGGCGTTGAATCATGGCGGATGATTCCGGGCGTGAAGAATGCTCAGGCGGTGCGTGGTGTAGCTGCCGCGTATCGTGCTGACGGTGGTACGTGGCTTGACCCTAACGGGCCTGATTACGCTCAGGCGGTGAGTGAGATCGGTGACGTGCCGTTGATCGTGGAACGTGGCGATTGCATGGTTTCCTCTGATTGTGGGGATTATACGGCGCATGGCGTGAGCCTGTCGGACGCCGACCGTGAGCATGGTTGGGAATTGTCTTATGAGCATGGCGGCATGGTTGTGTCACGTGACATTTCATTCCTCACCCCGGCCGAGTGTGACCATCCTGAGATGTGCGAGACTTACGATGATTTGCCGGTTGTCGCCCCTGAACCGCAGTCGGTTGAGCCTGAACCGGATACGGTTGAGATTCCTGAAGTGCCGCCGATTCCGTCCAAGGATACGCCGAAGGTGATTGCGCAGCATGGCGTCAAGGCGCGCGTGGTCACGATTCCAGGTGGCAAGTCGGTCAAGGAGTTGGCTGACGTGTTTGGTGGATATGTGCATAAGCCGCGTGGCTTCCGTGATTCCAAGGGCCGTCGCGTCGCATATGTCGCGTTCGACGGTAAGAGTGGCGTGGTTGCGTACCGTGACTGCTACCAGCGTGGCAGTGACCGAACGTTGGAAGAGTCCGTGGCCGCGTACCTCGCTCAGCATGAGATTGTCGAGGTGGCATGAAATGTCACGTGTCGTCATCACAGCACAGCAGGTCAAGGCCGCTTTGGATGCTACCGGCTATTCGTCCATCGACTCGAATATTCAAACCGTGTTGAGGGAAATCGGCAAGCGTCCCGCATTGTTGACCGCGTATCTCAGCACGGTTATCAACGCCGCTGCCGACAATCTGCCTGATCCGCGTCATATGGATTGCCTGTTCTGAAAAGTTTGGCCGGACGGTATGCCTAGTACCGTCCGGCCATTGCAAACAGTAATTAACTCAACCAAACCATTTGCAAGGAGATTCTACCATGTCCCGTCATTATTACGCTGTTTATTGGCCTTACGGTGTCAACACTTTCAATTTCGACCATGAGCCGATTGGTACTGTTGTCCCATTCGATACGGCTAAAGCGCGTGACGCTTACGTTGCCGCTGACCGGTTCGACGGTAATTTTCATAGGAGCGTGCCGGATTATCGATTGATGCGCAAGATGATGCTTGGTGCGCTGAGAGAGTTCCGTTCGTTGGATTCCAAGGGCTATGAAGGTTGGCGTGTGGATGGCGTCTTCTATGAGTCTCTTGGTGATGCGTACAAGGCGATGTTCGATGCTGATGCGCAGTTGCGTTATGAACTGTTCGGTGACGTTGATTCGAGGGAGGCGTGAGTGTCATGGAAACGTTGAAATTGTGGGCTGATTTTCATGTTGGTCAGCAAATGTATGCATATGACCATTTTGATGTGGTCGAGCGTAAGCGTTATTGGCGTCCCGTGTCGAAAACGTATCTTGTGTGCGCGTGGTTGCGTGACTTGATTCGTGGGATGCGTGATGCGCGCTTGGGTGGATTCCAGGGTTGGTTGTACTGCGTTGTCAAGGATGGCGGGTTCACCACTCAGGAGTTCATGGGGTTCAACGATGAAATCGAGGTGTTGTGATGATTGACGTGAATATGCTGCCACGTGAGCTTACCGGCTATGTGGGCCATGTCTGCGGCCTGTGGTTCGGCAGTTATTTTATTGATTTTGAGCCTGTGTTCGTCCATTCCACGGCGGGCATCATCGGTGAACTGTACGAATACCTGGTGGATACGGTTCAGGACAATTCGATGAATGGCGGCTTGGATTATGAGGATGCGGAAGAGTACGCGAAGTTGGCGGCTACCGTTCCGTGGTCTATGGAAGAGATTGACCGCGTGGCGGAACAGTCTTTCCGCTACGTGTCTGACCGAACGTTGCAGGTGGCTTACGCCTTGTGTGTCCTCACTTTTGATGCGATGTTCCCGCAGAAAATCGAGGTTGTCAAACCGGACGTGCGGGAGACGTTGTTGAGCGTGGCGTTCCCGCATGATTGGCAGCGCCGCATGGCGGAGTCTGACCATGATCGCGTGAGCGTCTACCGCATGGGTTTGGAATGCGTGACGAAAGCGTATGACAAGGTTTTCGACCGTCTTGGGGAGGCTGACTGACATGACGCGCAGTAGGAACAGACGACTTCGCCTCATCCCATCGCACCTTCCGCTGATCCGCGACAAACTCGCGGAATACGAGCGGGTCGCATTAAAGGAGGAGATGGCTGCGCACTCGCAATACGAGCGGAGCATGGAAGCGGCTTGGAATTCCGCCGACAATCTCGCCGTCGCGCAGCTTTGGTGGATCAGCCGAGACATGACGGCGCTGGCGGAAGATACCGTCCAGGCAGGCGATTTCCCGAAAATGGACGCGCCGGCGCAAAGCGGGCTTATCTTCTTCGACGGGGGTATCCAAACCGTCACATTCACCGTGATCGACGATGCGACGGGAAGGAAGGTCGGAGCCGCCCACGTGTCGGCACTCTTCTGGCAATGCGACGGCGACGGCGATATCGAACTGATGGGCTTCACGGACCATCCATGCGGCCTTACGGAATGCGACGCGAAATCATTCTCGCTGCCGGTCGTCAAAATCACCAGCGACGTTTTCAACAGGCATGTCGGCGGTATCCAATGGTTCTACGATCTGCTGCACGCGGTATGGGCGTTGAGCGCGGAACCGCATATCTGCGAGGCAAAACCGGCGAAACCTAATATGGAGCATCCACTGCCGCCGCGTTTCGACCCCGAAATACGCAAGGTCAAGATGCTGGTGCTGCGCGAGAACCTGCATCGTCCTGGCGGAAGCGCCGATGATGACGAGCGGGTGCGACGTGAGTATTCGCATCGTTTCATCGTGCGCGGCTTCTGGATGGATCAGGTGTATGGTCCGAATCATTCGCTGAGGCGCAGGCAGTGGATACCGCCATTCGTCAAAGGCCCGTCCGACAAGCCCTTGATCTGCAAGGAGACGGTGCGCATATGGAAACGGTGAGCGACATGATCGCCGGTTTTCTCGCCGGCCTGACGCCGGGTACAAGGGCGCAGTATCGGAGCGTCGTATCGCGATGGCTCCGCTGGTGTGCGGATAACGGCATCGACATGCTGCGGGCGAAGCGCACTCATATCGAGGTGTTCGCCGCCTATGGCGACGGCATGCGGCCAGCGGCGAAAAACACGGTGTGCAGGAATCTGAGCGTCGTTTGCTGCCTCTACCGCTATCTCTGCGAGGAGGGGTATATCGACTGCGATCCGGGCGAGCATGTGCGTAGGCCGAAACTGTACGGTCATTCGGATGGCACGTACCTCACCCGCGAGCAGGCTAGGCTTTTTCTGGACGAAGCGCGTGGTATGGGTGCGCGGACGGATGCCCTGTGCAGTCTGCTGCTGTTGACCGGTGCGAGGGTTAGCGAGGCGCTTGGGTTGGATGTCGAAGACTGTCATCTGGATGACGGGCGTCCGTGGGTGCGGTTCGACCGCAAGGGCGACTGGTCTCAGCGTGTGGCCATTCCCTCCGATGCGGCCGAAGCTCTCGCACGACTCATTGGCGAACGTAGGCGTGGTGCGGTGTTCCGTGAGGATTCCGGCGCGCGTCTGCGGCAGCAGACCGCCGTGGGCATCGTATCGTCCGTGGCATTGCGCGTGGGCGTGCCGGATATTTCGCCGCATTCATTGCGGCGAACGTTCTGCACGCTCTCCCGTGACGCTGGCGTGCCGGACAGGGACATCATGGCCGCAGGCGGGTGGAACAGTCCGCAGATGCTCGACTATTACGACATGTCCCGTCGCGGGCTGAATGGCAAAGCTGGCGACGGATTGCAGGATTACCTGGGCAAGGAGGATTGATTTCCACAACACGCCCGACTTGAAATGTTACCTTTGGTAACATATATTGTAGTTAGCAACAAACGGGAAGCATCAAGGCATCCCCACAATCACAAGGAGATTGAAATGATTACCATTCGTATCGAAAAAACCAGAGGCCACAAGTGGAATGAGACTGGCACATTCGCACTGGAGTTCCCGAAGTCGGAATTACGAAAGCGCGTCTATGATTGCCAGCTCGACAAGGACGGCGAAACCGAAGACGCATGGCTTTGCATCCCGTCCGAACGGCTCCGTGCCAAGTATGAGCGGCTCGTCGCTGACGAGGAGTCCACGCAATCCGATTACGACAAGCTGTACGAAGAGCTTTCGGCTTACTCAGACACGTTGACCACCGAGCAGCTCATGGACTGGTTCATCGACCTGAACGATCCTGAAACCATCAGCGGATGGACCGAGCGCATCGAAGCCCACAACGCCTACATCGACGTGATGGAGCCGAACAATGCGGTGCTCAGGAACCCGCTTGACGTGGATTCGACGTTCCATATCCGCATCTACGATTACTTCATCGATTTCCATGAGGATAGGGAGATTGTGGACGACTTGGAGTTCACCCCGTCCGACGTGGATGCGGATGATTGGACGGAGGACATCAAACGGTGTCTTGAGGAAAACGGGTGGCGTCTTGACTCCAAGATCGGAACGGATTCCGATGATTCCGATTTGCTGGTGTTCGATTGCGTCAAGGCGTGACGTATTCCGCTGAAAATCGTTGTTCTGCCGGTTCCAGCGTGTTTTTCATGCTGGAACCGACGTTTTCCGTGTTTTCATGATTGTCTGGAGGTTTGATGACGTTTGGATCGAAGGCCGCTTTTCGCGCGGCACGGGAACGCTGCGGCATCAGTCAGAAGATGCTTGCCGACCGTTTCGGCAATGCCGTGTTGACGGTGAAACGTTGGGAGAAGCCTGGCGAGGCGGAACCACCGGCAGACGTGCAGGCATGGTTGGAAAGTATGCTCACGCAGCATGTCGAAGCGGTCGAGGCCGCGTTGGATGCGGTGGACGGGATTGAGGAAGTCCAAGGCAACCCGCCTGACCATGTTGACTTGCTCTACTATCGTTCGCAGGAACACTACGACCGTTACGGACGGGACAAAGGCGATTACGCGATCGTCAATGCCCGCAGCAGGGAGATAGCCGCGATCCTTGAATCGCAGGGTATCGAAGCGCGGTTCCGTTATCCAGAGGATGATGAAGCCGGTTTCCAACGTTTGGCGAACACTCGCTAAACGCATTTGTTGTTAACAGGGCCATTGTAGACCACTCAGACGTTGCTTAACGCGGTTTGTAGCCAGTTGTCCACTAATTCGGCTTCGTTGACTGGCTCGAAACACCATGCGTCTAATCCGACGTTGATCTCATTGTGATGCCTGCCGAACTCAAGCGGGTCATGCGCGTGCGTGTGTCCATGCAGAAGCAGCGTGTTGTTCATGCGTGGTATCGCGTATTCGGCTAATTCCGGCGCGTTCCAATTGGTTGAGACTGCGCCTAGGGGTTTGCTTTGCGTGAAGTCTTCACGCCATTGGTAGTGGCTTAAAAATACCGTGTGTGGATTGTTGCCCCACACGTCTCTGATTTCGGTGATGCCGACTCTTCCGACTTCCACGAACACGCTTGCCAACTTTTCCAGCGTGCGGCTGGAACTGTGCAGTTCGTGGTTGCCAAGAATCAGATGCCTGTTCTTGCGCGGCACATGCAAGTTTTGGATGCGCATTATCGCTTGGTCTACGCTCCACGTACCACCGGAACTGATGTCTCCGAGAATGTAGAGTTCGTCTTCCTCGCCAACATACGTGTTGATGCTTCTGATGATGTCGGCATCATGCTTCCGCCAGTCAACACAGTTCTTGAGCGGCTTATGCTCATGTTCGGCTTGTTGTTTGATCGATGCATCCTTAGCGTATCCGGGTAGCGCGTAGCCACGTAATGCAGCCACGAAAGGGTGAGCGAAATGCAAGTCACTGGTAAACCACTTCATTTGTTGTCCTTCAACATGTTCCTGTAGATGCGTGTCCCGGCTTTTATAGCAAGTTCCGGCGTACTGTAGCAGCAGGGTTCCATGCATGGGCCTGATAGCGGGTGAATCGTCGGGTTATCAATGTCGAGGTCCACGCGGCATTCCTTGTATATCACGGGAACGTATACGCCTTCATCCTCGATAATCATGATCGCACTGTACTTGGGTTTGTCCTCGTCAATGTGTCCAAAAGGCTTGAAATTCGAGAGGTCGGGGGGACGGCTTGCTATCACTTGTAAATACGAATTTCTTCGTGCTTGAAGTGTCATCCACGGTTCTCTACCACCTTCCCGTACTGCTTATCCCACTTGTCCAATGCTTCTAAAATGTTCGGCAGTCCAAAATAGTCGTAGTATTGGCTGTAACGTTCGCCGCTTTTCGTCTCGAATGCGATGGTCAGCATTTCGGGGTCATCGCCACAGGTTTCGCAGACGCAGAATGGCGAATAATCGTAGCCGACTACTCGTACCGGCTGATCGTCGCTTCCGTCGAACAGTTCCGGTGATTCGACTTGCAACACGCGCATCAGCAGTTCGTTCGTTGATTTTCCAGTGGTGTTTTCCGTCATACTCCCCTACTTTCCGTTGACTTCGATTACCAGTTCCGTGTCACCATGAACGGTCGCCTTGATATCGTCATTGAGCTGATTCGACAGGTGCATGATGATGTCGGTGACAGTTTCGTAATTCAGTTTCGGGGCAATGGTGATGTTCCCATAGCCGTTGGGCACGGCTTCGATATTGTTGCTGTACACCGGCATGGAGTATTGCGTCGCTCTTAACTCCTTGAGTTTTCCTGACATGACGATTTCGCAATTGTCTAAAATGCTTATCTTCTTGCCTAAGTGCGTGGCGTTCAGATGGTCTGCTGTGATTGTCTCGCTCATTCCGCGTGGTCTCCTAGTTCTCGTTGGTAATTCTTTTGAAGGATGTTTCCGGGCGTGGGAATGTGCTGCCGTTGCTGTTCGTGATCCGTTCCAATTCCATGAACTCTTCGACCGACATGGTGACGCTTATGTTAGTGCAATCATCCGTTATCCTGACGTATTCGGTTGGCGTTTGATACAGTACGTCGTTTTCGTCATAGGACACGGCATATGTGTCGATGATTTTCAGGATCACGCCATTCATGACGTTCTCCCATGTGGTTATCAGCTGTGGCGGATTACGTATGCCCTCCGCTTCTGTCTTGTCTGTGCTTTCGTAGTGGAATCCGAGTTTTATCAGCTTGTCTATAACGGGGGTTGTTTTCTTGGTGAAGTCGAGTACCGTCATTGTGTCTCCTTCTGTGATTCTAGTTGATGCCGCTGCTGCCGAATCCTTTCTCGCCACGTTCGGTCGAATCCAGTTCGTTGACTGGCTCGAATTGCATGTGCGCGTATGGGAGGAACACGATTTGCGCTATCCGGTCTCCCTCATGCACTTCAAACGCATGTTCACCCATGTTTCTGAGGATTACGCCGACTTCGCCACGATAATTGGCATCGATTACTCCGGGCGCGTTCATCACGGTGATGTCGTGTTTCAACGCCAATCCCGAACGTGGGCAGACCAGTCCGACATATCCGGCTGGAATAGCCAGTCTCACGCCCGTATGCACGAGCGTCTGACTGCCCGCGCAGATGATCGTGTCCTCATTGCTTCTGAGGTCTGCTCCACCATCGTTCGCGTGAGCGTAACTGATGTTATTGGTTTTGCCGCTGATATGCATTTAGTCTCCGAACTTTTCGAGAATGAGTACGCCTATGACGCCGATAATCCAAGCGATTATCAGGATGATTGTGATACCGGCCAATGCGAGCAGCGGTATCCATATGGGTGCGAGCACCCATATCCACGGGTATGGGAATTGGCCCCCGATTTTCAGGAGTGCCAACATGCCGGACAACAGTAGGAGGATTAGCGTGCAGTCGATGTTGACTCGCATTATTAGTCCTCCGTGTAGAAAGTGAGCGTGTGGAGCTTTTTCTTCGCGTTCAATTGCTCTCCGAACATGCCGTACTGTTTGACTGGTTCGATCACGTCGCGCATGTGATGCGCGTGATAGGTGATGGTCTTGCCCTTGTCGGTGATGCTGATGATGCTCACTGCCGGTTGTCCTTTCCGACGAGTCCCCAAATATCGTCCACTGGAGTGGTTTGCTGCATCAGCATGTACACGTCCGCGATACGGTAGATGGGATGCCGCCCTTCCTTGCGTACCGGGGTGAGCTTGCCCCTGTGCGCCCATGATTTCAACGTGTTCGCGGATACGAGGTATCCAGCCTGTTGGAGTTTGCTTCTAATGTCCGAAGCAGTCCCCGTGTAAGTGCTGTGTTTGATCTTGTCTTGCATGAGTGTCCTCAAAAAGTTGATGTTCCAAACGTTCCTGCATCCACGGCATTTGACTTGTTTTGCCGTCTCGTCAGCGCTTAACGGCATGTTGCAGTCAGTGTTGGGGCAATTGCCCAAGCTAACCGTATGGCCTTGATTCAACAGGCGCTGGCATTTGTCGCGGGCGATGCGGATTTCAAGCGCGTACACGGGTGTTGCCGTTGAGCATAGACACGCGGGTTCGCCTTGCTTGGTTTTCTTCACGGCTATCCGCTGCGCCAACACGTTCAACGGATCGTGATTCAGGTATTCGACGCCTAAGCATTTAGCGAACGCGGATAGTGTGCCCCACACGCTATCATCCCGTTCGTCTCCCTCATACAGCAGGTCGAACACTTGCTCCCTCAATGGCGGATTATCAGAGTATCCTCCCCCGCCACCATCAGCGTCATGGTTCTTGTTGATGCGGTTCATCTTGTCGGTTTCCAAGTAGCCGATGTTCTTCGTGAACCATTCCAAGTCGGCTAGGAGCCGCTGTTCACATTCAGGGCAGAGTTGCCTGGTATCGTCTCGTTCACGCCCGCAACGCAACAGTTTGCAGTCAGCCAATCGCACGCCTTCCAAAATCATGGTATGTTGATTCCGCACCGGTGCCCGAAGGCGTGCGATTAATGCCGGAACATGTCTAGTATACCGGTTGCACCCAACCTTGCAACCGGTATTGGATTAACGTCTCAAACAGTCTCCCGCTTCCGTTTTCTCTTCTCGGGATGAAGCAGGTAGTAGTTGCGTTCGTAGGCCGCCTGTTCCTCACGGCTGAAATGGTGGAATGTCGGACGATGCGCAAGCTTGTATCGGCGGTTGCATTCCAAGACTTGCTCACGGTGGGCCATCCGCCACTGTCGCGTGTGCTCACGTTTCCGTGCGAGCTGTTCCGCAGTAAGCTTGACCGGCTTTTTCGACGCTTTCGCCTTCTTCTTTCCGACTGGCGGCTTCTCAGACGGCTTGCGCCTACCACGACGAAGAACCGCTATGTCAACCGCGAACATTTTCATGATCTCGTCGGCGGTAGGCTCATTCATTCCGTTTGCTCCAATGATTTGCAGTAGTCTTCTCGATCACGTACAACACGACGGCCTCATTGTCCAATGCCAGTGGGTTCGCTGCCGTGACGTTGATGATTTTCCACCCATCATCCAGATAGTCGATGAGTTTTGAATCATTCTGCACACGCACGCCGTTACCGTTGAACTTCGTATATACGGGGATTAGCTCATGTTCCATTATTTCGTCTCCCCGTCCTTGCCGCTAGCATTGTTCCAGTCGCAGGAAAGACCGCCTCCCCCCTTGTAGGTGTTGAAGTTGATGCATGTAACGGTTCTGCCGTCGTGCAACTCGATTCTGCACTCATAGGCCGTGAAGTCGCCTCGCACATCAATGCAGTTGCTACCGTTCTCAGCATCGTCAGCATCCGCTTCGTTCCCGCATCCGGCCAGTGGGAAAACCATTGTCACGGACACAAGCACGGCCATTAGCCCTCGTTGAATATTCTTGTTTCCTATCATTTCGTCTCCTTGATTTGCTTGATGATTCTCTCGTATGCCCGATGATGGAATATTCGCGCGCGTAAGACTGAGCATGGTTTCCAATGGAAAAGCTCGACTTCACTGGCGTACACGGGTAGGAACCATTTATGACAGTCCACGCAGTACATCAGGTCGGAGTGGAATGTGACCTTCGGATGCGGATGATCGCATCCGCTACCGCAGGATACCGCGACGAAGCATCGCACTGAGCTTTCATCCTTGGTGGGATACCCGTACACATAATCCCGTCTCATTCCGTCACCGCATGTCGTTCCACTTCGAGTACTTCCTTCGCCCGATCGATGAAGTCTTCCCGATAGCCACAGATTTCCCCGGCGTAATCCCACGCATCGTCTTCGTCCTTCGCCACATAGTCGCTTTCGATGCCATCCCATTCGCAGCTGTTCCAGCAGAGCCGTTTCGCCACGGCCTCCACCTCGGCGTCGGTTGGTGGAGCGGAACGTCCGGCCATGTACGCTGTACCGGCAAGCTCACGAACCGTCTGAAAAGTCAAATCATCATCCATGCCACGCTCGTAAGCGTTGGCCTCGTCAAGCATGATGCTCAATTAGTCCTCTTTCCGTTAGCTTTGACCATGGCCCACAGGATTTCGCTTGCCGGACGCCTCCTGTATGACAGGTCGTTGTAGGACTGCACATAGTCGAGAATCAGTTTCGAGCCGGTCGAATCCGGTGTCAGAATCGCGTTCACTCGCGGCGGCACCATCTTCTGCCATACGATCTCGTCACACAGTTCCTTCGTGCAGACCAGATAGTTCTGATCGCCGTAGAACGTCAGTCCGTTGCCGCTAGTGAAGTCAGCCATGCATGACTTGACCTCGTAGAACTCGAAGCAGCCTTTCTCGACGCTTGCGGGCACCGGCTCACCGTTGATGTTCCAGGGCTTGAAGCCCACGTAGTCCACGCGCCTTTCGTCGGGCGTGTTACGGTCGAAATTGACCTCGCTCGCCCAAAAAGCGGTCTGATTCCTCAACCTCTTCTCCACCAGCTTGGACAGCATGGCGGTGGTCTCAGCCCTGCTCATTTCTTCCTCCTGAAGTACTTGTATTCACCGTGATGGAACAGGAACAGGTGAAGTCTCCACACCTTGACTGCCAACAATCCCTTGAGCGTGATCGCATACCCGCCATGGACACGCTTCATGAGCTTCCTATCGGCCAATGATTCAAGTATTCGGGAAAGCTCTTGGTTCTCTCGTTGTTGCCAGATGTAGTTCATCCCCTCAGCGATATACAGGCAACACATGTCCTTGTCGTATTGACTAATCATCATTAGCCTCCCTCTCAAGGATGTAGACGTTCGTCGCTGTGACGGCGTTATCACGCAATTCCGTTGTCGGCATGGTATCCACCCGCAGAATCTGCCAACCCTCGTTCAGCAACTTTTCAAACACACCCATATTCATCAAGGTGCGCTCATCGCCGTAATCACTCCAAAAAAGTGGGCAAACCTTGTACCGTTTATTCATTTCGCGTCCTCCTTCATGAAGACAATCCAGTGTGTTCCCGTGCGGTTCGGCTGCTTGTTGCCGAAGAGTGGCTTGTGCGCTGTGAGCTTGAGAATCTGCGATACGGGTATCTGTGTCTCATTCCATTTGAAAATCAACACTCCATGCTCTTTCAGGACACGGAAGCACTCGCTGAACATGGTCTTGAGGTCAGCTTTCCACGTCTCTTGGTCGAGGCAACCGTATTTCTGCGCCATGTAGCTCGTTTTCCCCGCATTGCGCAGGTGGGGCGGGTCGATCACCACCATGCGGAACGTCCCGTCGGGGAACGGCAGGTCGCGGTAGTCCATCAGCATGTCCGGCTTGACATCGAACCTACGCCCATCGCACAATTCCCAGCTCTCATCACGCACATCACCAAAAAGCACCCGATCATCCGATTTGTCAAACCAGAACATTCGGCCGCCGCAGGCGGGGTCAAGAACAGGCTGATACGCGCTCATTTCGTATCCTTCCCCTTGTACTCGTCCACGAGTTCTTTCCACTGCCTGCTTGCGAGTGCGGCGTGGCTGAACCAGCTGGTAGAGATATGTCCACGTGGACATTGGAGCCGGTAGACGGTGAGTGTTGTCCTTACTTTGCGGCTCTCGTGGTATTTTTCCGTTTGCGATGCCTTGATTACTGGTAGTCTGCCGCACATTGGACACCCGTATTCGTTGCGTCTGCGTTTGAACCACATAACTATTCCTTCGCGTCCTCGCTTTGATTGGGTACCTCGGAAGGCATGGTGCCGGAATAGCCGAGCATGTGACGGCAGTAATTGATTACATGCTCGTAAGCCGTCGTCATTCCGTCGTAAAAGTCGTACACTTCTTCGTCTGGATTATCAGAAGCGTTATTAGCTGCATCCCACTCTTTTTGCAGAAAGTCGATGACCTCATGCAGTGTCTTGTCTTTCTCAGTCACGTTCGTCGCCATTGTTATTCCTTACTGCTCTTATCGTTCCTGTGGTTATCGTCATGGTCGAAGATGCATACGAATACGCCTAACAGCATGAGCACGCAGAGTATCGCTATCACACCCAATGTGATGACGATGAACACGCTTGAAATATTCCAGCAAACATCAGCCAGACTCATGATTTCCTCTCCTTGCGGAATTGTCTGATAGCATTTTCCGCGTCGTAATAGCGGGCGACAATGCGTACCCACGAATCGAACGCAGCTTCGGCAGTCTGACACACCTCGCCTTGAAGGCACTTAAGTTCGCACTCATACCGGTAGACAGTATGACGTGGATTGTGATACGTGCATTTGCCGGTGACAATCATCGGCGCGCGACCGCAGTATGGGCATCTGAGGTAACTTTTCGGCTCCTCCTGCTTTTTCTTCTTCCGTCCGAACATCACTCACCCTTCAACGGATATGGCGCAGTGGTTGGTGTAAGCGGGAACGCACACGGATGCTGACCGCGTATTCGTTGTTCACTGCTTCACCTCGTTGAGTATGAGTATCGAATCGTATGCTCTGCATAGTTGGTTCTCACCACCGTTGAGACTGATGATGACCGGCTGGAACACTCCCCCGAAAACCAGTTGCACCATGCTGCCGCTGCCGTTACTGAACTTCGTGGTCATCGATTGGAGGAAACCGTCGATAGTGGTTCCCTCAACGGTGGTGGCTATCGCACGCTTGCCAGCGAGGAATGACGATGGCAGGTGCTGCCAGTCTGTGATATGGTCATGCACATTCATGGTCGAACACCCCGTTTTCCAATCGTGCAAGCAGGTCTTTGCCGAAGTTGATTCCCGTCCCGCAAACGGCATTCTCGATGTCTTTCGTATGCTTGTCGGAAGATGGGTTGTCCCGCACTGTTTCACACTCATGAATGAGCGTGTGCAAAAAGTTGGTGAGGTTGGTCAACCGACGCTCCGCACGAGATGTATCGTTAAGATTCACTGGTATCAGCGGGAAAGCGTCAGCGTCGAACGTGCGTTTGACCACGCTCCAGTCCATCGTTTCCAAATCCCCGTCAACGAACGATTGCGCATCACAGTCGATATTGTGAATGTGCCATGCGTCACCGTCATAGCTCAACAGGTCTTCACCATCCCGAGTCATATACCAGCCCGGTTCCATTGGTTCGATGGGCATGCCATCAGACGGATGCTCCTGATCGTACATGGCTTTCACCTGCTTGTAGATGTCATCCAGTTCCCTGCCGTCGAACTCCACGGTCAGACAAGTGCCAGCCTTGTTGGTAAACAGGTAAGGCATGGTTTCGAAATCAATGCTTCTCAACATTTCGCTCTCCTTCCTTGAATGATGCTTCCAACGTGTCGGCGAACACTTGCAATGCGTGTCTTACCTTCTCGTTGAAATCTTCCGGCATAACGGCTTCGACCGACATTGATCGCTGGTCCTTGAGAACGTTGTCGGGCTTCGCGTAAACTGGAACATCCACGACAGCAGTCGCAAAATCTTCCCTTGGATAATCGAACGCGCTCACGGTGAACGTCAACTTGTTCGTGCCGACTCGCACTTTTCCGCTCATTACCGTCTCCTTGGTTCGAAGGTCTTAATGATTCGCTGCGGAGTCTCGTAGGCCGCGCGCACCTCGTACGGCCTGTGGTGGGAGTCGGCGCTCTCCTGTGCCGTATCCGATGCCTCTTGGAGCGTCTTGTACACCCGGCATGTATGCAGTCTCATGTCACCTTTCGGCCAGATGATGTAGCCAGTCAAGATGCTTGTGTCCAACATGCCCACGTCGTTCATTGGTATTTCTCCACGGTGTTGCAGCCGATGGTCGTGCCATGATCGGTCAGACAGACCCATGTCACGTCGCCGGTCTTGACCGTCTTCATGCCGTAATCGGGATGCGTGGCTGTATACCAGTGCGCATAGATGTTTAATCCCATCAGGACCACCAGCGCGACAATCAGAATTTTCTTGACCTTGTCCAATCCGTCCATCACTCACCGTCCTTTTCGATGGCGTCTCCCATGGCTTCCCGATACTTCTTCGTCCGTTGGAACCGGTCGGCGAGCATGTTCGCGGCCTTGTCGATGATCTCGTCCTTGCGTTCTTCGAGGAAGCTTTGCAAAGCGCCCCCCATCAAGGTCTTCCACATGTTTTCCCGCGAATACGCGTTGGTGTGCGCGAAAACAGTGTCCGTGGCTTCTTTGGTGAGCTTGTTGAGCACGTCCGTGTAGGCGTGTTCCTCGATACGGTTCTGGATGGTCTTGTCGTCAATGTTGATGGCGAACTGCACGATGTGTTCCATGATTACTTTCCTTCCTTTTCGATTTCATTGATCTTTTCGGTGAGGGCTTCGAGCACGTCCACGCGGTCTCCCCACTTGAGGTTCCGCCAGAACTGTTCGAGATCAGCCCAGTTCTCGGCCTGTAGGATGCCAAGAAGCCTGATTGCCTGAGCTTCGAGAATGTCAGCGTTCCGTTTGCAGCACGCGGCGAAGAACGGCACATTATGCGTGATTGCGTCATTGATGAACCAGAGCGCCTTCTTGAGGTCTTCGACACCGTTCTTGTGCTGCCACCTGAAGCAGTATTGGACGGCTTGACCCCAGTCGCTTGACAACAGTCGGGACAGTTCGATGCATTCGAACGGGCCATCCTTGTAATGCGATGGATTGATGTTGTCAGTCATTTGATTGTTCCTTTGTCGATGAATATTTGCCGTCTGTGGTGAGATACACGAGTCCATGCCAAGTTCGTACCGGCACTTCCAACTGGTCTTGAAACGATTTCACACACCAGCCGTTCTCATAAGCGATAGTCGGATGCATGTGAACGAAACCATGACAGCCCGTCGTACCCGAACCGCAAAGCAGAATCAGATTCTGCACTTGATGCTTCTCCACCCTCGTGCATTGGCTACGGAGTTTCCGATGATGCCGGGAACCGCCAACCGCATACAAGCTTCGGCCACAACGCACGCAACGCCTACCATCACGATCATCAACCATGCGGCACGTCTCCTTGGATGGATTGTCACTGCTCACTGGGGTTCTCCTGGAACAATCCCTTGTTGTCTTCAACCAATTGGATGCCCTCACCTATCCATCTCATGACAGGAACCGCCATCGAATTACCGAGCGCCTTGTAGCGTGGACTATCCGGCGCGTGCTTCTTCCCCTTCCACGGAATATCCGTCCATCCGTCCGGGAAACCTTGAAGCCTTTCGCATTCCAACGGCGTCAACCTGCGAACCGTCAAACCATTCATCGAATCCTCCGTATGCAGAAACTGGTCATTGTGCGTGCTGAGCGTGGCAGAAAGCTCGTCCTGCCCGAGGAATCCCTTACCCCCCCCCGCTCCGCCACCGCGAATCTTGAAAGTGAAAACCACTAGTCTCTCCTATTAGTTGTCGGATAGATGAATGGGGCATCCTTTCCGGCGTGAGCCATCAATGTCGGAGAAAGATCGAATCCTTGTGCGGCATTCGCCTGAGTGTCCGCGCGACACATCACTCTCTCTCTCAATTTGGTAGACGGCTGGATTATGGTCAGTACTCAAAGTGGGACTCACTTCGCCAATCGCCAGACTCCGGATCTTCTCACCCTGGCTCCATTTGAACGCCTTAATCAGGGGAACATTGTTGCCACCGGTACCCATGTGCGAGATGAGCGTATTCGACACGTCGGGATGATCGCTGACCTTGAACCGTCCATCCTGCTGATGGAAGTCCAACATCAATCCCCCAGCGTCCGAATCTGCGTCTCCAACGCCTCCCGCAGTTCCCTGGGTAAGGCTTTGCCTCTTCTCTCGGCTCGACGTATGATCCCAGCACAGGCTCTCGCGCTCAAAAAGTACCGGCGCGGCACGCCGCCAGTCTCGAGTGTTGACGACAAGGAACACACGCTCGCGCCGCTGGGCCACACCGAAGAACTGAGCGTCCAACACTCTCCATGCACCCCCCCCATCAGGCCAGAGTTCGGCCACGGCCTCAAGGAGCGACTGGAAAGCCCGTCCGTGTTCAGCCGACAGAACTCCGGGCACGTTCTCCCATACGATCCATTCCGGATCAATTTCTGCGCAAGCTCGGAGATACTCGAGCATGAGCTGGCCGCGAGGATCGTCCAGAGCCTTCCTGAGTCCGGCGATGCTGAATGCCTGGCAGGGGCTTCCTCCCACAACGACATCTGCTGCATGGTGGTATTCCTTCCAATTAACTTTCGTCATGTCCCCTAAGTCTGGAACGTTCGGATAGTGGTGTTTGAGTACTGCTTTGGGGAATGGTTCGATTTCGGCGTATGCGACTGGCTCCCATCCGAGTGTTTGCCATGCGACAGTTGCTGCTTCAATGCCGCTGAACAGGCTGATGTATTTCACTAGGGTTCTTCCTTCTGGTTTAGCTCATTGGCTTTTTTGACGGCTGACGCCATGTCGGTCACGTCATCCTGCGATTGGAGGTGCAAGGCTTTCAACGTGTGTTCGCAAGCCCAAGTGTGGACGTGTGGCTTCGACGGTGGAATGCCACCCATGTGTGCCCGGTTCTCACACCAGCCACGCCATAGGCGTATCCAATCGCCCACCATGCGTGTGGCGTCGTATTGGCGTGTGGCGAAGGCGTCCCAGCTGTTTTTCAAATCCAAGTTCGGATACGTGGCGCGCATCATGCTGTTGGCTGCCGCCAGTTCTCGTGAGTCTTGGAACATGGCAAGTGTCATTTCTTTGGAAGAAGAATAATATTCTTCTTCTTTCTTTTGGGTTCTGGTGTTCTGGTGTTCTGGTGTTTGTCCCGATGTCACACGCATGTCACGCTGTGACACTGCTGTGACAGTGCTGTGACCACGGGATTTGCTCTTGCGTGCCTTCGCGTCGGCTCGCGCGTGCATGACCTGCTCTTTGGTGCGATTGTGAGCGGTGTAATCGTGGATTATCCAACCGTCATCGACCTCTTCGAGCATTCCCTCGTCCACCAGCGCCTGCACCTGCTCCTGAGTGGCACCGATGTTGGAGAGCATGGCGCGGCGCGGCACGAAGCCATCCGTGAGCCTGTCCCCGCACAGCGAGAGAGCCATACAGAACACGCCCACCGAGTCAGCACGGCCAATGCGCACGAGATCACGCACCTTGTCGTTGTCGTAGAAGCCGTTCACGAGCTGCACGTAACCACGCCTTGCCATTAGTCCTCCCCTCTTGTGATGCCGTTGTATTCCATCCAGATTGCTTCTTGTCTTGGTGTGGTGACCGGCAGGCCGTCACAGCTGAAGACGATGCCGCTCCCCCAGTGTGGTTTCGCCATCGCGTCCAGGGCTTCAGCGATTTCAACCAAGTCCGGTGGCGGGTCAAGTTTCATCACAGTTCCTTTTGCAAATGATTTCCAAACCGGGCTGATACCGGTAGGTTGACTGGTTGCTGTAGTAGGCGTCCCAGTAGGCTCCGTAGTGTGGATTGTCGGCAGTGCTTTGGTATGGGACTGCTTTCCTGTCCTGGAGGAGTTGGACGATATGGCGTCCCTTGTCGGTCAGTCTGAGCGCATTGCCGGATACCAAGCCGCGCCGTCTGAGCGCTTGAATCCACAGCCACGGTTTCTGACCTGCGTGGGGTTCCGGCATTCGACCGGTACGCCATATGCTGACAAGCGCCTCATGCTGTTGGCTGCTCAAATGGATGCCGTTGACGTTGACTGCTGGAAAAATCATCGTCCACCTCCGAGCGGCAACCCACTGTTCAACATGCCCGCCAATTCACCCAACGTGAATCGGATGAACATTCGAGTGCCCGAGTCAACGCATTCCACAGACGGTTTGGCCTGTAGCAGAGTCTCGAACTTGTCCCACACGCTCAGACTCGTGTAAGCGGGTTGAGACGCGATCCACTCACGCTCGTCCATCACGTCAGCATCGAACATGCCATCGGCTTGTATGACGAACGGATATTCAGAATCAATGTCACCAGCCAACAGTTCAGCCTTATCGAAGCATTTCACCATCGGCACGTTCGGATTGGCGAACGTCGAAACACTGATCGGCCGCCCCTTGTAGTACAGGTTCTCAACATGGTCGAGACGCTTATCGTCCAACGCCCAAGCCAAGTAATCCCAGACACGCAGTTGGAACAGCATCTCACCGGTATTCAGGCTGGTTTCCGACATCGCTTATCATCTCCTTCGTGTTTCTGACGAGACTTTCCAACCCGCCGTGAATGTCATGCAAGGGTTCTATATGGATTTCCGTATGCGGCTCATAAGGATTGCCGCCGTATGTCAACGGCATTCCCTGCCGACGTTTGACAAGCCGTTTCGCCCGTTGTCCCCATGCCATACGGTCGGGTTCCAACATGGCGCACAACGTGAGTTTCACCTGCTGGTCATCCACGTAGGCCAAACCGTTCAACGCATCCTTGACGAGCTTTTCCAGATTGTCCAAATCCGGTTTCCCATGACGCCCCTTATAAAACATGAGAATCATCAGCACGTCCCCGTCCAATGGTTCGGCATGAGGGTAGAACATGTGGAATTGGTTCCTCACCAGTTCCTCAGCATCCCTCGTATGCTGAGGGGTCACAGCCCGATACCCGTAGAATCGTGGACGGCCCTTCGCGACGGGTTCGCCTGGAATGTCGAAATCATAGGTCATAAGTCCCATATGCTCGCGTCTCCAATATCATCCCAATAGTCTTCGGCTTCCGACTCGCATTCAGGACAAGTGGGGCCGTAATATTCGACCCCATGCTTGTCACACCATGCGGGTTCGGTCATCCCAGAGAGCGGAACCATCAGAACAGTGTCGCCTCTCCAAGCTTCTCTTCAAGATCGCGCATCAGATTCACCGACGCATCCCAATAGGAAGGCTTCAATTCAATGCTCATGCCCTTGCGGCCAAGTTTGATTGCCTCGTACACGGTCGAGCCGATGCCACCAAACGGGTCGAACACAAGCTCGCCCTTATTGCTCCACAAGCGGATGCACCGTTCGATGAAATCCAATTGCAGCGGGCAGATGTGGCGTTCATCGGTATCCTCACGGCCAAGACGCTCATTCAGCGTGTTGGTCTCTCGAATGTTCCACCAGACCGGCTGCGCCCAATCAATCCATTCCTCGTTGCTCACATCATTCTTGATCGGCACCTGATTGTCACCGGGCTTGCGGAACATCAGCAGATAGTCAGCCAATGCTGGACGGCTCATGCTGGAATCCTTGTTCTTCGTGACGAACATGAGGGCTTGGGCTTTCGTGCGAATCGCCTGAGCCTGTGGATTCTTGTTCACGGTGACTTCGCCGTGGAAAATCCAACCGTTCTCCACATAGGCGCGGATAACATCACCACGAAAATCAGTCAACCCGACAACGCCATCAGCGGTCTTCGTGGTCACAACCTGCTGCACATGCACGCAAGCGATACGCCCAGGCTTCGTCACCCTTAACAGTTCGCGGATGATGTACCCGTAGTTTTCGATGAACTCTTCACGGGAACCGTTGTTGCCTAAGTCGCGGGTTGAATCGGAGTACACGTACAGGCTTGCGAACGGCGGGCTGCTCACACTCAGATCAACACTGTTGTCAGCCATTTCCGCCATGCGTTCGCACGAGTCACCAAGCCATAGCGTCCAATCCTTACCTTTGGCTTCATCGGTCATATACATTTCCTCAACCATCATGCGGCCTTTCCGAAAGAGTTTGATTCATTCATCGTCTTCACCAGCTCGTCACTCAAATGAGTGGCCTGCTGTTCCTTGCGGGTGATGTTCTCCGCTATCTCGCGTTCCAAATCGGAAACCACCACATGCACGTCAACCACGCGCTTCTGTCCGAACCGGTAGCAGCGGCGTATCGACTGGTAGTAGGATTCCCACGAATCGTTCAAACCACAGAACGCCATTCGAGCGCAGTTCTGCCAGTTCAAACCGAACGATGCCATGGAACCCTTCGTGATCAGCACCGGAATGTTCCCATCAGCGAAGTCAAGGAACGCCTTGGCCTTGTCTTCCGGCGACATGGAGCCTTTCACATTCACACTGCCGGGGATAAGCCTGTTCAGCATGTCCGCCTCGTCGTTCAATCCAGCCCAGATAATCCACTGTTCTTCAGGTTCGTTGTTGACCAGATCGACACACCGGCTCACACGGTCAACAAGCGTTTCCTTACGGACTCTCGCACGCCCGCCGACGCCACCAAGGTCAGCTGCGAACAATTGGCCTTCCGGGATGCTGCCGTGATAGGCGACAACATCAACGGTCTGATTCAATCCGGGCAACTCATATCCCGCATCATCACCGCCAATATCGGACGGCTTGCGCAATGCGATGGCCCATTGCGACATCCACCGCATCATCGGCTTAACCGCGTGACCTTTCAAACGCCAAATATTCCCGTCATGCACGAAATACGTGGCAAGCATCTTCACACGGGTGGCGTATCCAAGGAACTCGGCCTGATTGCATAGTTCCTCCGGGTCGTTCGGTGCCGGTGTGGCGGTACAGGCGAGACGGTATTTCGTATCCCTGAACGTGTCGATCAGCATTTTGCGGGTCTTGCCGTCCGACTGTTTCAGAATCGAAGCCTCGTCCAATACGACCGCATTGAATTTGGACACGTCGAGTTTTGGCACACGCTCATAGTTCGTGATGTTGAATCCGTCCGACACTTCCGACTGGTCATGCACATAACGCACTTCCATGCCGATTGCGGCGCCTTCGCGGATGGTTTGCTGGCATACGGCCAACGGCGCTAGAATAAGCCCCGTCCCATGTCCGGCGCAGACTTGCCGTAACCATTCGAGTTGCATTCTGGTCTTACCAAGACCCGTATCCGCCCATACGGCTGCACGTCCTACTTTGCAAGCCCATGTGACGATACGTTTCTGCCAGTCGAACAGGGATGGGTGGAGCTGCTGCGGGCTAACGGTGATGCCAGTCTCCTGTTCGCGCAGCTCCTTTCTTTTCAGAAACTCCCTATATGGGATGATGTTTGCCATGTTGGTTCCTTTTCTTGTGGGTTAGAAATCAGTGTCGTTTCCGAAGTTGCCGAACGTGGAAGGCTGATTGTTGTTCGCTCCCCACGGGTCGGCACCCTGCTGTGGTTGCTGGGTTGGCTGTTGCGGCTGTTGGAAACCGTTAGACGGAACATTATTCGGACTCGGATTGAAACCGCCCTGCGGGGCCGCCTGAGCGCCGCCACGTTGAATCCTCTGCACTTGGGCAGTCGCATTACGAAGGCTCGGGCCGATCTCGTCCACGCGAAGCTCGACCACAGTACGTTGAGTCCCATCATTGGCCTGATAGGAACGCTGCTTCAAACGACCTTGAGCGATCACGCCCATACCTTTGTGCAAGGATTGAGCGACATGCTGCGCCATGCCACCCCATACGGAACAGTTCATGAACAGCGTGTCACCATCCTCCCACTGGTTCGTCTGCCGGTTAAACCTACGGTCAGATGATGCGATAGTGAAATTAGCCACGTTCTCACCATTGCTGGTGGAGCGCAGTTCAGGCTCCCTAGTCAGATTGCCAATGATCGTGATAACGGTTTCTCCAGCCATTATGCGGCCTCCTTGACTTCTTCATTCTTTTTGAAACTGTTGATGAACAATTGGGCTTGCCAGTCGGTCAATCTTGCGTAATTCACAGGCATTTTGATACGATTGCCGATGGCTTCGGACTCGCGTCCTGCCGGAATGTTCCCTTGAGCTAGGAGCGCGGCCACCTGTTTGCGTAGTTCCTCGTTCATCGGATTTCCACGCTGATAGCCCGCCAACTGTCCGTCATCATCACTGGTCGCCAGACAGAACAAGGTGAGCAGACTGTAGCGTCGAGCATACGTTTCCGCACTCCCGTACCGTTGCATGAACGGCTGTTCACGTTTGCCAGCGGAATCGCCAACAATGATCGGAACGGGTGCCGCGTATTCGCTCCAAGACTTGCTGAAATCCTGCCAATAGTGGGTAACGACGAACCCGTACCCGTTCGGATATTGGGGAAGATTGTTGTAGTGAATGTCCTGTTCGACGCGGAATCCCAACACTTCGGTCACATAGTTGACCACCGAGCCAAGGTCTGCGTAATCGTATCCGTAGGCTTTACGATTCTTTGGAATCACATTTCCCATTGGTCATCATCTCCAATCAGATGGTTCATCTGCCAGTCAGTGAATCTGATAGGCAGAGGGGTTTTCGGCAATCCTTGGTTGAGCATGTCTTCCAACGGAATATGGTTCTTCCAGTAGAAGCTGAGCCCGTCCAACGCTTCACGGATCTGCTTCACGGCGACAAGTGAGATTTCAGGGTCGTTTTCGGATAGTTCCCAGATCATCCAGTCGTATGGTTCCTGCTTCTCCTGCACGACGAACCTGAACCCCATCGCACCCTGGTATCCGGTTACGAGCCGGTACAGCATCATGTAGAAGGCGGCTTGAATGTGGTAGCCGAACTTGTATGCCGAACCAGTGAAGTCCTGCACGTCATGGCCGGTGGTCTTGTAGTCGTACAGCCACATGACGCCGTCCATGCCGGGATGGTCGGGTAGCCAGTCGGCTTTGCCTTTCAGTTCCAGCCCAGTGGCCGGGTCGATGGCGAACAAGGCGATTTCCGGTTTGCCTTCCACGAGACTGTTCATGTCCGGCGCGTAATCCACCATGTTTTGAAGCTTCTCATAGTCGGAACCGGAAAGGATTACCAGATCGTCCGATTTGGCTTGTTCGGCTTGTGCCTTACCGGCTTTGGTGCGCCCGTCGAGTTTCCTTTCGACCTTCGGGCCACTACCGAGAATGAGACTGTGCGCGGCCTTGCCGAACGCCAACGTACTGTTGTCGAGAGGGTTCAGCTTGTGCCATGCGTACGCTCTTGGAGACTCCATGAACTTCTTCAAACCAGTCTGGTCGATTGCCGGATGTGCGAAATACTCCTTGTCCGGCATGTCAACCATGCTGGGAAATTTCACTTCCGTCATGCTTCCGCCACACTCCGTTCCAGAATGTGGGCATTATTCCGGTAACGCCACTTCCTATAACCCTGTTCGACAAGCGGGAACAACGAGCGGGCGTAAATGGCGGCACCATTACTGTTCTCTTCCAACAAGTCTCCCTTACCGGCATTCAGAATCGTGTTCTTCACGACTTGGCCCAGTCCGGTGAGGCTACGCTTGGCGTCTTTTGGATGATAGTGGTTCATGTATTCCCTGAGCGTGATATGGTAATCCGGTTCGATTGGATGCCAGTCCGACACGTCCAATGGTTCCGGGATGGTGTCGTCCGCCAGCAGGTAGGTTCGTCCGAACAAGCTGATCTCGTCCGGCACTTTCGTGTAGGTTTCGCCATTCACGTTGATGGTGTCCATGAGAGTTTTCCTTTCTGTGATTGCGTGCTGGTGGATGGAGTCGAACCATCTGACCGCCGATGGATCGAACGACTGAGATAGCAGCGGCCACGTTCCTTGCACCAGCAGTGGTTGACGGGAGAGAGTGTGTATGTAAGCGCCTAGAGAAATCGACTTTGGAATATGATTTTTTAGGCTCCCCCGTCAACCGGGTTTTCAATTATGTCGGGCCGTCTCTCGACGGCTTCGGACGTGGGCGGGAGTCGAACCCGCGACCCGTAGGGGAAGAAGAACCAGAGACCCCGAGTCATCCAATCCACGTCAAATCCCCAGTCCGGCAATCGCACTAACCGGTGGGGACAGTGGCCGCAACAGGAGTCGAACCTGTTAGGATTCACGCCAATGAATGATGCAAAACCGTTGGAACCCGACCTGAACGGGTTCACGGCCAACATCACGGCAACAGGAAATGTCAAAACCTGAATGCGAGATGGATAAGGTGATTCATGAGTTGTCAAACTTAAGGAGTCCGGCATGAATCCCACAACCATGTGCGGCCAATGCGCCTACGTGATTTGCTGCGCGGTATTGAGTTCGCAGGCGCGTGGATAATATCGATATTCAGTTATGGTCCCCACTGGCCGACGAATGAGTGAACGTGGGTGTCCTGCGGAACAACCCGATTTTTGGTTGTTTGTTGGGACTGTCAGCCAGCGGGAAGTCTTTAGTCGCGTGGCGTGAATCTGACGATCAGCCACAATGCGGTGGCGATGTACACGCCTTCGACCATGAGCGCGGCGGTGGTGCTGCCGCCATGCCATGTGAGCATGATGGTCAGGCTGGAGATGAGGCCGATGCTGGCGATGGCGAAGAGGATGCGGCGGCGCGTGTAGTTCGGCTTCTTCCGCTTCTTCATTGCTTGCATGTCTTCAAGCCAGTAATCATGGTCAGTCATCGTCGCTCTCAGTGTTCACTCGCTTGAGTGGGAATGCTTCAGGCGGGAGCTGGGCGCAGACTTCCGGCCACTTTGCATACTGTCTACCTCCATTCCAGATGCGCTTAGCCGAGTTAGCATATGTGCGCACCGACCAGTCATCATCGATGTCCTTAAGCAGGAGCCGACCATCATTCGCGGTGACATAGAAGCCCTGCTCCTTCGGCTCTTCGGGTAGTTGCTTTTCATCCACTTTGACAAGTGATGCGATCTGTGCGACCAGACTGCGCACGGTATTCCAATCGTCTTCGTCGCTTGCGGTCTTCAACTTATCGAAAAGCCGGTCAAGCTTCACCAAAACACTGTCATTCATTCCAATCAAATCCTTTCGTCGGTTCCAAGCCTGTCGGCCTGAAACAATGTCTTCCATGCGTCAGAAACGTTTCCGCAAGCCCATAGGAAACAAGCTTGCGCAAACTTCTGTAGACAACGCTCTGAGCCAATTGCAGGTCTTCCGCGATCTTGTACGAACTGGTACTGAAACCGGTCTCATACTTCATGCGAAGCGACTCGTACACTCGCTGCAATACCGGCTTATCCCGCTGATAGTCACGTTTGGTCTTATGTCTGACCCGTTCAATCCAACCCGCGTTGGCGGCGAGCATGGCATCCAAGTCGATGCCCGTCTGGACGCTCCACGCGACATCAGGCTGAGCGCCGGTCATGCCGAAACCTCCCGTGGACTCTCGCACACCTGGTCGTAACGGTCGAGAAGCTTCGACTTCTTGTACGTGACGGTCTTGCCGCCCTGATAGTCGGCGCACACCCTGTACAGTTTGTCGAACTTGTCCGCTCCAAGCTTGAGATACCTGGCAGCTTCCTGCCTGTCGAAAATCTCCTCTTCGACAACAACCTTCCTGTCTGTCAAAACCTGCTCCTATCTTGATTGGCCGTGAACGTCAGCGGCCCATTGGATGAACGCAGCCAGTTTCGATTCTGGAACCTCATACAACGTGCTCGTCTTGAGTCCATCTTTTTCGACGATTGACCCGCCTTTCCGATCGTTGATGCGGAAGACGCAGTGCCCACCCTCGTCAAGAACGAACTCATGCGGTGGCGCCGGAGGATTCAACAACGTCATGCCGCCACCTCCGCGTCAAGCACTCGCTCGAAACTTTGTTCGGACAACCGCTGGTGGATAAGCGCCAATCCCTTGCGTGTCAGCTTCGGGGTCGGCGGATAGGCGAATGGCGTGCCATCCTTGTGGATTCCGTGGGAACGGGAGGACACCATGACCATATGGCCTTGCCTCACGCGACTTGACGCCGCGCACCATGACTGGTTGGACTGCCGGTAAATCCAACCGTTATCCACGAGCCATTGGCGCAGCTCATGCTCACCGATCTGAATGTTGGAATCGTTGCTTAGGAGTTTCGCCGCGTCACGGACAAGCAGAGCATCGGGAACGTTGGTGAAGTCATCCAACGCCTTGGCCTTCGGCTCAAGCTCCTTGACCTTCTCCTGTTCCTCTTTCAACTTGGTTGCGAGTTGGATTAGGAAGTCGGGGCTGGTGAGCGCCTTATCCAAAGTCTGCTGAGTCATGTAAGCGCCATGCTTGCGGATGGACGGCAACACCTCGTGAGTGACCCAACGCTGAAATTCCTTGGCTTCTGGCTTGCGGCTACGCATAATCAGCTTGTACAAGCCCGGCTCACTGATGAAGACCGGCGCTTTACCTCCGTTTTGAGCAATGTCCGTATTGCGGATATTGGTGATTTCGTCTTCATCGAGGTATTCGCGCAGGTGGTTAGTGCCTGTCCCAAGGATGTTGCACACATCCTGACCTGAGAACCAAGACTCTCCAGATTCGTCATTCAATGCGCGGAATGCTGAACCGTTGAAAGTAAACTGTTGTACCTCGGCACTCATTGCTCATGCTCCGCTTCATTGGACTCGCCGTTCATGGTGGTGTTCAGTGAATCCTCGAACTTAGCTAAGTCGATAAGCTCCCATACTGATTTGAGTTCCAGTGCGGATGCGACTTTGCCTAGCTGCTCGATCTTCCACAGGGCATCGTTGCTTTTAAGCATGTAATAGTACTGGCGTGAAATTCCGAGCCGCTTGGAAAGCTCCGTCGCTGTGATTCCCAGCCGGTTGCGCTGGGATTCAATCGCCTTCGAGATTGATTCCTGAAACGTCGTGCTCGTTGCTCCTTTCCTATTCAGCCTCGTTGTTTAACTCTATTGAGCTAACTTCTGAGACTAAGAATAATCGTTTTTTATTGTTTGTCAACTCAATAGAGCTATTTACAGATTTGTCGGCGTGTCGTACCGCTCTAGTTCATACCATTACATATGTCAACAAATAAACTCAATAGAGTTAGGAGGTGAAACAAAAGTGGTGCGCAATACCGAACTCAAGGAAACCAGTGCCGCAACAAAGCTAATAGCCGAGACGGTCGCTTCGATGATCAACAAGGCCGGATGGTCGCAGGCCAGAACCGGACGAATCATCGACAAGAGCCAGTCCTATGCTTCTCTACGAATCAAAGGTCTAGCCTCTTGGACTACGGATGATTTGGACAATCTAGCCAAGGCTCTGGGATACGGAAACGCATTCGGACTACTTGATGCAGTTCGTGGCATAAAGGATAAGAAGGAGTAGACTAGACCATAACACCTCCTTGTAGGTGTTCTTCGAGGGTCACGCATTCATCTGGCAGGACGGGGCGTGGCCCTCCTTTTTATATCCTTAATCGAACATGTGTTCGTCTTTCACTTGCATGATATATCCACTCGAACGCATGTTTCAATCCGACACGCGGTTTTGATACGTGCTGTCTCAAAAGCGAGGGTATTTACGGGGATACCCCGTATGAGAAACGCTTAATGCGTGTTTACGGCCTGTTTGGGTGGATAATCCTTGTTGAGACATATTGCAGGAGAGCAAGGAGGACATCATGGTTCCTATATTCGTTATCGCCGGTATCGCCATCGGTATGGCCGCGTTCGTTCTGCTGATCCAGATGGCCGTGCGGAACGGCATTCGCATGTCCGGGTTGATTGACTGGCGTACCCAATACGAGTTGGAACGCATCGACGATGCGGACGGCGGCAAGCCGACGTTGCACGAATTGTATGAGATCGCGGCCAAGACCGATTCCGCACCAGATGCCATCGAGCGGAATGTGAGGGCGAAGGCTCTGGACTATATCGAGTCGCGTAATTCCATCCATGTGCGAAATTGTTGGATTGTGATTGGAGTCGCTGTCGGCGTATGCTTCCTGGCTATGATTATCACTCTCGCCAGCAGTCCTATGTGAACCATGTTTTTCTCGTGCCCGTCTGTTTTGTTGCAGGCGGGTTTTTCATACCCTCTTTCTGACCGTTTGTGCTTTTTAATTGGCAAAATCATGACAAACGCACAATGTAAGAAGAATGTATAACCATGTACATACTTATATACATGTAACTGGAGCTACACCGACAAACTATCAGTATCTACTACCCGACAGTAGTTGTAATTATATCCATGTGTAGAGTTAGAGTTATAGGCGAAAGTAGCAAAAAGCCCTTGCCGCTCTCGAACGGCGACAAGGGCAATCGGAAAACCAGTTTGCATAGATTCTCCGTGCATCAGCATAGCGCTAGGCATGGAGGGAAAGACACGTGGAAAATATGGGCTACAAGAACATGCAAGCCGTATACGACGTAAACCGTGCCGGACGCATGGCGATTCGACGCGGCGACAACATGACCCTCAACAAGAACGCCGAACTCGTCCTCATGTTCATGGCTTCGCAAACCTACGATTGGGATAGTGAGAACAATTGTCCTCCGAAGAAGCTCATGGATAAGAAAGTGCCATGCCGCTATTACACGCTTGGATGGCGTGCTATCTCAGACTCGCTTGGAATGGTGATGCTCACTCCCGAACAGGCGATGGGTGGCAATGCGGAGGCGAAGATGAAGACCCGTGAGAACAGTATCCAGAAAAGCATCAGCGATGCCTGGGTGTTCCTGCGTGATCGCGGTATCATTAAGACCATCGAACCTGCTTCGCTTGGTAAGAACGCTGGGTTTCTACTCCTACTGGGCGACGATGCGGAGAATGCCGCAGTGGAACGATGGGCCAGGGAGTGCCTTGGCGTCTGATTCGGCCATGATGACGGTTGTGCCATTCGACTTTTTTTGACCGTTTTATGACCGCGTTTTCGACCACGATGGTCGAATGTCCTCGTGTTCGGTCAACATGATGACGCAATCCAAATAAAGAAGATTATTAGGGTTGTACCTGCTTGATTGGGTTTTCCTGAGATTGCTGATTGCGGTTATGTCTATGAAGGCCGCCACATGGTTCCCTATGCCGTGTGGCGGCCTTCGTGGTTCCGGACGGCTCATGCATCGTGTTCTCTCCCTATTTTGGAGAGAACGGCATGGGCGTGTCGGATTTGGATGGTTCCGCATGATACCGGCTGTTATGCCCTGTGAGACGTTTGGATGGCGTTCTCTCAGGGTTTCATGAACCTTCCCACCTGACGTGCGAATTTGCTGTTACGGCGTGTCGCAACCCTTTTTCGTGTGTTTTTTGGGCTGGTTTTTCGAGTTTGTCTGAGAATCGGAGAGAATGACCATTTCGGACGCTTCCGCAACCGTTCCCGCAACTGCGGCTGAACCCTACTCGCGTAAGGGTTTCCACCTTGGCTCCTGCGACTGGGCTTGAACCAGTGACCGTCCGATTAACAGTCGGATGCTCTGCCAACTGAGCTACGCAGGAATGCGCTGTGCACAAGACATGAATTATACGCGGTAAAACGCAAAATGCAAATCCCGCGCGTGTCTCCCTTGCTGCGGCGGGACTACCGTCACATGCTGATCTTCGTCAACGGCATGGCGGAATCGATTGCGAAATCCGGTTCGGACGGTTTCACGCCGCTCTCCACCAGGTTCACGCCCAGCATGGCCACCATAGCGCCATTATCGGTGCACAGTTTGATTTGCGGGATACGCACTTCGACGCCATGCTTGGCTCCGACCTCCAACAGTTTGGCGCGCAGTTGGGAGTTCGCGGAGAAGCCGCCGCCAACGATCAGGGTCTTCGAACCGTACTGCTCGCAACCGCGCATCGCCTTCTTGGCGAGCACCGTCGCGACGGAATCGGCCAACGACGCGCACACGTCGTCGATGGGAATCTCATTGCCTTCCGCCTGCTGTTGTTCGATCCAACGCGCCACGGCCGTCTTCACGCCGGAGAAACTGAAATCGTACGGATGCTGCTGCCCCGCCTTGCCTTGTGTAAGGCCCTGAGGCACTTTGATGGCATGTGGGTTGCCCAGCTGCGCGTGACGGTCGATGTGCGGGCCGCCGGGATACGGGAAACCAAGCAGACGCGCCACCTTGTCGAAGCATTCGCCGGCAGCGTCGTCGAGAGTGGTGCCGACCACGTCGATATGCCGCGCCACGTCTTCGACATGCAGCAGCGAAGTGTGCCCGCCCGACACAATCAACGCAAGCGTGTCCTTGGGGAACGGTCCGAACTGCAGCTGCGTCACCGCGATATGTCCGATGACGTGGTTGATGCCGTAGATCGGCTTGTTCGCGGCCCATGCCAACGATTTCGCGCCGGACACGCCGACCGCGAGACAGCCGGCGAGGCCGGGTCCCGCGGATACGGCGATCGCGTCGACGTCGGACAGCGTCATGTTCGCGTCGGCCAGAGCTTTGGAGACGCATGGCACGAACGCTTCGGCGTGCGCGCGAGAGGCGATTTCGGGAATCACGCCGCCGTAGCGGGCGTGCTCGTCCATGGAGGACGCGACCACGTTGGAAATGAGGGTGCGTCCCTGCACCACGGCCGCCGCCGTTTCGTCACAGGTCGATTCGATGCCGAGTACGATTGGTTCGCTCATTGCTGCTCCGTTGTGTGTGTTGCTGAAGTGTGCTCTGTATCCGCTGTTGCGCTGAAGCCGACGACGCGCGGCTCCAAGTCGAGGCTCATGGTGTACGCGTCGATGCCTTCTGGCTGGTAGTAGCGTTTGCGCAATCCCATCCGCGTGAAGCCGAACCTTTCGTACAACGCCAATGCCGGCACGTTGTCGACGCGGACTTCCAGAAGCATGCGTTTGGCGCCCTGCCGACGCGCCGAGACGATCAGTGTTTCGAGAAGCGCCGCCGCTATCCCCTGCCGTTGGTATGGTCTGCCGACGCCGATCGTCATGATCTCCGCGTCGTCGCCGTCGTACCAGTAGCCTGCGTAGCCTCGGACGACGGGATCCGCCGTCTGTACGGCATCGCCTTCAATGTCAAGCAGATACGTGCGTGCCAGAGCGTGGAATTCCTGCCGTACGGACTGTTCGCTCCACGCGCCGCGGCCGAACAGGTCCTTTTCCAATGCGGCGATCTGTCCGACGGCGGTGTCTTCCGGAATCTGGGAATGGTCGACGATCATGGGCGTGCCGTCACTCCGTTCGTTCGGCGCCGGCATGGTTGAGCACATGCTTGAGCGGGTTGGGCACTGACACGTCCGGACGACGCAGATATAACGGTTCGACGGGGGTCGGTTCTGCCAACGCCTGTTCGCTGGTGGTGAAGGCCGCGAATCGCGCCAATCCTTCCGCGCCTTCGTCGAGCAGAGCATGGTCGTCGACTTCGCCGAGGGAGGCAATCGCATTCCACGACTGCGCGTATTTGACCGCACCATGGCCGATGACGTCGACGACGTACGGCTTGCCCGTGTCGGCGAGCTTCGTAAGAACGTCATTGACGCGCATCGTGATGGAATCCGGATAGTCGATGTCCATGTCGATCAACGTTATGGGCGATTGTCCGACGCCGTCCGCAACGGTGCCGCCGTCATACAGCGCGAAATACAGTTGCCGGCGACGCGCGTCGTTGACGGCAAGCGTCAGATGGCGGCGATCGTCCGTAGCTTGAGTATGTGCCAGGCATTGCGGCGCGAGCACGTCCTGTCCGACCAGTTGCGCGCCTGTGGCGAAGGCCAATGCCTTGGCCGCGACGATGCCGGCGCGCAGGCCGGTGAATGGCGCCGGTCCGACGCCGACGACGATGCGGGTGATGTCCGACGCCTGCAGTCCGGCCTGTTCGACGGCTTGCGCGATGTTCACCTGCAGTTTCTCGACATGGGTGCGCGAATCCGTTTCGACGATGGGTTCATGTCCGACCACGCCTACGGTCGAACCATATGAGGTGTCAATCACCAGTGTCTGCATATGCTTGAAAACTCCTTGTGCCAAACTGCCAACCACTGTACAACCGGCGCTGGAAGCCACGGCATGCGGTGCGGTCGGCCACGTCGGATGCGTCTTAGACAGGGTCAGCGTTTTCCCGCGGTGAAATCGAACGAATCCCAGGCAGCGCCCACCGGCACCAACGTCACCGTGCGTGCGCCCGCGCTGGTCAGCTCGCCGTCCGCGGTCACGGCGGGCGCGTCAAGCGGACGGTCGATGTGGATTTCAAGCCGTTCCGGAGCCAATGCGGCGGCCATCTGCTCGCCCCATTCCATCAGGATGACGGTATGCTCGCCCGGATCCTCCAATTCCTCGTCCAAGCCGAGCGATTCCAATTCGTCCAATAGCCGTCCGACCGTGTCTTGTCCGGGCGCGTAGGCGTTGCCGCCGAGCCTGTAGGCGTCGACGTGCACCAGATGCGCCGGCGAACCGTCCGCGAACCGTCCCTCAAGCTCGCGTGCGATGGTGAAGGTCGGCGAGACGATGGGCTCTCCGATGCCAAGTCCCACGCCGAACCCTTGCGCGAACGTGGTCTTGCCGGCGCCAAGCGGACCGGACAGCAACAGCACGTCGCCTCCACGGGCAAGCTTCGCCAAACGCTCCCCCAACGCCTGCATGTCCTCGCCGGTGGCGGCTGTGATGGTAATGGTGTTGCTCATGCGGCACGTCCTTTGCGGCTGATCAGTTCGATGGACCGTTCCAAAGCATAGACCGGGTCCGAGCCATTGGTTTTGCTTTGCTCGTCGGCCCATGCGAGCATCTGGATGCATGCGCTCATGCCGCTTGACGTCCATCCGGATAGTTGCCGGGTCGCGTTCTTCAACACCCAGGGGTTCGTTTTCGCCTCGGCCGTGGAAATGGTGCCCGCACGCACCGCCGACGCCTTCGCCATCGTCCGCAGCTTCATGGCCAGCGCGCCGATAAGCGCGATCGGAGCGGTGCCCTGTTCCACGGACGATCGCATGGCGATGATCGCGTCCGCCGTACGTCCCGACAACGCGAGGTCGGCGACACGGAAGCCATCCACCTGCGGATTGGAGGTGAGATATTGGTTGACGCGGTCGAGCGTCATGGGATTGTCGTCGAAATCGAAGCATAACTGGCCGACCATGGCCGCAAGCTCGCCGGTCCTATCCCCCAACACGGCCACGAGTTGCTGCGCGGCCATCGGCTCGACGCGGCGTTTGCGCCGTTCGAAGCATTGCATGACGAAGTTGAGTTTGGCCTCGGGCTTCTTCAGGTCGGCGACAGCGTCCTTGTACGCTCCGGCCTTGGTGAGCTGCTCCACCAGACGTTTGCCCTTCACACCGCCCTCATGCTGGCAGATGACGATGCACGCGTCCGCCGGCTCCTTGCACGCCTGTCTGCAGTAAGAGACCATGGCGTCGCCCAGTTTTTCGTCCGCGTTCTGCAGGTTGGTGACGATGACGATGGCGCGATCCGCAAGCAATGATGGGCTTACCGCCTCGTCGAAGGCGTAATGGTCGGCGTTTGCCGCGTCGAGTTCGATGGTTTCCGCGTCGGGATACCGGCGTTGCGCCTCGTGTTTGAGGTCGCGCACCGTCTGGTCGTTCAGGTACGAGTCGCCTCCGTACACGAGGTGGAAGGGCGTGGTGGCTGCGGATGGTTTCGGCATACCATTCAATCTCGCCGTATCGGTGGACAAAACCGGCATGGCCTATTCCTCCCATTGCAGTTCGCGCAATGCCTTCCGAGTACGTTCCATCCACATGCGCAGCCGTTCCACAGGGTTGGCTGTCAGACGTTTTCCGGGCAGATCGGGTTCCTGGACCATCATGCGTCCGAACAGCCGGTGCGTCATGATCGCGGCGGCCGCGCAGGCGGCTTCCACCACGCAGACGAGGACCGCTCCCCCGACGCCTCCGGCCCACGGTATCGTGGCCTGGCTGCCGGAACCCAGTTCAAGGGCGGTCAGTTCCATGACCGCGGTGCCCCAGGAGGCCGCACGGGCCAGTTGCAGGCCGAGCCACGGAATCAGCCATGAGACGGCAAGACTGGCCAGGCCGGCCAATGTGGCGAAACCCACGAACGGCGCCACCATCAGATTCGCCGGTATGGAGAACACCGGCAGTTCCGGTTCGATGAGCACCTGGATCGGCAGGGTGAACACTTGCGCCGCTATGGTCATGGACAGAACCTCGGCCACGAACCGTGGCAGGACCGGTTCCATCCATGCGTTGAGGGTGTCGGCGAACAGCACGATGCCGAGCACCGCGGCGCAGGACAGGGCGAATCCGAAGCTTTGCGACATGTGCGGGCATGCCATCAGCATAGCCAATGTGGTCCAGCTCAACGACGCCATCGCCTGGCCTCGTCTGCCGATGAACAGGCATGCCGCGCCGGACAATCCCATCAAAAGCGCGCGGGATACCGAATCCGACGGAAACACGCATGCCGACAGCATGATGTACGACATGGCGACCAGCAGTGCGGTGAATCGTCGCGGCAGAAGGAAGAACGAGCAGACGGAACGCACCAATGCGGCGGTCACGGCCAGATGGCCGCCGCTGACCGCCATGAGATGCACGATTCCGGACCTTTGGAACGCGTCCTCCACCTGTGCGGCGTATGTGGAATCGATGTCGGCGCCATCGCCTTCGGCCGGCACGTAGTCCTGTCCGAGAACACCCAATGTCAGTCCGGGGACGAGCACTTTCCCTTGGTCGGAAAGACGTGCGGTTTGGACGAAGAACGCCTCCTGCATCATGCCGATGGCGCGCATCGGCAGGTTTGGCGGCCTGACGTGTTCGACTGTCGTGACGTCGGTCAGCCACAACGGCATGGCACCGTATCGCGCTTCGGAGATGCGGCCCGCGATCTTGTAGGTGCCGTCCTGTTTGAGTTTGCCGCATTCAGGCCGGTCCGCGTATATACGCGCTCGTGCCGAACTGGTTTGCCGTACGCCGTCGATGGTGAGCGATGTGATGCGCGCGTCGGCACGGCAGTCGTTAGACCGTCTGTCGGAGATGACGGTCGGCGAGGTGGCGCGCGCCGTGACGACGACGGAAGCGTCGCCTTCCGCGGCCGCCCGAGAAGCCGGGTCGCGCCATTGCAGCAAATCATAGGTCAACGCGCTTGCCGCGCAAACCATCGCAGCGATCGCGCAGACCGTGACGCTCGCATGCCAGAGCGTTATCCGTCGTCGAACGGACGCCGGCAATCGTGGGAAGGGCAGTCCCGCCAGGACCGCCAGCGGTATCATGCAGGTGAGAACGGCCGGCAAAGCGCCGAGCATGCCGTCATGCGACATGCAATATGCGAAGCCGGCGTGCGCGGCCAGACTGGCCGCCCAACCGCATATTGCGGCCGGCAGCAGTCTCCAGTCTCGGCTCCCGCGCTCCCTGGTCAGCCAATCGCGTGTGCCCGTCATCTCACGCACACTTGGTCACGGAACTTCGCCAGAGTCTTCGAACCGATGCCCTTGACTTCCAGAAGCTGGTCGACGTTGTCGAACCGTCCTATCTGCGTTCGATAGTCGAGGATGCGCTGCGCGGTGACCGGTCCGACGCCTTTGAGGGTCTGCAGTTCGCCTAGGTCTGCGGTGTTGAGGTCAAGCTGGTTCGATTGCTGCGCTCCGTCTTGCCCGTCATGGCTGTCCGGTGTGGACGCGTCCTGCGTCAGCCCGTTTTCTTGCGGTGCCGGCGTTTGTTCCGTTTGCGGGGCCTGTTGCGGCTGCTGTTGGGCCTGTGAGCGTATCTGCGACCGCGAATGCTGCAGTTCGCTGTAGTGGATCGTCTGTTGGACGAGCATGGTCAGGCTCGCGCACAGCGCGCACGACAAAGTGAGGATCGCCATGAGCGCGTGGAACGGGCGGAACGCCAATCGTGGCCTGTCGCGTTTCGGCCGCTCCCCCTCGTCGGGTTTGTCCGTCGGCCGGACGCCGGTGAGCTCCGCCAAGGTCGGTTTCGCGTCATGCGTCTTCCGCTGCGGCATCGGTCGTGCGGGTTCGTGCGATGCGGACGGTTCGTCCGATTGCGCCTCCATGGCCGTAAGGCTGTTGGGTCGGGACGGTTTTTCGGGCATGCCCAATCCCCGCAGCCGCTTCGTGGCGGCCGGCATGCCAGTGCCGCCGTCCGCCGTGTGGATGGCACGGATGGGGTGAGTGCCGCGAAATGCAAATATGCCCATGCATCCAACATTGGAGGATGCATGGGCATACTGTCCAGCCGAAACGGCTCCTGTGGTCGGAGAACGCGGGTTATCCACATTCCTGGCGTGTCGCCATGGTGCGGAAGAACCCGCGTCCTCTTATGCGGGCCGTCTCGTCAGAAGATCATTCCGCGGGAACGATGGAGACGATCTTCGGAGCCTTGACGATGACCTTGCGTGGCTCCTTGCCGCCCAGTCGGTCGGCGACGGCTTCGAGCGCCATCTTCTCCAGCTCCTTCGGATCGATGTCCGGGGAGACCTCGAGCTTGGCGCGCACCTTGCCCTTGATCTGCACGACCGCGGTGACGGAATCCTGTCCGACGTAACGTTCGTCGGCCTTCGGCCAGTCGGCGTGCGCCAGGGATTCGGTGTGGCCGAGCTTGCTCCACAGTTCCTCGCAGATGTGCGGGGCGATCGGAGAGAGCATCAGGATCAGCGGTTCGACGGCGGCGCGCGGCACGGCGTCGAGGCTGGTCAGATGGTTGTTGAGCACGATGAGCTTGGCGATGGCCGTGTTCGGACGCATGGCCTCCATCTCGACGGTCACGTCGGCGATCGTGTTGTTAAGCAGCTTCAGCGTCTTCGTGTCAAGCTCGCCGTCGGTGACGCGCACCTCGCCGGTGGTCTCATCGATGACGTTACGCCACAGGCGCTGCAGGAAACGCATGGAGCCGACCACGTTGCGGGTGTTCCATGGACGGGATTCGGCCAGCGGGCCCATGCCCATCTCGTACAGGCGGAAGGTGTCCGCGCCGTAGTTCTCATACATGTCGTCAGGCGTGATGATGTTCTTCAGGCTCTTGCCCATCTTGCCGAACTCGCGGTTGGCATGCTGGCCGTTCCATGTGAACGTCGGCTCGCCGTTGGCGTCGGCGGGACCTTCCACCACTTCGGCGGCCGGCACGTACTGGCCGCGGTCGTCGGTGTAGGCGTATGCCTGGATCATGCCCTGGTTGAACAGCTTGTGGAACGGTTCCATGGAGTCGACGTAGCCGAGGTCGAACAGCACCTTGTGCCAGAAGCGGGAGTACAGCAGGTGCAGCACGGCGTGTTCGACGCCGCCGATGTACAGGTCCACGCCGCCGGACTTGCCGGCGGTCTTGTTGTGGTCCGGACCCATCCAGTAGTCGAACTCGTCCTTCTCCACCATGTGCTTGGTGTCGGTCGGGT